>JYMV01034183.1_pt1 | contig 14783 bp, 14 predicted proteins | sample 338911 | NCBI WGS metagenome assembly JYMV01 (sample SAMN03354496, study PRJNA234377) | hydrothermal vent metagenome | biome: Deep sea; feature: Hydrothermal plumes at the Eastern Lau Spreading Center, Western Pacific Ocean; material: Seawater | place: Tonga | collected 2009 | depth 2000 m m
GGGATAGGGTCCGTGCTATCAATAATTAAATAATAATGGGGTTTGTCCCCCCTTTAAAACGTTGAAGTTGATCAATCGACACCCCCAACCGCATTACCATAGGGAGCGCCATCCAAAAATCAATGCTTCAGCGATAAAACAATACTTTTCAACCGTCCTATCGGTCGATAAAGCCAATATCTTAAAAAAAATTAATGATTTTTTTATGTTTTAGGGTGTCTATTTTATCTCTTAATTTTTTAAAAATTTTAATATTTTTCACAGGTTTGGCGAAATCAAACCCACCACCAACATCTATATTATTGAATTTTATATGTTTATATCGTTTGTCAGCGTTTGCTTAACTACTATAACACCAACGTGTGACCGGGCTGAATGCCTGATACACCTTTAATTAAAGTAGTCTAACACCATAATTGGCCCAGACACCCCGGGCTAGCAAAATGGTCCTTTACTAATCATTATGGAAGAATCTACGCCGACCATTTTAAAATTTGGATTGATTGATTCTTATCCTTAAATTATGTAGATTGCGTAATTATTGATAGCACGGACCCTATCCCGTAAGTGGAATAATCTGAAGACAAGTCAATGGAATGGATGTTAAGATGCGTGGCGCCAATGAGATAAACCGTGCAAGTATCAAGCAAGTATCAAAACTTGTCATCAACCGAGCGAACCGATCAAATATTTTTAAATTAGGAAAACTGGCAAAATCGTTTAAAAAATTTCAATACCATCTTTAAAGTTATACAGGATGCTTTTCTTTAAAGTAGCCGACACAAACCGGACTTAGTATGATAAACAAGAAAAATATGATTCTGATACGGATCATCAAGAAATCACTTATTGGTCGTACGATTGGTTATTTGAAAAAATGAGTTGCCGTCAGGCGACAGTATTTGAAGATTATATTAGGACTAATTAGTGTTTATATATGGCGGTGAAAAGTTAAATACCTTTCCAGGTTTTTATTTCAAAAAAATTGCTCCGATAATTTTTTGTTCTCCAAATTCGAGTAAGAGATATCATTATATAATTCTGGATTACACTTAAAAAAATACGGCAAAAAAGCTAGTCGTTGTGATAAGTCGAATTACAAGATTGCACCTGAAACACCTAACCCTATTCGATACGTAATATAAATAAGCATGGTAGAAGATTTTGGTTCCTACTTGAAGGCTGAGCGTGAACTCCGAGGTGTTACCCTGGAGGAACTGCACACGAAAACGAGAATCCCTATGCATTATCTACAGGCGCTGGAAAAAAACCTGTTTGATGAACTGCCTGAAGAAGTCTTTATTAGAGGATACATTCGATCCTTTGCTAAAGTTATTGGTGCAAATGAAGATGAGGTGCTCTCTGCTTACATTGATATAACGAAAACTGCTCCTTCTATAGACACCAATAACCAAAATATTTCAAACCAGAATGAATCCACTTTCGATCCAAAATTTATTTTTATACTGACTTTTACAATTTTATTTTTATTGGGGGCGGTGTGGAGTGTAAATATTTTAATTCGCAAGTTCAATATGGATTCAACAAAACCTACCCCCACAGTGCTTCAACAAAAACAAAATAAAACTAAAGAAGAATTTGAAAAAAGTTCAACTGCCAGAAACCTGGAAACCAACGATACATCTACCACCTTGAAAAAAACGGAACTGCCTTCCAAATCTTCAGCAATCGATCCCAAGGTAACTAATAAAAAATCTTCTAATAGTCTTTCTACAAACCCTATTGAAGCTTTTGGAAATTCTTCAGCGATGGTGAAGGATGAAGATACTGAAGAAAAATTAAAATTACATGCAGATGAAACTCCAACTGTATCTACTGAAAACGATATCCCGTTGAAGTTAACCATCAAGGTCAAAGATGACGTGTGGTTTAATATAGAGGTAGATGATTCTCCGGTAGAGGACTTTCTTCTTGCAAGAGGGTCCGAAAAAATATTTTATGGGGAAAAACAATTCCTCTTAAACGTGGGCAATCAAAACGCAGTCGACTTAACACTCAATGGCACAGTAGTAAATTTACCGAGTGGAAACAAAGAAAATATAGTGAAAAATTTTACCATCACTTCCGAACTCATTACTCATTGAGTGAGCTCTGGTAGTACAAGCTTAACTGGTTGCCCTGACGTTAATATTTATTTTTTTATCCGTAAAACAATTGATACATGCAGCGTGGCATATCAGAACGCTTGATTTTTTCTTAAAATTTTTTTCTATTGATCAAAACTGTGCTTCAAGCCAGTTTTAACTTGTGAGCCTTCGTAGAAAAGTTTCTTTTATGACTGAGACACCAGGCCCTACTAAACTTACTGGAGCCAAACAAATCGCTTACTGTGTCTGTATGCAATCAAATCACTGGCCCCATTGTGATGCCACCCATCATACCGCTGGTGGCAGCGGGCCAAAAATTATAGAACTGGATGAAAACAAAACCTATATGCTGTGTAGATGTTTCAAAAGTAAAAATAAACCTTTCTGCGACGGTTCCCACTCAAAGTAAGAACCTCGATCATTAATCCCACCTGTATAACCCATCGCACTGCCATGCACTAGTAAAGAAGGCTTTTATGAACTCAATCCCCAGGATTATGTCTTTATATTTGGTTCGATACTTTATCCTGTTTTTATATCTCCTTATATTAAATGGATGCTTTTCATTGATAGCCCAAACTAAAGATGAAATGGTTCTCATCCCTGAGGGGGTATTTACCATGGGATACAATATCAAGAACAAAAACGAGTGGGGAGATACCGACGAAGGACCCGTTCATAAAGTGTTTTTGAAACCATACTATATAGATCGCTATGAAGTTAGTGCCTTTCAATTTTCAAAATTTTTAAATCATCATCAAAAGAAAGCATACCTTTATTTTCAAACTGGCTTGGGAGTCACGATCGAAAAAGTTGGCGGCCTATTTTTTCCACGACCAGGTCTTAGCAATTACCCCGCCAATAGGGTTTCCTGGTATGGCGCCGATGCGTATTGCCGCTGGGTAAACAAACGTTTGCCGACGGAAGCAGAGTGGGAAAAAGCCTCTCGAGGAACCGATGGTAGAATTTTCCCATGGGGTGATGAATTCCCAACCAATAACCGGGTTACCTTCCGCAGAAAATTTAATCAGCTTGGGTTTAAAGCTCTAGAAAAAATTGATTCAATGCCTGATGGACGATCGCCTTACGGGATTCATCATATGGCAGGCAATGTATGGGAGTGGGTCAATGATTGGTATGGGGATATTTATTACGAAGAGTCACCCTATGCCAATCCAAAAGGACCTGACTCGGGAACAAGTAAAGTTTTACGCGGTGGGAACTGGTACTACAAGGCTTATTACATGCGGACTACGTACCGCTTTAACGATAAACCAGATATATTTAAAAATTGGCAGGGTTTTCGGTGCGCTAAAGACCCGAACCATTAATTGAGACTCATTATTTAAGGATTTTTTTTATTGCCCATTCCACATTAATTTTTTTGTCGCAGTATTTAAAAATCGCTTCGCTCAAGGGCATCAGTGAACAGTGATCCGTTAATATTCCAGCTTCACTGCAATTGATGATCGTAGTTGGACCGGGACGCTTCCAGGTCGTGAAAGCCCAATCAAACCACTGCTTAGAGACCGACATAGATTTTAATGTGGGTAGGGAACGGCCATTGACATCTGTTTCGTAAACTATATTTTCTCGTTGCTTTTCGATGGTATCATTCAGGCCTATATTTTCATCTTCGCTGTCTCGACTGTGAGTCTTCTTTTTAGGATACGACAAATCCTGCCCTGTAAAAATAATAGGATTTGCTCCCGATTGGAATGCCAAGTCATAGCCAATAGACAGCACGCTCCCACCCGGCGTCAAACGTCCGATTGCTGGTATTTGATTTGCGATTTTCACGAGTGCTGGTATATCCGGTGCGTGCTTATGAAAAAAAATTACATTTCCTTCCCATAGGTCAAGAACACGCGGATGTATTATGGAAGGAGCTATCAGGGTCATTCCTCGATGAGAAACACCTTGGAAAAATTTGGCTACTTCTTCCTGCGGATCCAGACTTATCACCATTGAGGGTAGTACCCCCTGCAACAGCAAAGGCTTTAAAGACGCGTCGCTGGCCAGAATCATCGAGTGGCTCTGCGCACGACCCAGCAAATTGATATTCTTATCTAGGGATGGACCCGCGCCGACTATGATAGCGGGGACCTCTTTGAACTTCCGAGCCAAAGCAACAACCCCTGGATTTTTTTGAATCGCACTTCGATTCGCCTGAAAGTTTTGTTGCCAGAGATCGTTAAAGCGGAGACTAGTAGCGGATTTGACTTCCTGAATATGTCGATCTTTGTTCATTAAAAATAATGTAACAAAATCCTCTATTTCAATCCACCTTCAAAATAGTGAACTATAAAAAAAACCCGGGCCGAAGCCCGGGTTAGAAAAATTTATTACACTAAGATAATTAACGTACAAGGTTGACTGATTCCGAGAGCAAATCGTCAGTTGTAGTAATGAGCCTAGCACTTGCCTGATACGCTTGTTGTGTTTTGATCATCGTAACAAATGCCTGGGCAATATCTACATTGGAAAGTTCAAGCGATTCACCAAGAATTTTACCGAGTCCGCCTGTATTAGGAAGACCAATGGTTGGCTGCCCAGATTCTTGAGATTCCGTATATTTGTTGTTACCGGCACGGTTCAGCCCTGAAGGGGCCAAAAAATCCGCTAGCGCAATCTTGTTTAAGTTTTCCGTTTGTCCATTATTGAATAAACCCATGATAACTCCCTCAGAGGTCACCGATAGACCAAGCAAGGTACCCGTGGCATATCCGTCTTGAACAAGCGAATTATTGTTGGAAGCCGCGGCGAATCCGGTCAGTTTCCCGTGAGTAGTGCCCGCCGAGTCTACAAGATCCCAGTTTAAGGTCATGTTTTCTGCCGGGGTACTAGCAGATGAAAAATCTATTTCAAATGTATGATCAGCCGCTGTTTCACCATCGACTAAGCTCAATTGGCCGGAAGTATTAAAAGTAACGGTTCCCGTTGCACCGGCAGTAATTGTACCATCAGAAGGGACGGCTGAATAACTCCATTGGTTAGCTGATGCAACTTTAGTAAAGGTAACATTTAGAGTGACTATTGAACCAACAGTGTTATAAAGTGTAACAGGAGTGATAAAAGTTGAGGTCCCTGTCGCTGCCGCGTTTAATTGCGTACCTGAATTAAAATAGGTGCTTGCATTTGGACTCGACTGGACACCCGCCAGATCAATATCGGCCATGGTGGTCGATATTACATTTTCGCTAGTATATTCAAATCCTTTTAAAATTTCTCCAGTCATGGATTGCACCAGGCCCAACTCATTCAAACGGAACTGACCGTTTCGAGTAAAAAATTGATCGGTATCACCATATGTACTCGTTATAAAAAAACCATTGCCATCAATAGCGAGGTCCAAAGCATTGGGGGAGTGTTCAATCGCGCCTTGATCCCATGCTTGAAGAACCCCGGCTAACTGCGAGCCACCTCCCAACTGACTGGTAACCGCACCATTGTGCAAGACCGTACTAAAAATATCCCCGAAAACGGGAGCGCTTCCCTTAAAACCCACTGTATTTACATTGGCAATATTATCACCAATAATTTCCATTGCTTTCGATTGTCCGGAAAGACCTGATACTCCGGTAAAAAGTGTACTGATAAGTGACATTAGACTTCTCCTCTTTCTTTTATTGGTTCATGCTGACTCGTTTGATTGTACTAATGGGTAATTCTTTTCCGTTTACTACGGCGTATATTTCATCCTCTCCAAATACAACGTCGGTAACCAGACCCGAAGAGAATGTATCTACTTGAATGGGTATGCCCGAAGCATCTTCGGCCAAGACTGTAAAGGAATAAGTACCTACAGGCACTGGATTTCCTTGCGGATTATTTCCATTCCAGGATACAGTATTTTTCCCTTGGCCTTGATTGCCGAGTTTGACCAGATCTATCTGCTTACCTGAACTATCATATATTTCTATTCGAATAGATTCGGCATTTCTATCTAATGAAAAGGCAAGAACATCCGAAGCACCTGAAACATGATTGAAAACATTTCCATTAGATTCGACCGTTTTACCAATGAGGTTTACTGATGAAGTATTTTGTAAAGCTGTCTCAAGTTTCTGAATGAGTTCAAGGTTCGTGTTCACGTTAGTCATTTGTTCCAATGCGCTGAACTGGGCCAACTGTGCACTGAAATCCTGCGCGCCCATTGGATCGAGAGGATCCTGCGCTGCAAGCTGAGCGATGAGCAACTTGAGAAAATCATCTTTTCCCATTACCTCATCGGCAGCCGTTTTCACTATTGTTTTGGTGTTATCTATCGATGTAACCCCTGGAATCATTTGCATTTTTTAATCTCCTGAAATAAACAATGTGCTTATGCCATAACGCTGACTGTTTGAGCAATATCATCAAATATAAATGAAGTTTGTCTTGTGGGTTCTTTATTTGATCCAGCTTCCCATTCTTCTGTATCTATAAAATCAAAATCCTCAGCATCAGATTTCCCAAAATCATTATGTTGGTGGGAAAACTCTGGGTTGCTGTCTCCACCCACTAAAACCGAAAAACCATCTAACTTAAGCCCCTGCGCTGACATAGAATCTCTAAGTTGCGATAAATTATTTTCAATGACTTGTTTTACAGCTTGGTTTTCAGCCACGATTAGTGTTCTCACTCCGTCACCTGATGTGATGATACTCATCCGAACCCTTCCCAGGGATGGTGGGTCAAGCTGTATTTTAACTTCACTTTGTGAACCGCTTGAGCGCACCGATAATCGGTTGATGATTTGATCTATTATTCTGCTCTCGACAGGTGCCTTGTAAATTGAATTTTCTGGAAGAGTCGCCTTTATGGCTGAATCGCTTTTGTTATTACCCCCGCCTACCCCATTGTTATTTTGTACTTGAGCGTCGCCATTGGCTTTAATTGCTTCTAAGTTTTTGCTTTTGGTTGCATCCAAACTCCCATCAGCGTATTTCATGCCAATTGTATTTTGGGAGATCGTTTTCTCTTGTCCTGCATTCTTTGACAGTGTTTTTACGTTTTCGTTTGACGATACCTTTTCATCTCCCTTGGACTTAGTATCATCGAGTCGTTTATTTTCGTCTGGACTCAATCGGTTTTTAATGTCTGATTTCTTTACCGTGGTTTCCTGGTCTTCGGTTTTTACTTCTGTTTTTAAATTTAAATTTTTATCCAACGGGTCATCGCCCTTATTTTTTTGTCCTGCAGTTTGTATGTTAACCAAGTCCTTACCCGCCTGTTTTTCCATCTCAGGTTTTATTGCTTTGTCTGTAGTGCCAAGGTTCTGTTTGATTAATTCACCATTTAAGTTTGATGTACTGATTTGTTTTGATTCAAATTTTTGAATCAGATTTTTTGATTCCTGATCAGTAAGTCCAGCCTGCTTTAATAAATCATTTATTAAGCCTTTTCTGTTTTCTAATTGTGAAAGTGAATCTTCATCTAGGCTATTAGCTGCAAGAAAATCTTGGAGTGAAAAATCTTTGAGGTTTGAATTTTGTGCTGTTAAAGACTGTAATAAAGTTCCAACATCTATCCCGGAATTATTTTTAAAAATATCTAGAAGCGTTTCTACGGCTTGCACATTAAAGCCTAATTCTTTTAACTGATCCATTGCTTCTTGTAAGTTTTCAACTGAAGCAAGTTCCTCAGGAGAAATATTTTCTGAATCTGTAGAGGTGGGCTGCGTTTCATTCAAAGATTTTTGTGAAGTATTTTGGTCTATTTCCTTTGAGGTGGTTTGATCTGTTTGTTGACCTTCTGTCGGCTTGGATTTTTCTATTGGTTTTTTATCTGATGTTTTTTGTGACGAGGAATGGTCCTGTCTTTGGGAATGGTCCTGTCTTTGGGAATGGTCCTGTCTACCAGTTTCTGGTTTATTATTTTCGTTCGCAGGCGATACCTTATTGTTTGCATCATCCATAATTCGCTGGAATCCATCGTCCTCTGCACCATCATGCTTCTGAGGAGTCACTGCTTGCTCGACCGGCGCCTGTGGAGTGAATATCGCTAAAATATCTGGTTGGCCCAAAATAAATACCTTTCATACTCAAGTTAAAAAATGACTACCCCTATTAAATTTTTCTTCAGGGTTTACTTACTTTGAGCAAAAGATATGCCAAATTATAAAAATATATTTTAAACGTTTAAATATAAGACATTACATGCATTCACGTTGATAGACATAAAATAAAAATCACGGCAAGATTTTCCCAAGTACAGGTAATTTTATCTGACTTTTGAAAAAGAAGAATTTAGAAGTATTTACATTACTAATAATATTTTTTTAATTGTTCTTAATTGCTATTTTAGGCAATAGAAAACCATCGCTATTCATACGAGTTGCATGTTGTTTAAATTTGTTTGTTATAATTTCAGTATGCTTAAATTAAATATAATTATTTTCATTTTCTTAATTTTATTCCCAATTTCTGCAGAACCCCAAGAACTAGACAGGAGCATGTTTAAAAGCTCCAGTATGGTTAGCCTGGAGGTAGCAAAAAAGGCTATTAAACAGGTTTATCTAGATAGTGGTCAGACCCGAACTTTACACTGTGGCTGTTTTTTTGATAAACAGAAACAGGTCTATCCAAACTCATGTGATATGAATCCTTCAAGACTTCGTATCAAAGAAGAAAGAAAAATTTTAAAATGGGTACATGCCATGCCTTTATCCGTTTTTGCAGGTCCAATGAACTGTTGGAATGAATTAATTTGCACCAAATCAGATGGTTCTAAGTTTAAAGGAGCAAACTGTTGCGATAATATTTCTCCAAAATTCAAATCTATGCAATCCGATATGCATAATTTGATCCCGTCTTTTGATTGGGCTATAGGCATTTTAGGCGATTCTTTCGGGTCGGTCGCTTTTGGGGGAATGAATGAATATAAAGCGTGTATCAACGGAGGTGTTATTCCGAAGGATCCTGTTGCCGAAGCTCGGGGGAATCTAGCCCGAGCTTATTTTTATATGTCCTTTTTATATCGGATCCGCATTGAGGATACGCCGGAAGAAAAGCTTAGAACCTGGCATTTTGAAGACCCCCCAGACCAGATGGAAGAGGAAAGAAATTCTTTAATTGAACAGGTCCAGGGTAATCGTAATCCTTTCATTGATCATCCGGAAGCCGTCGAGCGCGTGACAGATTTTTAAATTACCTCCATAAATTCAATAAATTAGATTAAATAGGTACATAAAGTATTTCAGAAACCCCTCCTGAAAAGCCCTAATGAAACGTACCCATTATTCCGCAAAGAAAGAGTACGGATTTATTTGTCAACCATTTCTGGGGAAATTTGGCTAAAGCCTTTCAAAATAAAGAAAACCGAGACCCTACATTCCCGTTACATGCTTTGTAATGACATGGGTCTCTTTGTGCCAGTGAGTCACCTCTTACCTAACTAAAGGATAAAGTGTGATTTTAGTGGGCGTCTAAAGACAGTATGATTTTGATCATAAAATAATTTTCCAGAATACTTGAAAATATTTTTTGACCGCGGATAAAAGTTTTTGGAATTAGTTGAAATATTTTTTTAAAAAAATAAAGTAATGAAAACTGCTTGTCGATCAAAGTTTATTTTTATTTTACGGGTTTTTACCATTTGCCTCACCGGTATTGCGTTATGGATTGGTGAAGCTTATGCGGTCGACGATTACGACAACAGACACCTTGTCGTTGCACCCTACTGGCAGTCCGATTCTACAAGCTACACTTTTATAGCTGTAAGCCATCCATCTCTTTCATGGATGGCTTCAAAAATTGGCCTAGAACTAAACGCTATTCAAAGTGACCTATCGGCATTTAGCACAGCTATTAGCCTTACCGTTTCTGCAGGAGAAACAAAACGCGTATTTATCGTACGAACAGGACATTCGATTATTAACCCAACAATCATTCCATCTGGGCATTTTATAGTCGGAACAACCAACTACGAGTACGGTAATATTATTATTCGCAACATAGCCAGCCATCCCTTTATACAGGGCGGCGGAGTCGATGGCGCCCCATCCGATGGCCGTGGTTATCGCGATATAACAATGCTTTCATTTTTTGGTGGCATTGTATTTGATGGTACTACCACTGGGTTTGCTATGGAATTCATAGGCGACACCCACGATAGCACAACTACTTATAATGCTAGCTGTGCTGGCTGCTATAGCCAAAGTGCATCCAGTGGTGTCAACTAATAGAAAAGTGGTGTTAATTTTTAATTAAAGTGACTATAAAAAAAATCATAACTACGTTTTTATTATTAATTTTTTGGGTGCTATTCATGAATCCGATGGCTTGGGCTCTGGAGGTAACTGGAATGAATGGCAACGGCTCCAGGGATCGGCGAGTTTTATCCCCATACGCACAAGTTGTTCCTGACGACAGTTATACTTTTATAGGTGTCAGCCATCCTTCTCTAACTACAGCGCTAACTCAGATTGGCGTGATCTTAGAAGTTCGTAACATGACTACAGTCCCAAATAACTCAGCGGGACGCGCCGCTGTATTCACTATCGAAGCAGGGCAAACCCACCGGATTTTCGTTGTTAACGTAGGGCATTCCACGATTAATACTGGGAATTCAGCGTTTACAGATTCGCTCACACATTTAATTTTTACTAAAAATGAATCTCAGTTTGGAAATATCAGCGCGATTAGTGTGAACCAGTATCCGCTGAATTCAACTACAGTTAGGGGGAAAGAAAAATACGCAAACCTATCCCAATTGTCAATGTGGGGTGTTGTTTTTATCCCGTCAAGTTCAACCGGATTTGCAATGGAGTTCGTAGGGGATGCTCATGATTCCACCATCAACTATTCAAACTCAAGAACTAGGTTAAGACCGATGAATGGTCGACTCGTAGGGGCAGGCAGGGGCATTAATTAATCCAATTCACATTGCAAGTTTTTCAACTTCCTAGAAAATAAAAAAGATTATGGGGGTTATTGCCATAACTCTTTTTATATATAAAGAATGCCGAAGGACGGACTCGAACCGTCACGGGGTTGCCCCCACTGGATTTTGAATCCAGCGCGTCTACCAATTCCACCACTTCGGCATTATAAATCAGTAGCAAGAACCTTCCTTCTACAATGAATCAAGTCCGTTAGTGTACCACCAGTGTACCACCGAAAATACTCAAGGCTTGCTCACGATACCAAAGCAACTATCAGATGTGAATAAGAAAGTTGTTCCGGGTATCTCAACTTTTACTCCGCTAAAAAAGATTTGTCATATATCGGGTTCATCTCAAGCTTCACGTCCATACAAATTTTGGGGTCATCATCTGGGAAATACCTCATGATTTCCTCTTGAAGTTTTTTTAACGTTTTTCCTTTTATTAATTCAGCATACACTGGCGATGTTCCAAACAGTGTCAAACTTAAAACAAAATTCCCAACATTAGTTTCCCCAAAATGTTTACATTTTATAAGTACCGCCACTTTCACTTCATCCAGTGAGATCAGGCTTGAAAGATCTACCTTGCCTTCGATAACCTTTCTACCACGGTAGACCAACTCCTCTCTTAGCTTTTGTCGTGTCCCTGACAAAAACTTTTTTCCTACCTTGCGTTCTAAACTGGTCAAATTCCTCTCAACCGACATTACTTCACTCCCTTCAAGCAAAGCAGTAATATCTGACTGGTTTTTAGTGGCCAAGTTTTCTTGGTAAGGAACCTCAGAAGTCCGTTGCGAATTTGATGCGTCTCGCTGATCGAGTCGGTCTATGCATTCAACAATTTTTTCCAAAAGCGTGCCTAATTGATCAGCTTCAACGTACCTTGGTTTAGGGCGAGTGGTTTTTATTTTTTCCCCTTCGACTGCCTCAAGAAGAGCTGTTTGACAAACTGACGAAATTTGAATCTGTTTATTTCTTTTTACTCTTTTATATAAATCGTCGGGAACGCTTATGTTAATCGGCTTCGACATTGTCGGCTCACTCCTATTTCCAATATGCGCATAGTATGCGTATATATATGCGCACTGTCAAGCTTCTTTTAAATAATTTGCCTCACTAATCTCTGAGCCCCCCACCTCCCAAGAAAATTGCCCTCCCCCGATAAATAGTTCCTGCGCACGTATTAAACCAATTTTCAATTTGTGGCACATTAACTAGGGGGAAAATCTATCAAAAAATGGTACATTCTAAGCATATTTAGCCCTCCATTAAGAGGATGTCATGAGAGCAGTCGTTGGATTATTTCTCGTTAGCATGTTAATTGCGCAAGGTTGCGCAACTCTTCCTCAAGAGATCGAACCTCAAGAATCTCAAATTCCAAGATCAAAACAGCAGACTGCCCAGAAGGAAATTAGCACTCCTACTCAAAAAACATATAAAAGAAAAGTTGCCATTGTCAGGTTTACCAATGAAACAACTTATGGTAGATCGCTGCTCCTTGATGAAAATTTGGATAGGATAGGAAAGCAAACATCAGACATGCTGGCTTCCCGTTTAATTCAGTCGGGTAGGTTTCTGGTATTTGAGCGGACAGACTTGACTAAGTTATTAATGGAGCAACAAAATTCTTCAGTTGCAAATGAACTTGTTGGAGTTGATACCGTAATAGCTGGCTCAGTAACAGAATTTGGAAGGTCTGTAGCAGGCGAAGTTGGTTTTCTCAGTTCAACTAAAGTTCAAACAGCTAAAGCAAAAGTTGATATTCGCCTCATTGATGTGCGAACTGGACATGCTTTTTTTTCCGCTATTGGGGCTGGCACAGCAACAACACAATCTAGCGAAAGTTTAGGATTTGGAAATAGAGCTGGATATGACGCCACCCTGAATGACAAGGTAATTGCTTCCGCAATATCAGATGTGATTGATAAATTAGTTTCAAATTTGGAGAAACGCCCTTGGCGTACAGATATATTAGACATTGAAGGAGAAAAAATTTTTATAAGCGGAGCAAAATCACAAGGTTTGAAGGTAGGAGACTTGCTCAACGTAATGAAGCCTGGGAAATCCATTAATAGCAAACAAAGTGGATTTAATGTATCCCTTCCACCCACCAAAGTAGCTTCAATAAAGGTTATCTCCTTTTTTGGCGAGAATGAGACTAACGAAGGGTCTGTTTGCAAACTCGTTGAAGGGAATATTGATAATTCAATGATTCGCGAATTTTTTGTGGCTGGGAAAAATAATGAATAAACTTTTATGTTTAATTCTTCTTGTTGTATGTTTTTTTCTCCATAATTGTTCTCTGCCAATAACCAAAGTTGAAACAGAAGATTCTCGGCCAGTATTAGCCATTAAAAATGCTCCCAAAAACTCCACATTATTCATTGATGATCTACTAGTGGGAAATGCTAATGATTACAATGGCAGTCCCCGTGTTTTATTAGTTGAGCCGGGAACACATAAAATCATCATTAAAACTCATACGGGAGACTCCATACATAGTCAAAGTATCTTTGTTGAAAGTGGATTGAAAATAATTACCGTTAATAAATCAAATAATTGATATGAAACTCAAAGTCGTAAGTTTTATATTTTTTATTTCATCTCTTTTGTTATTTTCTAGTTGCGCTCAGACTCATTACGCTTGGAATGGTTATGATCAAGCATTGTATGACCACTATAAAAGTCCAGGAGAGAGAGAACAGTATATTGAAAAATTAAAAATCATAATACAGAGAGCAGAGGAAAGTGGAAAGATTCCCCCAGGCATATACGCAGAGTATGGGTATACCTTCTATGAGTCAGGGAACTACAAACAAGCCATTCAATATTTTCAAAAGGAATCAGACTTGTGGCCAGAGTCCAGATACTTTATGGCTAAAATGATAAGAAATGCTCAGCTCCAAGGTAAACAAACTAATAAAAATGCACCTGGATCCAAACAAAATACTGGAGAAAAATAATGATGAGGATCCTTTTAGCCGTTATTTTTTCTTCTACCATTACCACGGGATGTGCAACGCTTCCTCCTAAAGACTACACTGACTTTAACGCTGCTAATATTCGATCTATTTTAATAGTCCCCGTTGTTAACAACAGTGTAGATGTGACTGCTCCAGATTATTTCTTATCTACGGTAAGTGTACCAGTGGCAGAACATGGCTATTATGTTTTCCCTGTAAACCTTGCAAAGCGTATTTTAGAGGATGATGGATTATCCGATGCTAATTTAGTTCATTCCGCATCCGCGACTAAACTTTGCCAGCTATTTGGCGCAGATGCCGTTCTCTATATTTCCATTGAACGCTGGGATGCCAAGTATATGCTTTTAACTACTGTGGTTACGGTGGAGCTAACATATTCTTTGAAAAGTGGCGTGTCTGGAGACGTGATTTGGGAAGAGAAACGGACACAAACCTACTCACCACAAAACTCTAGCGGGGGACATCCTATAGCAATGCTCATCACCATGGCAATTAATGCTGCAGTTGCCAAAGCCATACCCAATTATATGCCTCTGGCTAAGCAGGCGAACAAAATAGCATTTTTATATCCAGGGCCTGGTTTCCCTTATGGCCCATACATCAAAGGCAAGGAAGTCGACTCTGAAATTGTTGATGAGAAAAAATCTGACTCACTCAAATAAGCCCACCTCTACACTTTAAGGAAACATAGTGACTAACTAGAGAAAAATAGTAACAAAAATTAATACTTCACTCCTCTTCTTTCAAATTCTCCTCCATCTCCATCAAGGCTCCTATCAACGGAGACAGGGGGCAACCTAATGATATACCTCGTTTAATATCA
>JYMV01004635.1_pt1 | contig 14780 bp, 9 predicted proteins | sample 338911 | NCBI WGS metagenome assembly JYMV01 (sample SAMN03354496, study PRJNA234377) | hydrothermal vent metagenome | biome: Deep sea; feature: Hydrothermal plumes at the Eastern Lau Spreading Center, Western Pacific Ocean; material: Seawater | place: Tonga | collected 2009 | depth 2000 m m
AATCCTTGCCACCGAAAACCGGAAAACCGAATATCCTCCTGATCCTGACAGATGATCTCGGCTGGCGGGATCTCAGTTGCTACGGAAGTGACTTCTACGAAACTCCAAACATAGATCGTCTGGCGTCACAGGGGATGCGATTCACTGACGCCTACGCCGCTGCGACGGTCTGCTCGCCCACCCGCGCGGCGTTGCTCACGGGTAAGGCACCCGCACGGTTGCATATGACCGACTTTCTCAGCGGCCTAGTCTTTCCGCATGCTGCGCTGAAACCACCGGACTGGCAGCGGCACTATTTGCCTCACGATGAAGTCACGCTGGCGGAGATATTGAAGCAGGCCGGCTACGAAACATTCTATTTCGGTAAATGGCACTTGGGTGGCGAAAAGCATTTTCCGGCGACTCAGGGATTTGATCACACTTTGGCCGAAACCCAGGCTGGCTGGCCGGGCACGTATTTCTATCCGTGGCCGATGGTCCGAAACCTCACCGGTAAGAAAGGCGATTACCTCACCGACCGCTTGACCGATGAAGTGATCAAGAGCCTGAAGCGTCCCCATGAACGTCCGTTCTTTACATTCCTGTCTTACTTCACACCTCATCGTCCAACCCAAGCCAAAGAAGAACATATTCGAAAGTTTAAAGCGAAGCTCAAGCCGAAACATGTGCAGCGCAATCCTGTGAACGCGGGAATGATTCACAGCCTCGACGAGAACGTGGGGCGGATCATGCGGTCATTGGAGGATCTGAAGCTCGCGGAAAACACGTTGCTTATCTTCGCCTCTGACAACGGCGGCAACCACTACGCCGATACACCGCAAAAGACGAGCAACGCCCCTTTGCGCGACGGAAAGGGTTCCGCGTACGAAGGTGCCTATCGTGTGCCTCTGATTGTTCGATGGCCCGGGAAAGTTGCAGCCGGAACTGAGACCGACGAGCCTGTCACCAGCGTCGACTTCTTCCCAACACTCCGAGCTGTGTCCGGGCAGAAACCACCTGCAAACGAGGAACTGGATGGCATGAATCTGCTTCCTCTTCTGGTGAAGAAACAACCGCTGCGACGAAAGGCACTTTACTGGCATTACCCCCACTATCATCATGGTGGTGCCTCACCTCACGGCGTCATTCGCAAGGATCAGTATCGACTGATCGAACATTTCGACGGCACGCCGGCGGAAATGTATAATATTGAGGCAGATATCGGAGAGACCGTGAATCTTGTGAATACCATGCCGGAAAAGGCCAAGGAACTTTTGAAAGAGCTACGCGAATGGCGACGAGAAGTCGGCGCGCAGATGCCGACTATCAACCCTGATTATGACGCCAACCGCGTCCACGAAGCCATGTTCTACCATGAATGGGCAGACCGACATCGGAACAAAACGAAATGAAAAAGAAAACAGCATTTATCGCAGCCATTTGGATGCTTGGTTTGGCAAATAGTCATGCCGCCGAAAATTGGCCGACGATTGGCCAGGGAGTCAACCTCGATTTTACGACGACCGAGGTCAACAAGGTGGGATACGATCCTGGTTTCTATGAAGCTTTTGGAGCTGCGGGTTTTGACAGCGTGCGCTTTTTTGTCAAACACGGCCAAGGCCCCCGGGTGTACAAACGAACCATTGATGATGCCCTGGACCGAGGCCTTACGGTGGTGATTACCATTTTCTCAGGCAAGACCAACGGCAAGGAAGCCTTTGTTGAATTCTGGAGAGAGTATGCCGAATTCTATCGTCTGTATCCCAAAGAACTGGTTTTCGAGATCATGAACGAGCCGGAAATGGCGGGCCACCACAATACGGAAGAGGTTTCTGTCGTGGTCATGGACTGGATCGGTGACGCCATTGTCGCGGTTCGCAAAACCAATCCGACGCGAGTCATCGCAGTTGGCGGTACCGGTCACAACAATATTGAATACATCCATTATGTCAGCCCGAAATATCTGGATTACCGTTTGCCGGACGGTACTGGTTTTAATGAAGACGAGAACATCTGGGGAGTATTTCACCTTTATCGGCCAAGCAAGTGGAGTCATGCCGGAAAGCGCATATCGCTCGATAAAGCGAATCCGGATTGGCGAGACGAGGTTGTCTGGCATCTCGACGAGGCGGTAAAATGGTCCAAGAAGCACAACAAGAAGGTGATCCTCACGGAATGGGGCACCCGTATGTACAACGATCCGGAAGATATCAAGGCCTACTTTCGTTTCATGGTCGATGAAGCCGGCAAGAGGGGCATTGACTGGATGTACTATTGCGGGGTGTTCAACAATCCCTGGCCGTTTGCATTGTATTCATCTGAAAATGGCTGGGATGAGTCTGCTGATTACGTAGAGATTCTCACGGGGGTTAAGCCGACCGTAGTGCCGCCCACCTCGCAAATCAATAATTCGAGCTTTGATATGGATACAGTGCATTGGTATTCCGACAACCAGGTTAATCTCGGCACCGCTGACTATGAGGGTGTTAATGGATCCCGCGCGATGCGATGCATGGTGGCTTTTGTGAAACCGAACGTGCCGGCGGTTTATCAACAATCCCATCCGAATTGGAAATGGAAATCCGAGGGAAGGCACATGCTCCAACTGCGCAAAGGGAATACGTATGACATTTCCTTCTACGCCAAAACCCCCGTTAACAAAACAACGCTGCGTGCGCAGTTGGGGGTTGCTCCGAAGAATGATCGAATTTTGTGGACGTCGGAGCCGGTGCAAATCAATACGGAACTGACCAAGTATACATTTACCTACAAGCACAAAACTGAATCCATTGAAGATGTGCGTTTCTCAATTCTGTTCACTGAACGTCATAGTGAAATTATTTTGGATGACATCAAGCTGAGGGGGACTCGTCCCGATTACCGTCCGGTGGAATAATCGCCTATACCACCGAGACTGGCGACAATCCCAGATGGCTACTGTATGACGCTCCTTTTCACATTGATGGAACCGTGAAGGTATGGGCGAAGGCTATTCGATACGGCTACAAGGAAAGCGCTGAGGCGTCAGCTACATTTACCATACGCCAGCAGAAATAGCAGGCTACTGGAAATGCATCAACAGGTAAATCAATAGGAATCGACCCACCGAAAGAAGAAATTTCAATGAACAAGAAGATCATTTTTCAAGACACACAAACCGTCACCTACACAGATGCCGATACACCCACGATCTCAACGGCGGAAGATATTCTGATCCAGACCAGTGCCAGTATCGTCAGCGCTGGTACGGAACTTTCTATCTGGGCCGGTCTGGAATCCTGGGCGCCTTTACCGAATACTCCCGGATACGGAAGCGTTGGAAAAGTGCTGGAGGTTGGGGAGGCTGTGGATCATGTGGCGCCCGGTGACCTCATCTTTACCCATGGTCCACATCAGAAGATTGCTCTTGCCAAGAATTACGCGCAGAAAATCCCTGAGGGTCTGGATCCTAAAGTGGCTGCATTTACCCGTATGGCAGGCGTTTCTATCACCGCGGTCATGGCCTCTGAAACAAAGATCGGTGACACGGTGGCGGTATGCGGTTTGGGGCTTGTTGGTAATTTGGCTGCACAACTTTTCGCGCTGTCAGGATGCAATGTCATCGGTATCGATGTGAGTCCGGCTCGACTCGCCGGAATGCAGAAGTGCGGGGTTCAAACAGTTCTGGATGGTAAATCAGATGTCGCAGAAAAACTCAAGGAACTTACCGGCGGACGCGGCGTGCATGCGTTTGTCGATGCCACGGGCTTGCCGAGTGTGGTCGAGTCTTCCATTGATGCCATTGCGCCTGGCGGAGAATGTATTTTGCTGGGCACGCCGCGTGGTGAAGTTCAGGGGAATCTTGTTCCGCTGCTTCGCTCCATTCATCTGGCCAATCAAAACATCCAATTCAAAGGCGCCCATGAATGGCTCTTCCCACGCTATCGCTCACAGACAAAAGACAGCCAAGTTTCTATTGAGCAGAACAATGAAAAACTGCTGCGCCTTTTTGCTGATGGCAAACTCGTTACCGCTCCACTGCTGACGCATGTTCTTAGCCCCGAGGAATCTCCCTCCGCCTATCACGCGCTGCGTGACCGAGACGAGAACTATCTTGGCGTGGTTATTGATTGGGACTAAACGATGAGAAATGCTTGAAGACCTGAGTCTTCACTCACTGTTTGAAACACATCATTTGGCGAACTTAAAATGACCACTACCGCAGACCATCAACAGCACGTCACGGCCCCGGAAGACAAGGTTCCGTTTAAAAATAAAGTCTTGTATGGAAGCGGTAGCTTCGCCGATATGACCTTCCAATGGACGCTCATCGCGTTTGCGATGCCTATTTTCAATATGGAACTCGGATACAGTGCCGCTACGATCGGGATCGTTTTGGCCATTACACGGCTCTGGGATGCAATAACAGATCCTCTGATGGGGTCAATATCTGATAACGCCCGCAACCGGTTCGGGCGTCGACGTCCCTTTATTGCTGTTGGGGCGATACTGTCTGGCCTGTTTTTTATAGGTATCTGGTTCATTCCCTCAGGTCTGAGTGAAACAACGTTTTTTATCACTTTTTTAATAACCGCACTTTTATTTTATACGTCGTTTACTATTTTTTCAGTGCCGCTTCTTGCCATGGGCTATGAAATGTCAGCGGACTCTCATGAGCGTACAAAAATAATGAACGTGCGTATTTGCGCGAACTCGCTAAACGGGGTTTTTATGTTTTCATGGTTTGCCGCGTTAGTTTTCTCGAAAGATTTTTTGTGGTCAGATGCCTCCCAGGGAATCCGCATGGTGGGTTTAGGGTTTGGTCTGACAATGATCGTTTTGGGTTTGATTCCAGCGATATTCCTTAAGGAAGAGACTAAATCATATGTCAAGAAGCAGGCGCGTATCTCCGTCTTTAAGAGTATAAAACTAACGTTTTCCTGTAAGCCATTTGTCTATCTGGTGGTTGCTTTTTTTGCCGCCCTCTTTGCCTACAACACAGTGGCCACTTCCTACATCTACCCTTTGAAGTACCTTGTTTGCGATGGCGATAAGGGAGTATTTGGCGCCTGGAATGGAATGATTGAGGCATCGCACCATGTTTCCACGTTGCTTATGTTGTGGCCTATCTATGTGTTGTCGCAGCGAGTGGGCAAACGCGTTATTTGCATGTTAGCGCCGCTATGCCTTGTTCTAGGATCAATCGCTTACTTATTCTGCTTTGTTCCAGGAATGCCAGAGTTGATTTTAATTCCTCGTTTCATAGTAGCCATGGGCATGGCCGGCCTCTTTGTACTTGTCCCCTCAATGATTTCGGATGTTGTGGATTACGATGAAGTGAGAACAGGTACACGTCGCGAGGGTATGTTTGGAGCTTTTTTCTCTTGGGTACTAAAGCTCGCACTTGCAATTGCGCTGCTTGTTAACGGCTTTATTGTGGAGGGCCTTGGGATCAGTGACGAACTGGGAGTCAACCAACCTGAAGGCTCCATGGAAACGATAATCAATTTGCTCGGTATTCTACCCGTCATAGGAGCTGTTATCGCTTTGTACTGTATCTCTCGATACGCATTGACTGATCAAAAAATGCTCGAGATGCGTGCCCAGCTCGAGAAACGTCGGGGCGTGAGTTAACGATGAAATGCAGCTTAGGTGATACTATTGTCGAGGTATTTGCATGAAACGTTTTTTTGTTTACATCGGTACCTATACTGGTGGAGATAGCAACAGCGAAGGCATCTATGTCTACCGATTTGATCCATCTGACGGCAACCTCACACCTGTCGGTACGGCTACGAGAATCGATAATCCGTCGTTCCTGGAAATGTCCCCGGACGGCCGCTTCCTTTATGCTGTCAGTGAAGTCTTTGAAGTGAACGGAACGCCAGGTGGGACAGTGATGGCCTATTTAGTCGACAAGCAAACCGGCGCCCTCACCTACCTCAACTCGCAATCCACCCATGGCGCTTGTCCCTGCCACTTGAATATTGATCGGACGGGGCGGTACGTCGTGATTGCCAATTACATGGGAGGGAACCTTGCAGTACTGCCCATTTGTAAAGATGGATCTGTCGGCCCGGCTACCGATGTTGTTCAACACGAGGGCTGCTCTAATGTGAATCCAGAGCGTCAGGAAGGTCCACATGCCCACTCCATCACCGCTTCTCCCGACAACAGGTTCGCTATTGCCGCTGACCTGGGTAAGGACATGGTGATTATCTACAAGCTGGACCTTAAGAACGGCAAGCTACTGCCAACGGACAAGAGCCAGGTCAAGGTCACGCCCGGCCACGGCCCCCGCCATCTGGATTTTCACCCAAACGGTCGCTACGTTTTTCTACTGAACGAACTGGGAAATGAAATCACAGCTTATGGATACGACGCGAGAACAGGCACGCTGAAACTAAAGAACACGGCTTGCACTCTTCCCGCAGAATTTGATGCTGAGAGTATAGCCGCGGATATTCATGTGCATCCCAATGGAAAATTCCTTTATGCATCCAACCGGGGACACGACAGCATCGTACTATGCTCCATCGATGAAGATACTGGAGCAATAGAAGTGCTGGAACATCAATCGACATTGGGCGAACACCCCCGCCATTTCTGCATCGACCCAACGGGCGCCTACCTACTGGTAGCCAATCAGGACACCAACGATATTGCCACCTTCGCCATCGACATAAAAACCGGCTTCCTCTCGCCCACTGGCCAATTGACCAACGTACCGCGACCTGTTTGCCTCAGGTTTATGCCGGAACTTCATTGCGTTTGAAAGTGATCCATCGACCTCTCACGGATTTCTTCGTACCATCGCACGTGCGATTGTCATCTGAACCCCAAAACGTCATGCTACTTAAGTTGGATTCGAAAACCAGAAATTAAGAATCGAGAAATATCATGTCACAAGCAAGAGAGTTTGGAGTGCAGAGCTACTGCTTCAGGGAGTTTGAAGACAACGCGATTGTTGCAGATAAAGTCAAGGAGATCGGACTGAATTCGATCGAAGTCTGTGCGGTCCATGCGGACTTCAACGACTTGGAAGGTTGGAAGCGGATTGTCGAAATCTATCGAGACAAAGGCGTCTCCATTGTTTCGATCGGAGTGCAGACTTTCGTCGGCGACGAAAGCGAACGCGAGTGGTTCCAATGCGCAGCCGCTGCGGGGGCCAAGCATATTTCGGCACACTTCAGGGTGGACTCCTTCCAGACAGCGATCCCCAAAGTGAAGCAGTGGTGCGAGGAATTTGGGATCAAAGTCGGTCTTCATTGCCACGGTGGTTATAAGTTTGGTGGTTCGCCGGACGTGATCGAGCATTTACTCGAATTGGGGGCGCCGCACATTGGGCTGTGTATCGATACGGCCTGGGCGATGCAGATTGGACCGCCACAGGGCAATCCGGTGGAGTGGGTGGAACGCTACGCGGGAAATATCTACGGCGTGCACTACAAGGATTTCGTTTTCGGGCGTGATGGCATGTGGAGCGACGTTGTAGTGGGCGAGGGAAACCTGCCACTGAAAAAATTTGCCGAAGCTTTAGAGAACAGCGGCTTCGATGGCATGGCGGTGATCGAGTACGAAGCCGATCCGGAGAATCCCGTGCCTGCTCTCACCCAATGTGTTCGCAGCATGCAAAAGGTATTCGAATAAAATGAAAATAACCGATCTGAAATGCGCAGTGATTGGCGGGCAGCCCACTATCCGAATTGCCACGGATGCCGGTCTGAGTGGGTATGGTCAGATCGAGTGGTTCAAGCCTTACATCAAGCCGCATGTTCTCTTCTTAAAAGATAAATTGATTGGAGAAGATCCGCGTGATGTGGAGCGGGTAATGTTAAACATCCGCAATATGGGCGGATTCAAGCCTTGGGGCAGTGCTGTCAGTGCCATTGAAATGGCACTGTGGGATCTTGCCGGCAAGGCTGCGGATCTTCCACTTTATCGACTGCTTGGCGGTAAAGTGCGCGACCGCGTCAGGGTCTACATTAGTGGAACAAGGAATGGGCTCGACACATCGTACGCGCACACTCCTGAAGGCGCGGCTAAAAACCTGGCAGAGGCCGTCGACGACCCAGCCGGTTTCACCATCGTTAAGAGTGGCATCGGATTTCATTCGCCGATGCCCTTTGAGGTTCCCGACTTCTTTTATGGTGAACCGCGACCGGGGCCACCTCATTTAAATAGAGGGCTTTTGACAGACAAAGGATTCCGGCATTGCGTTGAGTGCGTGGAAGCCATGGTGGAGGCTATCGATGGCAAAGCACAGTTAGCACTTGATTGCGGTCCCGGATGGGCTCTCTCGGATGCGATCCGTTTTGCAAAAGAAATGGAACGCTATCCAATACTTTGGCTTGAAGATCTATTGACAGGCGATCGCAGCAATCATGTGGGAGCCGCTGAGTATAAAGAACTGACTCAGGCAACCACGACGCCGATCCACACCGGTGAGCAAATTTATCTTCGGCATGGATTCCGTGAATTGATTGAAACCCGGGCAGTTCGTGTCATCGGGCCGGACCCAATGGATGTCGGCGGACTGGCCGAGTTGAAGTGGATTGCCGAGTACGCGGACATGCATGGCATCCTGATTGCACCCCATGGCGTCTTTAACGGAGTACTGGGCCTTGCGGCTTTGGTGCAGGTCTGCGCGACTTTGCCGGACAACTTAATCGCCTTTGAATATTGCAAACCTCCCACTGATTGGTGGTGGGATATCGTTGATGGCATGCCCGATCAGATCGTTGTCGAAGGGCATATCAATGTGTGCGATAGCCCGGGAATCGGGGTAACTCTCAATGAAGAAAAAACGAAGCAATACTTAAGCGCCGAGGATCAGGATTTCTTTGATTAGAGAAATCTTGAAGTTTTTTACTACTTAAGGATGCAAAGCATCATCTAAACGCGAGATCTTGATAAATGAGAAAATCCATCAAACTATTCATACTAATATCAATGCTGTGCGTAGCGACATCAGCTAGCGTTGCAGGTGAACGCCCCAACTTTCTATTCATTATTGTCGATGATTTAGGATGGGCGGACGTGGGTGTCAATGGAAGCACCTACTACGAAACGCCGAACATCGACGCCCTTGCCTCCGAGGGCATGCTGTTTACTGATGCATATGTCGCATCGCCGATGTGTAGCCCAACCCGCGCCAGTGTCATGACCGGTAAGCACCCCGCCAGATTGCGGATAACCAACTGGATCGGGGCTCCCCAGCCGGACCAATATGAATGGAATACGATTCTTCGCAGCGCTTCATACGTGGAAGCATTGGCTTTGGAAGAAGTCACATTGCCTGAAAGCATGAATGCCGCCGGATACGAGACCTACTTTATTGGCAAATGGCACTTGGGTAAGCACCAAAAGTATTGGCCTGAGCATCAGGGATTCGAAACCAATATTGCAGGCTGCGCATGGGGAGCGCCTATTGGTGGTAACAAATACTTTTCTCCCTATAAGAATCCTCGACTTGAAGATGGTCCCGATGGAGAGCATTTGCCCGACCGCCTTGCCAAAGAAACCATCGCCTTCCTGGAAAGCGAACACCCGCGGCCGTTCTTCACCTACCTCTCATTTTATTCGGTTCACAGCCCTTGGATGGCGCGTGAAGACTTGAAGATGAAATACGAGAAAAAGGATAAGCCGGCTGATGAATGGCGCCAGGAGCGGTGGATCAAATTTGCTAAGACACAAAACAATCCTGTTTATGCAGCCATGATCGAATCCATGGACACCGCCATCGGAGATGTTCTAAATACTCTAAAAAGAACAGGCCAAGATAAAAACACGGTTGTGATTTTTGTTTCCGACAACGGAGGCGCCAGCGAAGTCACCTCCAATGCGCCATTGCGCGCCGGTAAATGTTATCTCTTCGAGGGGGGTATCCGCGTGCCGTTGATCGTCAGTTGGCCCGGTCAGATTGAAGCCGGGAGTGTTACGGATGTGCCCGTGACGAGCACGGACTTTTATCCAACCCTACTTGATCTCGCAGGCATTCCTCAGACGCCTGAGCAGCACATGGATGGTTCCAGCTTTGCTTCTTTGCTAAAGGGTGGAGACTACGACCCAAAAGATTTGTTCTGGCATTATCCGCATTACGAAGGAGGTTTTGAACCTTCTTCGGCGATACGCTCGGGCGATTGGAAGTTGATCGAATTCTACGAAGAAGGCCGCGTTGAGTTGTATCATTTAAAAAATGACATCGGTGAGTATCACAACCTCGCTGAGATGCATCCAGAAAAAACGCAAAAGCTGCGGAAAAAGCTGCATGCGTGGAGAAAAGAAGTGAATGCTTCTGAGCCGACTCCAAATCCAAATTTCAATCCATGTGAAACACAGAATTACCGGATTGGTTACGAATTACCTCACGAAAAGACTAATGAGTTAAAAAGAGGGAAGTAGAAAACGATGTTTAAGAATATCATTATTTTATTTTGTCTTGCCGCAGCTGCACTGTCAGCACCGTTCAGTCTGCTGGCGGATTCGCCGAACATTATCATCGTACTAAGCGATGACCAGGGATACGGGGATTTCTCAATTAACGGGAATCCGGTCATCAAGACGCCGAACATTGATGCCCTGGGCAATCGGGGATTCCGGTTCACCGACTTTCATGTTGCCCCGATGTGTACCCCCACAAGGGGGCAGTTGATGACCGGATTGGACGCTATGCGTAATGGCGCCATCAATGTGAGCAGCGGCCGCAGCCTGCCGGATTCTTCTCTTAAAACCATGGCTGATGTTTTCAAAGACGCTGGTTATGCGACGGGACTCTTTGGAAAGTGGCATCTCGGGGATAATTATCCCTATCGTCCCGAAGACCGTGGATTTGATGAAGCCATTTGGTTTCCCTCGTCCCACCTCAACAGTGTCGCCGACTATTGGGACAATGATTACTTTGATGACTTCTACAAACATAACGGACGCAGGGAACGATTCAATGGTTATTGCACCGATGTGTTTTTTAATGAAGCCATTGATTGGATGAAAAAGAAGGTTGAGGCTTCCGAACCTTTTTTCACTTATCTTCCGCTGAATGCCGCCCATTGGCCGCCGTACGTTCCGGATGAATACAGGGGGCCGGCAAGAAAGGCGCTTGAGGCAAACTCCGAGGTTCTCAATCGTTTATCCAAGGAGAAAATGAATCCGTATTACGGTAACGATATCAAAGAGGCCATGGTCACCTTTCTGGCCATGGGGCTGAATATCGATGAAAACATGGGCAAGTTGATGGGTTTTCTCAAAGACGATGGTTTGATGGACAATACGATCATCTTGTTTTTTACCGATAACGGCAGTTCCTTTGGCAGACATTACTACAACGCAGGCATGAGGGGCGGTAAGCAGGAACTGTTTGAAGGTGGCCACCGCGTTCCTTTGTTCATCAACGGACCCGAATCAATCCTTGGAAAGCCCGCAGTCATTGAAGAACTTTGTCATGTCCAAGACCTTCTTCCAACTTTGGCGTCAGCTGTGGGTGTGGAAAAATTGCCGCATCCCGTGGATGGCATTGACCTCCTGCCGCTCATGAAAGGAGACAAAGATCATCTGGAAGATCGTATGCTGGTGATCAATTTCACCAAGACCGGGCAAAAGGTCCTTTTCCCTGAGCAGGATAACCCGGATAACGCTGCGGTTCCAAAGAAGGACTCAGCGGCAGTCTTATGGAAAAACTGGAGGTTTCTGGACAACATGACATTGTATGACGTTTCCAAGGACCCCCATCAGGACACGAATGTAGCCAAGGAGCACCCTGAGATTGTTGAGGCGATGCGGACTCATCTGAGCATCTGGTGGGATGATGTGAAGGATGATGCCAACAAGATTCACCGCATTGTCATTGGAGCACCTCAAGAAAACCCAATGATGCTTACCGCCTGTGACTGGTACAACATTTTTGTCGACATGCAGAAGCAGGTCAGGAAAGGGGATAAGAAGAGCGGGTATTGGCATGTGATCGTTGATCAGCCGGGCACCTATGATTTTGAATTAAGACGCTGGCCTGTTGAGTCGGGATATGGATTGAATGATTCCATTTCTGAAACCAAAGTTACAGATGGAATTCTACCAGCAGGTGTGGCCTTCCCAATCGCTTCGGCGCGGCTACTCATCGGAGATCAAGAGCAGACGCTCAAGGTCTCCAAAAACGATAAGTCCGCACGGTTCACGTTTGAGCTGGATGCCGGCGAAACTTCAATCCTTACTACTTTCTACGATGAAAATGGCGAGAGAATCTCTGGCGCGTACTATCTGTATGTTCATCGGAGAAGTGAGGGTTCCAAATCAAAAGCACCCACAGGCGGTCCGCGCGCCAATGCTCCGGTTTTTAAAAAGCTCTACAAAGGCATTAACATAGATACGACAGGCCCCGTCAATGCAGTATGGCCGAAGATTCAGCACGATGCTGTGCAATTTAAGGCGGTGGCCAATGCCGGTTTTGAGTCTGTTCGGGTGTTTCTGCCTTTTAAAGCGGACCACGAATTTACAGAACAACAGATCAAAGATGCCTTATCCAATGATTTGGCCATCGTGGTCTGCATGTGGGGTTCGCAGTCATGGTCTCAAAACCCAAAACAGGGTGTGCAGGAAATCGCAAACAGATGGGGGCAACTGGCCGAACTATGGAAGGACTATCCCAGTGATCTTGTTTTCGAAATACTCAACGAACCTGAGGGTGTTGGGTTTATGAAAGCTAAAGGCGCTCCAAAAGTCATGCCCTTGTACAACGCAGCCGTACAAGCGATTCGAGATGTGGATCCCGACCGCCCGATATTGATTGGCTCACCGGGTTATAACGATTCTGAATTATTGAATCCCTTCGTTACCGAAGAATACCTGACTTATCAGTTTGATGGGGGGAAGGGATTCTATGACGACACCAACACAGGTGTCGCGATTCATTTTTATTCTCCGAAACACCAGGATGGCCTCAATTTTGCCATGTGGACCCAGCCTCTCTGGGGTGATGAATCGCGTTGGAAAGATCCCATCACAGAGCAAATCATGAATGCGGTGAATTGGAAAAAGCGTATCGGTATCGACATTCCAATCATTACAACCGAATGGGGCTGTTGGCTATTTCCAAAACGCACCGACGAAGATTTAAACAAATGGCTAGATCATCATGTTGAACTTTTTGATGCGAATAACATCGGCAACATGTGGTATACGGGCATACAAAACAACCAAAGAGCATTCGGTATCTATGATTCTGAATTGGGCTGGAACCAGACTGTATTGGGCAAGCTCACTGGAGTGAAGCCAACAGTCTTGCCAAAAATATCTCAGGTGATTAATGGTGAGTTTAATCGGCCGGATCATGCATGGCAGTTGACCTCCGACAAAATCACAAGGGAATATATCTTTTGGAAGAAAGCGTTCAGCGGTAACAGCATGCTGAAGCTAACGGTGCCTGATGATACTGAAGGACAATTGTTCCTGCAGACGTATAAGGGTGAAAGTGGCTACGCGGGGGCGCCTGGCAGAACATTGCTCCACCTTATAAACGGACGCACCTATAGAATGAGTTTTATAGCTGCGAGTGAAGACGGTGAAGGCCGCGTGAAAATTGTGCTTAAGGACGCCAAGAGCATGGCTACTATCTACGACAGCTATGAAGCCGATGGGGGTTGGATCAATATTAGCAAAGAGCCCCGTACCTATACGAGGCTCTATACACACAATGCAGATAGCGAAATGGATGTACGCCTTGAATTCGATGTAGGTTCCAGGCAGCAGATTCTTTATCTGGACAAGGTGGAGCTCATCAGGCACTAAACCACCCCACCACTTCCCTTTGAATGAAAGCATTATGAAGAAAATCATGATAACGGGCGCCACCGGGGATGTGGGAAGATCACTCTGCGATAGCCTCAGTGACTGCGGCTATGATCTACTGACATGCGCCAGAACACAACTGACGGATTGGCTCCATCCATTCGAAGCTTTCGATATTACAGACTTGGAAGCCTTTACTCAAAAGCTCAAAGGCGTCTCCGTTTTGGTGCACCTTGCAGGCCAGCGCGAACCGTCCGCCGGTTTCGAGGATTTAGTGGGTCCTAACATTCGCGGCTCTTACAACGCTTTTGAAGCTGCCCTTCGTTCCGACGTACAGCGCGTGGTGTTCGCCAGCAGCGTTAACGTCTCCAATGGCCTGACACAGGAACAGCCACTTTCCGACGAGGTGATTTGTCCCTCCAATTTATATGGCGCTTCAAAAGCCTTTGGCGAATCCCTCGCGCGATATTACAGCCAAACGCATGGAATCTCGTGCATCTGTCTCCGAATGGGATGGACGCTTCCCCTTGCGGAATCAAAGAAGCAGTTGTCCGATCCTCCCTTCGACAGCTCACTGGCCAGAAAGGTGTATCTGAGTGCCGAGGATTTCGCTCAACTTGTACAACGGGTTATCGAAGCTCCCGAAGACTTGAGATTCGGTATCTTCAACGCCCTTTCAAACAACCGTCAAAAGCTTCTGGATATTTCACTTGCCCAATCGAAACTTGGATATAAGCCCAAGCATGACGCATATGCCATCCTTGATGCCTCCACCTGACATCATCTAGTAGCGTATGGCTTCGCTGCTTCACCATTTGAAAGCTGAGAGAAAATGAAACACCTCTTAATCACAATGGCAGCCGTGCTTTTGTAGCACCATTTGCAGACCGAGTGGCGGATGTTGCCTTTCACCCTGCCTTCCGCCGCCAGGCCAAGCGCTGGGGTGGCCAAGGCCGCGCCCACGGCGGCCGTGCCGCCAGCGATGCCAACCGGTTAATGATCCTACTTCTCCGACCAGTCTTCACAGATATGCGCCTCCACCT
>JYMV01038664.1_pt1 | contig 14780 bp, 12 predicted proteins | sample 338911 | NCBI WGS metagenome assembly JYMV01 (sample SAMN03354496, study PRJNA234377) | hydrothermal vent metagenome | biome: Deep sea; feature: Hydrothermal plumes at the Eastern Lau Spreading Center, Western Pacific Ocean; material: Seawater | place: Tonga | collected 2009 | depth 2000 m m
TAACGACCCGCAGTTTCTACTTGCTGGCCTGCATCTAAGAGTGGCAGTGGACAAGCGGCAGCCCTACCGAATTAATTGGTCTGTCTTTTGTCTTCTGCCTCTTGAATTGCAGAACCCAGTACTCGCAAGGAAATTGCCAAACAAGAGGAGTACTTAAAATGAGTACAAAAATAATTGTCGAACGGGAAATTGGAAATCGCATGATGCGATTTGAAACTGGTGAAGTCGCAAAGCAAGCAAGCGGCGCAGTTATCGCTTCTTATGCTGACACTGTTGTAATGTGTACAGCGATGCGATCAAATCCACGACCGGGATTAGATTTTTTCCCATTACAATGTGATTACCGAGAGCGCACAAGTGCCGCCGGTAAATTCCCAGGTGGCTTTCGTAAACGCGAAGGTGCACCAAATGAAAAAGAAATTTTGACGATGCGATTGATGGATCGTCCGATTCGTCCACTCTTTCCAGATGGATACATCGACGAGTGTCAAATTCAAGCATGGGTGATGAGCCACGACGGCGAAAATGACGCCGATGTGTTGTCATGTACTGCAGCTTCTGCAGCGCTTTGCTTGACCGATTCGCCATTTGAAGGTCCAGTTGCAACAGTCCGCGTTGGTCGAATTGTTACAGACGAGGGCGAGACATTTGTCTTGAACCCAACGCATACGCAAATGCAATATTCTGATCTTGATCTTGTTCTTTCTGGCCACAGCGATGGCGTGAACATGATTGAAATTGGTGCAGCACAAGTTGACGAAGCAAGCGTCATGGGCGCAATCAAATTTGGTTACGAAGAAGGCATCAAGCCGATTTTGGAATTGCAAATTGAGTTGATGGAAAAAGCTGGAACGACTGAAAAACGTACTGGCGAACTTGCATTACCAAGCGACGAAGTAATGGCGAAAGTCAAAGAACTCGCTGAATCAAAAATGCTCGAAGCAAGGCGTATTCCAGGAAAAGCAGATCGAAGTGATGCAGTTAATGCTTTACGAACTGAAATGATTGATACGCATTTTACAATTCCAGAAGGTGTTTCATACAGCGAGCATATGGCTGCAGAAAAAACACAACGGCAAGCAAAAGAAGCTTTCCGTAAACTTGAAAAGAAATGCACTCGAAGATTAATAGTTGAGGAATCCATTCGCGCTGACGGTCGTTCATTCGACCAAATCCGTGATCTTTTGATGGACCCAACTTACTTCCCACGTACACACGGCTCCGCATTATTCCAACGCGGTGAAACGCAATCACTTGTTACTTGTACACTTGGTACAGGTCGAGATGAACAAATCGTTGATGGTTTAATGCCAGAGTATGCGAAGAAGTTTTATCTTCATTACAACTTCCCACCATTCTGTGTTGGCGAAGCAGGTCGAATCATGGGCCCAGGTCGCCGAGAAATCGGTCACGGTGCACTTGCAGAACGATCACTTCTCGGTATTCTTCCAGAAGTAGACGATTTCCCATACACAATTCGTTTGGTAAGTGACATTACTGAATCAAACGGTTCGTCATCCATGGCGAGTGTTTGTGGTGGTTGCCTCGCACTTATGGACGCTGGCGTACCAATTCAAAATACATGCGCAGGCATTAGTGTTGGTCGTTTCAGTAATGACGAAGGAAAAATAGTTCGTGTGATGGACATTATCGGTGAAGAAGATTTCTTTGGTGACATGGACTTCAAAGTTTGCGGTACTAAAACTGGTATCACCGGCGTTCAATGTGATCTTAAAGCACGTGGTCTTTGGTTCGAAGAACTCGAAACAATTTTCGAAATGGCACGAAAAGGTCGAATCGATATTATTGATCAAATGGAAGCAGTTCTTGATGGGCCTCGTAAAGAGCTTTCAAAATATGCTCCACGAATGTTGACGATTACAATTAACCCAGAAAAGATTGGTAAACTTATTGGCCCAGGCGGTAAGACAATTCGACAAATTACTGAAGACACAGGTGCAAACATCGACATTAACGATGACGGCATCGTCTTCATTAGTTCAGTTGATTTAGATTCAGCAAACAATGCACTCGCTGCTGTTGAAGCAATCGCTGCTGAAATTAAAGTTGGCAGTGTATTTGACGGCAAAGTTGTTTCGACACGCGATTTCGGTGCATTCATCGAAATTGCTCCAGGAACAGATGGCATGTGCCACATTTCAGAACTTGCTGATGGTTTCGTAGATAAAGTCGAAAATATTTGCAAAGTTGGCGACAAAATTAAAGTGAAAGTCATTGCAGTAGATGACACTGGTCGAATCAAACTTTCAGTGAAAGCGTTGCTAAAAGATGCAGCGAAAGAAGCTGAAAAAGAGACCGTGGAAAACTAAGAATGATTTCTTGGACTTGGCTTATTGCAGGCACCGCCCTTGGGGCGGTGTCTGTTTTGCCATATACAATTTGGCGACATAAGCGGGACGTAAAGCGAACAGAAGAGGCACGCTCGCGTGCACAAGCATCTGAGCGAATGGCTGAGATTGGGAACATGACATCTGGTCTTGCGCATGAGATTAAAAATCCACTTTCAACTGTAGGTTTGAACGCACAGTTGCTTGCTGAAGACATCGACCATCTTGATGCACCCGAAAAAGAAAAAGTAAAAATTACAAAGCGTCTCGATTCGCTTTCGAGAGAAGTCCACCGTTTGAAGGGTATTCTTGATGATTTTTTGCAATTCGCGGGTAGGATGAAATTACACTGCGAGGAAATAGATCTTCGACTGGTCCTTAGCGATTTAGAAGATTTTTATCATCCACAATGTGATAGAGAATCAATTGTAATGCGAATGCAAATGCCAGAAAATCCCGTGATGGCTAACGTTGATGCATCGCTTCTTAAACAAGCTGTGTTAAATTTGCTTATTAATGCCACCCATGCGATGCAAGACTCTGAACAAAAAGAATTGATGGTTCGTCTAGAAACAACTGAAAATGAAGCGTGTATTCACATAATTGACACAGGGAATGGAATAGAAGAAGATCGTATTAGTGAAATTTTTCATCCATATGTCTCGTCCACGCAGGGTGGGACTGGTCTTGGTTTACCAACCGCGTTGCGAATAGCGCAAGAGCACAGTGGGCACATCGTTCTTAATTCCACTGTTGGTCAAGGCAGTGATTTTACATTGTGTGTACCGCTATATAAATAATGCGAGTTATTGTTTTGTACAACCCAATTTCTGGTCGCGGGCGAGCATGTAAATTAGCAGGCGAAATTTCAGAATGTTTTCTGAAAGTGCCATGGGATGTTGAACTAATTCCAACGCAAGCAGACGAACCCAACAATTGGTTAGTGCCAAAAGTAGAACAACCACCTGATGCAGTTGTTGTAGTGGGTGGAGATGGAACACTTAGAATGGTGGCAAGTGTTCTTGTCGGCACATCAATTCCTGTTTACCACGCTGCATCTGGTACAGAAAATTTGTTTGCAAAAACAATGGGGACTAACGGCGCGTCTCCAGAACGTGTTGTGGAAACGATTGTTCGCGGCGATGTTCGAAAAATTGACACGGCGACTGCTAACGGCGAGTTTATGTTGCTTATGGCCTCCGTTGGTTTTGATGCAGATGTAGTTAGAGAATTGTCGAACCGTCGTGGAGGTTCTATTACACATTTGTCTTATGTTTTGCCCTGCATATGGCAATTTTTAAAATGGAGTAAGCATGTGATAACAATTTCTGTTGACGGGGAGGAAATTGTTACAGAGCGACAGGGGTGGGCAATCATTGCAAATTGTAAATCGTATGCTCGTGGATTAAATCCTGCGAAAAATGCAGACATTGCAGATGGAGCAATTGATGTCATGTTTTTACCGATGAAAAGTCGGATAAAATTATTTTGGTGGTTATTTTTGATCCTCCGTGGTAAACATATACAGCACTCAAGTTCGGTCTATGTAAGAGGCAAGAAAATAATTGTTTCGGTTCGCGAAGCATCCCAATGGCAACTCGATGGCGATGCTATTGGCGCCAAACTTCAGATGGAACTTGCATGCGTGCCAAATTCGTTACTTGTATTCTCAGGCGAATTGGGATCAGTCCAAAAAGGGGACAGTCCCAAAACATTAGAGTAAATCGTTGCTGTCGATGACAGCACGAGCAACAGAAGCAATTGATTTTCGGGAACTGCGTGATTGTTTTTGTAACAACTGCATAGCTTCTGGCTCAGAGATAGATTTCCGCTTCACGATAATCCACTTTGCTTGTTCGATTAATTTCCGGTCGTCTAATCGCTGGCGTAAGTCAACAATTTTACTTCGTTGGTCGACGTGATCTAGGTAACGCTTCCAAGCAACTGAAAGTCCCGCGCTTAATTGTTCTTTGGATGCTGGTTTAAGAAGATACCCAAAGACTCCAGCGGCAATACTGTTGCGGAGGAACGTATCGTCCGAATATGCAGTGAGCATCACAACTGGAATATCGTATTCATGAAAAATAATTTGTGCTGCTTGCATTCCGTCCATTATTGGCATTTGTATATCAAGCAATGCCATATCAGGTCTATCTTCTCGAACTAGAGCAATCGCTTCTTCGCCATTTTTGCACGGGCCGATTATTTCAAAACCAAGCGTTTTTAATAATCCCATAATGCCTTGCACAACGAGCAATTCATCATCAGCAACAAGAATTTTTTGCGGCGCATCTGGAAGAGATAAATGTTGTGAGTTTGATGGTGTCATTCGTAGACGTCTCCTTTACACTTGCTGTGGGTAACTGACATAGTTATTCCACAATGGCTGAGTATTGGTAAGCAGTGTACCTTCAAACGTAATTAGATAATCAAGTTTAGCTCAATCCAAAAAATCACCTTCTTTGAGGCGCTGTGGAACGTATTCTTCAGTGACATACGAAATGTCTTTCGTAATCAATGATTCAACTTCCATTTTGAAGCCGTTGTTGAGCATTGTCTTAATCTCGCGTTGCCATTCTCGTTTTCCTTCAAACCACGGGTATGCGGCAATTTGTTTTGCACGAGTAATGTCACGGTCGTTCAACTCAATTTTGACATCGTCAGATAAATCCAAACGTTCATAATCTTTTGAACGAATACCCATAAACTTTGCGTCTGGAATTGCCATCCGTTCAGATTCAAATGCTAGGTTAATAGACCCCTGTTTGATAACACTGTAAATGTAATGTCCCCAAGGGTCACAATCGAGCAGGCAATAGACAGGAAGTTTGAGTTCCTTGTGCATTCGGTGCAACATGCGCCGTACGCCACGAGGAGGTTGACCTGATCCTTCAGTCAAAATACAGTTGTGTGTTTCCCAAAAACGGTCTTCGTTGAATCTACTCCAAACGGTATCTTTCTCGACATGTAAGATAAAGTCAGCGTCGCAGTTTTTGAACTGCATAACGTTTGGTTCACAGATACTTGGAATTGCGTATCCTCCAGAACCCATCTTGCGACAATTGATTTCGTCGCCATTATCAACCACAGTAATATTGCCAACCATGGTTCCACGTTTTTTTGCAAAAATATGAAGCTCTTCTCGAAGGCCGTCTAGTGCAACCTCTAAATCTTCCAAGATACCATCGGACTCACTCTGTTCGTTGAAGGTTTTTTCTTTCGTTCCCGGGATAGTATGTAATCCCATGTAATACATTCCCCGCAAACTAAGCGTTTTTTCTGCTTGGATTAATTCTTTGCATCCTTTCGCTAAAAGGAGGGACTGCATAAATTTTCGAGACTGTCCAAGATTAAACAGACTTCTAGTTTGAGTATTTGAACCCATTTCTAAAATTCGTTTTTTCTTGTTGTATTTCATATTTGAAATAGAACGTGTAGGTATTTCGAAAGAAGGTTTTTTTTGCCCTAAACTTGATTTAACAATGGATGCTGCAAGCGAATCAATTTTTTTGGTTGTTATAGCATCACGTTTTTTGTCAACGATACGCCTAGTTTTACTAGCAGTTATTTTTACCGGGATCTTTTTGGAGGATTTCTTTTTTGTTGTTTTCTTTTTAGCCATTACTTTGCGCCTCGTTTACGTGAGGTTTTTTTCTTTGTTGTTTTACGTTTCTTTTTCTTTGTTGTTTTTCCAAATAATGTTTCTTCTTGCTCAGGAATATCTTGCATTCGATCAACAATGATTACATCGTCGTCATTTCCAAGCCGTCCTCCGTCATCTAAGATATTGCCCTCGTCGTCAAGTTGCGCATCTGCTTCGTCGGTTCTTCGTTTTGCTTGTTTCATTAACGCTTTATATAATTTATCTGTGTCTGCTCCAACTAGTGAGTGACAACATCTTGAAATCTCGCCAATGTATCGCTCGAACACGCTTCTTCTTTCAGACTCTCGCTCCATTCGTTTTCGTCTTCGCAAATATGTGCCGAGTTTTCGACCACACTCTTGAAGAGCAAGTTTCATTTCTTTTCGAATTTCATCATAGTCAGCTATCGCTTCTTTTGATTCACTCGTGAACGGCACCCAAACACTAACCATGTGAACCATTACAACGAGAGGTCCTGAAGGTATGGAATTTTTTGGTTGCGTTAACCCGTAATTTTTCCAGGAAGTTTCAGCAACTGCTTTAAATGAAGAGCAACTTGATTGAGAATATAAAAGTGGAACTCTGTTTGCAAAACGTAACACTTTCGCGCTGTCGTCTTTTCCTAGACCGCCACCGTATCCAATTGCCACTTCAATTTGAAAAGGGTTACCTCGATATACATTAGGTGGTCTTGTTGATGCCGCGAAAAATTCTGCTTTGACTTCTTTTAATAGACCAGCAAGTAATGCTTTGGAACCAATTGGCACGAGGCAATCTGTATTTGGAGCAATAATACGTGTCTTTTGAATAGAGTCGTACAGTTTTTCTGCTTCGGTGTGCCCAACAGATTTAAGCCAAGTCTGCCCCGTCATACCTGCGACTTTGCAAATTTCACGCGCTTTAGTTGCGCCGACTCTGCAAAAATCTTTGGTCAAAAATCCACCAAGTTGCCTCTGATCAGTTCGCTCTATCATTTGAATAAGCGTTCCGAGTTCGATTCCTTTTGGATGTGGTTTGATTTCTTTCGGTTCTTCTGGAAGTTCATCAATAGCTCGCGGGTACTCAAGCGTTTCATTTGTAGGCGTGACATACGTTACATGAGCGTGAGGGTTTGCAATTGCTGTTTGCTCTAAATATTCGTCGATCGATTGTCGGCCTTTTTGGTACTTACCTTCAAGTTCAATTGTTACTTGAGTGCCATGGCCCTCTTCGAAAAGCCCATCATCTTCTGGATGTTCCAAATCACTAATTACAGTCGGTCGGTTTTTTGAAGTATCCATTTTGAGAATGACTTCGTGAGCAGGTTTTTTCTTCCCAGTTTTAGAAATAATGATGAGCGGTTTTCCGGTGGTCATTAAGCCGTACATTCCCGCAGCAGAAATTCCGATACCTTGTTGTCCACGCGACATTTTTAATCTATGAAACTTAGAACCATATAAAAGTTTTCCAAAAATGTTTTCGATTTGTGAACGAACAATTCCAGGTCCATTGTCTCGGATTGTTAATTTGAAACGCGATTCATTTATTTGTAAAACTCGCACGTAAATGTGTGGAAGGATTCCACCTTCTTCACAAGCATCGAGTGCATTGTCAACAGCTTCTTTAATTGCGGTAAGCATTGCTTTTCGCGGGTTATCAAAACCAAGAAGGTGACGGTTTTTTGCGAAGAATTCGCTGACGGAAATATCTCGTTGTTCTGTTGCCATTGTTTCGGCAGTTGCATTTGAACGAGTTTTGTTCTTTTTAGGTATTTTGGTTTTTGGCATAGGTGCGTGCTAGTAGTAAAGGGCCTTCCATGGCGTGAATTCACGCGTATGTACCGAGTATCCGTACTCGATTCGTTGCAGAATACCGAAAGTGTCCTTGAATGTGGGGCGAAAAATCGCCATATTTGGTATCCTTGTCAATCTTACCCACACTTTTTGACAAATAAAGGATTACCACCAATGGGCATGGAACAAACATTAATTATCTTAAAACCAGACGCAGTTCAACGCGGCATCATGGGCAAAATTATTTCTCGATTTGAAGATAAGGGTCTCAAAGTAGTAGGCGCTAAATTCATGCAGATATCGCAAGAACTTGCAGCTACGCATTACGCCGATCACAAAGAAAGACCATTTTACGCTGGTTTGGTGAGTTTTATGACTAGTTCACCAGTTCTTGTTCTAGCGCTTGAAGGCGTTGGAGCAATCGCCATTTGCCGTTCGATGATGGGAGCAACCTTCGGTTCGCAAGCTGCAGCAGGCACTATTCGTGGCGATTTTGGCGTCTCAAACAGTTTTAACCTTATTCACGGTTCAGATAGCCCAGAAGCAGCGGCAAAAGAATTAGGTCTCTTTTTCAGTGACTCGGAAGTACTTGCATGGAATCGAGCCAATGAGGGCTGGGTGTATGATCTTTCTGGCGACGAACCAGAATAAGCCAAAAAGAGGGTTATCCGTCCGATAACCATTGCTTTGGTGTAAAAAAGTTCAGAAAAGTAAAAAAAAAATGAAAAGACGATACGCGTTTCACCATGAAGTGCGTAGTAGGAGTGCCGTACGTTTTTTTTACGGTCATATCTTTTTACAAGGGGTTACATCTGAATCATGCCAAAAGCAAAAAGGCAATCTAATCGAGTCATGCGTTGCGTTGACTCCACAAATCACCGGCATCGGCGTCGACGCCGATCAGCGATTGAAAAAGACCAAATCAACCGAGCTCTAGCAGAGCCAGTGATTGTCGTTTCATCTCCTATATTTAAGAAACGAAATGCCGAGAAATTGGTATTCGAAATTCCAACGAATGTTCCTCGCTTACCTGTCTCGTGGTATTGCCCAGCGATTGACCGGGCAGACCCGCCGAAGCGTAATGTTGTTCGTCTATTAAGCCGCGAAGAAGAAGCGATTCTGTTTAGGCAATACAACTATGCACGAATGAAGTGGAGCAATCTTCAAGATTGCATTAGCAAGACTAATTCTCCTCAAGATGCTGACCTCGACGAACTTGTTCGATGGTATGACATTTCAATCGATCGTCGAGACCACATAGTTGAGTGCAATCTAGCTTTGGTGCTTGCGATGGCAAAACGAAGTTGGGCAACTGGCGAGTATGCTGATTTAGTCGCAGAGGGCAATGTGGCATTACTTCGGTCCGTTGATCGATTTAATTGTGAACTTGGCTTTAAGTTTTCAACGTATGCATGTAGAGCATTGACAACAGCATTTAATCGCTTTGGAAAGAGACAGTTGAAGCACAAAGACAATGTGCCTTTTGAATTCAATCCAGACCGCGAGCCAGTCCATGTAACGGATAATGAAGAAACTTACGTTAGCCCAGAGCATGTACATGCGATTCGCGAAGCAGTCAGAAGCGACAATGCACAACTGACAGAAGTCGAAAAAGACGTATTGCGGTTTCGATTTGGGTTGTTTGCGGGGCAAAATCCACCAAAATTGACGCTAGAAAAATCTGGAAAATTGCTGGGTATCTCTAAAGAACGTGTCAGGCAAGTGCAACTTCGTGCACTTCGCAAAATCCGCGAAGTCCTCGAACATCGGCTACCTCTTGATTTACTCGTTGGTTAATTAACCATTAATTACCCTCGGCTAATTAAATACTCCAAATTCTTTAATTAACTGAGGGTAATTAATTGTTACAGTAAACAGTGTGATGCAAGAAGTAACCAATAAATCAATTGCGCTGCCAGTGATTCAAAAGAAAAAACACAACCGCAAGCGCTGGCTAGTTCTCATTGCAGTGCAAGTTTTAATTTTTGTCCACATTGCCGTTTGGCTTCTTGGCGAAAAGTTTGGTTGGTTTGGCGGGAAAACACTCACACCAATTGAGCCTTCTGAAGGAATGGAATTTGTAAGAACAGGTGTGATTAACGCTGGCGCAATTTTCTTTGCCGTTGCATTACTATCAACACTTATATTCGGTCGTTGGTTTTGCGGCTGGGGTTGTCATATTGTTTTGTTGCAAGATGCTTGCCTTTGGATATTACGCAAAATGCACATTCGACCAAAACCGTTTCGCGCACGTTGGCTTATGTGGTTTCCATTTGGTCTTGCTGTTTATATGTTTATCTGGCCACTGTTTTATAGAATTGCCCTCGCGCCTTGGTTGCAACCAGAACTGCGTTGGCCAGAAATTACAGCGCAACTTTTAACTGAAGATTTTTGGGAGTCATTTGTCCCTCCTCTTCTAGCGATTCCGTTTCTATTCATTTGTGGATTTGCAACGGTGTATGTTCTTGGCGCAAAGGGTTTTTGCACGTATGGCTGTCCGTACGGAGGTTTTTTTAAGCCCCTTGATGCAGTTTCTCCAATGCGAGTTCGGGTAAATGATAATTGCCGACAATGTGGCAAATGCACTGCAGTGTGCACTTCGAATGTACGCGTTCACGAAGAAGTACATCTTTACAAAATGGTAGTAGATAGCGGGTGCATGAAGATTATGGATTGTATTGATGCATGCCCAAACGATGCGCTTTCAATTGGATTTGGAAAAATTCCAAAAGTTAAGGAAAAACCATTACGAAAATACGACTTGACGTTAAAGAGTGAAATTGGCGTGACTCTGTTTTTTCTCTTCGGATTCTTCTCGTACCGAGGAATGTATGCGGTTGTTCCAATGTTAATGGCAGTTGGCATGTCGCTCGTCGCTACTTGGTTAGTTTGGAAGGGTATTAAAATCCTTATGACTCCAAATGTAAGTTTTCATAAAACGCAACTTCGTTTTCACGGGAAACTAAGGCCGGCTGGCCGGGTCTTTTTATTGGTGGCGTTCTCTACATTTTTGTTTACCGTTCAAAGTGCCGCAATTCATTCGTGCAATATTCTAGGCGACATGGCTGTGCTAAATAACGACAAAGATTCAGCGATGATGTATTACAAACTTTCAGGACCAATACATGATGGTGGTTTGGGTTTCACCAGTAACCCAAACATCGATTTGGCGATGTCGAGAATTTACGAATCTCAAAGCGAGTTTAGAGAGGCAGAGCGCTTACTTTGGAGGGTAGATTCAAGAGTCGGTGCAGATGAAAATGTGACGATGCTATTAGGTCAAATGATGCAATATCACCAACAAGAACTGAATATCAAATCCTTTTATGAAGATAGATTAAACGAAAACAAACACTGGGAACAAGTTTGGGAAGACTATGTTGGCTGGTTAAAGCGAGACAGTTTTTATGCCTACGCGATTGAAACATCAATGGAATCCGTTCGAGAAAACCCAGATGCAATTCGACTTAATATTCAACTCGTTTTGTTAGAAACAGAGTACGGCAATGTCGAAAATGCAATTGCTCTTGCCACGACTATGACGGAAATATTTCAGAATGATCCAAGGTCGTGGAGATTACTTGCTCGGGCTTTAGATAAGTCGGGCGATTACATTGGCGCCATGAAAGCACAAAGTAAGGCCATTGAAATACAAAGCGCGGCTAATTAAGCGCTTGCTGTATTGAGTGCGTCTTGAAAAAGAGAAAATAAATCGTTCGCATTTTCAGTTGCGTATGCCGACTCCCTGAACGGGCGGTCAACCATCAAGCGACTGATTTTCCCAAGCGCTTGAATATGGTCCGAAGTATTTTCAGTTGGAGAAACAAGAAGGATAATAAGTTCAACAGGGCGCTTGTCGGGACTTGAAAAATCGATTGGCGTGGATGGTCTTCCCATAGCCATAACCATGTTTTCAAGGTGGTCGCAACGTCCGTGTGGAATTGCTAAACCCTCGCCAATTCCAGTAGTTCTTTGTAATTCACGTTCCCATACAGCTTGTTTAATTACTTCACAATTTGTAATACAACCTTCTGAAGCAAGCAAATCAACGAGTTCACTAATTGCACCTTGTCGGTCCTGTGCTTGAAGTGGGACTTGTATAGTATTTTCTTGGATGAGTGTTGCTAGATTCATGTGTTTTCTCAAAGGGGGTAAGAGGAAGATTTTAGCAATTAAAACAACTCTTGCCAAGTGATTTATCTGGCTTGAAGGAGGGCGGCAAATCCACCATCGTGCCAAAGCGTTGGATCTGAGCCAGGATATCCAGATGGCATTGTGCTGCTATCAATAATAAATTCGAGTCGTTGTTGGCTTGTTAGCCATTGAACCTGGGAAGTATTTTCAGCAGGGTCGATGCTACAAGTTGCGTACAAGAGGTGCCCTTTATTATGAACGATAGACCTTGCGTCTTGAAGGATTTCTTGTTGCAATTCGACGAGCGAATCAATGTGTTTTTTGTCATATCGAAATTTTGCCTCTGGTCTTCTCGCAAATACTCCACTGTTAGAGCAGGGCACATCAACTACAACAAGGTCAAATGGCTCTGTAGGGCCATCTGAGTCTGGCGTGTAGACAACAACATCGATGTCAGGTGCAAGTTCTTCTAAATATGCCCTTCGAACATCATTCGGTTCGGTTGCTGCAATCATGGCATCTGGGAAAAGTGCACGAAGTTGCTTTGTTTTTGTGCCTCGCCCTGCACAAACATCCAAAATTCTTTTTGGGTGAAGGTCCTTTACGAGGTCCAGAGAATTCGCAGAGGTTGGGTCTTGAGCACGCAGTGTTGGTTGAGATATGAAGAGGTCAGCTAAATCGACATTTTGTGGCACAACACCAAAACGTGGGTCATCATGCGTAAGAATAGTCTCGGGTAGCGCCTTGCCTTCTGGCATCGTGACGATAATTGGCGCTTCCGCAATGCTGCCTACCGCAATTGTTGTTGCTGTTTTTTCACCAAATTCATGCACAAGCCGAGTCCATGACTTTCGTGAAAATCCTGTTTGAAAGTCGATGCTGTCTTTGAAAACAGGCTCTGTTAATTTCCACGCACTTCCATCACCACGTAAAAAATGATCCGATTCACCGACGATACCGTTGTCTATTATTTCAATTCTTAGTCGAGTAATTTTTCGCAATACAGCGTTTACAAATCCTGTTGCGCGTGGGTGTCCATTTCTACGAACCCAATCGACAGCACAATTGATTACTGCATGATCTGGGATACGGTCAAGCAGCATAAGTTGCGCTGTAGCGACTAAAAGTGTTGCACCAACTGGTGCATCAAGCTTGTGTACAATTCGATTGCTCGCATGTCCGATGAGAGTTGTGAGAGAAATCCATCGGCGGTGGACAGCGTGATCGATTGCACGAGCAAGCGAGGCTTCACGTGCGTCGAGTGACGAAACATCTAAGGGTTTCATTCCAATGTCAGGGAATCGTTTGAATTCAGAACAAATTCGATGCGTGACAACATGCCTTGCGTCAGTCATTGTTATGAAGTCGCAGCGCTACAATTACATGGTTGTCGTAGAACATCTACTTTATCAGTCTTTTCCCATGAAAAGGCACCTTCGCAACATTCATTTGGCGTACGACCGAAGTGACCGTGATATGCAGTGTGTGCATAAATTGGTGAAAGCAAACCAAGTGAACTAATAATTCCACTTGGTGTTAGGTCAAAGTTTTTCTTAACAAGTTCTGAAATTTCAACTTCACTAATTTTCGCTGTGCCTTGGCAATCAACATACACTGAAATTGGTTCTGCAATACCGATGGCGTAACTGAGTTGAACTTCGCAACAGTCTGCAAGATCAGCGGCAACGATATTTTTTGCGATATATCGAGCCATGTACGCAGCGGAGCGATCAACTTTACTTGGATCTTTCCCTGAAAACGCACCTCCACCATGACGACCAATGCCGCCATACGTATCGACAATAATTTTTCGACCTGTTAATCCGCAATCACCTTTTGGTCCACCTATTTCAAAATTGCCGGTTGGATTAACATGAATTGTAATGTCGTCATTCCACCATTCGCCAAGAACTGGTTTCATAATGTGCTCGACAACAGCGTCTTTCAGACCATCTAAATTTCCGGACCAAAGTGGACCGTGTTGAGTTGAAATGACAATTGCCGTAACTCGTTTTGGGGTGTTTCCATCGTACTCAACCGTAACTTGGCTTTTTGCATCAGGTCGAAGTTCTGGAATTGTCCCAGCAGTACGTACTTCTGCTTGCTTTGCAACTAAGAGGTGCGAAAGATAAATCGGAAGTGGCATGTATGAATCGGTATCTTTACAAGCGTATCCAAACATGAGCCCTTGATCGCCAGCTCCTTGAATTTTATGTAAACCAGAATCAGTATCAACGCCTTGACTGATGTCAATAGATTGACGGTCAAGCGTGACCATCACAGCGCAACTGTCTGCGTCAAAACCGAGCGTCGCATCGGTGTATCCGATTCTCCGGATTGTTTCACGTACAATTTTTGGGATATCAACATAGCCATCGCAGGTGACTTCGCCAGCGACTACGACGAGACCAGTTGTGACCAGAGTCTCAACGGCTACTCGGCTTTTGGGGTCAACTTTTAGCATTTCATCGAGAATTGCATCGGATATTTGGTCAGAAACCTTGTCTGGATGACCCATGGAGACAGATTCAGATGTGAAAAGGTGTACTTGGTTAGTCATTTGGAATATTCCTTCATTCGTTAATCCGGATTATAACATATAAGGGTGGCGAGGCTCAGTGAATTGGTGCATTATGATACGTTCAAATGCTCATACAAATGGAACTATCTCGAATATTAATCCGTGAGATTACGGACGCTCAGTTTATTGAACTTAGTGAAATTGGCGGCGAGCGAACATTCCCAATTGTCGTAGGAAAACCAGAAGCATATGCAATTGATAGGCGGCTTAAAGGCATTGAGCCAGAGCGACCACAAACGCATGAACTACTTGCTTCGGTTATTCAACAATTTGGCGGAACATTACTAAGAATTCACATCGAT
>JYMV01041895.1_pt1 | contig 14777 bp, 16 predicted proteins | sample 338911 | NCBI WGS metagenome assembly JYMV01 (sample SAMN03354496, study PRJNA234377) | hydrothermal vent metagenome | biome: Deep sea; feature: Hydrothermal plumes at the Eastern Lau Spreading Center, Western Pacific Ocean; material: Seawater | place: Tonga | collected 2009 | depth 2000 m m
TCAACCATCGTTTTGCAATAGCTTGATCTCTTCGATTGCTTCTCACGATTCGGCAAATGGCGCTTATTGTAGGTTGCTTCAGAAGTCTAGAAGTGTTGGATCCGTCGGAAAGTGTGATTCATAAAGTTGAAACTGGAAAAGTTGCGCTTGGCTCGGCATCTGAAGGTTCAAAAGCATTGGTCGAAAGCTTTGCAAACGTGAGAAGCAATCGAAGAGATCAAGCTATTGCAAAACGATGGTTGAATTTGTGGTTTGAAATCGAACCTAAAGAAGTAGACGTTGATGATCCACTATCAGATGAACCTGGATTTGATATCTTTTCAATGACGCTACCAACGCGCTCCGGCAATATTGCGCCGGGAAGATTCACAGATTTCAAAGGCAAGAAAAAGGGAAATTTTAAGGGTTGCGACGGTTCAGACATGGAGACCGTGTACTTCAGTCAGGAAGTTCTACACAAGTATCAAGAAACCGTTGGATTTGAGGTTGACAATGAGGGAAATGTCTTTTGCAGGCGAGAGTGGGGACTTTCAGGCAGCACTCAGTTGATTGGAAACGAGCTGGTTTGCACATGGATTGGAGATTTTGCCACTGGTGTGCTCATTGAAGAGTGGCCACATTGGAAGCAATATTCGGTTGTTCCTCCCAGCGCAGATACAATGAGTATCGTTGCAAACGAAATCCCACTTCCTAAACTTATCAAAGCATTATGCGATGCACTCTGTTCATTGAACCGGGATATAAAAGGCTTTTCTGAGGCATTCGGAATCCTTGATTGCGAGCCGTTTTGGCAAGGCTCCGAGGATAGCATCATAGCCAAACAGCTGAAATGGGTCTACCCAAACTCCTATGGTGATGAACAGTTTGTCAAACGAATGACTTTTCTTTCGAATCTTGTAACTGAGGAGTTTCAGAGCAATCCTATTACAGCGGTTCTCTCAAAATTTGAATCAAGATTGACGCAGAAGGACAAGAAAACTATGACTAGTCCCCGAAACTTGCTTTTGCGAATGACTTTGATCGCCGCCTTGATCGAAAAGTTTGACTGTTCAAACTCTGAAGTTGCAGACCTTATTATGGATATGGAACGGTTCCAAGAAAAGAAAGAAGTTTCGCTCGAAGAGGATTTGAAGAAGCTTTATTTAGATATTTATGACAAATTTTCAGTTCTTGCCTTTCTGCACGATTTTCGAAATTTTGCGGAAATAGCTCATAAGGCGTGCGAAGGCAAAGCCAGAGAAGCGGCAGTAAAACTTGGCTTACCTACTTCCGGCTGGAAGAGAAGGAATTTTATTGATGTAGTAAGCAAGATAACAGAGCGTGCGAATGAAATTGGCACAATTTTGGAATATGCAAGCGGAGTGCACAGAGAAAGAAGTTGGCGAAAACAGCAGGACAAAAAAAGAGACGCCAACAGCCGGAGAGCGCAAGAGAAAGAGTAAAATTGCTGCTGAAGCTTCTGTGCTTGCTCCAGCAGCCTTGACAAGCGTCAGTACATCTATTAGTTCGCCCCTCTCGGCGCAATTGTCCTTCTAGTGTCAGACAAGAGTTCGCTCAAATATTCGACTATTAGCTCGTCATGGTAGAAGTATTTTGAAACCAAGTCAGCCCACTCGTTGACGGTCAGAGATGCGTCAATTCGGAAGACCTTCATATAACTGTCCGCCTTAAAATCAGTTCGATGCATTTGAGTTTTGTAGCGCTTTTCATAGTTTTGTTTGCTATATTCTTTGACCGCTCCATCAAGATGTATAAATCGGTTCTCTGAATCATTCCAAATTGAGTGTAGATAAGCGCATTTGATAGTATCTGAATGAATAAAGTATGGTGAATCAGGAGCTACCAGTTCTTCAATCTGCACAGACTTCAGGTTGCCTTGATTGACGTCAAGTAAAAAGTTGGGCCGCAATTTTAATTGTCGTCCATCATGCCTCTTCTACTCCACATTACCTCTATGTGAGAAAGTCCGAGAAAGAGCAACCTCAAGAATGGGCTGTCATCAACACGGCTGTGGACAGTCAGGGTTCTACTTGGAACCTCTGGGAATTTTGGATGAACAAGTTTTTCTTCGGTCAATCCCGTTGGTCCCCAGATGTACGCTCTAGTCTCCCATTCTTCATAAAAGCTAGCATTCATGACGATATCTTCGTTCAATCGAAGACCGAAGTATTTTATATCTGTCCGCTCTCGTTTCATCTCCAGGAGTGTTTCGATAAAGCCAAAGGAAAGAGAGCGCATGCATGTCTTAGTAGAAAGCCAAGGATGATAGGGAACAAATAGATTATTCGCAAGAAGGCCATCTTTGGTGTAAAGACCGGTCGCAGGCAGTTTCACAAGTAATCCATCATTATCAAAATCAAGATTGGGCAGAACGGTCGAAAGAATTGCAGTAGAGTGCAGGAATCCCGGAACCTGAAAGATGTACGCAAGAGCGCCAGCGGAAGCATTGTCGAAAGCGTATCGCCTGATAGAACCGTATAAGTGAAGCCTGTGTGCCACCTCCGAGGGCAGAGTCGTAGACATTGACTGTAATTGTGTCGCTGGTTGTCTTGGTGCCACCAATAGTTGCTGTTTTGAGAGAGTTCTGGTTAATGGATAGAGCAACCGTCTCTGTTGCGGATGACGTTCGTGTTCCGCAGCGACTCGATTGCACGGCCTTCAACTTTGGGTCAGTAGAAAAGAATGGTTTTATTCTTAATTTTGCCTAGATACGTTACGATGTTCCAATCTAATGAATACGCGATGTCGATAAGTGCGCCAATCCACAGGACGACTCGAGCGAGCGCTTCAGTTTTTGATGTTTTGAAAAGGCGAGGTGACAGCCGAAGTGCATCGCACTAAGATCTTGACAGAGTGACGCTATAAAAATCCACTGAGGCCTACAAACACAGATTGGGCACCCCTTGCATCTCTTCTTCCACGAGCTAAATCTCACGCCCAACCAGTATTTTTCAATCGTAGGAATAACTCGGTTCGAAGGTGCTCAGGATCTATTTTCAAAGTCTGCAAAATCTCTCGAAGATCTTCAACCATCGGCTCATTAAGGAGCGAATAAAGAATGTGTCCACAGTCGACTTTCTGATGGCCAAGCTCGTCGGCGAGGTCAAAAGCAAAGGTAATGGTTTTTTTGACATTTGGAGTAAGTGGGATGCCCCCCTCCATCGTAGGCGCTTCGTCGGCGAAAGGAGCGAAGGCAGGTCGAGCTGCTTTCGCCGTGATTCCTGCCTTGCTCAAGAATTCTGACGTGTTACTTTCTCTGGCCAACACTATACCGTAAAGGAAATCGGCAATTCCACAAAATCCATCGTGCCGTTCATGCGCTTCGACTTGTGCCCACCAAAAAGCCCGCACGGAATCATCTGTCAATCGCTTAAAATCAGGCATATAAGCCACTATGAAAAGACGCTGATGATATTGTAGATCTTCGCGCACCTTGTGTGTCGTCTAACGTTCATTTCTCGCTAAAATCCGATTTTGTTGTCATATTTCCCAGCCAAGATTTAAGAGTGTGATCGACAGTTACTGGTTAAAGAGTCTTTCAAACATCGCACGAGCTTTCTCAATGGCTTCCCTTGCCAGGTTCCTTTCTATTTCTTGCGGGGCTAATCCACCTGTGTGATCCGGCGCCTTCCATTCCCATTGGAGACTTCTCTCTACATCAGCTAGCATTTTTCCTGCAATTCCGTCTGCGAGAATTATCCCTGCAGCAAGGATGCCCGCGATTGCTGTGACCGTTAGTGAATTGTTGTAATACTGCTGCGTTACAAGCTGACTAGCTGTATTTGCGCCATCCTGCAACGGGCCATTGCCAATGTTGTAACTGAAGGTCATGGAGCCACCATTCCCCGATACTGTGCCAGTACCGGTCTGCCGTCCCTTGTAGCAGAGAACCCAAATGGTGTAATCACCTATTCTTGTAAACACAACATGACCGGTCCAATTGGGCGGACAAGGATTTGGACAAGTTGGGGCAAGCCCGGTCGGGTCGGACATTGCCTGCGGCATATTAGCTGCATAGCCGTACAGGTTAGTTCCGCCCAGTTCTGCAATTGGATCACGATTGATAAATCGACCAAAACTCGTGTTATAGGCCCTCGTCGCTGTGAGACTCAGCCCGCTTCTGGAGTGCAAGTAATAGCCCGCATATTGGAAGTCCGCCGCAACGTTTTCCATCATAATGGTTTTGACTCCGTAAGGGTCAAAACTGTATTCTGCCTGCCTGTTGCCGCTGAAGTCAGTCAGCTCTCTAACGGAGTTAAGGTGGTCGAGGCTAAAAAAGTACGATGAACCAGAAATAAACTCGCCTCTGCTAAAGAATTTCTTTATGACACTGCCGCTGCCGTCCCGCTCCTCCGGACCGCAGAATTGCTTAGTGCTGGTGACCGAACCGCCTGAGTACTCCTGAATCTTAACTCTTCCGCCTAGCGGACTAATAGTGAAAACGCTTTTATTTCCTGATCCCGGATAATCGATCTCTACGAGCGAATCCGCGACAATTCACATGATGGAGATGGTCGGGGAAAAGCTGATGCTGTCTATATTTTAGCTCTTTCAAACTCTTCGAACAAATGAATTTGTTCATTTTCAAAGACTTGAATGCTGGAGGTATGGGTATTTCATTTGCCGCTATATCTTCGCCGCTCATACGTGTTTTGACGAGAAAGAATAATTTGCTGCTGAGCATTCCCTAAGTTGGCGGAGAGACAACGGTATCCGTTCGGTAGACCGCAGGTCAGCTAACCGGCATCCATTTGTCGGGTGTCATCAAAGCGATATCCGGAGCTTTCGCCGAAGAAAGTCTGCTGAGAACGTCCGTCAAGTAGGCGAGTGGATCGACGCCATGAAGTTTGCATGATGCGATCAAGCTGGAAAGAATTGCTGCACGTTTGCCGCCATCTCGGCTTCCTGCAAATAGCCAGTTCTTGCGGCCGACTGCAATCGCGCGCATCGCGCGTTCTGCTTTGTTGTTGTCGATGGTAAGCGCACCATCCTCAGTAAATGTGCACAATGCATCCCACTGATTTAGCGCATAGCGAATTGCTTTGGCCAGCGGTCCTTTCAATTCGATCACACAATTCTTGTCCAACCATCTTTTAAAGATTGCCAGCACTTTCTTGGAGCGCCCTTGTCGAACTTCTCTGCGCACGTCCGGGGAATTTTTGGCGATACGCTTCTCAATTCTGTAGAGGACTTGTATGCACCTGAGTGCCCAGCTTGCAGCAGCCTTGTTGCTCGGCATTGCTTCAAAGAACTTGCGGCGAGCATGAGCCCAGCAAGCTACTTCACGCACTAAATTGCCCGCGTAAATTCCATCGTAGCCAGCATATGCATCTGCCTGCAAAAATCCTTCGAAGTCCTGGAGGAATTTTACCGGTCCATCTCTTTTTCGAGAATCAGTAAAATCATAAATGAGCAAATTGTTGTCGGCATCTCCAAGATACGCCCAAATTCGAGCCTGGCGAATGTTCTTTTCGTGCTCGCGATCTTGCAAATCCACAGGTGTATCATCTGTCCAGATGACTTTGGAACCGAGAATTCTTCTCTTCATTTCTTCGTAAATTGGCGTCACAAGACCAGCTGTGAACGCCATCCAGTCACACATCGTTGAACGCGGTATGTCTGCCCCATGCCGCCTGAAGATCCCCTCCAATCTATTCAGAGGAAGGTGATCGGCAAACTTGCTTGTCGCAATGTACGCCAACATCGAGCTGTCGGCCAACCCTTTCGGAATCGGCTTGTTCGGTACAGCAGCAATAACCACATGCTCCTGGCAGGTACTGCAGGCATACTTCAAACGCACGTCTTCAATTACTTCAACGCAAGACGGAATATAGCCGTATCTTTCGCTGACCTCTTCTCCAATCGCAGTGCGCTCCGCACCACATCCAGGACAGCCAAGTTCCTCTTTCGAAAGCTCGTGAACAACCCTGCGCCTGGGTAGATTCTTCGCCGGCTTGCGCCTTCCGTGCTTGGTACCATTCTTTGCGACTACCGTCTCGGACGTCTTTTCCGCTGATTCAAGCGGCGCGTCGATCAATGCTCCAAATAGCTTCAGCTGATCGGGATCGATACTCTCTGATTGCCGTCCAAACTTTGCTCGCAGAAGTTGCTGCAGGCGCTGCTGCAATTCCTGTATCTGCTCGTCCTTTTCGTCAAGACGTCCAAATGCTTGCTTGAGAGTGCCAACAAGATCACCCAGCATTTCTTGGCACTCTGCCAAATCAGAAGGTGGACTAAAATTGTCGAGTCCTTGAGGAGTCATTCCAGCACTGCATGCGGTGGCACAAACAACTCCATCATTTTACCGCGAAACCACGCTGAAATCAGCGGTTTTTGCCTACCCCAAAAGCCGCTTTTAATCTTCCAAAGGCTGGAGATGCCCAGCCCATTAGAAAAATAGATGAAACATAATATATAAGATCAGACTCTCGATTCCTCCCGCGTATATCTCTTTTGCTTCTGCATTCTCGCCAAATCAATACCGTTCAATAACATCGAAAATGTTGCCGGATCGATTTCCAAACTCGAAGCCGCCGCACAAGGCAGCGAAAATTTCCCTTTCTCCAAACGCTTGTAAAAAATCGCATAGCCGTCTCGATCCCAAAACAAAATCTTCACGCTGTCCTCAGCCTTGTTTCTAAAAACGAACAAGTGGCCAGAACGTGGCTCTTGTCCCAGGTCCGCTCGTACAATCTCCGCCAGGCTGTCAAAACTTCTGCGCATGTCGACCGGAACAACACAAAAGTAAATTTGCATCGACGCCGGAATGTTTAACACTAAGACTCCAGATTTTTCAAAAGCAACGCAAGCTGCTCAGCTGAAAACGTCGCCGGCAAAATTACACAGTGCCCACTTCTAAGGCGCAATTCCAAAGGCTCTGAATCTGTTTCGACGCGCTTGACCTTTTGCACTTTGATCTCTACTGGCACCAGTCGCTTGATCTTTGCCTTCCTTTTTCTCGACTTCTTTTTTGCTCCGTGAGGCGGCAAATCTTTCTTCCATTCAGGATGCTCCGGCCGCAATTTCTTGAACCAAGAGTAGTAATTGTTGGAGGAGATTCCTTCCTGCTCACAAAACTCTTGGACGCTCAGGTGATGTTCCCTCGCCCTCGTAATAAGCTCGGTCCAATAGTTCTCGCGTTCGGCGCTCGTGCTGCCTGGTGTTCTTTTCATCGACATCCCTTTCTGAAAACAAGGATGCCTCAGCACGCTAAATTTTAAAAGATGCGGTTCACCGGACGCTTACAGACAACGCATCTAATTTTGGCTTAGATTCCCAATTTGGAATTTTTTGAAGCGGCAAAGCAGCTCGTTGCATATGCTCGTCTGGAGCCCCGAGAGAGCCGCTCCGGCACATCTGTCAGAGGGCGCTCCAGCCTGTCGAATACGGGCAATGCGAGATTGAGGCAAGGACTCTATATGACTGCTCTGGTTGCGATGAACTGGAGCCCAATTGTTGCCGCTTTTATGATCGTGTGTTCCAGAAAGGAAAGCCGCCGATGAAAGTGCTCGGGGCAGCAAGAAGAAAGGTTTTGCACATAATTTACGGGTTTTTGAAGTCCGGAAAACCTTTCTCTGCGGAACTAGCCAGCGCTTAACGGACAAGACGATATCTGCTACGCGTAAACGCGGCGACCGCTGGTTGAGTTTGCGGCATTTTTAACCGCACCCCAAAATCACAACTGCATCCTCTCGCGTGCGCTCGACTATTTCAAGGGTGCGGTTCGTGGAACGCTTTCCTGAAGGAGATATTCTTCAATGACCCGTTAGAATCAAGACACCCTTTTCATGGAGAAGAAGTGTTCGCACTTTCAGCAGAGCCTTCGGAATTTGTTAGGCTGCCGGAGTATAATTCAATTTCAGGAATTTGCTCACTTGGTCCATCAAACGAGCCATCTTGGTCGGAATACCCGGCCACAATAAGTGCTTGCTTTTCCCCAAACGGAATTACTATCGCGTCATATCGAGCTTTATGTAACTGCCCTGCAAGAACGAATCTCTTTTTGTTCATGTCCAGTGTTTCTACAGTCGCAGTAAGGCTATACGCAGAATCTGCAATAGATTTCGTCGTTAAACCACCTACGATGATTATGTTGCCATCATTAAGTTGAGCGACACTGTGTTGATAACGCGGCTTTTGGAGGTTAGGTAATCGAATAAACTCGTTCTTTTTAGCATCATAGATTTCCGCGGCAGAGATGGCTTTAGATGGGTCGGGATTCCACCCGCCAGTTATCAGAAAGCGTGTATCATTCAACTTTGTTATGGTAGGTTGATGTCGAGGCGAGTTCATAGGTGGTCCGATTCTGACAGACCTAGATGCAGGATGAAATATCCAGGTTGAATTAACCGGCTCATTGTCGTCCGTAGCGAAATTCTGACTTTGATAGTTTGGGTGCAAAAACTTTTGTTCGGATTTCAGAGGAGTTCCTCCAAGAATTAGAATATCACTGCTTGGAAGCACGAGTGCATCAGTGCAAACAAAGCGACGAGTCTCTCCTCTATACGGTAATAGAAAAGTAGGTGGATACTCCATAATCCGAATCTGGTTAAGTGTCGCTGGCAACCCTCGGGTGTTCTGGGTCCAGGGTCCTAGTCTAAAGGTTTTTCCTTCTAGGGATAGAAGACCGCTGTTTTGCAGTAAAACTGGTAAATCCGCAAAATGATCTGCAAAGGAGCAAGCTACCTTACTCGATTTATCCAGAAGCATCAGATCTTTAGCAGGTACTATTTGAGTCGCAAATGGCAGTATTGATGGTGTGTCACGTTGATTGCCACAACCATACGAAAAAAACAAAAGCATAATTACTACAAGGAACTTGGTCAGACGCATTTCCTTTTACTCTTAACCACTTCGATCCTCCAGGATTCTGAGTGACTATAGAACCAAAATCCTTTAGAGCCAGTTTACTTTATTGGACCGTTGGGTGCTGTAGGCTTATCAGTTTTTGATTCCTTGCAACATTGTTTTAGGCAATTGTCTATTATTTGATCAAGAACCTTACCCCAGCCAGATGCTCCTTGGTCTGCGGCAGCTTGAGCACCCATAGCGTCATTATTTAGATCAACAATTGTGTCCGAACTCAATGACTCATTTAGTTGATTTCTTTCTCTCGTTAAATCAATTTTGCCGGTGGTGATTTCATTATATGCGTGGCCAATCCCATAATTCAGCATATTGCCAGCCAGCTCCGCAGCCTCGATTCCAATTCCTCCTCCCATTGCGAGCGCTCCGCCAAGGGCTCCTCCTCCAGAATTCATCGATGTCGACGCCGCTGCAATTGCATGGTGAAGACAGTTGAAAATACATTCCGACCACTTACTATCATTTCTTGAGCCAAAACCATTGGCGCTCATGACACCACTGGCATATGCGCTTTCACCACCCATGTTTCCCATAATTGGATCAGTTGGTTTCCAGCCACTATAACCAGAAGCGGAAGATGGATCTTTCCACAATCCCAAAGGATCAATAAATGAAACGGGATTATTTGATACGTAATTGCTTGAGTTTGGAGCGCTCAAATAATCGTTGCTCAGCCATCTACCTAAGGTGCTGGAAAATACTCGAGTAGCTGTTAAATTTAAACTGCTTCGTGAATGGAAGAAATAGCGAGCGAACTGAAAATCCCCATCAAATGCCCCTTGCGTCTTTGATTTTCTTCCGTATGGGTCGTACTGGTATTGACATTGTAAAACGCCACTGGAATTAGTGATTTCAGTGGTTGAACCAAGGTGATTGCCACAGTAGAAGTAGCTAAAACTACTTCTCTTCTCTCCATTTGTGAAGAACTGCTTAGCCACACTTCCTAAAGCATCACGCTCTTCCGCGCGGAAAGGACCGTTCCACAGATACCTCTGAGTACTTGTTACTGTTCCAGAGACTGTTTCAACAATCTCTCGATCGCGACCCGATCCATCATAATTAAACTGCGTGAAATTATTAATTCCCGGATAATCGATCTTTTTAAGAAAGTGGGCACTGCTGATGGTGCACAAACGAAGTTGGAGAGAAGACTTTCGTGGATATGTCGAGACCGTTAAGAGTTGCGAGTAGCGCCAGTGTAGACAGGTTGAGAAAAACGGCAGGTCATTGAATTTGTTTTCTCTTCATTCCTCTGCGTTTTCGTCCGCTAAATCGCGAAGGGTTTGACGAGCAAGTTCAGCTTCTCCCACCTCGAACAAAGCTTTCACTTCTTTCAACAGCTTGCGCAAAAGCAGGATCGCTTTTAATGCGATCCGCGATGGTTTCTTTGAAATCACGAGTTAGGGCCACTACTGGCAACCTCTTATCTCAAATTGGGCGTTGGCGGCTGTATTGCTTTTACGCAATATGGCATATTGACAATATTGACTCTATGCAATAGAGTTGTTTTATGCCGTGGACACTAGTGTACCTCAAAGAATTCGAAGAGTGGCTTGACGGTCAGACGGAAGACCTGCAGGACGAGGCACTTGCTCATTTGGAACTGCTAGGGGAAATAGGTCCAGTGCTAAGCAGACCGCATGCAGATACTCTTAAGGGGAGTAAAATCGCCAATCTGAAAGAGCTGAGATTTACATTTGCTGGAGCACCAATCAGAATTTTGTATGCCTTTGATCCAAACCAGCATGGAGTGATCATTCTTGCCGGCGACAAATCAGGTGACAAGCGCTGGTACGAGGTGAACATTTCAAAGGCGGAAAAACTATATGGAGAGCACTTGCAGAAGGTAGTTGCAGATCGAGAGAAAAAGGAAAGGCTTGAACAAGAAAAGGAAAAGAGGAAACGGCGATGACCAAGCATGATGAATATATGAAAAAGCTTTCGCCGGAGAGAAGAGCCAAGATCAAGGCGCGAGCCCAAGAGCTGATTTCCGAAGAAATGACTCTCAGTGAATTGAGAAAAGCGAGGCAGTTATCTCAAGAGACATTGGCTGAGATACTCCAGATGCGACAAGGTGACCTATCGAAGTTCGAGCGTAGAGCCGATGCATACTTGAGCACAATTCGGCGTTATGTTGTCGCCATGGGAGGATCACTGGATCTGATTGCCAGTTTTCCGAACTCGAAACCGGTGAAGATTATTCACATCGGCGATCTTGATGAAGAGTCTGACGTCAACGAGGAACGAGAGCTTGCTTGACGGATTTCTACCCTTCATTCTTCTGATTGCATAGACGCAGGAATTCATTTGTGATGATTTGCATTGGTTCTCGAAGTCTCTCTACGTCCACTACCAGGTAACCAAATGTGGTGTCATTCCTTCCCGAGTGATTGGCAAGTTTCTTGAGGACCACATAGGGTAGTGCTAAACGTTCAGCAAGGGTGAGAAAGGTGCGTCTCAGGTCATGAAGAATGAAAGGGCAATTTGCCTTCTCTGCTACTCCGTCGATGACATGATCTGAATCAACCATGTGGTGCTTTCCACCTTGCCCTGGAAAGACATACTCAGAATTTCCACGTTCCAAATATCGACGGTGCAGCATCTCATAGAGATAATCGCTCAACGGCAGACGATGTTCGTTGCCGTTCTTTGAGAGTTCGGCCCGAATAGTGAGGACCTTTGATTGAAAGTCCACTTCGTTCCACTTGAGCGTGGCGCCCTCATTGCGCCGCAGTCCGGTCAGTAAGAGCAGCATCAAGTAATCTTTGACTTTTTGGTGGCGGAGTTCCATTACGGCAGAAAACCATGCCGGAAGCTTGTGGTCTGGAATAATAGATTGCCGCCTTCGGTGTGGATACCACTGTCGATTGTTTGAAAGGCGTTTGACTGGGTTGACCAGGATGATTGGCTTTCCATCAATCTCGTAGTTTGCGGCTGCGAAATTGAGTAATGTACCAAGCATGTGCATGACGGTGTTTGCTTGCGCTTCTCCAGTTGTTCCTTGCTTGGTTGTTCTCCGCAATCCAGCATGCCGCTGCTCCACCATTTCTCGGGTGATTGCGACAATAGGAAGTTCCAGCCAGTCCCCCAGGCAGCGCGGAACCATCGATCTGTAAGCTCTCACCGTGTTCGGCTTTAAGTTTCGGACGGATAGGTAATGATCGAGGACCTCTTCCAGAGTGGCGCCTCTTATTTTCCTCTTTGCCCTTTCGATTGTTGGATCTTTCCCTGCTGCCATATTCGCCAGCAGCGTTTGTGCCTTTTTCCTTGCAGCAGTTGGGGTTAACTGAGAAACCTTGCCGAGTGTTATTCGGCGAAGCACGCCATTGACACGTGCTTCAACAATGTAGCTGCAGCTTCCTGGAGTGACCCGAAGTCCCAAGCCTATCAGTAGCGAATCACGAAAGAAGATTTGCCCCCTCTCCGGAGACTTGATACTTGCGATGAACAATTTGGTCAATTTGGGCATAATTCCTGCCTTCCCATTTTTGGGGTGGTATGTAAAGTTGAGTCGACAATATGTAGACAACTCGGAAAAATTTTTATCTTTCGAAAGTGTCATGTGACGGGCGTTTCCGGCGTTTGCTTTGTAGAAAAATTCGCGCGCCAGCACGCACATGCCCTCATGCCGGATTTGCGGCAAAGCGGGTTCCTGGCGTGCAAGGCTGGCTCTGGAAGAGCCACCCGAAGGGTTTAGCCTTGACGCGAGGGCTTTGCCGCTTGGCTTTTCGCCGGGCATGTAGCGCTGGCGCGTTCTTAGAAGAATGTTTTTCAGCTAGGCCTGGTGAAGTGACCTTGGCCCGTTTAAAAGACGTTTAAGGGGAAGATGATTGAGTCCTGAAATTCTTATGCTTGAGAAAAGTGTCCGCATGACGGCGGATGGAATGAAAAGCGAAACACGGCTAAAAACAGCGCAGACAGTTTCGCGTTGATTCCAATATAGCAGCGCCCTGATTTCGTGGCACCAGTGTTTACCCGGGGATTCGCTCTCCATAAGCTTTCCCATGTTTTCCTATGTTTTCTCCGGTCATCCTCAGCGCCAAAAGTCTTGCTTATCTGGTTACTTTAGTGAACCTGCCTGAATCTGAATTTGAGCTTGCCGGGAGCAAAAGCTCTACCGTACAAGGGCTTTGCTCGTGTGTGCCCGGCTCTAACCGCTGCTTGCAATTTGGGTGCCGGGAGCAAAGTCCTTTGCTGACAAGGCTTTTCATTGAGCGTGCCGACGCGATGTATCTTGCACTACCGGACGGTAAAATCTCCCGGCAGTGCTCCGGCCGCACTCACATCGAACTGAGCGAGCTGGCCGCCGCTTCGCTCGGACGGTGGCTTCGCGCCATACAGCCAGGTAAGGCAGGTTCCCAGAGCGAGATTTTTGTATCGGGTCATTCAACCCTTGTACCGGCTGCAGTAGCGGTTCCGACCATGGCATACTCGACTCAGTTGGAAACACATACCGGCCATTTCAGACCGCGCCGACTGGACTTCTTTGGAGCGCGACCGTGCGCTCTTTAACTTGCATTACCGCACGGTCGAACCTACCGGCAATGCTCCGGGCGACGGTGTCGCTCAGACTTGGCTGGTGCGCTTATTTGAACGGCGGCAGTGAAGTTGAAGGCACTCTAAATTTTTTGACGGTGCCGAAAAACTCCGTAGTGATGCCTGTTATAGTGCTTAACCTTTTCCTGTGTATCTTGCCTTCCGCAATTCTGCGTCGGCTGCTAGTATTCGGTTCCGCCTCGTGGCCAATTCGGCGGTCGCATTTGGAGTCCGATACGCTAGCGACGGCGGGAAAAAGCAATCGCCTATTGCGAACAGTGACTCACACTTAAAGGGCGCTCCCGACAAGCATTTTCAGGATTGACTATGACTCTCAATCGGCAGTGAGATTTTGACTCAGACTAAAAACCTATACAGGGAGCTGGTTTCGGGGTTTGACCTAGTCGTATGTATCTTGCGTTCCGTTTTCAAACGAGTTGCGCCTGACACTTGCATTGATGTTAGCTTGGTTGAGCACCACCTAACGAGACTCATCAGAAGGTTTTTTTTCAACGATTAATCTTCTGAAAGAAGCATCCACCCTTGCAAACTCATCGGTTCCGTCAGCCCGAGGGGGTAGTTCTTGATGGTTTGCAAAACACTCAAAGTTTTTCTCTAGCGCAACCAGTTTTCGGCGGAATTCCTGGCTAATCCGCCCGCTTAAAATAATTCCGGCAAAACCCGAGAAAAATGTCGAGAAGACCAGCAAGCCTTTGCTGAAGTTATTAAGTTGCGACACCTTGTCATGAGAGACTGCCAAAGATATGAGGAGTCCAATCACCAAAATTAGTACGGGAACCGTGGCAACCAGCATAAGTCGTTTTGCAATATTCATAGTTGCTCCGTGCGAATGGCTAGAAATCGTCAACGAGAAGGGCATGGACAATCTGGTTCCTTTCCAGCGACTCCGCTATCTGGACCAAATATTCGCTCACATACAAAGATACAGCCGACCGACCCTGCAGCCGCTAAAGCCATGCAGACCCAGAACGGAACACCGCATAATAGACATGCCGCAATACCTCCGGTTGCTATCGCTGAGCATAGTGCTTGGCAAAAAGTTGCATCGCCTTCCCCTAATCCAAGTGGATCAATCAATCCAACGGGATTGTTGAGCACGTATAAGTATAGATTCGTCGCGCCAAGCCCGAATTGGCTGCGCTTTAGATTTAATACTTTCGCGCTTGCGCCATTCAGGGTATTCATATCAATTTGGGCTATACCGGGCTGTGCAATGTGCATAAGACCCGTTTCGAAGATAGGGTCTCTCGAAAGCCAGCGACCATTTTGAGCGGAATACAAACGGAAAGTGGCGAGATTTAGACTGCTCCGCTCGTGCGCGAAGTAGCCGGAATATTGATAGTCTGAACTTTCAC
>JYMV01018385.1_pt1 | contig 14772 bp, 18 predicted proteins | sample 338911 | NCBI WGS metagenome assembly JYMV01 (sample SAMN03354496, study PRJNA234377) | hydrothermal vent metagenome | biome: Deep sea; feature: Hydrothermal plumes at the Eastern Lau Spreading Center, Western Pacific Ocean; material: Seawater | place: Tonga | collected 2009 | depth 2000 m m
CATATCTCTATTAATGGATTCCATAGAATATGAAATCGTATTCATATTCATACTAATAGAAGTAAGGTCATTTGCACCTTTTTCTAACGACGCAGTCCATGATTCCATATGACTGTTTACAACAAGTCCAGCATAAACAAACACCACCGCAACAGCAAGTTGAGATATAGTTGTTATCCACTGGCACGTGGTAGAAGTACATACCATAGTACATCCTTATGTTTAACGATAATACTATTTATATCTCAACTTTTTTGAAGTTTGTATTATCAAACCTATTAACTTCGACTAAAGAATCTATATGTTCAACCTCAAATGCATCTTCGCATAGATGACACTTATAGCATTGGTTTCTACAATTAACCAATGCTTTACACATCTTCACTCCAATCTCACTTTTATAGGGGTGGACTAAATTATTAAAATAATCAATAGACGACTCTAACATTTTATCGTCTGTTATAAATTTGGTTGGATCATCAACATTAACATAACTTTGACTAAACCAATTACTCAACATACCATTGTTAGAATTATAGATATCCTCAAAACAATAAGCAGAAAACTGATTACTTCCGTCAACATAAGCCCACGTTAAGAATGAGGTGTCTAAAACTTTATCTTTATCACCAGCTAGTCGACCACTGAATTTGAAGTTATCTACCAAATCATTATATAAATCAAATCTATCATTTGTGTCCCAAACGCAAGATACTCCAACTCTAGGTAATCTCTCACCATTTCGCTGTAGACCTCTCCATTTATTACATGATATTTGACCCATTGAATCCCAATAACTACCCTCAGCACCACCAATCCAAGGTTGAACAGAATCGTGTTCTTTCTTAAATGGACAAGATGGCATACATCCCTCAGATACTAATAATGAAGTTTCAATACCACGTTCTCTAGCAACTTTACTTATTCTTCTTAATTCTTGTATATTTCTATTTAAAGAACGGTCTAATAAAATCTTATCATACCCCAAAGCATGCATGTCGATTAATTCTTGAGGAGTTCTAACAATATGATTAACAGAGTTTTTCCATTTCATTTCCGGAAACTCTTTTTGAAGAATGCCAGTACCCATTAAATGTACATTATGAATAGTACATATTCGTAATCCCCTGTCATAAAAAGTTCTCAACCAACTAATAAATTGATTACGAATATCATCGTCTAATAAGATTTCTACTGGGTGGGTTTCTTGGTTTAAGGTTAGAGATGGTTCAATACCAAACTCTTCTTTGATTTTAAATAGGTTGTCGATTTGAATATCAGACGCCTCTTTCCCCATTACGTCACCATAACGTCGTTTAGTTCCACCAAATTCATAATAAAATGCTTTACCAAAATATATATCTTCTATTTCATCTTTGTACGATTGAGGTGTATTTTTAAATAGTGTATAAAAATTATTTTCGTGCCCATTAATAATTGGGGGAAATGCATTAATTGGGCCGTCCATATTAGCCTTCATTAAATCATTATGTGGAATTGAGAATTTCTTATAAAACTTACTCGTCATACTATAATTTACCTTGTCCCTATTGTATATTTTGGGACTAAATCCCAATTCTTTTTATCTTTAAATGAAATGACTTTAAATTGACCTATATGTCCCATTGGGTCTAATTTAGATTCATCTACTACTGTTAATAAATTCCACTCAACTAGTAATTTAATAATAGCATTTCTTCGTTCAATATCAACAATATCTATTGTAGAATTCTTACCGTCTAGTGCAAATAACTCTTTGAAATGTACTATGTAATATCTACCACGTTTGTGTAAAATATGAGTAGACTGATATAATATTTTATCTCGATTTGAGGCGACACCTATACGTGTTAAGGTTTCTTTAATTTTTAGAAAGTCGTCGTCTAACTCAAATTCAACTTCTAGAAGTTTATCAAGTGACCATTCATAATCACTTCCCCTTTCCTTTTGATAGTCCATTATTACCACCCTTGTCCATTTTGCTTTTCATAAAGTCAAAATGTTCCTTAGACAATAGTGGTAAGACCTCGACTGCCCGCTGTTCATTATAATTATAATATTCTTTAATAATATCAACTTTAGAAGACGTCTTGCTGGCTTTCGCCCACTTGTTATAACGCTTCTTTTTTCTGATACTATTTATAAAATAATCATATTGAAGTAGGTTGTCGAGGTCGTAGTGCTCATTCATATCATTCGCATACATTACGGTATCGGGACTCATACTCAATGAACGGTTAATTAAAAACCTATTCTTTGTGTATTCACTTTCTTCCATATCTCCAGTTCGGATTAGGTTCTTATGCCCGAAGTTTAAATCAGGCAGGATGTCCTTAAATAGGTTTGCCATATAACGCTTCCATCATTTCACGGACTGCTTTTCCTGGTGCAGATCCGCTTGGGTACATGGCACATTTGCCGTTCTTAAAGAAGTAAATAACTGGATGAGATGCCGCAGGAAATGTTAATTGTTCCTTGACCATCTTTACCTTGACCTTTGTCCAATCTTTTAGAATAGGTTCTAATACTTCAGGGATGAAATATTCACATACAGGACAACCCTCTTTAGAATGAACAATGATCAAGTTATCATTACTCTTAATCAATTTAAGTGCCACCTTTTCAGATACTACCTTAATACTAGATTTCATTATGTCTCCTTTACGAATGTTCCTTCTGGTGTCAAATGCCCCTTGCGGTCTTTAATTTCTTCATATGCTTGGTCAACACAATCATCAAAGAAAATCCCTGCCGTTAAACAGACACCCCTTAATGTAACATAAATATCCCCAACAGCATCCTTGATTTCATGTTCGTCATTTTTATTTATTGCGTCTAACAACTCAGTCGTTTCTTCTAACGTCTTAATTGCTTGTGCCATTGGTTTACCATTTTCAGTAATACCTCTATCCCAAAACCATCTATCGATATGTATATCTTTATTACTCATTATTTCCACTCCGCTTCTACCATGACTTCAGTTAAGAATGCCACTAAATTAATTTCTCTATCTTGGACAAATGCCTGTTTATATTGATACTCACCAATCAGTAATACTATCTGTGGGATAGATGTTGGTGCAAGATAATCATACATGTTATCATATATAGTCCTAAAAATACGTACTGGGTCAGTATCAATGTTCTCAACAACCCATTGACGCATTTTGCTAAAATCCCTTTCTTTAAGATATTTCATTAAAGATTTTACATCAGTTTCACCAACGTTGGCAAGAATACCATTATCAATAATACCACCAGCAGAATAACGTTGTAGTTCGTTTAACGTTCTACGGATATCCGGATAATGTTTTTTGATTACTTCAGCAACTACTGCTGGAGATTCAACTTTAACATTTTCTTCTTTAAGAATACCAAGAATACGTTTCATCAAACCAGACATCATTTCTGGAGTATCTTTTTTGCCAGTTCTAAAATCAATCAATGTAGTTCTAGAATGAATTGGTTCAATAATCTTATCCTTGAAATTACAAGTTAAAATCTCAATAAAACCACGCAATGCAGGTTGAAACGATTGAGGATTAAGATAGTCTGCTTCATCTAGGATGATACATTTCTTACCACCATCAAAAGAAACCGTGCTAGCAAAAGACGCAAGTTCAGTTCTCAAAGTATCAATATTTCTATCTAAAGAACCATTGACAATAAGAGAAGTATAACCCAATTCATTACAAAGTGCTTTGGCAATAGTAGTCTTACCTGTGCCAGCAGTTCCTGTTAGTAGTAAATTGGGCATATCCCCATTTTCAACAAATTCTGCGAAAGTTGATTTTATTGCTTCGGGTAGAATACAATCATCAATTTTCTGGGGTCTATATTTCTCGACCCATAAGAATTCGTCTTGTTTATCCATACGTAGAGTCTGCCTCTAGTGCTACCCAATAAGTTAATTCACCAGACGTAAATTTACTAATATTCTTAGAAGAAATTTCAACGTCATAATCGTTTGGCAACATCTTCATACGTTCAGTTAAGAAGTAGAATTTAAAGTTTTCATCACCATCATAACTACCAACTTCAACAGAGAATGTATTAGAAGTATCATTACGTTTATCTTGTACTTCTGCTACAATCTTATCATCAACGTTCTTAATACATAAATCATTAAGACCTAGAGTTCCAGTTGCTCGTAATAACTTCTTAAATGTAGAAGAAGTTAATGTGAATTTAACTTCACACTCAGGCATAGTAATTTCTTTCTCAGGGTAAACAATAATTGACTTATCAGCAAACCAATAAGTTGTAGACGAATTACCATCTGAAATAGTTACACTGTTATCTTCAAATGTTAAATCAGGTTTATCAAATAACGATACGGCAGACAAAAATTCATTCAAGTCTTCCTCAACGATATCTTGAGCAAGAACATTCTTTTGAACACTCATCGTGTCGATTTTAGAACCCTCTTTAAATAAGATAGATTGGTTAATAGTTGCGAAGTTCTTTAACACTTCAATAGTTTTATCACTTAATTGCATATTATATCCTTTTTTCATTCATTACTTATATTATACTACACTTTACCACAAAAGTAAAGTTTTTAGTATTATTTTTCATAGATTGTTTCAGAGTCAAACTCACCGTGTCGTTCATCAAACGCAGTAGCAAGTACAAGATAATGCATTGCTTTAATTAAATCCATTTTATTCTTACCACTCTTCTTACCATACCTCATCAAATACTTAATAGAATTATCTATTGACGTACTTGCTAATGTTCCTCTAGACTCAAAAACGTCTAACGTTTGTACGTCATTATTTTCGTTTGTATAGTGAGCACCATAAGTGCCTTGAATGTATTCGTTTACATCATCAAGGATTTTACCCTCACCATATTTAAAATTAAAATTATCCACCATTAAACTGCTACACTCACTTCATCCCAACCCGATACATAATCAGGTTCAGTGTACCAAGCACCTAACGCTTCAACCATAATTGCCGTTTTGATTACTGTACGAACTTCCAACTCTAATGCTTCAAGTTGAGTCTCCGAATAACCGACTAGAATATTTACAATTTCATCAGGTACAGATTGAAATTTAAGTTCTTCTATAAGAAGTGGGTCATTGGTCCACTCATTTTCTTCTATTTTTAACGTTGAACTTACCTTTACTTGTGTCATAACATCACCAACCACTTCATCTAAGTCACTCATCCAAATCCTTTTATGATAACCAGAATACATAAATGCTTCTTCATCATCGATTTCAGCAATATCCTTGTCGGTTAGTCTATCTGTTACAGTCATACTGATACCACCATAACATTCTTTATATTGACAATAACCATCAACACCATATACTTGTTCTACTTCTACACTAAACCTTTCACTCATTTCTTACTCCATAATTATTTAAAAAGACACCCCGAATTAACGAGGTGTTTATTGTTACAACTTATTTTGCTTCTTCGTATAAAGGACTGTTTGGATTAAAGCTCTTAACTTCACCATTTTCGTCAACTTCTACTTCAGTGCCATATTTATCATTACCAACACTAGCATCAATCTTTTCGTAAAGAGAAAGGAATGACTCACGAGTTTCATCATCAAAACGTTCAATAGACATCTTAATTGCTTTTTCCTTTTTACCAAAGATTGAATAAGACTTTAAGATATCAACAAGACGACGAGTAGAAATGATATCATCAACACCACCATCTTCAAATGTCTTACGGATGATATCACCCCACATGGTTAGATTAGGAATGAAAGCATCAACCGTTGCATCACGAAGTCCAAAACCCTCTGCTGCCTTTTGTAAAATCTTTTTCTCAATTGCTTCAGATGGGTATGCTTGGTATAATGTCACCGAGAAACGGTCAAGGAATGCTTCATTCAAAACGTTAGTACCAACGAAACGACCATCATCAGATCCCTTTCCTTTAGTGTTAGCAGTAGCAATCACTGTGAAACCAGGAGTCGGTTCAACCCACTCACCACGTTTCTTAATGAAATAACCTTTGCCCTCTAGCACTGACTGTAATGCCATCACTTTTGAAGACGCAAGGTCAATCTCGTCAAGTAATAATACAGCACCACGTTTCATTGCTTCAACAACTGGACCATACTGGAACACCGTTTCACCGTTCACAAGACGAAAACCACCAACATCTTCATCTGTTTCAGCAGTAAAGTTCACACGAATCATTTCACGACCTAAAGACGCACAAGTCTGTTCAATGCCGAACGTTTTACCGTTACCAGACATACCTGTTAAATAAACTGGGAAGAACATTTTAGATTTGAAAATCTTTTTAATATCAGAAGCATTACCCCATGACACATATGTTGGGTCAACTCGTGGGATGAAACTAATACTTGCATCTAATTGCATAGCACCAGTAGTGCCAACAGTATTCGTTGGTGTCACTGAATTCACTTCAGCAACTGTAGAATCAGCAACTGCAACCTTGAAAGGTGCAGAAACTTCTTCTGTAACTGGAATCTTGTAGATACCTCGTGAAACACGATTTTCTTTAGCATCAAACGATCCAGGAATACAAACGTTGTAATTGTCTTGGACCATCTTTGCTTGTCCGTATGTAATCTCTGTAGTGCCTAATAGCTCTTTCGCAGCGGCACCAAACTCATTAACTGTAATTCTATTTCTCATATCTTCTTACTCCTTTTTTTTAATTAAAGTGATGATTTTTTCTGATCGAGAATAAAAACCATCAAAACTTTCTCGCATTTTCGTTATTAGTTAAAGAGCAAAACTAGGGATAGCACCCTCAAAAACTCAACCTTACATAACCTATTATACCCTAAAACGAACAAAAGTAAAGCTGTATTTGATGTTTTTACTCATGTTCATTTTATGGTTATTATGCAACCATCGCAACAAATTCATTCAATAACATCTTATTAACTTTGCGACCTTTAGAGAACTTTTTAAATGCAGTTCTCAACTTTGCCTTATTAACTGTACCATCATCTTTCTTTTCTGGTTCAGCAAACTCAACTTCTTTGTCCATAGCAGTATTATTAACCATGAAATATTTATCATATCCTTCAGAAGTGAAAGACGCATAACCTTTCTTGGTGACCACTTTTTTAGCAACCTGAGCTGCATCCCAATTCATAGTTCTATCAATTTTAAAATTAATATCTCTACGGTCTGTTAGGAAGAAACCAATCACATTCACACCACAACGCACACCAAGGTTTCTAAGTAAATCATTAGTCACATCACGATATTCATCATTAGTAGAAATAATTTTCTTAGTTTTTGGGTCACGAATGGCAAGGTATGATTGCTCACTTCCCCAACCTTGATAACCATATCTTGCCTGGGTCCTTTCAGAATCATAATATGAATCATTGCCATCAGAACCACCATCAGTAAGGAAAATAACATTAACTTTTTCTTTTCCAGTCTGACGTTTAAAATCCGCAACTTGGTCATATGACGCAACAATACATTCATTCAATGGGGTCGACGCAAGACCAAATCCCTCAGGAACTTGAATTCCACGACGAGAAGAGTAATCATTAGCACTACCAACTTTATAGAAATTACTAATCATATTGTTGAAATCTTTAGCAGACATCTTTTCATTGAAAAACTCAAGCAAGTTCAGACTACGCATTTGTAAGTGGTTAAAACCAAAATTACCATCTGCCTCAGGCTCGTAAAACTTTTCAGGACGACCATTGTTTGGGTTTAAGTTTCTAGCACCCGAAGAATTGGTGAAAGAATAAACACGGAAAGGGATGCCAACTTTACGAGCAAACATCACTAATGTAAGAGTCTGTTTAACAGTAGCAAGTATCTTATCTTGCATAGAACCAGACCAATCAACATACATAACCAAAGCATGATTACGACCATCTTTTACGGTGGCAACACGTTTGAAAATATCATCTTCATATTTATAAGCATGCATCTTATTAGTATCAAGAACACCAGTCTTACCAACAGAAGTTCTGCGGTGAGCACTAGCTGCTTGTTTCATTTCAAATTCTTTAACCATGTAATTTACAACAGGCATGGTATCTTTTTTCCAAGCACGCACATCCTTATCAGACTGTTCTCTATTGGCTTTTCCTTGACCACCCCAATAATCATAACTCAAGTCATCACTAAAATGCTTGGTGAGGTGTTCATTAACAACTTTATAACCAACTGTAATTTCTTTGGTGCGGACTTTTGGTAAGTCAACGTAAATAGGTGTCTTGGCATCATTATCGTTAAGACCACCCATACTATTATCAAAATTCTTTTGAGTCTCAGAACCACGTGGTGAGTCCGATTCACCACCAGAACCATTGGTAGCAGATTCGCCTTCACCATCTGATTCGCCATCACCGTCACCGTCTCCATCTGATTCACCGTCACCTTTTTTGTCACTGTCGGCATTACCAGAACCACTTTTATTTTCTTTACCTTTTTCATCTCCAAAAAGGTGGTCAAATTCTTCAGCAGAAATTTCAACTTCTTCACCATCTGGATCACCATCTGGGTCATACTCAAAATCCATATCATCAAAATCGGTATTCAATTCTTCATTCTTAGCATATTCACTCAATTCAAGAGTCAAAGCAAGAACTTCTTCAAAAGTCTCTGCGGCTGCAACACGGTCAACAAATAACATTTCTTCATCAGTGAATTCAACAGCAACTCTAACACCTAACTTAAAATACAAGTTAATGCGGTCAAGGATGCCATAACTTTTAACATCACGAGCACCGATGCCGAAGAAGTCACGACGATTTAATTCATCATACATGCCAAAGAATGTCTTTTTCATTCCAGGGAATTTGGTTTTCATCTTCTTCTCAATACGAGCATCTTCAATAACGTTCGCATAATCTTTCAAACCAGGATGCTCAGTGACAAAATCTTTCCATTCTTCAAATGGTGTATAAAGGGCATGACCAACTTCGTGACCAATTAAACCCTCATACATAGTATCATTCATGCTTTCCCAGATCGGAAGATTAAGAACACGGTTTTTAACGTCAAACGACGCTGTTGCAACCTTGCTATGCTGAACAGTTAAATTCTCAGTTGCCATTAATCTGGCAAGAGCATTTTTCGATTCAATATTTACTTTATTCATTTTAAACTCCTTTTTCAATCATTTATAGTACCTATTATACTCTAAATTTGGCAAATAGGTAAGAGAATAACACTTTAATAATATGGGATTATTTAATCCTCTTGGGTAGTGTTCCCTCAGTTAGATAATCATAACATTCACTAAAACCCCAGTCGAAATCATATGTGGGTCTAGAGTAAGTCAGAGCACTATCTTTATCTTTCATACATGCATTCCAACCCTTACGAAATTCATTACTTTGTATTGATACATATTTAATAACTTTCATCTTTTCTTCAGTCTTTGTCATTTATTATCTCCTTACTTTTGTCTATCAGTAACGAAAGCGTTTTCGCCAGTTCGGTAAACATTATTCTGTCCTACAGTAGAACGACCTCTACAGTAGTTAGGTCCAGTCTTATGTGAAACTTTAATTTTCTTTGATTTGACTTTAGTGACAGAGCCACCATTTGCTAAGAATTCAGCAACAGAGTTAGATAGTTCTTTAGAGGCTTCGGTTTTAGTAGTATTTGGGGTCAACATATTTAAATCTCCTTATAGGATAAAAAAAAAACGGCAGGTCATTAACTCAACCTACAATACCTATTATACCCTAAACAGAACAAATAGGTAGAAGAATATCACCTTAATAATATGTGATTATCCATAGGCATTGGTGCGGGCAATGTGATTGCTACCTTTACCGTTAGACATACGACGCATAGTTTTAGCAGTAAACATCGAAACTTTAACTTTTTTGGTTTTGATTTTAGTGACGACGCCACCATTTGCTAAGAATTCAGCAACAGAATTAGATAACTCGTTAGAGGCTTCAGTTTTACAAGTATTTGGGGTCAACATAATATATACTCCTTAATGGATTAAAAGAATTGCAAGTCATTAACTCAACCTACAATACCTATTATACCCTAAACGAAGAAGAAAGGTAGAAGAATATCACCTTAATACTATGGGATTACGAAATGTCTTTTTCAAACTCCTTTAGACGTAATACAACTGACTTTAATTCAGTGACCGTCAACCAGTTATCAGTGAAGAATGACATAGACTCATGTATCTTATCAAAAGCATTACCGATTTGAACGAGTGTTCCTAACGTAATTGCCCCTGCAAAGTATTGTGGTGATGCAACTAAATAAGGAATTACAACTCCTGCTTGAAAATACATATTTTCCCATAATGAGTAATATTTGTAATTATCATATAATTTATAATAATTGTATTTTAATTCTTTAAATTGATTAAGCATTTCTTTAACACTATGCGAGTTTTTATTATCTTCACATCGAACTAATGACTTTCTAAATTTTGCTTCAACCATTTGATTGTTGTATTCTAACTTTGGTAATTTACGACCAATGACGGCAGATACTGCTAGACCACCAACACTTACACCTAATGCGATCCAAATAAGATATCCAGGAATTCCAAACCCCTCACTCAAAGTCCATAGAACAGGAAGGAAGAATACAAGAATCATTATTGCTTTAATAAAACCCTCACCCAATACCCAAACAAACCAAGCAAACTTCTTTGTATCTTCTTGAATACGTTGACTTGCACCCTCGGTATGATTATCCATTTCTTTCCATTTAGGTAAATATACTTTAGTTAATGCCTCTCTCCATCTAAAACTAAATCTATTACCAATGAATTGTGTATATGCAAACATAAGAATTGCTAATACTGCGAGAGGAATAAAACCCCAAGTGGTTACATCATACATTAGAAAATCACCACGGTTGATGAAACTTTCTAAGAACGCATCTTGGTCTTTATTCTCCAATGCGTCATAAAAGACTTTATACCAATCATTAAACTGTCTTACAAGAAATGCTTGAAATGCAACAAGTAATGAAAGAAACCCTAAAGTTCCCCAAGCATAATTTCTATCTTCACCTTTAAAAAATATTTTTATCATAATTAATCCGCCGCTATTTTACTAAAATTCTTTTCTTTTGTCATTTTTATTACTCTACCAAACTTATCTATTATCTGTTGCCCCTTATGACTGATAACAAAAGCATTTGCGTCATTACCTAAAGAGTTTAAAATACCCAAGAAGTCTTCAATACCAGTCGTATCTAAACTACTATCAAAAATTTCATCAAGTATTAATAGGTTAGTTGCTACTGAAGATTTCAGTTTAGCAATTTCCCTCCAAGTAAATAATAGAGCAAGGTCAATTCTTAGTTTTTCTCCTTCAGAAAAAGACCCATACTGAAACTCATCTCTACCTCTAGATTTAATAGTTTCATTAAAGTTTTCATCTAACTCAAAATTAATATAGAAATTCAAAGCAGATAGATACTTATTAATTAACTGATTAATCAACGGCAGATAGTTTTTAATAACAACCGTTTTAATACCAGTGTCTTTTAATAATTCTTGTACGGTATTCAAGTCATGTTTCTGTTCTTGTAAATCGTATTTATCGTCATGGTAAGAACCAATCAATTCTGTCTTTTCTTTTAAATCTTTATTGTCTACAACTTCAACTACATCATTTAATGCTTCAGATATTTCAATATTAACTCTAGAGCAAGTATCATTAAAGTTTGTAATTTGATTTTGCTTATTAGTGATTTCTTGTAACTTACCACCAATCAACGTAATAGTATCTAAACATTCTTCTAGTTTTAAATTAACTTCTGATAACCCGACTTCAATTCCATCACGTTTAACTGTTAATTCATCACTCATTTTATCTGCGTGCTGTTCATCAATTTCTTGATTACAAGCAGGACATTGTGAATTAGTTGTAATGATACGAATCTGCTTGTTAATCGTATCTATTTTCGATACGAATGTAGTTTGAAATTTACTTAGAGAAGTTTTGTTCTTTTTATGTTTACTAAAATCATTAGTTTCGGTTTGAAGTAATTTTATATCAATTTCAAGTTCACTTATACTTTCTAAACATGTATCGATATATTCCTTTTTACGTTGAATGAACCCTTGTTTATCTTCATTCATTTTATGAAGATGAGTTTCTTGTAATTCTATATGTTGATGTAATAATTCTATCTTATGAGCAATATCTTTAAGTTCAGATTTATTACCAGATACACGTTCTCTAATTAAATCATTCATAACACCAAAGATTTGAATGTCTAATAATTCTTCAATAATAGACCTACGTTCACCTGCAGGAAGTCTCATAAACGGAACAAAAGAACCCGAACCCAATACTACAATTTGACGGAATGATTTCTCATTCATTTTAAGAATATATTTCTCAAGGAAAACTTGTTGGTCTCTTGCGGCTGCATCTTGGTCTTGTTTTTTATCGTCAATATAAATTTCAAACTTTTGAGGTTTCAACCCTCTAATGATTTTATATTCTTTACCACCAGTTTTGAATTCTAATTCAACCATACAATTCTTTCTATTGATTGAATTTACTAATTGACCAATCTTAATCTTTCTAAAAGGTTTACCAAATAAACCAAATGAAATAGCATCCATCATTGTTGATTTGCCAGCACCGTTAGTACCAATCATTAATGTAGTCTTAGTTTCGTCTAATTGAATTTCAGAAAACTTATTTCCTGTAGAAAGGAAGTTTTTAAATTTTACCTTATTGAAATGTATCACAGGGCAATTGCCTCTACATATAATTCATTTAAAATCTTTTTAACCTCTACGTCGTTATCTATATTCATACCATCTACATACTTGTTCAATATCGTGATAGTGTCCTCAGTATCAAATTCAACCTGCTCGGTTGATAATAAACCATGGTCTTCCACTATTGTTAGAGTTTCAGACTCACGTTCAACCTTTTCAACTAAAAGGTTAAAATGGGCAAAATTCTTCTTATTAGTAACAATTAATTTTACAATTTGACCAGTATAGTCCGCACCAAGTTGTTCTTCTTTATCGTCTTCATCATATTGAACCTTAACATGTAACTTATACGGATTAATTATTTGTTCACAATCTAGAGTTTGTGTATCGAAAATATGAAAACCTCTATCATCGTTATAATCACCCCAATTAATTTCATAAGTATTACCGAGATAAAATACATGACCGTTATCAGATTTAGTATGGAAATGTCCGGAATAGACCGTATGATACGTATCTAGGAATGCTGTAGAACGAGAATGGTACATTGAATTTACACCTTTCATCATTTCAAACCCTTGTAAATCAAAATGACCAAAAGCAATTTTAGATTTAGAATTATTAATAAATTCCATAACGTCTTCTTCATTGTCGTTATTAATCCAAGGAATCATATCAACCTCATAACCGTCATCTAATTTTAATGCTGATGCTTTTGAATACCCGATAATAGGTGAATGACCATCAATATCAAATAATTGTTCTACTGAATTTACAGCAACGGTGTTTTTATAATAGGTGTCGTGATTGCCAACAATAGTATGCATGGTGATACCATTATCAATCATTGGTTGAATAAACTCTTTCCTCATTCTATTCAATGTATCAAAGTTTACATACTTACGTCTATCCATCAAATCACCACAATGAATGATTGTCTTAATATCGTTTTCTATTAAATAAGGGAAGAAAGTGTTAGTCCAAAACTTATAGAAATAATCAGAAAATGCTTTGCTATCAGACCTTGCCCCAAAATGAGTGTCTGTTATGATTGCTACTTTCATTTATGTTCCCATAAACATTGATAAGTTATTAGATTTTGCTTCCTTTTCTGCTAGTTTAGCTTCACGTTTTGCTTTCTTTTCTTTCTCTTTTGCTTCCATATCATCAATAAACTCTTTAATGTGAATATGAAAATCAGTAGAACCTCTTTCGTTAATGTAGTCAAAAGATTCTTTATCATGTTCTTGAAGAGAATCCATTTGTTCAAAACCACCACCATTATCGAAATACTTGTATTTAACAAACTGCTGTTTCTTTTCTTTTTGAATACGTCTAAGAAAAGCATAGTAGATTATTTGAGTGAAATACGCAAAAGGGTTGTTTGATTTATCAGGATTAAAATTATGCATATACGCAAGACAGTTCTCAAGACCATCCGAAATCATATCATCCTTATAAGTGTAATTAATAAAGTTTGGTCTAAAAGAAAGTCTTTGAGCAATCTGTAGGAAACATCTAGCAATGTAATCAGTTACATAAGGTTTCTTTTCACCACGTTCAGCTTTATCTGCAATGTCAGCTTGGTATTCTATTAACGCTGCTAAGAAATCTTTATTATTAATGTAATGATTTTTATTATCTTTATCGACTGGTTCTTTTGGTTTGATAGCCATATGGTAGAGTCCTTATTATTATTTTTGGTATTAGATATATTATACTACGGAAAGGTAAGAAAGTCAAGTTATAATGTAAATTAAATATTAAGAACGTGAGTGAACGAAGTGAACGATCATTCAACTCACGCTAGTGAGGTGAATTAGTTAAAGTGATGTAAGGATATGTTAATACATTAATAAACAAAGACTGTATTTAATTCAACTCATTACATTCGTTGAATGATCGTTCACTTCGTTCACTCACGTTTTAGTAATTAATCTTTATTCTTTAAGTGGTGTTTTAATAGACGAGTTAAGAGAAGAGATAGGTGACGATATCCTATTTGCCATCAAATGTTAATTCATTTGTCTCTAGTGGGTTGTTGATACCATTATGTGGTGTACCCTGACACGATTTTACTTACAGACCTGACTTCGCTTTCTACTTGTCTACTAACT
>JYMV01010231.1_pt1 | contig 14766 bp, 19 predicted proteins | sample 338911 | NCBI WGS metagenome assembly JYMV01 (sample SAMN03354496, study PRJNA234377) | hydrothermal vent metagenome | biome: Deep sea; feature: Hydrothermal plumes at the Eastern Lau Spreading Center, Western Pacific Ocean; material: Seawater | place: Tonga | collected 2009 | depth 2000 m m
AGGTTATAGATCTGACTGATCCAGAGCATCCACCAGAAGGATTTGATTATGGGGATGAGTTAGAAACGGGATCAGGTTTTGAAGTCGTGAAAGACTGATCGTTGTACTAAATCTTGTTGTCTTTCGTTTGTTTTTTCAGTTTTTCATTCTTCTTTTGAAGAGCTGCTTCCATGTGTCTTTGGTCCATTACTTCGCAGCTATACATTATGCTCCTGACCCCATCGACTAAACCTTCTAGCTGTAAAGTGTCTCTCCACAAAGTGTGCCCAAACCAAAAAACAACAGAAACAGTCGTCTGATATTCTGATTTATGCAATTTTCTAATTCTTAGTGGTGTGTCGATAGTTACCCAAGGCCCAAACACCTTGTGATTTTCAAAAACGAAGTAATATGGTCGAGAAAAGTAAATATCACTACGTCTGCATACCAACCCTTTTCCATCCAGTTCTCCTTTTTCTTCCTCAGCAAATACAGGAGTAGTGAAGAATGTGATAAGAAGGACGGAGAGTAGAGTTTTCATGGTAGGGTCCGCGTATTAAATCTTGTTGTCTTTCATTTCTTATTTCAGTTTTTCTTCTAATGTTGAATTAGTATCTGGTACCTAGCTTCAAGCTCTTTAAGTGCTATTACTTGACATTCCGACACACTAAGTTCCTTGGCTCGGTAATGCTTCTTTAGTCTTAAAGTCTTTCTATCCAAAGTATAACGGACAGAACGGACACCGGACGTCTTCCAACGAACAGAGTTAGCTGTGGTGGAATATTCGACTCTATTTCCTTGTTGAATTCGTAGTGGTAGTTCCCGAGTTACCAAAGGTGTGGACACGTGTATGCCATCAAAAATCCAATGGGTTACTGTGACCCCGTATTTCCCATGAAGGCATTCCAATGCCTTCCCATCCAGTTCCCCTTTTTCTTCCTCAGCAAATACAGAGGTAGTGAAGAATGTGATGAGAAGTATGTACACTAGAGTTTTCACGGCTTACTCCCCGTCATTTATTATGACATGCACTGATTTCCTTTATCGCCTTCACAATTCTCGTAGTAGCAAAGGCAAGTTCATTACCACTAATTTCAGCATGAGCCTCCGATATGCGTACTGTTTTAATGATGGCTGGAAAACTTATAGATACGGCTATTAAAGCTAACCCACCGAACACTGCCATTGGCATTGTCATCTTGGACATCAGTATTTCCTCCGTCTACATGTGTTTCTGGTAAGCTAGTAAGTACAGCCTTAAATGTCGGCATTCCAAGTTTCTTCCTACCGTTAGTAATAACCGCGACCAACCTTGCGTGATCCAGCTCGTTTATATGCAAGTTCGCCGCAAACCCGCCATAATCCGGCCCGCCTCGCCCGTCGCGCTTGTGGTTGGTCTGGCAACGAAAACGTGTGTGGAATCAACTGCACGCTACGCAGTTGGAATGGGTTATCACACCACCCTTTTGACAGGTGCTGTAGCCACGTTTTCTCACGAAGAGCACAAAGCCGCAATCGAATTTGATTATCCGAGAATCGCCCATGTCGTTTCTACCGTGAACGAATTTCTGGCGTCGGTAGAATAATGTTTTCGGGAATCCCTAACCTCAATTTGAGGTCCTAGGTCTAAAACTGGGTGGCTGGAGGACCCGGAATTGTCTGAAAAATACTTGGATTGGTTTGCTGTCGGGGCGCGGGTTGGCAATTTGGAAGCCATCCTTCTTCACGATCGCGTGCTGTTTGAGATTGCAACATAAACGAAGTGCCAAGCCACGCGTTTGCCTTCGTTCCTAATGACAGGATTTGAGCTGTTTTTTCAGTAGTATGTGGTTGACGGGCCATGCTGCTATGTAGCCACAAGGGATCGCGGCGGCAATTCCGACCCAGAAGACCCCCGTGAATACCGAAGGGACGTCGACACCCCCAATGCCAAGATCGACCGCATTCATTGCGATCTCCATGACGCCAATGGAAACAACCTCACCAACCCACACTATTTTCAAGGCGGTTTTGATCCCGAGGCCTTGATCTCGCATGATTGGTTTAACGGCCAGCGATATTCCGACCACAAATGCGAGTACAACGGCCAACGTGATCGTCCAAAATACACCAATGCCAAGAGTGACGCCGATGATAAGTCCAGCAACCTCGCCAATGGCACATCCGGTCAGGCAATGAAGGGTCGCTCGTGCGGAGGTTTTCCAAGGAGCGGCGTGGGTCTCAGTTTCTGATATAGACAAGTGCGGTCGCCTTCTTAGGGTTGGGCTACTCTTTTTTCGTAGTTAGAGTTCTGAATGGGCTGACGATAAGTAAAGCGTGTGGCGGGAACTATGGTACGGGATAGTATAGATTCCGTCATGAACAAGGGAGACTCCGTGGCCAGTAGTGTCAACAAAGGTAAATTCAAATTCTTTTTGGGCCTTCATTCCTTCGTATTTCCCGGCACCGCCGACGTCTAATCTTTATTCTCCGTCGCAGGACGGCAGAGTGCCGATGCAAACAAATTATCCAGTGATTTTATCTCCATCCTGATCGGTCACCGTGCAGTATCCACCGCCGCTGATTTCACCGTCGACAATTTCAAAAGCGCCTACGCAGACTCAAGCCGAGTTGTGTAGGAAACCGGTTCCACTTGAATTTGTGGATGTGCCTGGATATTCACCAACTACGAACAAGTGATTCTCGGATATCGCTGTCACGCTTTCCGACTTCGTGGGAAACCCGATCGTACCAGAGTATTTTCCTTCTTTTCCCAGATGGTGGTCGGCATTTGCTACGCTAATGATGCTGAACATCGCTAGCCCCGCGATAGAGGAAAGCATTAGACTTTTCAAGTTTATGAAATCCTCCCAAGTGGACCCTTAACTACAATAATCCAGTGTCAACAAGCGCTGATTCTATATGTTTGTTAGGCCTTTGTAACTGGGTTAGCCCTAGGTAGGCAATAAGACGACTGGGTGCCCATTAAATTCTCAAATTTCTTCGATTCGGATCATCCTGGGCGTTTCGAGTACTGATTGAAGGGCGTCAATTGAATGTAGCGCTCGTTGGAGGGATATTTCTTGTGCTTCATGTGTAGTTAGTACGACGGGCACTGCATCGCCCGGGTTTCGGCTCCGCTGTATCATGGACTCGACGGATACGTTTTGGTCGCGAAGACATGCGGCTATGTCGGCGATCACACCCGGCTTATCTACCAGCATCAGTCGGATGTAGTAGGGACCGGAAATTTGCTCCATGGGGGCGGAGGACCGTTTTTCCAACTGCGTCGTCGGAACTGAAAATGTTGGGGTTCGATGTTGTCTTGCGATGTCCACAAGATCACTGGCAACGGCCGATGCCGTTGCACTTTCTCCGGCACCAGGACCCTCATAGATCGTAGTACCAGCGAAGTCACTTTGCACAACAATCGCATTGTTGACTCCATCAACGTGAGCAATCGTGGCCCGTTCGGCGACCATGCATGGGTGCACCCGTTGCTGAATTCCTTCCATACCTTTTCGCGCGATCGCAAGCAGCTTTACTCGGTATCCAAGTTCTATGGCGTATTCAATATCAACTGCACTAATATGGCGAATGCCTTCTACATGAATCGAGTCAAAATCGATTACACTTCCGAACGCTACGCTGGTTAAAATCGCTAGTTTATGGGCTGCATCCACGCCGTCGATATCCATAGACGGGTCTGCTTCCGCATATCCCAACTTTTGCGCTTCTTCCAGCACGGTTTCGAAATCCCGAGACTCTCCAGCCAGCGCGGCATCGTGCATATTCGTCAAAATGTAGTTACAGGTGCCGTTGAGGATCCCAACTACGCCAGAGACGGAGTTTCCTGAAAGTCCCTCCCGAATTGCTTTGATGATAGGAATTCCTCCCGCTACCGCGGCTTCGTAGTGAATTCCCACTCCTTTGTCTTCGGATAATGTCGCCAATCTCGCTCCGTGCACCGCCATCATGGCTTTGTTGGCTGTAACGACATGTTTGGTTTCGTTGATTGCGGCTTCGCAAACCGCCAAAGCCACTCCGCCAATGCCACCAATCAACTCGCAAACTACGTCCACGTTCTCGTCTTTGGCCAGAGATACGGCGTCATCATGCCAAACGGCACCCCCTAAATCGAATCCCCGTTCACGAGATCGGTCTTTGGCGGATACCGCTGTTACCAAAACCGAAAGCCCGCACCGTTCCTCGATCACTGATCTTTGCGTGGCCAGTAGTTTCACCAAGCCACCGCCGACCGTTCCCAGGCCTGCAACACCAACCCGAAGTTCAGTCACTGATCTGTCTCCAAAACCTATCTCCCTCTCTGTAGGGGGGTTGATGCAAAAGCCGCGTTCTACCGTGCAAGAAGGGGTACAGACGGAAGTTCCTAATTACGTTCCAAAGGCGGTCTGCAGAGCGGGGCGTGCCTCGAGTCTTTTGGTGTATGCTGAGACGTTTGGCTTGTCGGAGATGTCGGCGCCTAAACGGGCGGAAACGACGCATGCGTGCCCGGTCATCATGTCTGCTCCGCTAAAATCCCCAGCGAGAAAGTCACGATCTTCCAGGCCTTGTTCGACCGCGGTTAGCATGCGAGTTAATAACTTTGTTGCCCGCTCCAGGTTGACCTTATTCCGACGGTCTTCGGGTAACAAGATGCTCTCCACTACGATGATATTGACTTGTGGCATAATCATTCCCTCGGCGTAGTGGAACCATTGTAGGTACGTGGCAAAATCCGGAGATGCAGGGTTAGGTACAAATTTTCCGTTCCCGTACTTTGTGAGGACATACTGAATGATGGCCCCAGACTCAAAAATCTTCACGTCTTCGTCCAGGAGTACCGGCACACGACCCATTGGATGGACTTTGAGATAGTCGGGCGTCCGCATACCTGGATCACCAAGTTTGAATTTTTCCAATTCGTACGGTAGGCCAAGTTCCTCGAATAACCATAGGATGCGTACAGATCGTGTATTAGGAGCGTGATAGATTTTCATGGGTAAGACTCAATTCATAAAATTTACATGCGAAGACCATAGCGAATTATAGAGAATCCTGATTGCAGAGGAAATTGAAAGAAGCGTTACCTCAGCATGACAAAAGCCAAAAATAAGCTTTCTAGAACCATTTAAGTTTGAGCACGGCAAAACTAAGTTTGTCTATTACCGAAATCCACTGTTTATGAAAAATCCTTTGATTTTAAGCCTTGTCCAGTTGACTCGCCCCGACGGTCGTACGCTGGTGGTTGCTGCTGTGTTATGGAGTTTGGTCGGCTTTATCGCTTTGTGGTCCGGAGTCACTTGGTTGATAAATTATTTCGATCCATTTTCTAGCAGCTGGAGCAGCGTTCTTTTTGGGTGGCTCAGCAGCGTTATCAGTTTGGTTTTTACGATACTGCTTTTCCCCGCTTTAATGTTCATGGCAATCGGGTTGTTTCAAGAACGAGCTGCCGGGATCGTTGAGGCCGAGCATTACCCCAATCTTGATTCACCGCGGCAAAGCTCCATCGTAGAGCAGGCGCGGTTGGGGGTCCGCTTTCTAGTTTGGACGATTTTGGTGAACGGGCTAGCCTTTCCACTTTATTTTCTGCCCTTTGCGAACGTCTTTATTCTGCTGTTCGTAAATGGATTCGTAATAGGTAGGGAGTATTTCGAGGTAGCAGCGATACGGCGGATGTCTGCAGATTCTGTCCGGAAACTGCGTCGGACACATCGAGTAAAAATTTGGATGACAGGGGCGACAATTGCGATTCTATTCTGGATTCCCTTTGTTAATCTTGTTGCCCCCCTTATAGGGGTAATGGTTATGACCCACTTATTTCATCGGTACCGGATGTCGGATGTCGATTGAAAATTTGTCGATCATGGTTCTGTCCTCAACTATTTTCACCGGCCTCCAAGCGTATTTGCAAAGACTGAAAAGGCCTTTTGGCACTGGTTTTTTACCATCCGAGATCCGCGCGAAGTTTCACAAACATGTCTAGATGTTGCTCATGATCTCCGGCGAAACGAAGAACTAAATGACTTGCGCCAGCCTCAACATACCCTTGCAGCCATTGGGCGGCTTCATCCAAAGGTCCGGCAAAACACGCCTGCATTGTTTTCATCAACGCGGCTGGAACTCCGTAGTAACTTTGGAGATATTCATCGAGTCGTTGTTGTGCATTATCCAAGTTGTCGCCGATCGATACCGTCAGATAGGCTGCGCAGGTCAGTTCCTCTGGGCTACGATCAGCGTTGCGTGCAATCGCTTGAACTTCCCGCCAATACGTTCCAATTGTTTCCGCGTCTGGTCCGACTGGAAACCATCCGTCCAAATGACGTCCGGCACGTTCCAGGCTTCCCCGGGCCGATCCACCTCCCCAAATTGGCGGCCCACCCAGTCGATTTGGTACTATTCCCAAAGTGTCGCAGTCCACGTTCCATCTACCATTCCATTTAACTGCCTGACCACTCCAAAGGGCTTGGCACAGGCGAATGCCTTCCATCATTCGGCCTACGCGTTTTTCAAAAGGGACTCCGGCGGCCTCAAATTCGGCACGGACGTTTGGTAAATCGGAGGCAATGCCAACGCCGAGTATAAGTCTGCCTTCGCTTAATTGGTCGACTGTCGCTGCAAGATGTGCCAGCACGACGGGATTACGGAGTGCAGGAAGCAGCACCGCTGTGCCAAGCTCGATTGTTTTTGTCCTTGCCGCAATTGCTGCAAGCATTGTCAGGGGTTCATGCCGGGGTCGGGCAAGGAGGCTGTCACCTACCCAGACTGAATCGTAGCCCTTTTCCTCGGCTTTCTCTGCAAGGGTGAGTAACGGCACCGCTTCTGATTGGCCACCCATGATCCGCTCTCGAGTGGGTAGCAGATATCCAAATTTCGGTTTCATATTTCCCCCCGACTAAGTCCGACACTTTCACAGGACATGCTTTAGATACAAAACTATTTGGTCATTTGACAGATATTACGGTGGTACTATCTTGACATCGGTGGATTTTAGGCTGTGGCCAGGTGTAAGAGCATGTTGAATGTGCGGCCCTAGAAAAATAATTTGGGGGTGTTACACAGTCGACTGATTTATGAAACAGTTTAACCCTTGTTGGGCCTGAAATTTGCAATGACATCGAAGAAAGAAGTCGGACAAGAAAAGGGGTTCGTATTTAGTTCTGACCGGCCTTTTCGCCTTTTCTATCACCCAGCCAGCAGCGCTTCCTTACGGGTTGTGCTGTATTTACGTTGCCGCGGCGTACCACCTTCCCTTGTCAAGCTAACGAGCACCGAACTTACCACGGACAATCGTGGGATGCTTGTGTTCACCATGCCTGAGGGTGATCCCGAAACGAAAAAGATTGGGACAAAAAATTTGTTGGCCTTTAATCCGGAGGGTCGGGTTCCAATATTGCTGCTCTCGAATGGTCGCAAGATGACCCAATCTGGCCCGATCATTGACTATATCGAGGACTGTCTACCGACAGGAGCGGATAAAACAATGCTGCCAGAGGATCCTTGGATGCGTGCAGAAGTGCGTCGCATCATGTGGATTGTGGCGGCGGACATCCAGCCATATCAAAATATTCCTTTTATTATTCAGGCGATGGGGGAGTGGGGGATGATTAAAGCTCCACCACTAACTCACCCACTTCGTCTTCATTTCGTTCGGCGTGAGTTTGGAGCTGTGGAGAAAATCATGTGTCAATGTGCGGGCAAATTCTCCGTTGGCGACGAAATTACCTTGGCAGATTGTTTTCTCGTCCCGCAAATCCGAAATGCATTGTTGGCAGAAATTGATTTGGCTGGTGAATTTCCAACCATGTCTCGTGTCTGGGAAAATTTACTAGAAGTAGAAGTGATTTCGGGTGTGCTTGAAGAGTTTGGAGGAATTGTTCAGCCTCTTGCCTTTGACGCTGATAAATTTGAAGTTTATGCGAGACGACTCGGTTCAGGATGACTTGCACTTCTGTCTGCCACTAAGTTTGCGCTAGGGCCTGACTGAGTCCTTCCCAGCGAGCCATCGTCTCAGACCACCTTCGACCGGCAATCATTCCACCGTCGACCAGGATGTCGGTGCCAGTGACGAATTCAGAATCGTCGCTTGCCAAGAAAAGCGCGGCTCGTGCGATGTCTTCGGCGATACCTGCACGTGGGTACGGTTGTGCGTCATTAAATCGGTCTAGTAAATCGTCTGTTGCTCCATCGGCGTCAGCCTGTGCATCGTCTAGACCGAAAGCTTTCCCGAAAATTCCCGTGACAATTGCTCCGGGTGACAAGCTGTTCACCCGTATTTTATGCTCCGCGAGTTCCATCGCTACACATTTGCTGGCATGAATTACGGCTGCTTTTGCTAGGCTATACACCAATGAAACGCCGTAGCCAGCCCGTTGCCCGGCGATGCTTCCGGTATTGATGATGGTGCCGCTGCCTTGACGTTTCATAATTGGGGCCACGTGTTTCATGCCGTACAGTACGCCGTTGATGAGAACGGCTAGTTCGGAATTAATCTGGCCGCCTTCCAGGTTTTCTACGCCCCCCGCTTTGCCTGGAATGCCGGCGTTGTTAAACAAACAATCGATACGCCCAAACTTGTCCATAGCAGTCTGGATGAGATTCTCGACTTGCTCATCTTCAGCAACGTCGGCGCTGACATAAAGAGCTTGGGGGCCAAGGGAACTTGCTAGAGCTTGGCCTTCGACCTGCCGCCGGCCTGACACGACGACGTAGGCTCCCTCTTTCGCAAATAGCTCTGCTGTGCGCCGACCGATTCCGCTGGTTGCGCCGGTGATCACCGCCACTTTATCATCCAGTCTCCCCATAATTCCTCCATGTTCCAATTATCATTTAATCAGATCGCCCTTTCACCATGGCCCGTTTCCGGTATCCGGAGAGCTAATGAGCGCTGGACCTTACTAGTATTGATCCGATCGGAGTAGGAGGAAATTGTGTGCTAAATTCCCGTTCGATGGGACAGTTATGCAAACCTATGTTCTAGATCTGACGGCTGCTGCTAACGACCCATTTGCGTAGGGGTAGGGTAGAAATATGGCACTAAGACTGGGCTTGATGGCGGGCTACTGGGGCACAAAGCCCCCGAAGGATTTGGTTGGGGCAGCCAAACGAGCAGAGGCGCTTGGATATTGGGGCTTCTTCACTGCAGAAGCGTACGGTTCGGATGCGTTTACGCCACTCGCTTGGATCGGCGCGCATACAAACTCTATAAAACTTGGCACGGCGATTATACAAATTTCGGCGAGAACGCCTACGTCGGCAGCGATGCATGCGCTCACTTTGGATCATCTTTCCAAGGGCCGTTTGATCCTTGGTTTGGGGGTGTCTGGGCCACAGGTAGTGGAGGGGTGGTATGGTCGTCCTTTTTCGAAACCGCTGGCGCGCACGCGTGAATATATTTCAATAATACGTCAGGTCATGGCGCGTGAGGGGCCAGTGATGAATAGTGGTCCGCATTATCCTATTCCGTATCCGGCGGATGCACCGGGTTCCTGGGGGCTTGGCAAAGCTCTTAAGCCGATAACACACCCGCTCCGCTCGAATGTCCCCATTTTTCTCGGTGCTGAAGGTCCAAAGAATGTGGCATTGGCAGCCGAAGTTTGCGATGGCTGGTATCCACTTTTTTATTCTCCGTTTCGAGAAGAGGTTTACAGGGATTCCATTGCCGGTCGACCAGAAGGATTTGAAATCCTCTGTCCTGTCCATATTCATGTTACCGATGATCTTGAGGCGGGCCGTCTGGAGGTTAAACAAAACATAGCACTCTATGTTGGGGGTATGGGCTCACGAGACCGGAATTTTCACAATAAGCTAATATCACGCATGGGATTTGGAGATGCTGCCAAGCGCATTCAGGACCTTTATCTTGATAGGCAAAAGACCGCGGCGGTGGCTGCAGTGCCGGATGATTTGGTTGATGAGGTAAGCTTGGTAGGTCCTAAGGAAATGATTCGACAGCGTCTTGCTGCGTGGGAAGATAGTGCTGTTACCGGTTTACTTGTTTGGCCGAAAACCACGGACGATATCGCGACGTTTGCAGAACTGGTGTTGAATTGAATCGCAGGTCTGGCATGATTTGGTCCAACTTTTCCTGTTTAGCGACTCTTTGACTACTTTTGCGCAAGTGGCAAGGCATGAAGATGGTTCGTAAACCAGTTATTGGAGCGGTCGCGATAGCTTGTGTACCGCCGAAAGTTGATCGAGATTTATCCTAGGTGAACGATACCGGTTTCTCCAAGCCGTCTGACTTCTTCTCCTGAATATCCAATTTCCTCAAGAATTTCACTGGTCTGGGCGCCAAGAGGCTGGGGTGGGAAGCGAACGCCAGGTCGCTCGCCATCGTATTTTGCCGGATGTGCGAGAAGGGTGATGGGTGTCTGCGCCGCACTTTTGACATTCAGAAAAGAACCGTTGTGTTGAACTTGCGGATCTCGGAGTACAGCCGAGTAGTCGTTGACACGGGCGTACCATAACTTCTCCTTGTCAAGCTTTCCCTCTAATTCCGTCGTATTAAAATCTTTCACCGCTGATTGAATTAGCGCCGCTATCTCTTTTTTGCATTCAAATACTTCATCAGAAGTGAACTCTTCGAGTGCAGGGAGAGAAATCGCATTGGCAAGAGATTCCATTGAGCCAAGAGAGATAGCCACATACCCGTCTTGCACCGCATAGATTCCATAAGGGGCAGGGAAATACCACCCAGCGATATTTTTTGGTGGCCGTTGACTCTGTGTTGCCCCATTTGCATAGCAGACTAATGATTCATTTTGTAAATCTAAGGCGGCCGAAAGGAGGTCCACGTCAACCCGGCTTCCTTTTCCAGTTCGTTCTCGGTGAAATAGCGCTGCTAAAATAGACATCGCAAGAATTTGAGCGCCATGATGGTCAACAGCCGATACGCCCACCGGGGTCGGTGGTTGGTTTTCGCTGCCGTTAATGTTTGCAAGGCCAGAAAGTGCCTGAATAACAAGATCCTGGCCCGGGCGTTTGGAGTAAGGACCGTCCTGTCCGTAACCGGACGCTGCAGCGTAAATGATTTTGGGATTGATTTTACGAACTGCTTCGTATCCGAAACCTAATTTATCCATGACACCGGGTCTAAAATTCTCACTCAATACGTCTGTTGTTAGGATAAGTTTTTCAATTACCGTGGAGCCTTCGGGCGATTTTATATCAACAGCTAGGCTTCGTTTGTTCCGATTCCCGCAGAGGTGGAGCATAGTCTCGCCGTCTACTTTGTGGTTTGCTCCACCCCAATGCCTTTGGAAAGCGCCAGAAACTGGCTCGACGCAAATCACATCTGCTCCAAGATCGGCAAGGACCTGTGTCCCCATGGGACCCAAAAGGAAATGGTTGAAACTGAGGACGCGGATGCCTTCAAGAATATCCATGACGCGAGCCTATTCGTTGTTTAACCCTGGGTGGAGCACCCTTTGCGAGGGTAATGGGGTTTTACGAAGAAGAATAGGAGTTGCCCATAGTGTAAATAGATGGATTGGCGCTAAGTGCCTGTAAATTTTGGGTCCCGTTTTTCAATGAAGGCATTAACCGCTTCTTTGTGATCGTAGGTCTGGGCGCTAGCGATTAGGCGTTCTGCCTCGCCATCGAGTGCGGAAAGGAATGGTTCGACCAGGGCGTCGTCTAAATTATCCTTCATGTGTTCAAGCGCGACCGTTGGACCGTTTGCTAGACGGATTGCTAACGCAAACGCTTCTTCTTGCAATTTGGCGTCGGATGTAACGCGATTGATCAGGCCAATCCGCTCGCACTCTTTTGCATCCACGCGGTCAGCTGTAAACATCAGTTCTCGTGCGCGGGCGGTTCCGACAAGCTGTGTCAGCATCCAGGCTATACCGTAATCTCCGGAAAGACCTACTTTCGCATAGCCCGTGCTTATAAAAGCGGATTGGGCTGCAATCCGGATGTCGCAGGCGAGGGCAATCGCAAGTCCAGCTCCTGCCGCGGGCCCTGGCATCGCAGCGATGGTTGGTTTGCGGAGTTGCCGGAGAGCGCCCGTGAGGGTCCGTTGACGTTCTCTGAGTTGAGCAACCTTTTGTTCAGAGGTCGTTTCAGTCTTTGGCGAACTAGTCGCCATCCCTTTGATGTCACCCCCTGCGCAGAAGGCTGTTCCGGAGCCGGTTAACAGTAGTGCACCAACATCAGAATCCTGTCCTCTATCTCGGATCATGCGACGAAGGGCAGGAGTGATTGTATCGCCGAGCGCGTTCCGTACCTCGGGTCGATTCAGCGTGATAACCGCAACGCTGTCTTTCACCTCACACAGTAACTGGTCCGTGCCGGTATCGATGATTTTTGTGACCATTTGCTATGGGACCGTATTTTTGAAATTCTGCCGTTCGCTCATCTGGGAGAGGTAATCTCTAATCGGAATGCTATTACGGGTTGCTTCCTCTCCCTCAGGCCACATGTTTGTGGCGGTTAGAATTGGCGCAACAAAGCAGTCCACCATGCTAAACGAATTGATGCCAAAATAACCATTCGAGACCGCGGTTTCGATCATTTCAAACATTTTTAGAAAACGTCGTAAGGCTTTATCGATTTTGGTGCGGACAACATTCCCGTCTTCGTCTTTGTGAAATGCGTACTCAACCACATAGTTACGAATCAAAAATTGATCGATTTCTGGTGCAGCAATAGAGACCTACTGTCCGACTCTGGCTGCTTTGTCGGCATTTTCCGAGATCAACACTGGACTGTCGAAACTTGTATCGATGTAGCGCGATCACTTGCGACTCTGATAGTTCGAAGGCTCCATCCGGCATTCCTGGCACTTTTCCTGTTGGGTTAATGGCTTTGATGTTGTCCGCATGTGGCATTGTAGGGATGAGTTCATAGTCGACATCTTTTTCCTCAGCGACCATGCGAACAGCTCGCACAAAGGTGGGTTGGGGGATTCCAATAATCTATAATGTCATTCTTTTGTCTTCCCTATCACTTACTTGTGCGTGTCCCTTGGGACAATGATAGCTTCAGGTGCGTAGTTAACCCAGTGTTTCTGTTTTGTATTGTAAACAATGTATGAAGTTTAGGGTGAGCCAAAGGGCGATGTCCAAAATGGTGGTGGCAAAAACTCCTATCTGTACTAGGAAATTTGCAACGAAATGACTCGAAGAAGTTTAGTTTGTTGTCGCGATCCAATCAGGATCGTCCTGTGCACGTCGTTCAAAGTTTAGGAAGTCATAATAACCACAGCGGCCTTCGCCTGGAAATTCTCGGCAGATTTTAGGCCGAGCATTGTAGATGGTGCAGTTACGTGTTTCCGTGTCGAGAAAACGACAGATTGTTACGAAATGCTCGTCCGCTTGGTGTCGAAGAATGCGTTCACTGGATTTTTCTCCCTGCTTTGTGAAGCGTTTTATGGCGGTATCAAAATCGACGGAGAAGTGACGAGCAAGCCTCTTAATATCTGCCTTTGTAACAACAGTACGGCCGTAAGAGCAGCAATAAGCTGGGCATTTGTCACAGTTATAAAGACGCGCCATGGGTTTCAACTTTCACAAAAAATGAAAATGCACCTTCAAGTGGTTTGCAGATGCACCCAGAAAAATAGGATGTTTAGTGTGCGTTAGGCAGGAAGTTCGATCATAAGCTTACCAAAGTTGTCACCTCGGAAAAGGCGTAATAGGGTTTCCGGAAAGATATCAACATCGCCTTGGGCGATGTCGTGCTCTGTTTTAATTGCTCCCGAGGCACGCCACTCAGCCAAATCCTTCTGCATTGCTGGCCATTTGTCTCTGTAATCAAAATAAATAAATCCCTGCATTCGACTGCGGCGGCCCAGTAAATTAATATATGCGGGTGGTCCAGAGGGAATCTCTGTCGCATTGTATTGTGAAATTGCGCCACAAATTACGACACGAGCGCCAACATTAATCCGTGCCAACGCCGCGTTCAGCGTATCGCCTCCGACATTATCGAAGTAGATGTCAATTCCATCCGGGCATGTACGTTTGAGGCCTTCCGACAGATTTTCGTGTTTGTAGTCGATCGCAGCGTCGAAACCGAACTGGTCAATAAGGTGCGCGCACTTTTTGGAACCGCCAGCAATGCCCACTGTTCGGCAACCTTTTACCTTTGCGATTTGTCCGACATGAGAGCCGACGGATCCAGCGGCACCTGAAACCAACACGGTATCTCCGTCTTTTGGTTCGCCTACTTCGAGTAAGCCGCAATACGCGGTAAGTCCTGCAATCCCCAACGTGTCCAACCAGACGGGATACGGGGCCAGTGTCAGGTCGACTTTCTGAAGATCTTTCCCGTCTCCTAGTGCAAATGTCTGTATGCCGCCAAGCCCTGCAACAGCCTCTCCTGGGGCGAATTCTGAGTTCTTACTGGAAATGACTTCGCCAACGGTTAGCGCTCGCATGACAGCATCGATTGGTAATGGAGGGACATAAGATTTACGGTCATTCATCCAACCGCGCATGGCTGGGTCCACCGAAAGAAAACGGTTTCTTACAACCACCTGTCCTGGCCCCGGTGTTGGAACGGTGTCTTCAACCAAATTCCAGTCACTATTTTTAGGTAGCCCCACTGGCCTTGCCGCAAGCCGGATTTGGCGGTTCACGTCTTCCGTCATTTTGTTGTCCTTTACGTTTTGGCGCGTCCATGGGTTGCAAGCAGAGCCGCGTTCAGCCAAATATAATTTCTTTGTTACGAGGGACGTTCCGGTGACCCGTTCATCTTGCAAATCATGAGGAACTGTCGGACCGGTTTCACCATGAATCCGATTTTGTTTTTGTTCTTTCTATGCTCTTTGGGGTTCCAGATGTGGTGGTTGCAACGAATTTG
>JYMV01029622.1_pt1 | contig 14761 bp, 14 predicted proteins | sample 338911 | NCBI WGS metagenome assembly JYMV01 (sample SAMN03354496, study PRJNA234377) | hydrothermal vent metagenome | biome: Deep sea; feature: Hydrothermal plumes at the Eastern Lau Spreading Center, Western Pacific Ocean; material: Seawater | place: Tonga | collected 2009 | depth 2000 m m
GATCACCCATCAATGTGCGGTATTGGTTTTGACTCTGCGTCGTGATGATGAACTACCTAAGGATTTAATCAACGCCGCCCCCAAGGGTGGAGAACTGTTTGAACGCATTCGTGCTCGCCTTCTCACTAGGTGATATTCAAGACACCTATGGCCATGCGCCCATCATGGTCGAAAGATTTCTACCTGCTGATGACCCGGTTCTGGAGGACGTCTTATCGTGGACCGTGGAGCGTGACGCGCGCGATATGGCGCGCCTGCTCGAGTGGTTACCCGAGGCCCGCTCGGTACGTGAACAACGGGTGCTGATGAGCCGGGTGATGGCGCTGGCTGAAGAATTGGAATCGGCGATGGAAAAGATGGCGGCACTGCAACAGGGTTGAGGCCATGCGTTGCGGGCTGATTCTAGCCGGTGGAGATTCCACCCGAATGGGCATGGAGAAGCATTCACTGAAAATTTCCCGGTCGGGGATGGTCGAGATGGTCGCCGGGGCATTACAAGCGTCTGGTTGCCAGACACTGATAATCGCCACTCGGGACGGACAGACCTGGCCGGGCTGGGATGTTCGCCGGAAAGTACGTTTCGTGGCCGATGAGGATGATTGGGTCGGCCCTCAAGCCGGATTGGTGGCGGGATTGAATGAGGCTGTTAGTCTAGGATGTGAATGGGCGCAGTTGGCGCCTTGTGACATTCCATTACTCGATCCGGATTTACTCTTAATGTTACAATCTGAGGCCTCTCCTGAGTTTGCCGCGGTGGTACCAGAAGGGCCGAATGGGTTGGAGCCATTGCTGGCATTGGTACAACCCGAGATGATGCTGGCAGCATTGTATCGGGTGCGAGAATCACAGAAGCGTAGCATCTTTGCGGTGCTTGAGTCGATGGCCGTAAAAAAGATTTATCGCGCCAATATTCAAGGGTTGGAAATCGCTGATTCCTGCTTCCTCAATGTGAATTTACCGGAAGATCTGGACTTGGCGCGAGAACTATCAAAACGGTAGGGTGAGGGTGAGAATCTCATCAGCCAGATCGACCTTGACGAATTCGGCGCGGCATGACTCCTCGATGGGGAGAACCTGTTCTCGGTTATCGATGGAAATCGCTAATTTCCCCTCGATTTCGATAATTTTTATCTTCTCCCGAGTAATGTTTGGCAGGTGTATCTTCAGCGCCGTATGTTCATCGCTTTCATCGATGATGAAGGAGCGCCGTAAACGCAGTGGTAATTGCTTGCCGAAGTAGTCCTCGGAGATGCCGATTGTCTTGGTCGGTTTCTCGCCATGAAGGATCAGGCCAACCTTGCGCAGGCTCTCAATACCATGAATATCAGAATCTTCCAATTCAACTTGGGCAATTGCAATGGTGTCGAATTCACCGCGCAGTAATTCGATGTATGATTGCTCGGCACGGCGGCGATTCTGCAGAAATTCATGGTCGAGGTCAGGTGTGATTCGATTGATGATTGCTCCCTCAACCTGGATTGAGAACTCGCCCAACGTCGCCACCGCACGCACGCTTTCATCGACGGCCATCTTCTCAGGAATGGTGACTAGAGTGAACCCGGTCAACCGATGGTCGGTCAGTATCTTTCGGGTGGCGATTACCCGGGCTTGAAATTTGTCCAGCTCTTCTTGAATTGCAACTTCCTGTTTACGGCCGAAGAGCAAGCTTCTGACACCGCCGGTGGAGCGCGCTAACCTAGCGATTTTACCGCTCCAATTCTCAAGGATTTCGGGCAGGGCGAGAAACCTGAGGGTATGGCCGGTCGGCGCGGTGTCGAAAACTATCACATCGAAACGGATGTCTTCAAGATGCTTGAGCAGACGGTCGAATGCCAGGGCTTCATCGAGGCCCGGTAGAAGTAGATCACCACCTTTCAAATCCGCAAATTCATCGCCGATATCCTGCTTTGTCTGTTGGCCGAAGAACATATCCATATTGCCACCGAAACCTCCGCTCAGCGCCTCGGATAATTTCGGTAACATCTCATCCATCTGGACCTCGGGGTCTAGTTCCATCCCCCACAGATTCTCGACCCCTGCGACCGGGGTAGGTTCGTTTCCGAGTTGAAAATTGAGTGAATCACTGGTCGAGTGCGCTGGGTCGCTCGAGACTAACAGAGTGCGCAGTCCGGCATCGGCTAACCATAGAGCGGTCGCCGCGGCACAGGTTGTCTTGCCGACCCCGCCCTTGCCGCCGAACAACAATAACCGCGCCATACCCTTGGGTGTTATTCCCCCTTCAAGCGCTTGTCGCCAACACAATGTGGCCTCAAAGTGGTAGATTTCCGCTGGAAAAGGCATCGATGACCTCTGGGTAGAGAATGTGCTCAACCTGTTTTACCCGATGCGAGAGTGATTCCTCGGTATCGTCGAAATGCACCGCTACTTCTCGTTGGGCGATAATCTTCCCACTATCCGTGCCGGTATCGACGAAATGTACCGTACAACCGGAGAGTTCCACCCCGGCGGTCAAAACATCTCGGTGCGCATGAGCACCGGGAAAATCGGGTAGGAGACTGGGGTGGATGTTGATTAGACGCCCTTCCCATCGCTCGATGAACCATGGTGTGAGAATCCGCATGTATCCCGAGAGAATCACCGCTTCGATTTCCAATTCCACCAAACGCGCATGAATCGCTTCCTCGTGCGCTTGTCGCCGGTCATCGGTATTCTTTCCGGGCTGGTCCCGATGTTCGATAACCTCGGCCCTTACCCCATGTGCCTGGGCACTGGCTAATCCGGCAACCCCGCCTACATTGGAAATTACCACTGTGGTGGTGTGGGCGCAATCACTCTTTTCCTGGTACCGCAGAAGGGCCGTCATACCCGAACCTGAACCAGAGATGAAGACCGCCAATCGTAGTGGGTTGGTGGGCGTGGCGATACGTGGTAAGTGGAACATGGTGCTCGCCTGTAGATGGCGGGAAAGGCCGGTTGATGATGAGCATTGGCCTATTGCCGCGTTGTTATGTAGGGGAGGCTTGAGGATATCGTGTGAGCGAAGTGGGGTTGCGTCTAGATAGTGTCGACGAAATCGTCGAGCGTTATATGCGCAAGTCGAGTCCGAAGCAACGGATGCGTTACGTCGTCCTCGGATGGGTGTTCGTCGCCTTTGCGATTATCGGCATCTGGGTACCGGGCTGGCCAACCGTCTCGTGGGCGGTTCCGGCGGCATATCTTTTCAGTATCTCGGATGAGAAATATTTCCGCTGGTCGTTGACCAACAAATTCTTCGGCCCGGCATTGTTTGAATATTATGCCACAGGAAAAACCGTGCCCAAGCATGCAAAAATCTGGATTATCGTGGCGATGACGGTGATGTCGGGATTGTCAATCTGGCTTGCCACCATTGCCGGCGACCCTGGTTATGGTCAGGCCTTCATCGCCGTGGCTTGGGTGGTCGGTGTCTGGTGGTTGTCGTACAAAGTGCAGTCACGACCGGTTTGATTCGCATTAATATTATTGAATATACCACCTTTTGCGGCATTACTGGCCATAGGTCAGTGACGGAAGAGGCGATGGCCGGTGAATAGCATGGTGATGCCTCGGGCATTTGCTTCCTCGATCACCTCGCCATCGCGGATACTGCCGCCGGGCTGGACGATGGCCACCACCCCGCCTTCAGCCGCCTGCTCGATTCCATCTTTGAAGGGGAAAAATGCATCACTGACAAGAATGCTGCCTTGGGCTTCATCGCCGGCGCGGCGGATGGCGGTGCGCACGGCCTCAACCCGGCTGGTCTGGCCCGGCCCGATTCCGACTGTGCGCGTGCCTTTGACCAAGACGATGGCGTTCGATTTCACCTGCTCGCATACCCGGGCACCAAATTTCATGCTGGCGATCTCTGCTTCACTCGGCTTGGCCTCGGTCACCACTTTGGCCTTCTCCCAATCTATTACTGGTGGCTCTTCGGTCTGCACCAACCACCCCCCGTCAATCTGTTTGCGGACCACGGCACGAGGCTGGAATTCCAAGCGGTCGTCAGGGGAAGACAAGGTGAGGATGCGGCGTTTCTTTTTCTCCATCACTACTTTCTTGGCTTCGGCATTGTATGCCGGGGCAATCAGAACCTCGATGAATAATGGCACCAGAGCCTGGGCGGTAACCAGATCAAGTTGTCGGTTGAAACAGATTATCGAACCGAATGCCGACTCGGTATCGCTTGCCAATGCCGCCTCAAAGGCCTCTATCTGGGTGGCGCCGAGGGCGGCGCCACAGGGGTTGTTGTGCTTGAGTATCACACACGCGTGGGGGGTGGTCGGCCACTCATCACTGGATAAGGCGCGGCATAACCTCAAACATGCATCGGCGTCGGCATAATTATTGTACGACATCGCCTTACCTCCTTCAACTTCGGCTGTGACCAAGGTTGCCGGTGACTCGGCTGCACTGGCCAAGGGCTCGATGAAGAGGGCTGCGGCCTGATGTGAATTCTCACCATATCTCAACAGGTGGTGGCGCTTTGCTGATACGAGTAATTGTTCTGGGAAGCGAGCGGCTTGTTCGGTGACATCATCTGGTTCTGCCGGCGGGCCAATCCAGCGTTGGCATAACTCATCGGTAATGGCACAATCATAGGCCGCGGTGTGCTCAAAGGCGGTCAAGGCTAACTGTTGGCGCAACTCCAATCCGACTGCTTCGGCAGAGCCGGCTTGCTCGATTGCAGAAAGGATTTCGGGGTATGATGTTGGATTACTGGCGATAATGACGTGGGTGTGATTCTTGGCGCTGGCCCTCACTAAAGTCGGGCCGCCGATATCGACCATCTCAAGCAGGGCCGGGTCATCAAGGGGGGGGTCTCTGTGCTGCGGCGGATGCGAAATCATAGAGATTGACGGCAACGACTTGTATAGGGAAATAGCCAAGATCTGCTAATTCCTTGGTGTCGTCCTCTCGCTCTAAGCGCGCCAATAAGGGTGCATGGATGGCGGGATGAAGGCTCTTCACCCGACCATCAAAACATTCGGGATGGCCGGTGACTTCGCTTACATCGGTGACTTCCAATCCGGCTTGACGCAGTAATCTGGCGGTTCCCCCGGTTGATAGGAGTTCAAAGCCGAGTTTGTCCAACCCGGTGGCGAACTCGGTGATTCCGGTCTTATCGAAGACGCTAAGGAGCGCTCGGCCGCGGTTACTCATCGATTGCCCCGTATTGTAGGCAGCCCGTATCTCCTAATCAAGCAACCGCTTCACCTCAGGGCTTAATCGCCACGGGCTGAAATCACCTGGTCTACTCGCAATAGCACGGTTGCTGTCTCGGTTGCCGCTTGCCAAGCATGGGCTATTGATGAGGTTGGGGATGGACAATCACTAGTATCTCCAACCTCTCCAGAAGCGGTGATTCCGGGGGTGGAAATGGAGGGTATGTCTGAGGATGGGGTGTCACTGGATTGGTCGGCGCGGATTGCCGCCCGCAATTCCAGAAGTCGGTCAAGGGCGTCGGCACCTGAATTTGACGCCAAGGTCGAAGGAATGACTTCCAGTGCCCGAGCGAATGCTTCCATAGCCAATCGCTCCCTACCCGCTTCAGCTTCAGCGGCAATCCTTGTCGCCATTGCTGAACTGGCATGAGGATGACCGCCACCAGCGGAGATTTTTCGCTCGGCCATCGCCTCTGCGGTTGCCCGAAGCGCATCATGAACCGCTCGAACCGTCTCCTCGATTGAGGTGTCATTTGAGCCTCCGACCTCGATGGTAACGAAATGGGGAGATGCGCAACCTTCGATGAAAATTCGCTCTTCGAACCCTTCATCGCCCTCTCGGCGCTCGACTCTGAGGTTGGCGAGGTGCCCGAGGTCGTCAGGGTTGAGGTCAGCCAATAGGTCGATTAAGGTGGCGCCGGAAATGGCCGCCATTTGCTCCACTTCGACTCGGTCAATATTACTGGCGACGAAGCAGCCAGCACCAACCAATCGGTGCAGGAGGTTTTTGTCGATTTCACCTACGGTGAAAATCGCTTGGGCACCGGCATCGAGCAGGGCTTGTGCCTTAGCCTCAATAGCACTGGTCTCAGCATCGATAAAGGCTGATAATTGGTCGACCTCGGTTATCTCGATCTCGGCGTCTCTAGTGGTCTTCTCAATTACCAGAGGGCAGGTCAGGGTCGCCACTTTGAGGTCTTTCATAGCCCGCTTCATATGTTGTAATTCGATTCTCTTATCGATTATCAAACCGCGCAACAGTCGGCTTTCGGAGATGCTGTTATGGCGTGCTTTGCTAATCAGTACGTCTTCACTCGAACACCGATGGACATCTCCTTCGGTGCGAGACACCGTGCTCAAAGCTTCGACCACCAAGGTGGCAAGGTGTTTACCCAACCCCTCAGCGGCCTTACCATTCATCGCCGTTTCCGCGACCTTCAAAAATGGCGTGGTGTCGTTCTCGGCGATGACGATGGAGTTTTCCTCCAAGTCAGCGAGGGCGACATCGAGGGCGCGGCGGTATCCCTCTACCAATACCAGTGGATGTAGGCCCTTGGTCAATAAGCGCCCGGCCTCCTGCATCAATTCGGCGCCGAATAGAATACATCCGGTAACGCCGTCACCAGCTATTGATTCCTGGGATTGGCCGAGGAGTACAAATGACTTGGCGGCGGGGTGTTTTATCAATAATTCAGAGATTATCTTAGCGCCATCATTGGTGACTGAGGTCTCGCCGGTGGACTTGTAGAGCATTTTGTCCAAACCACGAGGACCGTAGGTCCGGCGCAGAATGTTGGCCAATGCGATTGCCGCCCCGGTCAATTTCTCTTGAACTTCGATGCCGCTGGTGACTGAACTGTTCTCTCGGAGAATAATCACCGGAACATCACCACCTGTAGTCATCATCGCACCCAAGCCTTGCGGGCAGAGCCGCGTTCAAGAAGCCTTGTAATCAACCGAATACGATATACCACCACAGAGCGGCGACCGCGAGGGTCATCACCGTCGTCCATTTCAGATGCATTTTCGCGTTATCTGGGAGTTTTGAGGGGGTGGTCTCGCCACTCTGCGCGGCGCGCTCATTGTCGACCTTTATCCAATTATAGTTGGAGATTGAGAGCCCGGTCATCAGTATAGCCATGAGAACTGCCATCAACGTTACTAGAATAGAGGTGATGACGGCATCGAACACATCCTTGCCATCGGGCCCCATTATTACGATGAAGGCCGGTAAGAATGGAATGACATATGAGATAAATATCCACAATAATTTGTCCATTGGGCCTCGCTTCTTTTTGGAATCCTGCTGTTTTTTGGTCTCACTATACTCGTGTTTCCACACCAACCACCAGCCGGCGAAGTTCATCATCGCGGTTGCCGAGGAAGCGACGAGGGTTAACTGGAGTAGAGACGGCACGCCTCGCCAAGCACACAAGTATTCATGAAGGTCGCGATGCGGGTTTTTCTCCTATTACCGGCGTCTTTTGCCCTTTTTACGCTTACCGCCACGGTGTTCTTCCCAGGCGCGAGATTTGCGACTGCGCATATCTTGGATATCGAAATCGCTCGCCGTTTCATCGTCGATGGTCGACTTCAGATGGCGCGGCATCTCCGACATCGGCTTGATCTGCAAACTGATTCCCATCTCTTCCTCCATATCTTTGACCATGCTGCCCTGAGGGCCGACTGCAGCACCAATCATGCGGTCTGGGACATACACATTGGCCTGGGTGGTCGAGACCAGATCGACCTCACAGCGCATATGCAGCATATCGCGTATCGCATTGCACAGACCGTGACGAGCGAAGCGGAGCACCGGACTCTTGGCACCACCGGCGCCTTCTACTGGAACCACGGAAATCTCCGAGCCGAAGGCGAACATCTCGTGTGAGACCTTGCCCGAAGGGAATTCGACAACTTCGATGACCGGGCGAGAAAGGTCTTCTTGCATTCCTGTCGGCGGTTTTACCACCATCCGTAACTCTAGAACTTTGACGATTTTTCCGTGCTCGACATGGAGAATTGTATCGAGGACTTGCGGCACCAGCCCCAACTCGACTTTACCGATTAGGCGCTGAATCGCTTCCAGTGCCGAGTTGGCGTGGGTCACGCCAAGTAGTCCGACTCCAGCCAGCCTGACATCGCTGAAAATCTTGAAATCGCGCGCTCGACGTACTTCATCGAAGATAACGAAGTCGGGTCTTACCAAGAAAATGATTTCCGAGGTCTTCTCCAAGTCACCTTCAAGTGGCGCATATTGAGTTATACGGTCGGCCAATTGCAGGTCGCGCGGTGCTTCCATGGTCTTGACCATCGCCCCCATCTGGTCATCGAGATATTCGGCTACCGCTTGCGCCAAGGTAGTCTTGCCCGAGCCCGGACGGCCACTGATGAAAACCCCGCGGTGGTGGTCGGAAAGGCGATCGATGAGGCGTTGGTCCAACTGGTAATGGTCGAGAGATAATTTGACCACAGGACGAACGATGGTGATTTCCCGGGCATCGGAGAACGGTGGGGTTGCGATGGTCACTCGTAGGTCACCCAATTGTAGTACCAGACAGCCGATACGGTCGATTTCCCGGAAACAATCGGGGCGCTCTTGGTTGGCCTCGACCAGACTTTCCAAATCATTGCCGAGCCGTTCCATAGCCAGATTTTCCCAGGCAGGCGCCGCTTCTACATCGACCAGTTCTATCTCGCCGATTTTTCCCCGTTTGGTACGTGGAACGCATCCGGCCTTGAGGAAAAGGGAGCTGACATCTGATTCCAGCATCGCCTCGACTTCGGCCGGTAATTCGGGGTGGTCGCCGTGTGTCGCCATATCTGCCAACTCGGGTTTCAAGGTCCTGAAGGTTCCATGGTACCGTGCGCCCAACCGAGGCTAAGAGTGGTAATGGCTGCGAGGATTATTGCCCCTGATTGCGGGGCGCTGAACGCAGAGGTGTAAACCGGCACCAAGGCAACGGTTATCAATATCAAGAGTACCGAAATGCTGACCCTTTTCGGGGTCGCATCCAATGATTCGATAGTGTAGGAGTAATTCACCCCGGCGTAGGCCATAGTGGTGGTGACCACGAGGGCGGTGAAGATCCAGAATCCGGTCATCGCGCCCCATGTAATCCCACTTGCTATTCCTATTGCCGCCGCTACCACTGCAATGGCACACAGCCTGTTACAACCTAGCATGATGATAGCGAGCCGGAGTTGATTATTCAATTCTCGCCATTGGGCTACTCGTATTTGCTCGGCTTGATGAGGTTACCATCACCATCGCGCAGAATCAGTTCAAACTCGGTTATTTCGGAATCTTCAGCGAATTCGAAATACTGTTGGGTATCGAACCCCTGCTTGCGAAATACCCGAGGCGTGAACGAAAGGCCATGAATGCCGATATATCGGGCCCGTGGGACTACGGTGGTCAGGCGCGCATAGCCCGCATTCCACAATCCAAGTGCGGTCATCGCATCTTGACTGGTGGGGGTGTTGCGATTCTGTTTGATGCCAAAGGGGGGAGAGATTGCATCATCGGGGAGTTTCAACACCTCGCCCTCGTATTTTCGTTTAGGTTGAGCCATCCAGTGTGGCATGTACTTGTTACGGATTCGGCGATGATTACGCTTCTTATAGGGGACGCCATCGAGGTATTCCTCCTCGTAATCATACAAGACGTGCTTGATATTATCCCATACCTTGCGGGTAAGACAATAGCCCCAGAAATGGCGGTTGGTCGGGATGACTTTGGCTAGGTCGTCCTGCTGTTGTGAGCGCTCGCTTTTGCTCAAATTGTACGCCATGACGGTGCCGATATTATCGTATTGATGCGCCCAGTCTGATATCTTCAGCACCGTCGAGATATAGGTTGGTGAAAGCAGCATGTCATCCTCAAACAGGATAAGGCGGTCATAACCCAAACCATCGAATATTTCACGGCGAGCACCGATAAGATGGCGCCCGATGCCGTAATTTGAATCTCTGCAGACGATGTGTTTGTTCTTTATCGATGATGTATTAATCATCTCAACCAATTCATCTTGGCGCGCCTCGCGCCCACCATCGAGATAGAAATGGAAGTCCAGGGTCTGGCTCTCGGGGTTGCGCTCAAGGCTCTCGAGCGTCTGTTGGAAGTAATGCAGTCGCTTGAATCCGATAACGAGAATGGCCGTTCTCATACATCCCACCTAACCTGCTGAACCAGCGTTCGGGCTTAACCGCGCCGCCTGTTCAATCGTCGTCGCCAAACTCGACTGTTCGTGCGGCTTCGACCGCGCCGGGTGGTAAAAACCAGAATTCAGGAGTTGGGCTAGGCATGAATTCATCCCACTTCTGCACCGTACGGGCAAAAATCTCCTCGCTCGCCTGAGTCGCGCACCACTCTAGTACCCACTCGGCATCTTGGACGATTTTTTCATCATCACTGGCGACACGCTTGAGGATCTCGGCCTGCATCGCTGTGGCCATCATCCAATTGGGTGACAGGGCATAGGTCATGAAGGGATTACGCTCGGTATCGACACTGCGCCATTCTACCCACAGGCCGAGTACCCGATCGTAGATCCAACCGACAAACAACACCGTGAGCAGGACGCTGACAAATATGCTGGCCAGACCCCAATATGTACGCGACAATCCGAGTATGCTCTCAGTTGATGAAAAGAACGGCCGCCAGCGCACATATGGCCATATCAACAGAGTTAGAGTGGTCGCCCAAAATCCGACCGAGATGAAGGCTTGCGACTGCTGGATGCGCCAATATTGCCGCATTACCCACTTTTTTGCGAAGTTCTCCTGCCTTCCAGCGCCTCTACTCATGCACTGCGGCGGCGCGCAGATATACAAGACCCTTCGGGCTTGAAGTCGGCAGTGAAGCCAATATCAACTGCCGGACAGACTTGCGGGCTACGGAGATATGAACTAGCAAATGGTGGTTATGATTTTGGAGGGGCGGAGCGGTTCTCAGTCGTTACTCTCATCGATTCCGTCATCACCGTCGGTACCACCACCGGTCTCACCCGAGCCCGTGGAGTCATCGGACCCGCTTGAATCACCCTCAGGAGGGTCGGTCGGGTCAGCCTCGCTCGAAGTGGTGCCGTCGTCTTCCTTGGCCTCTTCGCCATCCACCTCGTCCTCGTAATAGTTATTGTACCAACTATCGAATTCCGGCTTCCATATCTGCACCGAGGCGGTCTCATTCAGAGTGGTCAGATTGTGAGCCGTCACCCCGGCAGCCGAGATTGCATAGACGAAATCGCCCATGAAGATGGTGCGACGAATCGAGGACTGTCCCCAATAATAATTCTCGTGGTTATTGTAGAAATCTGAGTGGTCAATCGTCCCATAAATGCTGAGGTTCTCACCTGGAACGGCATTGATCAGCATCAATTGGCTGACGTAGATGTAGCGTGAATAATACTGTCCATTCACATATGCAGAATCATAGGTATAGGTCGACATCGGCACCGCCAACATCCCCTTCGGCGCCCAGTATTGGAAGGCTTTGTGCTCATAGGTCGCTTCCGACCAGCCCCAATTCCACGAATAGTCGCCATCATCCTCATCCACAGGGGAGAGAAGTTGTTTGTTGAGCAGGGTCGGGCTGGAGAGGTTGGAGACATTGAATTGGCTCACCTGAACCGATGACCAATCGAGGCCAGTGCCATCTTCATTGGCGGGGGGAATACCGATGGTAAGCAGATAATCATCTGCCATCGGGTGGATGTAGGTCGATACTCCGGGAACTTCTAGTTCCCCGATGATGGTGGGGTTGGTCGGATCGGATACATCGATTGTCCACAGAGGGTCCATGTTGCGGAAGGTCACCATATAGCAGGTTTCACCGACGAATCGGGTTGACCAGATGCTCTCGCCCTCGGCGATTCCGCCGATATGACCGACCTGATTGAGAACCTTGGTGCCGGTGATTGGGTCAAAGCCGGGCTGTAAGGTAACCACGTGGTTCTCCATCGGCTCGGGCTCAGCCATCCACCAACGACCCCACTGACCGGTGGTGGTAGCTACCCGTAAGGTACCATCGTATTCGGAAAGCGAGAACTGGTCGAGCACAGTACCGTTGATGCGGCCGCTTCCAGTGTACAAGGTGGTACCGGCATTGCTGATATCGAAGGTGTGCAGGTTGGTCGCCTCGGTGAAGTCATCGTTCCCCCAGAACCACCACCAATCGTTGGCGCTCTCGGCGATCACCAGCACGTCCTGACTGGCATAGACCTGAGCCCAGTTGGTCATCAGGTGGTCGGCCTCGAAGGAGAAGTCACTGGCCATCAAATCGAGGGTGAAGATGGAGGTGAATGAGCGACTGGTACTATCCTCACTGGTGACGAAATCATCACAGGTGTCGGCAGCAAGAGGATGGGTGGTAATCTCACCGTCACTGCGCTCATATATCTGCGGCACTAAGTCAGCCAAATTGGTGTCTTGGATTACTTGCATATTTTCTTGGATGGTACGATAAATCGTTTCATTGCGTATGACATTGCGCATCGGGTCCTCCCAATCATATTCCCAGTAACTATCCGGCATCTGCAACCACCACTGCATTCCTGGAAGTTCAAGGTAGCCGTGGGTGACCATCCGTACGGTGCCATTGACCTCGCGGGCGGTCTGGTAATATCCCTCGATGTACAACTCGCGCTGCGCTTCGGGGGCCGAACGGTTGGAGATATCGATGACCGTCAACTTGGTCAAGGAGTTAGAGCGCCACCAATAACTGTCCTCGTCGTAGAGTATGTCATACAATGGGTCATTTGAATTCAGGTTCCAAGAGCTCACGGTCGACATTATTACCAGATGGTCATCGGTAAGCATCATCGTCATAGGGCTGCCTTCGATGGTGATATTCGACTCATAGGTGAGTTGCCCTGGCTCGGGGGTGCCGAGAATGAACAGACGATTATTCTGCAACATGTAGATGTAATAGCCGTCGGTCTTGACGAAGTCAGCCTCATCTACCCCTTCCTCTTGATTATTGGTACCTGAGTAATCCGTACCTTCCTCGCGGTTGGTCTGTTGACCACCCGAGGAACCTGCTGAGTCGCCGCCGGCGGCACTCGATGATTCAGCGACAGCATCGCCGTCCATCATCATGTCGTCCTCGGCCCAACCCCAGCCGTAATAGCCCCAATCATTTTCCAGCATCTCCAAGAAATGCACCCGCATCTCCTCAGCGATGTGGTCTTTGAGGGTCTGCTCAAGTTGGTCACAGTCGGTGAAACCAATCAAATTAGGACTGCCGCGGGTGCGAGCGACAATGTTTGACCATTCATCTGGCAGTTCGGCCGGAGCCCATGGTTCATTGGGTGGGGTTACGCCACCATCATCAATTCTCTGTTCATCAATAAGCCCCATGCAACCCGATGTAAGGAGTAGGGTTAGTACGAAAAACGCGGTTGTGCTTCGGTTGTTCATGGTTTGTGGGGGACGGCTGCCTATTATAGAGCGGTTGGTGAGATGATTGGACATTTAACCACTGAATGTGTAAAAGGCTGCGCGAAAGTAGAAGATAATTACCACTATCCGGAAAATTTACCCTTTCTACTCTAGTGAATATTGGAGAAAGGGGGGTTGTGGCTCAAGCGACGGCTTCGGCACGGGCGATCTGTCTCGATACCTCCAAGGTATCTTGGCCGCCCAGGGATACTCGCCATTTCGGCCGCTTAGCCTGACTTGCGGCTTCGACCAGTTCGGCGGCACGTAATTCGGCCAGATGGTGGCTGAGGAGTTGGCGTGAAATCGCCAATTTAATGCGGATCTCAGGACCTGACAGGCCGAGGTTTCCTGAATCGGCAAGGACTTCGAGAATTGCCAATCTGGTGCCGGCAATCGGGTTCTTGACCCGCTTGGCCTCTTCTTGGGAAAGGGTTGCGACTGCATATCGGCGCAATTTCCCGTCGCGCCATGAAATGATCTGCCCACTGCTCTCGAGCACTTGTAGGTGGTAAGCACTGACGCCGTTGGCCAGCCCGAGGGCATCGCGCAGGGCTGAGAAGTGAATGCCCGCATTGGCTTCCAGATAACCGAGTAGCCGGCCACGGGTCATCATGTCTTCGCGGTTCTTGCGCCGCGCCGCCATCACTGGGACTACCAAGCCAACCAGAATCGCCACCTTCATCACCTCGGCGAATAATGCCCCAATCGCTAATGAACCCAAGGCCGCGCCACCGCCGACCACCAGTCCTTCGGGCACACTCAGTTCTGGAATCAGCGAGCGGCTGGAAGATGGCTCGTTGACATCCCCTTCGGTGGCGCCGGTGGAATCCTCTGATGTATCATCGGCCATCTTCTGTGAATCGAATGACGATTCGGCGGTCGCTGGCTCAGAATCGTCGGACTCGCTTGTGTCCCCTTCGGTTGCGGTGGGTTCGGATGAGTCCGCTTCAGCTCCGGCGCTGTCATCGTCGCCACCGGAACCATCATCTGAATCACTGGCACTATCGCCAGCGACACCGTCTCCATCACCTGATTCGGTTTCTTCACTGCTGTTTCCACTGCTGTTCCCCTCGCTCGAGGCATCGGAACTCCGATTATCGGAAGAAGTGGAATTATCGCTAAAATTACCGTCATCGCTGTCAATCCCATCTAGGGCCAAGTCTAATCCTTTGGCGTCGCCATCATCATTACCAGCCTTTTTCTCCTCGTTGACAAGGAATCCCCCTACAACGATGGACAGAGTCGCCAACACGACAAGAAACCGTACCGCTATGCCTCCGTTCACACATTCCGATTACATCTGTCTATTATGAGTAACATGGTAAAATGATTTTACAAATAGATGCAAATCCAGGAAGTGCCTTATCACCCAGCAGTAGCATTACCGGTGGGTGTGTGTT
>JYMV01016250.1_pt1 | contig 14748 bp, 11 predicted proteins | sample 338911 | NCBI WGS metagenome assembly JYMV01 (sample SAMN03354496, study PRJNA234377) | hydrothermal vent metagenome | biome: Deep sea; feature: Hydrothermal plumes at the Eastern Lau Spreading Center, Western Pacific Ocean; material: Seawater | place: Tonga | collected 2009 | depth 2000 m m
CAAGATTCAAAACACAACCGAGGAAAACATCACCAACGCGCTTTTAAAAGTAACCCGCGATGAACAAAAGGTGATTTATTTTCTTGAGGGGCATGGCGAGAGCAATATAAGAAGCACCGAAAATGAGGGCTACTCCACCGCCAAAAAAAATCTTGAGCAGGATGGGTTTGTCGTCAAGCCGTTGTTACTGCTCCAGTCGGGGGAAATCCCCAAAGACGCTTCGGTACTGGTCATTCCCGGCCCCAAAAAACCGTTTCAGGATGAAGAGAAAGAAATTATTGATAACTATTTAAACTCTGGGGGTTCGGTTTTCATGCTCGTAGATCCAAAATCCTCATCCAGGATGGAGGCTTTTCTCAAAAAATGGGGCATTGAGCTTGGAGAGGATATCGTCATCGACCCCATGTCCAAGCTTTTCGGAGGAGATTTTGCGGCACCAGTTGTCGATCAATATACGGTTCATGAGATCACCAGCGACTTTGTTCTGGCAACCATTTTCCCAATTATAAGATCAGTTCGGGGAATTCCAGTAGCAGGCATCACCACAACGGAACTTTTGAAAACCGGCGCTAACAGCTGGGCAGAATCCGATTTTGACTCCGGCACCGTCCAATATGACGAGAGCAAGGATGTCAAAGGGCCGGTTTCTGTCGCAGTCATCGCCACAAAAATTTTAGAGGCTGAGGAAAATTCTGCTATCCCTGAAAATTTAGAAGCGGCGAAGAACAATAAACCTACATTAAAGGCCACCCTGCTGGTGGTAGGCGATTCTGATTTCTCCAATAATCGCTACACCAACTTTTCAGGAAATGGAGATTTTTTCCTCAACACCATTTCCTGGCTTGCGGAAGAGGAAAACCTGATTTCCATTCGCCCAAAAGAAAGAAAGAATACACCTATTCAAATGACACAACCCTGGGGCTACACAATATTCATAATGGGTGTCATTGTGTTTCCCGGGTTGATTGCTACAATAGGAATTCGTACTTGGTGGAGGAGACGCCGACTATGAAGTTTCAAGGAACGGCCCTGATGTCGGCTGTATTCCTGGGTCTGGTTCTTTATTATTTCTTTGTTGACCTTCCCTCCGAACAAAAGGAAAAAGTCGAAAAAGAGCGAGCTGAAAAAATCTTTCCCCTAGAAACGGAGAAGGTGCTTGAGTTTTCTCTAGCTGGCAATGGCAATCCTATAACCTTAAAGCGCAAAGCCCCACACAGCTGGAATCTCACCCGTCCCCTTTCGGCCCTTGGCGACTCTGCCGAAGCAGAAGCCTTTTTATCAGAAATCAAAAATCTTAAAAAAACCCGGGTAGTGGAAGAAAATCCTAAAGACCTTTCCATTTATGGCCTGAGTACCCCATTTCTTAAAATCCATTTTAAATTTGAAAATAAAAAAGAGGAAACCCTGTTATTAGGTAACGAAAGCCCTATGGGGGGCAATCTCTATATCAAGCGGGAAAGCCACCCCGCCGTGATGATGGCCCCTACATCCAGATCCCGATTTGAAAAATCCGTTTACAGTTTTCGCGATAAAACCCTTCTTAACTTCAGCACCGGTAATATCAAGCGCATACAAATCATCAGCGAGAAAAAAAATCTGGAGTTTAAAAAGAAGGGTGCGGTCTGGGCAATATCAGGAGATATTGGTGCTCAGGGGGACAAGGATGCCATCATGAATTTTCTTCAGTCCATTCAATTTTCCAGGGTCCGGGAGTTTGTGGATGAAAATCTGGACTCTCTGGAATCCTATGGACTGAATCCGCCTAAACTGAAACTGATTTTAGAAAGTGAAAAAGGTGAGATCCACACGCTTTCCTTGGGCAACCCCAAAGACGGAAAAGGTTATTATTGCAAAATCAATGATTCTAAAAATATCGTACTGGCCGATACCAGGTTGTTTGATACACTTTCCCAAAAAACTGTGGAGTTTCTTGAAAAAACATTGCTGGTGTTTGATGAAAAAGAAATTCTTGAACTGTCCTTGCGATCCGGAGACGAAACCATACGCCTTGTCCGTGGGAAAAACGATAATTGGGACATCCAGAGCCCGATAAAAACAACCACCGACCTGTCCACCATTAACAGCCTGCTCTTTGATCTCAAAGAAGCCAAGATTACAGAGTTCATAAAAATCTCCCTTGACATCCCCAAAACATTTGGTCTGGACACCCCCCGAAAATCTTTTGGCCTGAAAATGAAAGACGGAAAAACCTGGACCCTGCAATTCGGTAATCAAACCAGCAATGGTAAGCAGATATTCGCCAACCGAACCGGCGAATCAACCGTATTTTCAATTTCCAAAGAAGTGGTCAATAAATTGTTTCGTAACCTTCACGATTTAAGAAATAAAAAACTGCTGGATTTTGAAAGCGAAGAAGTTAATAAAATTTTAATCAAAACTTCTGACAAACTTTTTGAGTTAAAGAAAAAAGGGTCGGAATGGCGCCTTGAAGAACCTGAAAAAATAAAGACCAAACATATCGGCCACGATCTGATTTGGACCCTGAAAGGGTTGGAATTTAATTCTATTGTCACCCCACCCCTGCCTGAGAATCTTGCAGGGTTGGATGTCCCCTTGTTCACCATCAGCCTTTGGAAGAATGAACTGGAAGAGGTTGCCGCCTTAAAGGTCGGGAAACTTTTTGACCAAGAGCAGGAATATATCGTTCAAACCGGAAACCAACAATATCGAGTTAAGAATAAATTCCTCGAGGCCATCCCTATCGAACTAGAAAAATTCATGCCTCAATAGGCATTTAAAAAACTATAGGAATTATAAAAAGCTAGTTTTAAGGGCCCCACGTTATATGGTATATATTACTTTCTATACTATACATTATATAGTGGACAAAGGATTAAACTAAAAAAAAACGGTTTTTTCACCCCCATAAACCTATATATAAAAAGGACTTAAAAGTTTTTTCGCAATTTTTTTCAAATTAGCCCTTGACATGTACTATATGTAGTGGTACTTTCTTCAAAGCATACAATATAAAGGAATTATGTCTTATGTTCAAGTGCAATAAAAAGTACTTGTTCAGGTTTTGGGAGAAAGAATTAATTGAGAGCAGTTACAAATCTTCCAACGGCGGGTTACTAGAAATGCGGGTTCCATAAAAATGAATGCGATACATCCCGAATTCGATTTGTTAAAAGCAACCAGTGGGATGTGTGCCAGTCTCAAACCCCTTCCCAAACCCCCAAATGTTTTGAGCGCCAGCCGAATCCTCCGCTTAATATCGGCAGATGATCTCTATCCAATTGGCGTTGAATGGAACCTCTTTTTAACGTTGGGTTTAGCCCGACACAATAGTAACCCGCCCCCTTTCTTTAAAAGGATACGCCCCGCCTTTTCGGGAGTTTATAGGTATTGCTAGTATTTGCCTCCATGTCAAGGACGGTTAATTAAAGGATTCACTTTAAGATTTTATTCGGGAAAGGTGGGGCGTTAACCCTCTTTCCCGTTTTTAATGAGCAATATCTTTTTACCCCTGCGGAGCACGAAGCTTAGGAAAAATATCACGTATCTAGCAACCGCACTCTCGGCTCAATAGCTCCTTGCTATCTGCCTCCACGGCGAGTGGACCGAATAAATAGAGACCCCCTCGAATTATTTTTTATCGCTTTCCCCCTCCCGCTTGTTTATAATCCTCTCCAATAACCAATTATGGAAAATATTGTGAGCAAAACCTCCATAGATTCATCTAAGGTTCCCTGCAAGGGTGATTATCTTCCTCAATATGCACATAGGGGCGATGCCGGAGCCGATTTAAGAGCTGTGGAAACCCGGATAATTGCGCCTCGGGGCCGGGAACTGGTTGCCACCGGAATTCACCTGGAACTTCCTGAAGGGTACGCCGGTTTGATCTGGCCCCGCAGTGGACCGGCAGTTAAACTAGGGCTCGATTGTGGAGCTGGAGTGATTGACTCGCATTATCGAGGCGAGATAAAAGTCCTTCTCTTCAACCATTCCGATGAGGAAATCCATATTCAATCCGGAGACCGTATCGCCCAGTTGATCATTCAAAAAGTAGAGACGGTCAAGTTTATATTCAGCGACCAATTAAGTGAAACCGCCCGCAATACTGCGGGTTTTGGATCAACGGGAGACCTTCCTGTTGCAAATTCTAGTCAATAATACCTGCCTTCAACTGGAACAAGGCGATATCACCGATAGCACAGCCGATGCCATCGTCAATGCTGCAAATTCAGACCTGATTCTTGGTGCAGGAGTGGCTGGGGCGATCCGTCGTAAAGGGGGACCGTCCATTCAGGAAGAATGCAACCGCATCGGGTCTTGCCCTGTGGGCAATGCAGTAATCACCTCAGCAGGTAATCTACAAGCACGTTTTGTCATCCATGCTGTCGGCCCCAGGTGGGGGGAAGGCCATGAAGTCGAAAAACTAAAAAATGCCGCAAGCAATAGTCTGCAACGCGCGGAAGAAAAAGAACTAAAGTCTATCGCCTTTCCGGCAATCGGCACTGGCATATTTGGGTTCCCTCAAAAGCTTGCGGCAAAAACCCTCCTTACCGCCGTTTGGCAATATCTTTCCCGGAAAAGCGGAATTAAGACCGTGACATTTATCCTTTTCGACATAGAAAGCTTCAATGTTTTCAAAGACCAATTGAGTATTCTTGAAAAGGGGGGAATCTGATTCCCCCCATGGCCGAGAATTCAGATATAATAGAGGAAGTATTTTCAAAACATTAATTTTGTGAGCACCGCATGGGATTTTTAGCTTGGATACAAAAACAATTTGGGATTCCTGTGGCTGTGGAAAAAGAAAAAAGTCAGGTTTCCGCTCCCTCAATTGAAGGGCAATTCAAGGTACTCCGCATACAACCAACCCCCAACCCAGACGCCTTCCAGTTTATCTTAAATGGCAGAGTCATTGAGGCAGGCACGAAAACGTTCGATTCTCCGGATGATTCCGGGGATGACCCAATGGCCAAAGCCTTATTTGATATTTTTGGAATACAAAGTATTTATGTAAAAGAAAACTTTGTCACCATTACCAAGTCTAATGTCGTGGGGTGGCACACGATCATGGAAAAAATTGGCGCCACTATAGAAGCGCATCTGAAATTTTATGAAAAAGATGATGAAGCGGGAGAAGATAAAGACATTCATCCAGTATTGGAAAACTTCAATAAGGAAGATTTTTTCGATTACAACGATGAACGAAAAACCGAGGTGATCAACGCCCTGCTGGATAGCTTTAGCGAATGATGGCGGGGGCATCAATCTTTTGTCTGTGGAAGACAAGACCATCAAAGTGCACTATCAGGGGGCTTGCGGCAGTTGCCCCAGTTCAACAACCGGAACCCTGCAATACATTGAACAATTCCTGAAAGAAGCCATTCATCCTGATGTCGAGGTTCAGGCAAACTGACTGCCCCAGCAAAAATAAAATTATCCCAAATTCTTACAACCATTTATTATCGGGCGGTTGGGGAACATGGTTGAACAAATAATCCAGAGCGCTATGTGGGTCCGGAACAATCGCAAACATATCAAGAATATTGGGTTTGGCAAATTTTAAATCCACCATCTCCTCAAATATCGCACGCAGTCCTTCATAAAAACCCTGTGTATTGATAAAAACCAGGGGCTTGTCGGTAAGATGTAATTGCCGCATGGAAAGGATTTCCATTGCTTCTTCAAAGGTGCCGATACCGCCAGGCAAGACGATGAATGCATCTGACCGTTGGTCCATTACTGCTTTCCGTTCACGCATATCCCGGGTAACGATCAACTCATCGGCCTTGGAATATACAATATCCTTGGCCGTAAAAAATTCCGGCAGGACACCGATCACCCTTCCCTTCTCCTCATGCACTCCACGAGCCACGCAGCCCATCAACCCAATCGAAGCCCCTCCAAAAACCAGCTCAATCCCCTTCTTGCCCAGTTCGCGTCCCAGTTCCCAAGCGGTATGTTTGAACAATTCATCGACCGATTGACTGGATGCACAAAAAACACAAACAGATTGAATATTATTCATAGCGAGTCCTGCACAACAATCCCATGATAAATTTTCCTCTTTAACAGAATTAACGAAATTCTTTAGCCTGATAGCGAAGAAGAGTGATTTCCTGAATCTGTTCAAAATAATTTCTACCCAACGGCAAAACCATATCTTCTTTAGCCCTGAAGTAGAAAAAATTTTTCTGCACCCTTCTTGGTTCAATAATTCGAGAGTCGAGTTTAAACCATAAAATTTTTCCAGAAACCCGGTTGCCATTCCGGCTCATTTCAATAACGATGTGGCAACCTTCTACAGAAGTCAAATGGATTGATGAAGTTCCATCTTGAGTTAGAAACTTTTTAACGTTTCCGGATTTTTTTTCAAACATATAAACCAAGGGGTAAACTCGGCCCACCAAAATTGGCGGAAGGATTTCTGGCGGAGGAAGAAATTTTGATGAAACAAGTGGGCTGGGGTAATAAATAAGTATATTCCCATTTGTAATATTAGGAGAAATTTCATAGGAGGTATGTTCTGGAAGAGTCCAAATCTTCTTAGCGCTTAAAAAGCTCAATGCGTTATTTCCAAGATAATCGATTTTATAATACCAGTCTTGAGGATGAATTTGTTCTCCCAGCCGATAAAGAGCATAATAATTGCCTAACCACCACACCCTGTCCTTTTCAGTGAATAACTCCTTCACCCTCCTAACAATTTTAGAAGAAGTTTCTTTTTGATAAAGATCACCCCTCAGCGATTTGATCTCGCCAGCTAAACTCATAACCGGCAAGACAAGAAGCGCGAAAAAAAACAACGGCTCTCAAAGCTGGAAAATAGCTTTTACCCGCCAGAATTATTTGCACCCAATTATAAATATTCTGCACCGCATAAAGACTGAAGTAATAACAGGCAGGCATGACTGGAAAAAGGTAACGAACCTGGTAATCCCAATTGACAAAAGTAATAAATGCCAAACATCCCACAAACCAGCTCCAGACAACCATGCTCTTCCATTCTTTATGCTTGAGACATAAATACAACCCCAAAATCATCAAAATAAACCATGGCAAAGTCATCTGAATTTCCAGGAAAGAAAAATTTGCCATAAAATCAAATTGAAAATCGGCTCTGCCACTGTATTCAATTCGCCGAAAAAATGGACTGTAGGCCATAGTTAAATTTTTCCAGGTCCAGCCATATTTAGGAGCAAAAGATATCAGGCAGGCGAGGAAATAAATTCCTGTAGACAATAATGGGACTAAATATATGAACCTGCTTTGGAATACATTTGACCATCTCATTTTTTTACGATCTTTCAAAACCAGTATCTCCGCCAAGCTGAGTATCAACGGAACAACAACAAGGCTGTATTTCATGGCCATGCCTAATCCTATCCACAAACAAATCCATAAAAGGTTTTTTAGGTTGGGACTTTTGCGATACCTGAAATAGAATTGCATTGCCAGCACCAATAGCAAAGAACAGGGCAAATCCACCATCGGCTCAAAAGAATAAACCAGAAAACCAGGCTGAATCATCAGCAACAAAGCCCCCAAGGCCGCTAATTCGCAGATCAATAGTAGTTTCAGGATTAAATAACTTGATGCTATAAACGAAAAAGAGAATATCAGGGCAAAAAAATGCGCCAGCGTTAATATATCCTTAGGGGATACTCCTAAATGTTGTAAAGCGGTTATGGGAGTTAAAATAAACGGGTATAAAGGAGGACGTGTATTGAATTCAGGCTCCTCAAAATATGGGAAGCCAGCATTATAATTAGCCATTGCCAAATATGAAAAACTGTCGTAATCGCTGATTTCCAATTTCATGATGAAAACCATCATGAATAGGAAAAGTCCCGCAAAGGTCAGCTTGAATAACATTAAAATAGGTTTATTCATAACGACCCCAATCCATTTATTAGATATCCAGCGGATAGTAAAAATAATTTCACCTTTTCCGCAAACATTAAACCTATTTGCTTAATATATTTATTAACAATTTCATCCAGGTAGGGCAAATAAGAGTTGTTAAATGTAAGGTAAGCGGACGGAAATGCATTCGGCCCCGGACCGAAGAAAATGGATGGCCTATAGAAGAGGCGACCATGGCCTGAAGGGCATGACGAAGGGATCGTTTTGTTTGGGGTTAATTTCCCCCATCCGCTGAATAAAGGTTTCTATGTTCGTTGATGGCATAGCGGTCCGTCATGCCGGAGACATAGTCGCAAATCCGGCGTTCACGCGGTCCCCATTTTGAATCTTTCTGGACCGATTCAGGAAGTTATACGCCTTAAAGATTCCTTCCAGCGTCAACTCAGCTTTAAATTCCATACGTAATACTTTACGGTGGGAATACATGTTTTTATGGAGAAATTGTTTTAACTCTTTATTTTTCTCGGCGACCTCTTTTCCAAATGCGGCAATACGAATGGGAGCACGACGCACATCATCCACCGTACCGACTTGATACTGTTTGAGATTCTTCCACGTAGCCTGGCGAAAATCGCTGATGACTTCGTTGATGATGCTTCGAACCACCTGGTATTTTTTCAGTTTAAAGTCCAGGCCCGTATATTGCTCATCGAACCTTTTTTCATTCTCTTTCCAGAGTGCCACTCTTCTTAACTGACTCAGATCAAGCAGGTTGGAGGTGATCCCATCATCCAGATCGTGGGCATTGTAGGCAATACCATCGGCAAAATCGGCAACCTGGGCTTCCAAGGAAGGAAAACGAACCGCTTTATCAGAAGTGATAGGATTGTCTTCATCCTGAGAGTGTTTACTAATCCCCTCCATCACCTCCCAGGTCAGGTTGAGTCCATCGAACTCCGGATAACGTTTTTCGAGCAGTTTCACAATTCTCAAGCTCTGTTTATTATGTTCAAAACCGCCATGACCTTTCATCAACTGGTTCAACACCTTTTGTCCTGTATGTCCAAACGGAGGATGACCCAAGTCGTGAGACAAGGCAACCGCTTCCGTAAGGTCTTCATTAAGTTGTAAGGATTTGCAAATGGAACGAGCAATTTGCGCAACTTCAAGGGAATGGGTAAGGCGGGTCCGGTAATAGTCCCCTTCATGATAGACAAAAACCTGGGTTTTATATTCCAGTCTTCTGAATGCTGAGGTATGGATGATCCGATCTCGGTCCCTTTGAAACCGGGTCCGGTAGAGGTGTTCTTTTTCCTTATGCTGGCGTCCTTTACTTTCTCCGCTCTTCATCGCGTAGGAAGCCAGGGAGTGGATTTCAATCTTTTCGAGATCTTGCCGCTTGATCAAGATGCGACCTAATTCTTATAGGGTGAGTAAGAAATATGATAATCAGCAGAGAGCCACTAGGCGTGGGGCCAGTAGCCGTGATATTCTTTCTCAGCTCTCGTGCCCCGAAGGGGTAAATAACTTTTTCTGGCGAGCAAAGAGTTGTCTCGGTCCAACCAAGTCATTGCCCAGTTACCTCCCTCGCTAGAGGGCAAAAATTAAGAAGTCAAATCATCCGAAAGTTGGTCCCAATCCGTTTCTTCAATTGCTTTTTGGGTAATGGGGCCCAGAGCCTGAAACCGCTCCTTCTCATCAGGACTCAGGGCAAGTTCCTGAAAAGTGATTTCATCCCCCTCCTTCAAACCCGCTTCTATCACAGAAAGGTTTTCCTGCACTTCTTTACCCATATCGGTTTTCCCATCTCTGGAACTACTATCCTGTTGGAATTGTAAGGTCTCAAAAACTTGGTCAAAGTTTTTTAAAATGGCGCCTCCCACGCTCCCAAACTCGCTATTGACCGACCTAAAATATTCCCGATAAAGATCATAATGGATAAACCGGTACTGGCTGATCTTGTTCGCTTCCAAATAGTCCTCGGATGCCAAACGATATTGGCCTTCCTTTATATATATTCGACCCCGAAAAACCCGGGCAAGAAAATGCCTGGGGTTTAAACTCAATACCATGTTCAGGTTAAGCAAGGCGATGGCATGTTTTTTCTCTTTCAAACTGGAAAGAGCCTGGATGAAATGCCGACGCACTTCCGGGTCCTTATTTTCGATAAAACGGAGCATGGATTCAAACATGGGGAAGATAAATTCTCCAAGCTTAAATTGGGCGAGACTAATCAATTGTTTGATTTTTTTCAACTTCACATAACCTCCATGCGTTGAAAAACTCGTGGGAACATTCATAAATTCCCCGGTTTTTATAAGCCCATGCTTTAGCGGATAGGCCGATTCTAACTAAATTTACGACAAGCGTCAACCTTCAAGCAAAATCAACGGAAAAACCAACATAACCTATTAAAAAGAAAAGGCTTGATAATTTCCTCCAAACCTCATGTTTTTCCAGAAGTTTCCGAGGAATTCTTCAAAAAAGTAAAAAAATTACGATTGTAATGCCTTTACGGCTAATCCTAAAAAATTATCGAGAGAAAATGGAAAACCCCGGCCGAAAACTTATAATTATTTATTTTCCTTGACGTTATGGGTTTTTTATACTATTTTTTTAATATGCAATGTCCAGATTGTGGTTACATCTGCTTCAAGCAGGCCAAGGATTGCGGAAATTGCGGCTTTGATTTTAAGAAAGCCGCCACCTCAGCAGCATCCCCTTTTCGGAATGATTCTTTTACTATATTTGCCGGGTCGAAAATCCCTGCAAAAGGACAAGAATCATCATCCGCAACTGTTTCTGCGGACAGCGAAGAAATTGCTGTTATGGATGCCCCTGAAGGTTCTCAGGAAAACCCTGAGGTCGAGTCCGGGGATTTCCTTCTGAATCTATCCGATGCCGAACAAGAATCTTCTGCAACTGCTTTGGAATCTACAACTTCTGACTCAGACACCTTGGAATTCACACCCTTGGAGTTTGGTGCTGATGCCAATATCAATCTCGAGGAAGTAGAAGTAGAGGGACTTGGGTTGGGGCTGGAGCCCTTGGAAGATGAACCTTCTGAAACGCTTCCAGTAACCTCCGAAACTGGATCTGAAGAAATTTCTCTTGAAATCAGTGAGGCACCGGAAGTGGTCGATTTAGCCCCCGAAGATGGAAGTTCTGATTCCCCTATTGAAATCGCTGTGGATAAAGAGCCTACTATAGAAATTGCACCGACTGCGTCCCCAGAAGATGAGGCGCCGGCACTTGAAATCAATGACTTGAGTGCAGTTTCTCTGGAGGAAAAGGCCGATATTGAAAACGCCAAGGAGGAAGAGACACCCAAGGCTCCCGTATTGGATCTTGGAGAAGATGAAATATCATTGGAACTTGATGATTCAGAAGGACCGCTTTCTACTGCAAACACGGAAACCTCTGAGATTGAAATCGAAGACCTGGGTCTTGAACTGGAAGATTCGGACTCCCCACCTGATTCGGAAAAACCTTAGCCCCAAAAGCCCCCCTTCAGAACAGAAAAAATTGGATTTTAAGGCAGAATTCCTTTATAAAGGTACGTTCATGGTAAAACAGTAACCCCTAAGGGATGGATTCCGATTCGGCTTTTTCTTCTCAATGCCGGGAATCGCGCGCCCTAGCAGCCCACTTTTTCTCCCGGACTCTGCCTATTCAAGAGAACCGCACTAAGCCGTAAATTTGGCCAGTGGGGGTATTGTTCATAAGGGACGAATTAAAAAAAGATGGGAAAAAACAAACTTAGTCTTAAACAAAGCTATTCTCGGGCCAGAAAAAACGGCTCCTTTAAAATTTATTGATAACCCAACCAGGAAAAACCACAGAATGAAAAAAAAATATCTGCTCGCACCCGGTCCTACCCCTGTTCCAGAACATGTCGCTCTGGAAATGGCTCTTCCCATGCAACATCACCGGACTCCCCAGTTCAGCAAGATATTCGCTGAAGCCGCAGAAGGAGCCAAATATCTTTTTCAAACCAAGCAGGATGTGCTGATTCTCGCTTCTACCGGAACGGGAGCTATGGAAGGTTGCGTGACCAACTTGTTTTCATCTGGAGAAAAAGTATTGGTCATTAACGGAGGAAAGTTCGGGGAACGGTGGGGAAAAATTTCCGAGACGTTTGGCCTCAATGTTGTCTGGCATAATGTTGAATGGGGCAAAGCCGCCGATCCTAATGAAATTAAATCCATTCTGGCTCAGGATAAAGAAATAAAGGCCATCATGGTTCAGGCCAGTGAAACTTCAACGACCGTCGCCCACCCCATTGAAGCCCTGTCAAAGCTGACCCGGGACCGAGACGATATTTTACTGATCGTGGACGGAATCACCGGCGTTGGGGTTGTTAACCTTCCGATGGATGAATGGAAAATCGATGCCCTGGTGACCGGGTCGCAAAAATCCTTGCAGCTTCCTCCTGGCCTTGCGCTGGTGGGCCTTAGCGAAAAGGCCTGGAAGTTTGCCGACCAATCGACCTGCCCGCGATTTTATTTTGACTTTAAAAAAGAACGCAAAAACCTGGCCAATCAAACTTCCGCCTACACACCTGCCGTTTCTCTGGTTACAGGACTCCGGACCGTTATGCGTGATATTCAGGAAGAAGGCCTGGACAATGTTTTCAAACGCCATGACCGTCTGGCCCGGGCTACCCGAGCCGCCGTTCAGGCCTTGGGTTTGCCCATGGTTGCGCCAGATTGCCCCGCCGGAAGCGCGACGGGAGTATTTGTTCCAGATGGAGTGGATGGAGGAAAACTGGTCAAAAGCCTGCGGGATGACTTTGGCGTAACCCTGGCAGGTGGACAAGACCAATGGAAAGGAAAAGTCGTGCGAATTGCCCATCTGGGTTATGTGGACACCTTTGACATTATCATAGCGATTTCGGCCCTGGAGATGGCCCTTAAAAAATTCGGCGCCCAAATCCAGTTAGGCAAAGGGGTAGCCGCCGCCCAGGAAATACTATTAGAAGCTTATTGAATTGAGGGAAACCGCCGGTTGTTTCCGGCCATAACATTTTGGAGTTAACGAATGAAAGTTCTTGTTTCTGACAACCTCTCCGCAACTGGAGTTGAAATTCTCAAAAAAGAATCCGGAATTGAGGTCGATGTTAAAACCGGCCTGCCCAAGGAAGAATTGATTAAAATCATTCCCGCCTACGATGGCTTAATTGTCCGAAGCGCAACCAAAGTAGTCGCTGAAATTATCAATGCGGCCGATAACCTGAAAGTAATCGGCAGGGCGGGCATCGGCGTTGACAATATAGACCTGAATGCGGCAGGCAAAAAAGGCATTATTGTTATGAATGCCCCAGAAGGGAATATCATCACTACCGCCGAACATACCATGGCCTTGTTGCTATCCATGTCCCGGAACATCCCGCAAGCCCGTTCCACCTTGAAAAATAAAAAATGGGCTCCAAAAGAATTTATGGGTGTAGAGCTTTTCGAAAAAACCCTGGGTATTATCGGGTTGGGCCGAATCGGCTCTATAGTCGCCGAACGGGCTCGAGCTTTTCACATGAAAATCGTGGTATTCGATCCTTACATCTCTGAGGAAAGGGCCGAAAAGCTGGGAGCCGAACTGGTAGAATTGAAAGATTTACTGGAACGCTCAGATTTCCTGACCCTTCACACTCCAGGGCTGGCCGGCAAATCGTTGCTGGGGAAAGAAGAGTTCGAACAAATGAAACCTGGTATTCGCATTGTCAATTGCGCCCGAGGTTCATTGATTGACGACTCTGCTCTGATTGAAGCCATTCAATCCAAAATAGTTTCAGGGGCCGCTCTGGATGTATACCACAAAGAGCCTCTGGGCTTTGATAGCCCTCTTCTGCAAATGGATGAAATTATTTGTACCCCTCATCTGGGAGCCTCCACAGGAGAAGCTCAGGAAAAAGTGGCTATCGCGATTTGCGACCAGATCATCGACTATCTCAAATATGGCAACGTTCGCAATGCGGTCAATGTTCCATCCATTGATGCCGAGACGCTAGCCAAAATCAAACCTTATCTCATTTTGGGCGAAGACCTCGGCAATTTTATTTCCCAGCTTACCGATGGTCCTGTAACCCGGATTGAAATTCAATACAACGGCGAAGTTTCCACCATAAATGTAGAGCCGGTAACTATCGCTATTTTAAAAGGGCTCTTCAACCGTTCTCTTGAGGGGATCAACATGGTGAACGCCCCCTTCATTGCAAAAGAAAGGGGAATTGAAGTGCAGGAATCCAAGAGCAACGAGGTGCACGAATATACCAGCACAGTTCAGGTGCAGGTCACCTCCAAAAATATTACCCGACTGGTTACCGGCAGTATTTTTGGAAATGGCGATTCCAGGATCGTGCAATTTGACGATTACAACATGGAAGCTGTCCTATCTAAAAACATGATTGTGCTCCAAAATATGGATGTCCCCGGCGTAATCGGGAACCTGGGAAACATTCTTGGAAAAAATAACCTGAATATCGCGGGCTTTCACCTGGGCCGGCATGCAGAGGAAGGCAAAGCCATCGCTATTATCAATATCGATTCCCCGCCCACCACTGAAACTCTGCGGGATTTACGCAACACTTCCAACATTCTCAGTGTTCACAGCGTTACGCTTTAGTGGATTGATTCCAAACAAAAAAAACGAGGCCCCCTGACGGGAAACCTCGCTTCAATTTTTTAAAATCTAAAATCAATCTGCTTTCTTCTGACTATCACCGCCGGCATCCTGACCGGATTTCGTCTGCCCAATTTTCTGGCCAAAAACCTGGGCGATCACATCATTGATGGCAGCTGCCCCCAGAATGTTATAAACCGCATTCGCCGATTTAAAATGCGGACTGGTAAAAAGGCTCAACACCTTTTTACTGGTGTAACCCAGCATCATAAACTCATGCGCATAGTTTTC
>JYMV01041090.1_pt1 | contig 14745 bp, 14 predicted proteins | sample 338911 | NCBI WGS metagenome assembly JYMV01 (sample SAMN03354496, study PRJNA234377) | hydrothermal vent metagenome | biome: Deep sea; feature: Hydrothermal plumes at the Eastern Lau Spreading Center, Western Pacific Ocean; material: Seawater | place: Tonga | collected 2009 | depth 2000 m m
TATGAATGGGATGTGTTGATGAATGCGACCAACTTTGTCGACCGGCATACCTATAACTTCGAAGAGCAGGTTCTCCCGATCGCGGCAAAGAAAAAGATTGGATTGGTCGCCATGAAAGTCTTTGGTGGACAAGAGAGGTCATTCTTTGCCGGGCTCAGCAACCGGAATGTGCCCACACCATATCTCGATATCGCCTTTCGATATGCGTTGAGCCTTCCTCAGGTTGCCTGCTCGATCATTGGCATGTCGACCAGCGAAGAATTACACCAAAACGTGGCACGAGCGCAAAACTTCACGCCGATCACCCCACGAGAGCTCATGCGAATTGCCCCCATCGGGCAGACACTGGCAAAGAAGTGGGGAGCGCATTTCGGCGCGCTAGCATAAAATGCCCGTTCAATTACAACGCATCCTCTGTACCTTCGCTATGCTTGTCTGGTTGTGTGCGGGTTCGACCAGCTTCGCGATTGCTGAGGACAGGAGCGACGATGCCGCCATGGCACGAAGCCCAGATCATTCGACCGTTGTTACGGTACTCCTGTATCCCGTCAACCGCATCCTCGATATTTTCGATATCTTCCGCATCAATCTCGGCTTTGGGCCGGGATATGGCATCAATGTACGGGCAACCAAACTCCTCCAGGCTGGGGTCGAGAGCTACTCAACATTGAGGGTCGGACTTGGCAAAGAATCCGGAATCTGGAGTCCACGATATGGAATCGTTTATACGGAATCAGAACTGTTGACCGCTGGGGCCAGCTTGGCCTATATGGGAGGACGTCAACGTGGCACAATGGAAGTCGGGACGACAGTGCATCTTGGACTCATTGGCGCAGAGGGTGCCATTGACCTGGCTGAAATCGCAGATTTTTTCCTGGGGTTTGCGATGATTGACTTCAAAGAAGACGACCACTAGCAGGATGTTGAAAAAGGCCGCCAGCGGCGTTCTCGGTCCATTGTCGCCCTCACGTACCCTCAGGTACGCTCTGGGCGTCAACGTCCCTCCTCCGGCCTTGCTGGACGAACCTTTTTAAACATCCTGCAAACGAAAAGTTTTAACGAGGTCCGATACGTGATGAAACCGTTCATATTCAAGACATGTTTGTTGGCTACGGTGGTGATGTGTCTGGCTGGCTGCACCGACGATCGAGATTGGATCATGTTGCAGCAGGAAGCCGCGAAGCTCATCGAAGCCGGCGATCTTGAAGGGGCTGAAGACCTCGCTCAGAAATCCCTCACCCGCGCCGAAGACACCCTTGGACCAGATCATGCAGACGTGGCACATGTCCATAATACGTTGGCAATGGTGGCCTATGGCAAGCAAGATTATGCCCAAACTGAAACCCATCACCGCCGGGCATTGGCCATTCAAGAGCAAGCGCTCGCAGAACATGACCTGGAGATCGGACGAACGCTCACCTACCTTGGTGACTTTTTCCTGAGCCAAAGGAACCTCACCGAAGCTGTAGACCTGCATGAGCGCGCACACACAATCCTCGTCTCCAATATCGGCGATCACCATCCTGATGTCGGGCGCAGCATGAATAATCTTGCCAGACTCTATACGGCACAGAATCGGCTGCGTGACGCGGCCGATCACCATACACAGGCGTTGGCCATTCTCGAACCCGTGCTAGGGGCCGACGACCCAGAGGTGAAAATGGTCATTGATAACCTCACCACACTCTATTCCGACATTGTCCCTCCAGAAGCGAAGGACACACCACAGCCCGTGGAGTCACCGTAGTCCCATGCGATTCACTCACCACATCTTCATGTGTATCAACCAACGGCCAAAAGGCGACCCTCGTGGATGCTGTGCGAACAACGGCTCTGAGCAACTCCAGAAATTTTTTAAACAGGAGGTTGAGCGGCTTGGCCTGAAAGGTACGGTGCGGGCGAACAAAGCTGGGTGTCTCGACCACTGCTCGTTTGGTCCGACCGTCGTGATCTATCCCGAGGGAATATGGTATTGGGTCGGATCAGAAAAAGACGTGACGGAGATTATGGAGCGGTATATTCTGAAGGGAGAGATTGTCGATCGGCTACTCATCCCTGACTAGGGCAACGTTTCCTAACCCTTCCCTACAGTTTTTCTCGGTGTTGATTGAGAAATTTAAGAATTCTGGCTGAGAATTCTTGAGGTTTCTCCTGTGAAAGATAATGGCCGGCATCGGAATATCGTTCGATCTCAGCCTGCGGCAATATCAACTTGAACAGATCAACGTTTTCCGGAGGAACTGCGGGATCCTGCTCTCCCCAGGCGAGGAGAACAGGCCCGTCAAATGCTTGCAAACTCCTCCGAAACATGTCTTTGTGATCTAACCGAAACCCTCGCAGCACCTTCTGCAATATTTTTCGGGATTGAATCGTTTTGACACTCATCCATAGCTGATCCTCGAACTCGCCCTCGCTCTTTGCTTTATCCGCAAACAACACTCTTGTTTGCATCACGACCATCGGCCGGTTGGTGGCATAGATACCCATCCATCCCGTCGGCGACCACGTCAACAGCTTGAGCAGAAAGGGCATGTGAAACGCCTGATCGGTGTACCATGTATTGGCGATTACCAGCCCACTCACCTTCTCAGGATGCGCCGCAAGCAATTCAAAACCGATCGGCCCAGCAATGTCAGTCACGACAAATGTTGCACGATCGACATCAATGGCCTCCAAAAAATGATTGAGCCACTCGCCATATGCCGGCCACGAATAATCTGCATCCCGTGGTCGATCAGAGTAACCGAACCCATAGAGGTCTGGTGTGATCACCCTATAATTCTCCGCCAAGACGGGAATGAATTTCCGCCATTCCCAGGATGAGAGCGGAAGCCCGTGTAGCAACACAACCACCGGCCCATCGCCATGATCAATATAGAACGTTTTCTTACCATCGACGCTGACGAACGCTCCCTTGAGATACCGCGGATCTTCCTCTCCCCATGGAACAGCATGTCCGGCGCATCCGATGCTCGTGACGAGACTCAAGACGACAAGAACTCGAAATACGCACATTTCCATGGGTGTCCTCCTCATTTGAATCTCAGCGCTTTCAGGGTCGCGATCTCTTTCCACTCTGACACCACGATCGCCCCTTCAGGAACATCTTCTTCAGCATCCTCATCGAGCACCATCACTGCCTGAAGTTCTTGGTCCACATATTCCTCAACAGAATCAACATTGTGACTAATTCCGGCCTTGATATGTGTCCAGCCGTCATCCTTCCAGCTTTCAATCTTTGACACCAAGGCACGCGTGCCAGGTTGAAGCATGAACACCGGTCCGGACGGGAATGCGTGCTCAGCAAGCCATTCATGTACATCAGACGATTGGGAGGTCTTGCCTACCAAAAGATACAACAACGCGGCGCGTTTCGATACCGCTGTGAGAGCTTCAGCTGCGCCGGGCATTGGCTGGGGAAAACTCCTTTGAGTCTGTCCAAATCCAGAAAGATCGAACGGCCCGAATGTCGGTGTTTCGACATGCGCCATGGTGGCCTCAAGTTCAACAAATACGATGGGACGTGTCCGTTTCACACTTCCGATAATCGCAGTACCGGATTGAGCCTTCACACGTTTTCCGTGAGCCAGCCTCACTGTTAACTCCAACACGCCTTTCTTTTTCGGGATGAACTCCTTCCGCGCCCAGCCATCGCCTCCTGTCATCGTCTGCCCAATTGACGTCCCATCGACGAGAAATTCGACGGGTTCGCCGCCAAGCCCGATTTGCATAAACAGTCGCGTTTTGACGAGCCTCGCAGAAAGCAACACCGGCTGTTTGGGTTGCGCCAGAACATCTGGGACGATGAGTTCAGCCGACTCCCGTGACACTGGAATTGCGACGGGGATATCCGAGAATCCCCACAGACCGACGAGAGCAGAAATCAGAACAAAGCAAAACACCAGAGATCGCATTCGACGATCTTGAACTTTCCAGAGGAGGCTGTTACAGTTCCCGGCGTTTCGTTGAGGCAATTTCGAAAGCATTCCGACTACAACCCGTCACACAGGCCGGCGTAGCTCAGTGGTAGAGCAACGGTTTCGTAAACCGTAGGTCGGTGGTTCAATCCCACTCGCCGGCTCCATCAAAAAACCTGCTACTAAGATATCATTGAGACACTCGATCAATATAACCAGAAACATAGATTATAACGACTGAAACAGCAACTGCTGCGATTACAACAGTGAACTAATCCATATAACACCCCCCCCTTCCTGTGGTGCGAGAGGTCAAGCCAGGGCAGAAGACAAAACGAATTTGTGAACCGAGGCCCTGCAACAATTACGAGAAATAATATCTGCAATTGTTGGAGGGTGGTTCAATGACTAAAATGGTCCGTCAGATATGACGCACGGTTCAAGAAGAATACGTTGATTTTATGATGCCCCTGAGTGTAAGATGTTTTCCGTCAGAAATGTTTGAGGAAAGAGCGTCGTTTCCTGATCGGGAGGTGCGTATGCTGAAGCAGGCTGTTCTACTAATCGGTTTAGGGGTCGCCTTGTCTTGCTTGGTCCTACAGGGATGTGCGGGACCACCAGGAGAACTAGGTGATACAGGACGAGCCGGGCTTCAGGGTCCACCCGGACCTCAAGGTTCACCCGGTCCTGTTGGTCCGACCGGCGGTGCCGGCATACAAGGCCATCAAGGTAACTCTGGCCTTTCTGGCTATGCACAAGTCAACATTACAGTGCCCGTCGATGCTAAAAATAGCTTTAAGGGAAGCTGTCCTGAAGGCAGCAATGTATTTTCGGCAGGATGGTTTTTTCTTCCCGATGGGTATGTGGTACGAAATAGCAAGCCCCTTAACAATTCAACGTGGCAAGGAATGGTTACCTGCACCGGCAGCAACGATGCGGGATGCCCACCAGTCAGCTTTGTCGAACTTACGCTGATTTGTGCGGTCGTCTCCCCCGAGTAGTTCCCTGTTTGGTTTGCATTCATCATTAACCTGGATTAGGCAAGAGCCGATCGGCTTCATCGCATTGGTTCCCATCATAAGCGTTCTTCCCCTCACTGAGAGCGTGAGTGCGTGCACACTACCACCCAACACCTATGCCTACCCGGGCGAATGTGTGCTCTATAACCTGGATGGGACGACGTACGAAGAACCGGAAAATGCTCCCAAGCCGAAGGCACAACCCCAGGCAGAAAATCAGGACAAGCAACCACGGCACTCTTATCCCAAATATATGTGGACGCCTTTTTCCTATCGCTATAGTCATTATCCCTTCGGGCATCACTATTATCCGCGATATAGTTTAGGACTACATTTTTGGTCCGGCCATTTCGGCCACCATCGATCTCACCATTAAGGCCATTTCTAGACCTCGCGAAGTTCGCCCATAACACACGCTGACCCCGCCAGACGCAGATTCACCGTTCGTATTGTAACGAGCAACTACACCTCGCCTTGATAGCATTGAGCTTCCTTGTTATCTGACGTGATGCCGTGTTGCATGGGGTTCAGGACTCCATTCATTGATGCGTTTACCTGTCATCTTGGGTAGCATCGGCACCCTGGTTCTGGCATACTGGCCTACACACGCCTGATGACGACCGAGGACCCGTGGCAACTAGACTTGGGAGCCCGCCCCTTCGGTGCTTCTGAGGTTTTCTTCCGAGTTTGGGCTCCATTTGCCCAAACGGTGGCCGTCCAGACTGCTGGACGGCACCACGATACCTTTCCCCTTGAGAAACAGGATTCCTGGTATTTTCAGGGCACGATTTCGCTTTCAGGGCCGGGCACACGGTACCAGTATGTATTGGATGGACAAAAAACTCGCCCGGACCCCGCCTCTCGCTCGCAGCCTGACGGTGTTCACAAGCCGTCAGAAGTCGTGGCAATTGATGGATTCCCCTGGACGGATCACCACTGGCGCGGGATGCCACTCGAACGCCTAATTCTGTACGAGCTCCACACCGGCACATTTACGCGCGAAGGCACATTCGAAGCGATCATCCCATTTCTCGATTATCTTGCAAACGAGGTAGGCGTCACCGCGATTGAATTGATGCCCGTCGCGCAATTTCCAGGAACACGTAACTGGGGGTACGATGGTGTCTACCCGTTTGCCCCTCACGCCGACTACGGGGGGTCCCAAGGACTCAAACGGCTGGTAGACGCCTGCCATGCGCGCAACCTCGCTGTCGTCCTTGATGTCGTCTACAACCATCTCGGACCTGAAGGAAACTATCTCGGCGATTTCGGGCCCTACTTCACAAACCGCTATCCCACGCCATGGGGACAGGCGATCAATTACGACGGGGCGGATAGCGCCCAGGTCCGCCATTATTTCATTAGCAACGCCCTCTACTGGATTACTGAATTCCACATTGATGCTCTCAGGCTCGATGCGATTCACGGCATTTTCGATTTCAGCGTGCTCCACATCCTTGAGGAACTGACGTCGGCCGTCCATCGAGTTGGAGAACAACTTGGTCGACGCGTGCTGGTGATCGCAGAAAGCGACAGCAATGACGCGAGAGTCATCCGACCCATGCAAGACGGTGGATATGGGCTCGACGCTCAGTGGAGCGATGATTTTCACCATGCACTGCATACCCTGCTTACACATGAGACGGTCGGGTATTATCAAGATTTTGGGCCTATCGATGATCTCGCAACAGCGTTCACCGATGGATTTGTGTATCAGGGTCAGGCCTCTGCGTTTCGTAAACGGCGTCACGGAAGTTCACCCGATGGTTGCAATGCGTCACAATTCATCATTTGTTGCCAAAATCATGACCAGATCGGAAACCGGCCAGGCGGTGATCGGTTGAGCACACTCATTCCAGATGCATCATTGAAGGTTGCAGCAGCATCGGTACTCCTTGCACCGAATATTCCTCTCATTTTCATGGGGGAGGAATATGGAGAGACGGCGCCATTTCTTTATTTCGTCGATCACAGTGACCCTCATCTTCAAGCCGCAGTCCGCGATGGGCGTCAAGCGGAATACAAAGACTTTGGGTGGTCTGAGACGGGACACGATCCGACCACCACCAACGCATTTGAACATTCTCGCGTTCATCCCGGCATGCAGACTGATTCCCGGCAACAGATCATGCTGCGCTGGTATCGCCAACTGATCGGTCTCAGAAAAGAGATTCCCGCGCTGGGAGCTTCACAAGGAGGGATGCTTCGCCTATGGACCTTTCCTGAGCAAGTGCTTATCATGCACCGCTGGGCCATAGAGGGACCTCAGGCTATTGTCGTTTTGGGATTCAACCCGGCACCCACGAAGATCGACATATGTGCCCCGGAAGGTACATGGACACGAGCGCTTGACGCACCATCGGAAGAGGGCGGAGATGCGGATCAAACGAGCATGCCAGAAGAACTCACCATTGGCGCCAAGAGTCAATCCACACCTGTTCCAAGCTTCACTGCAACCGTGTATATAACCACCAATCCACATCCATAAGCCATGACCATGTCTCCACGAAGACGCCTGCGAGGGATGGTTGACCAATTCGCCGGTGCCATCATTCGGATGGGTGGAATCGGGATCATCCTCAGCATTCTTGGGATTTTTGTGTTTCTTGTGGCACAGGCCATCCCTCTATTCTTTTCTCCAACCGGCTCTCTGACACGGCAAATTGATGTTGGCACCACGTCAACTGATCTCCCGCAAGCAACCCTCGTTGGCATCAATGACGGCCAATCGCTCTCCTATGTTCTTACACCCGATACTCTCTCGTTTCTCCAATTACCCTCAGGAAATGCGTATCCGGTCGCACGTCCGCCGGCGCTTGAAGAGGCAAACATCACCGCAGTGGCACAGATGACAGGAGACACACAGCAGTTGGCGCTCGGGACCGATGATGGTCATGTTATTCCAATGCGCATTCGATTTCGAACGGTCTTTGATGACACCGGAACACGAGAAACAATTCCAAAAGTGGCAGCCGGACCGGCACTCACAATCGATCCAACGCACGGGACAATTGTCAGATTGGCTTATCAGAAAGGTGATGACGGCATCTCTGCCCTTGGCCTCAACAACCAGGGACATCTTTGGTATGGAGCATTTCGACAGCTCGACCCAGGCTATGAATCAACGCAGCCCCCCGTCGACCTTTCTCCCCACATCACGGGAACGGTCACATCACTGGTCATGGATGGGCTCGGGGAGGCATTTGCTGCGGGCACGTCCGCCGGTGAACTCTACTACTGGAAAACGCAATACGATGGCCCTCCAGCGTTGATCGGAGTCTATCGGGTTGCTCCAGCAAGAGTCGCTATCACCGCCCTTGCATACTTGATTGGAGACCGTTCTCTGATTGTCGGAACAGCTGAGGGCGCGGTGTCGGTGTGGACCGAATTGTCAGAACGACAAGACCACACCCGGTCACGACTGCAGGCTATTCACCACCTCGCTCCACACTCAACACCCGTCACCGTCATTTCGGCTTCGAAACGAAATAAGGGCTTTATCACAAGCGACACCATTGGAAGTGTACATATCCACCATGCCACATCGGAGCAGACGCTTTTACGCATTCCAGGACATGGCACCGCGATCACCGCGCTCATGTTCGCGCCAAAGGCCAACGGGGCCGTAGCTCTCACGGCAGACGGTAGCCTTCTGACATACGATATCGAGAACCCACACCCCGAGATCACGCTCAAAACGCTCTTTGGAAAGGTCTGGTACGAGGGCTATGACAAACCAGAGTTCGTGTGGCAATCCTCGGGAGCCACTGATGATGTTGAACCGAAGTTCAGCCTGACCCCCATTACCCTTGGCACGCTCAAGGGAACATTTTATGCCTTGCTCCTCGCGGTGCCCTTAGCCGTCCTCAGCGCAATCTACACCTCAATGTTCATGCATCCGTCACTCCGAGCCACTATTAAGCCAACCGTTGAAATCATGGCCGCGTTACCAACAGTTGTCTTAGGGTTTCTCGCTGGTCTGTGGCTCGCGCCGCTCATTGAGGACATTTTCCCTGCCTTGCTTGGGATGCTGATCGTCATCCCATGCAGCGTGCTCACGGTGAGCCTACTCTGGCAACTTGTGCCAGGGCCTATACGAAAACGCATGACGCACGGCATGGAAGCACTCATCCTCATTCCCATTATTGGGGGCGCTACCGCACTGTGCTATCTCAACACGCCATTCTTTGAGCAATTGCTGTTTGGCGGAGATTACAAAGCGTGGCTTGATACATCCCTGGGTCTGTCGTATGACCAGCGTAATGCCATCATCATTGGGTTCGCGATGGGCTTCGCCATTATCCCAATCATCTACAGCATCTCAGAAGAAGCACTCTCGAACGTGCCGAAACGCCTGATCGCGGCTTCACTCGGCCTCGGAGCCACCCCATGGCAAACCTTGACCAGGCTTGTGCTAGTGGCTGCGGCCCCAGGAATTTTTTCGGCCATTATGATGGGGTTCGGACGGGCCGTTGGTGAAACCATGATTGTCCTCATGGCCACGGGAAATACGCCGATCATGGACATAAATCCGTTCAACGGTTTTCGAACGCTGGCGGCAAACATTGCAGTAGAAATTCCGGAGGCGCCGCAGAGCGGCACCTTGTACCGCACGTTGTTCCTGGCGGCACTTCTTCTCTTTATGATGACCTTCGTGGTGAATACGATCGCCGAAGTGATTCGACAGCGGATGCGTAAGCAGTACAGCCAATTCTAATGAAAGCATGGTTCAGAAAAGTCGTCGCTTCAGGCGACCTGTTCATTTGGGGCAGTGGCGCCGGGCTCGCGATCGCTCTGCTCATGATCATCGGCCTAGTAGCACTGATCGGCATCAATGGATTAGGTTTTTTCTGGACTCCAGACGTATTGGAGTTGACGCTCGATGATGGCACGCACGTCATCGGCGAACTCACCGGATCCGAACAGATCCCCAACTCTGTTTCAGCAGAACATCCACATGGACAGATGCGAATTCGGATTAAAGTTGGTAACCGCGATCTGTACGGACAAGACTTCCGATGGATAGATAATGCCCGCATCGTCACACGAACAACTCCTTCCGATGTTGTGCTACTGGAACGGCGAGAGTGGGGAAATATGTACGCGCGCATTCAGGCGATCTATAAGCGGGATTCTCCCATCGTCACAGGAGGAGACGAGAGTTGGAAGACTCTCCTTCCACTTGTCGACAATGCCAATCTGTTGCACGCTCGCATTCACCACATTGAGAGAGATGAAATCGGCCATCTCAGTGCCGCGAGCGAACGGGCTCGATTGAAGATACGCAAGCTTGAACTCGCATTGCCACGAGGTCAAACACTTCAGAAGGTCAATCCTGAACGCTATGCGAGACTGCAAGCCCACATCGACGATGCGGAGGCACAATACGGTCAGCATATCGATTCACTTGAAAAACTGTATGTCGATTTGGACATCTACACAGCCATCCTCATCGACAGTAGTGGCCTTGAGACATCTCTGCCCATTGGCAAGATCATTCGCGCACTGCGGCCGAATTCAATGAGTTTCTCTGAGAAGACCTGGCTCTATATAGTCAAGGTATGGGAAGTCTTGGCTGACGAACCACGGGAAGCCAATACTGAAGGCGGTCTTTTCCCTGCGATTATCGGGACGGTGATGATGGTCTTACTCACAAGCATTATCGTGGTCCCATTTGGAGTCATTACCGCCTTATACCTTGGCGAGTATGCCCGACAGGGCGTCATCGTGAAGATCGTCAGGATCGCGATTAATAACCTCGCTGGCGTCCCATCAATTGTGATTGGAATCTTTGGGCTTGGTTTCTTTATCTATGCCGTTGGTGGAACGATTGATACGTTCTTCTTTGCTGAAACCCTTCCGAATCCGACGTTTGGGACCGGTGGCCTGTTGTGGGCGGCCCTGACGCTCGCACTCCTGACCGTGCCAGTGGCTATTGTTGCAACTGAGGAAGGCTTAGCCGCGGTTCCACGTGATTACCGGGAGGCCTCAGTCGGGCTTGGAGCCACAAAATTTGAAACCATATGGCGCGTGGTGCTCCCCGTCGCAATGCCGGGAATTTTGACCGGCTTTATCCTTGCCATTGCCAGGGCAACCGGCGAAGTCGCACCGCTGATGCTAACCGGGGTCGTGAAACTAGCTCCGGATCTCCCCTTGGATACAACCTTTCCGTTCGTGCACCTCGATCGAAAATTCATGCATCTTGGGTTTCATATCTATGATGTTGGATTCCAGTCTCCGAACGTCGAAGCTGCCATGCCAATGATTTACGTCACGACCCTCGTCCTGCTCATCATCGTCGTCGCACTGAACCTCCTGGCCATCACACTCCGTCAGCGTCTTCGAAAGAAGTATGCCGGCGCGACTGTCTAGGGACGCAATCGATGTCAGCTGACAACATTTTACATACCGAACCGAAAGTTCTCATACAAGATCTGAGTTTCTTTTATGGAACTGCCCAGGCGCTGTGGACCATCAACTTGTCTGTTCCAACACGGCAAATCACCGCCTTGATCGGTCCTTCAGGGTGTGGAAAATCGACTCTGCTTCGCTGTTTGAACCGCCTGAACGACTTGATAGAGGATGCACGTCTGGAGGGAACGATTCTTCTCGATGGCCTGAATATTCACGATCCAGAACTCGATATCACCGATCTGAGAAAACGCGTCGGGATGGTATTTCAACGGTCCAATCCATTCCCGAAATCAATCTACGAGAACGTGGCCTATGGTCCCCGCCTTCAAGGAATCCGAAACCGCGCTGAACTGGACATCATTGCGGAAAAGAGTTTGACCGAGGCCGGCCTATGGGACGAAGTGAAAGATCGCTTAACCAAAAGCGCGTTGGGGCTATCGGGGGGACAGCAACAACGGCTGTGCATTGCCAGGGCGCTGGCGGTCGAACCAGATGTGTTGTTGATGGACGAACCTTGTTCGTCCCTTGACCCTATCGCGACCGGAAAGATCGAAGAACTACTCTTTTCGCTCAAACACACCCTCACGATTATCATTGTGACTCACAACATGCAGCAAGCCGCCAGAATCTCAGACCACACCGGATTTCTGCTCATGGGTGAACTAGTCGAATTCGGGGAGACAAAAACGATTTTCACTGTTCCAGCCGATCACCGAACAGAGGACTACATCACCGGTCGATTTGGATAACCGTTAGTCGGCGCGTCCTTCTGCCTCCCCGGTGAGGGGCACAAAGCGCACACCGCTAGTTTGTGAGGTCTTGAACTCTCCCATGATTTTCTCTCCCAATGTGAGCTCTTGAAACCGGTTTGTATCCCCAACAGGCATAATCAAAAGACCGCCTTCCTTGAGCTGTGCAATGAGCGGGGCAGGAATATGATCGGCTGCTGCGGTGACGATGATCTTGTCGAAGGGAGCAAATTCCTCCCAGCCTCTGTAGCCATCGCCATGCTTAACCCTGACCGCTGTGTAGCCAAGACTCTCTAGCGATAAACGAGCAAGCTCTGCCAACTCCTCAATTATCTCGATGGAATACACCTGATCCGTGAGTTCGGCAAGAATAGCCGCTTGGTATCCTGATCCAGTCCCAACCTCTAAGACCTTCTCACCACGTTTGACACTCAGATGCTGCGTCATGAGAGCAACAACGTACGGCTGTGAAATAGTCTGATCATGGCCAATAGGTAATGGCTGGTCTGAATATGCCGCATCCCAGTATTGCTGTGGAACAAAGCGATGGCGAGGCACAACAGCCATGGCACGAAGCGTGTGTACGTCGGTAATGTCGCGGGCGACAAGATCCCGTTCGACCATGCGCGCTCTCTGTTCATCGAACGAATCGTGATCGGATTTGGGAATTTTACAGAAGCTAAGCATCCCACCAACTCCCACAAGAAGAAGAAGAAGAAAAAGAAGAGAGAAGAACATCTTATCAAGGCATAAATATGCCAGCAAATTGAGCACTGAATACACCCTCTACATGAACAGGCTTCGAGAAGAAATGGCTCCCCGGGCAGGGCTCGAACCTGCGACAAGTCGGTTAACAGCCGACTGCTCTACCAACTGAGCTACCGGGGAACACTGCATTCGAGAGAATTTGAGGGTCGAAGTATACTCGAAATGGAAGTGGGGGTCTACGACTACGGCCAGGGAGCCACGAGGAAACGGGGAGCGGGGCTGAGCGCTAATCCATCATAGGCATTTCGTCAAACCCGGCATAGTGTTTGGCCCAGGAAAGGTAAATGGCCCCACTGTCTTTCATGGCGGCTTTCATTTTGGTGGCACGATCTAGACTTTCACCACCATCCTCGGAAGTGTGAAGCCCTTGAACGTATTGATCAAAGGCCTCATTCAGACGTTCCATGGCCAACTCAACTTCAGCCACGGCTACCCTTACATCTTCAGTCATCGTCTTTTACGGGTTCCTTGAGATTACGCCTATTGGTAGGCTGACCCCAGATCGGCAGATTCCCCAGCCTCTTCAAGAAGCTTTCCGTCACCTCCAACAGCTTTCATCTCGAGGGCAAAGTGTTTGGCCGCATCGCACACAACCACGCACAATTCGCACCCCTTGCACCGATGAAGAATGACCTCGGCAACCATCTTCTCGGCATTGAGCATGATGCAATCGGGCTCCGGACAATACATGATGCACAGTCGGCATCCCTTTTTCGCGATACACTTATCATCTACGACAATGGCAACGTTATACATGCGATCTCTTCTCTCTTAAGCGGCTGCAACCATCAGCTCATATTTATTCTCATTGGCCCAGGTGCCAGCAGCCTTATAGGCGTAATCCACCACCGCAAGATTTTTTGACAAGAGTTGTTCCTTTTTGGCAAATTTCTTCTTGATGGCCTCATCAAGGGTCGCCGTTCCGCCCGACGCCACATATTTTTTCCCAAAACGGTCTTGCAGAGCCAAATCTAGGGACTTCATCGACACGCAGCCGGTGATTCCTGACACGGAACCAATCAACGCCATATTCGTTGATAACTCCGTTCCGGCAATATCTATCGCGTACTTGGTGGCTGGAATATAAAACGTGGATGCGTTCAAATCGACCAGTCGCTGCTTATCCTCTTTAGTCAACAACGGAATATCAGAGTTGATAATCAGCAATCCGTTCTCTTTGAGCCCGTCATAGAATGGAGCGGTGTAACTCTTTTGCATGGTGATGACTTGCGGATGAAACACGATGATTACGTCAGGATAGACCAATTCGCCACGGTCATAAATCCGATCAAGACCGACGCGAGTATAGGCCTCGGCAGGAGCCATGCGCTTCTCCGCTCCGAAAAACGGATTCGAAATTGCCCACTTGTTCTCTTTTGAAGCCGCCATCGCAAGCACATGAGCTGAGGTGACGACTCCCTGGCCACCAAGACCTGACATCCTGATATTCAAACGCCGTTTAATCATGCCATGCTCTCCCTTTGATAGCCCTCGACACTTACGCCGTGGCTGATTGTGTCAGCGCAGCCTTGGCAGCGGCCTTCCGTTCTTTCTCTTTGGCTGCCATTTCAGTGATCAGTTCTTTCGCTTCGGGAGACATATATTCTTTGAATGCAAATCGCAAGCCTGGTTTTTCGGAGTCCCTCATCTCCTGCAAGCCTTCCATGCTCTGTTTCCCAATCTCAAGAATGCAGGGCGTATACATCTGGAGATAGGTTGGGCCGATCTCTCGTGCGACGTACACGGCATTTCTGACGACCTTTTCCACCAACGATGGTTTGCTGACCGTACAGTTCACTACATAATGGCACCCCGATTCCTGAGCAATCTCGGGTAAACGAACCTTTTCGAACTGCTTTCCAATGGGCGCCATTTTGG
>JYMV01045532.1_pt1 | contig 14744 bp, 15 predicted proteins | sample 338911 | NCBI WGS metagenome assembly JYMV01 (sample SAMN03354496, study PRJNA234377) | hydrothermal vent metagenome | biome: Deep sea; feature: Hydrothermal plumes at the Eastern Lau Spreading Center, Western Pacific Ocean; material: Seawater | place: Tonga | collected 2009 | depth 2000 m m
TGATACCAATACTTTTCATGTTTCACTCCAGGAAGATGGAAGCTTGAAGTACGAACAAATCATTGAAGGTGAAGACGTAACCGACGTACTAGACTACGTGCAGTTCAAGGCGGATGAACTATCCGGAAGAGTGTCGGGGTTTTTGGTTAATCATGTAGAGGCGGGAAACATTACTCAGGAGGAAGCAAACGAGTTTCTATCCCTATACAAGGAAGGTCTTAAAGGTTACACCTATCTTCTCAAATCAAATTCTTAGAAAGATTCATCATCCATAAACATCCAATTCCCTAAAAAAACAATCAATACACGCAATTATCTATCCTAATGCCCTGCTCTGTGTGAGGAAACAATCTTACCAACTCGTCTGACAATACTTGGTAACCCCGTTTATTGAAGTGGTCCCAATCAATTGGACCGTGCATAAACTCAAAGGATGCAGCTAATCTGATACTTTTAGTGACGTTTATAAATGAGAAATTATGGTTTACTGCAATCTGCTTAATAGCCCCGCATAACCTTGTGTGACTCTTCTCGATTGTGGCTGTTTCTATAATATTTAGACTCTGCATAAATCCCCTATAATGGACATTTGAAGAAATAATCTTGTAGGAGGATAAGGTAGAGGGAATGAACACTATTTTAATTTCTGATTGAGGAAAAAATTTATTTAGATTAAGAAGTGATTGCTTAAATACCTCTATAGCACCAGCTAGTGACTCGTTTCTCAGACCAATCTTTTTTTCAAAATCAGTATAACCAAACAAAGGAGGAGCTTGCAGATGGCTTGGCAGACCAGTTTTTTTTCCATTCATCAATGCAACATTCAACTCAACCTTTTCCCCATCCGTCAAGGTGACAGCCACGCCTCCTTTATAAATCGATTGATGATAGGAATTGTTTTCTTTAGATATTTTTTTTAATGACGCCCACTCCTTAAACAAATTTGAGGTCCCTTGAAAAATAGATCGCGTAAACAACATGTCCTTCCAAAAACTTCTATCAAATTTTCGATTTACAACTTTTTCAAATTCAGCTTTTAAAAAACCGTGAAATCTATTTACTTCATACACTTTTCCAATTTCTTTTTCAGTTGCTCTCAGATTTTCATTTACAAACTGAATATTGTCGTAAACATCATTTCCTTCAGAAAAAAATATCAAAAGATACTTAGGAGGAGAAAGTTGATAGTTTTTGACGGAGTTTATATATAAAAACTGGGTGATTGGCCCTTTCCATATTCCGCCAAAACTACCAACACCTCCCTGCGCAAAAGAGACAACATCGATCCCTGTTTTTTCATTAATCAAATGGGCTGGAGAATACCTAGGGGACCCTAAAAAACTATTTTTACGTACTTCCTCCAACCAATCACCCGATCCAACAGCAATAGAATCACCCACAATGGCGATGTATTCATGAGGGAATATACTTTTCTTGGAACTTTGCGCTAGAATTCGAAGGTTTTTGTCTATAGAACCATATAAACGCAGGGGAAGTTTATCTAAAAACTTTGGAAACAACCATTCTCCGAGAACTAATATTAATAAAAAACTTATTAAAAGGGTTACTAGTTTACCGACGATAAAGCTTGCTTTAAGACGGGGCAATTGCTACCTCTTTTTATGCGTAAGACGATTTTATGCGAAACCCTTCAATTTTTCGATCGGCTTTAGCCAGATGACCCAAGCCATCAGGTTAAAGCTTTTTGGATTGCGGAAGCAATAAGTTTACAGGCGAAACTATTCGGGTGTTGATCCTGCTGGCTTACCCAAAGGCCTGCCTCATACTCACCCCGCAAGTTTTGCAATAGATTGACAAATGGAATTCTTTGTTCATCAGCTACACTTTTGAGTTTAATATTTATATCCTCAAAAGGATAAGGATTTAAATGATGTAGTTCGGGGTAATTTACAATCATTAGTTTAATGCCCTTTGAATAAGAATATTTCGATAACCTAGAAATGGCAGCTTTTGCTCTTCTCCTAAAAATAAGCGGCTGATACTAGACAAACGGAGAGAGAAAAAAACATAAGCGGCCGAGTGTTTCATGAGAAAATTTTTTGTGGGACGTGGAATAGGTTCAGCATCGTTTATGAAGTAATTAAGAATAACAATATTAGGAGAAAACAGAACCCCCCTGTTTAGAAAACTAGCAACTTGCATTTCAGTATTTGTATTACCTACACCCGTATTAATGACCTCAAAGGAACGTTCCCCCGCGCTATCATTCAGTAAAACTTCTAGTCGAGAGGAAACAGTTTCGTTAGAGGGAACTCCCCAGCCAAAAGTCAAAGAATCACCAATCATCATTATCCGGGTAACCCCTTCGGGTGGGTTGACTGATACTGCCTTATTGCGATAGCCGTCGGAATTAATATCTACACCTACACCCATTAGCAATGCGGTTCTATTAGGAATGTGCTGATGACCTTCATCCGATTGCTTTGCAACCTTTTTGAGTTTTCTGGCATACTTCCACATTTCCAAGTTGTATTCCATTCCATCGTCGACCACAACTCTCACAAATATTTCCGAGGCAATAAAACAAAGGGAGGTAACAACACATAGTAAAACAATTTTTATGGAGACTGCTCGAGTAAGCATATTGAAAGTCATACTTAAAAAAAAGGCCTGATTAAGGGGAATACCCGCGGTGTAGGACAGAATATACCTTGGTAGATTGGGACTTAAAGTGGAGAGATCTTCCTAAAGAAATATTTTTATAAAACATACACTCTTGCCCTAAAATATTGCATAAACAAAAGGGTCAATCGAAGTGCCGCTAGTAAATAAAAAAATTGCGCCAAATAAAGTAGCAAAAAAAATAATAGGGATTAAAACAAATATTATATTCTTTTTAAGAACCAAACAGAAGGTTTTCATTTCTAGTGTAATTGATTATGGTTTATTCTACAGCTTATTCTTTTAATAAGATCTATTACCTACGTATAAATTTTATCGACAATCGAGCTGATAATCTAAATACCTAATTCAAGAAAAACTTTAAAACTGGCAAGAGATTTATGAAAAGATTTGTTACAGAATCATTTCCCAGGTAATCACCTGTTCTGCGAGGATAGTAGTTTTTGCTTTTTTCCCGATAACGAGTTCTAAGTCGGTTGGAGGAATACCCGTGCCGGGCCGTTTCAAACTGATCATTTCTGAGGTTATAGTTGTACCTAATTCGATATCTATTCGAGCAACTAAACTACGCCGAGCTGACCTCTTTACAGTTTCTTCGGAATCTTGTACTTTTTTCATCCCGTCTCCTAGAATACTCCGCACACTAACCGTCGCTTCCTTCAAGGCGGCTAGCTCAGAGGGTTCCATTGAAATTTGCTGATCCACTCCCGGAAGACCACGATCAATCGTAAAATGTTTTTCTATCATCACAGCACCCAAAGACGCTGCCACAATTCCCGACAAATTGTCCGTAGTATGATCAGATAGTCCAACAGGCACCTTGAAACGCGAAGTCATTTTTTTCAGGCAAGCGAGGTTCATCTCGTGGTATTGAGAGGGATAATTAGAAACACAATGCAACAGAATGATATTTTCATTACCCTTACGCCGAATCGCTTTTAAGGCAGTTTCGATTTCTTCATTCGTTCCCATACCCGTTGAAAGAACTATTGGCAAACCTGTCTGTCCTACCCGTTTCAGAAACGGGAGGTAGGTAAGGTCAGGCGAAGCAATTTTAATCGCAGGCATTCCGAGCTCTACCAGCATATCGAGCGAATCATCGTCAAAGGGGGTGGAAAATAGAGGAATGCCTAGCTCATGGGAAAACCCAAACAAGGTTTCATAATCTTTGCGGGTAAGCTGATAACGCTGTAAAAATTCATAGAAAAAAATTTCACGATCTGGTTGGTCGGGGTCCTTAGCCTTAACCGTTTTGGAAATTAATTCGCTACCGATGAAAGTTTGCAACTTAACAATATCAGCACCATTCTCTGCAGCTGACCTTATCATTTCACAAGCTAAGTCGACATCCCCATTGTGATTAAACCCTATCTCAGCAACAATCAGGGGTGCCTTATTGGCCCCAAAGGGTCTCCCGCAGAAAATAGTTTCGTTTTCATCGTTTTGGAAAGAGGACAAGGAAAGCCAGAAATTGTTAAGTAAATAAACTGAGGACTATTACACTTAGTTTTCATTCTAACAAAATTATTATACACTATAGAGCATACCGAACCATTGAAACCATCGTGGAGGAATATATTGAGCCAAGCTTACAATGTTTTAATTGCTACCGAACTAAAGGGTATTAGTGAAGATGCTGAAAAAGAAATGGCTATGCGCCTAGAAGAGCACGGTTTTGAAAAAATACCCACCTTAAGTTCAACTTGGGAGATGAAATGCGATGCTGAAGATGAGTCTGAAGCGAAAGATCAAGCGATCCAAATTTTCGTAAATGTCTGTCGCACTTATCCCTTTGAGCTTCGTATGGTTGTACATGCTGGGACCTCTCAAATAATACGACGAAAAAAAAGCTTTGAAGCTTGACTTCGCCTTGAGAAAAAGCATCTAATTATCAAATGGGAATCATTCGAATTTTAAATTGACGCATACGAAATTAAAATGAACATTATTTTAAATAGTTATTGCAACTTAAAATGTAATTACTGCTTCGCTGATGAGTACATGGAAGAGACTGTGCGGACTCCTGGAAAATCTATGGATTTTGACTACTTCATCAACGAACTACTTCCTCGAATCAAAAATACGCCTGTTATCAATTTTATGGGAGGCGAGCCTACCCTCCATCCGCAGTTCAATGATATTTTTACTCAAACGCTTGATGCCATGCCTTCTTATACGTCTCTGGGATTATTTACAAATGGATTGATGAGTGACAAAGTTCTGGACATGCTGGTTAATGTTATCGGGCGCGATGGAGCTCTCAAAAGAAAAATTACTTTTTCAGTTTTACTAAACTGGCAGACACTTGATAATATTTCTGAAAAAAATCATGACCAGTGCCGGAAAGTCGCCGAAATATTGATGCGCAAGAACGGATACAGCGTCACTTTCAGCATTAATCTCTACTCAAAAGATCAAGATATAGAATCTCAATGTGAACAAATAGACGAGATTTACCAGAACGTAGGATTACCCAAAGATCAGCAATATAGGATAAGAGTAAGCCCAGCCTTCCCTATAGTAGGGGGTGAATCCAATGTTTATCTACCTATACGGGACTTTCCGAAACTAGGTCGCAAAATGTTTCAACTCCTTAAAAGATTTCCTCAGATGGCCTTTAGGTTTGACTGCTCTTTTCCACCCTGCTTTCTTGACGAGATCGAAGCAGACGAAACTGATCTCGTCCAACGTTTTTATTTTCATGGTTTCAAACAGGTCCCGGAATTAGATGAATGGAAAAATCAGGACCTTTATTTCGGTTGTGCCGATGGCAGTCCAATGGATATAGATTCAAAAGGCGATTGCTTCAACTGTTTTCCTTTTCATGAAATGCAATTAGGCAACATCAGTGAGTTTAAGGAAGTCAACTCGATCGCCACGGCTCGCATGGGTGCAAGATTCTTAAACAATGTCTTTGAGAAAACCGAAGTCAAGGAACCGTGTAAATCTTGCCCTCATTACATGGTACGATGCTCCAGTGGTTGTTTCGCCTACAATTTCGTTTAAAAAAACGTCAATTTTTTTTTAAATAAAATACTGCTTGGTCACCTCGAGCATCTCGATTGAGTTGCATCGCCTTCCTACGAAATCGATCTATCTGTTCCTGATTAAAAATAGATTGTGCGGGATTCATACTATAAGACTTCTCCGATCGTAAAGAGATTCCGTTTTTGTACTGCTCGCTTCCCCAAAACTGAAATTCATCCGAATCGAATACTATGTCTTCAATGTGAAATTTTTCTTTCCTTGCTAGAATTCGTAGGCTATCTAGACTGTGTAAAAAAAAGTGCCTTGGCGCATCAAGTTGCACCCAATGAGTTCCGTAATCCTCCCAAGCAAAAGACGAAACTACAGGGATACGAATCAAACAGCACCCACCGGGATTAAGCAATTTAGAGACAGATTGTAGGACTTTTAGCGGGTCCTGCATATGTTCAAAAGAATGATGAAACATGATCAAATCCCATAATCCTGTGACCTCTTGGACCTCCTGGCGAGAAACAACTAATCCGTTTTCGTATTCTATATCTCGATCAATATGAGGGTCGACTCCCAGTACATTTGAAAATCCTGCTTCGTACAAAAGATAAAGAAGAGTGCCGGCCCCGCACCCCACATCTAAAATTTTCGATTGCTTGGTTAAGGAAATACGAGACAAAGCTTTCAAGTCTTCGGGTGCCGGATAAAACTTTTCGATCCATTGCCCTAGAAATCCTTTGCCAAGAGCGCCATAGCTATCGCGCACCCGACGAACCCACCTTTCAATTGGCTTGCGATAAAAACAGGAGGGATCAGTGGCAAAGCTAAGATACCCCTTGGGATAATATCTCGACATGTCTTCGGGAAATTTTATAATCTGTAAACACTCGCATTGAACGCATTTAAAATACAAAAACTCTTCACTAAGCCCGTACATCATCTCCCGGATTCGGTAAACCGGATGATAGTCATTTGAGTCACAAATGCGGCAAAGGTTTTTCCGGGTCTCAGCGGGGCTATTCATGAGTTTGGCAGGTGAGGAACTTTATCGGATCATTTTTGTTCGTCCAAATCACAAAATCCGATCCGTTTTAAATTCGTTGGCTATAATTAACACGTGATACCCTTGCTTAGTTTGCACAGGCCCATGTATAGCTCCCTGAGTTATTTCTTTTTTTTCCAAGGCATTAGAGATGATGTCATGAAGCTCTTCATTTTCTAGCTTCTTAAATCCACCCCGTGGCGAGCGCGGATCTTCCGGGTTCCATCCCATTTCTACCCAACCAAGATTACCACCATCATTTTTTGAGCGGCAGTTGCTATACTTCTCGGCAAGTTTCATTAGTAACTGGACTTGAGCCACACCTGACTTCCCCTCTCCAATCGTCTCAACCAATAGATCAGCCACTTTCTTACTAGCAACCTGAATATGTCTAACCTGAATTTGAAAAGAAAAACCGGCCATAGTTAAATTTTAACCTTTTCAGTTTATGGTTTTGTTAAGATACGAACCCGGCCTAATCCAAAATCAGATTTTTTTGAAATCGCCAGAGATACATAATAAATAAAATACTCGCGATTTTCCAGCATAGAACTAAACAACCGCTAAATATAACTAAAAATGAACAATCCTAAAATACCCGTTATCCTCGCCTCTCAATCTCCAAGAAGAATCGAACTACTTAAAACAGTCATCGAAAATTTTCGGGTGGTCCCGAGTAAAATAGATGAGATTTGTGACACAGATCTCTCGCCTGAAGAAAATGCAATATTATTGGGTCGCAAAAAAGCCACTTCTGTCGCAAAACTCCATCCCCATCATTTGGTCATTGGCGCAGATACCCTGGTCGTTTTAGAAAACAAAATTATCGGCAAGCCCACCGATACCGAAAATGCTCGCCAAATTTTAAGGCAATTGAGTGGACAAGAGCACAAAGTGATTACGGGCGTTGCCGTAGTTCATTCAAAAATATTTTCTGCCGCTAGTATTTCTCGTGTCCGCATCAAAACTCTGACTTCGAATGAAATCAATTCTTACGTCAAATCCGAAGAACCGATGGATAAGGCGGGAGCTTATGCCATTCAAGGGAAGGGGTCATTTCTGGTTGAAAGTTATGACGGGCCTTATTCAAATATCGTTGGACTACCGATAAACCTGCTTAAAAACCTTTTACAAAAATTAAATCTTTCTATTTAAAATACGCTTTAAATAAGATCTTTCAATAAAATCAACTTGACTTTCATCTAACTTTATTTATCCCCAAAAAAACCACAAAACATATTTAACTTGCTGTAACCACTCTTTCAACATAAAATTGTATTCGTGTTTTTAAGTAACTTTCAATTGAAGCTTTTTTCCTTAAGCGCTTTCTCTTATGACAAAGAGACCTAATCAACAAATTCAAGGCTATTGTGAAAAATGCGAAGCCCCCGTCTTTCTAAATAATTCAGACGACCAATACGGGAATACGGTAATAACTTTAAATTGCTGGAATGGGCACTACGCATGGATAAACATTGAAGGGATTGAATCTGATCTTCCTGCGGGCAACCAAGCTCAAGCATCTGTACCCCTCGTTAAAAGGATCAGTTTTTTTAAACTTCCATGAATGAAAACCCCAGAACAGAACCAGCCCAATTCCTAAGCTGCTTTTTTCTTACCCTTCTCATACTCTATCTCCCTGCACCAACATTTAGCCAATCCAAACCGACACCACCTACAGGAATGATTTTTATACCTGAAGGGTATTTCCCCATGGGAAATTCTTCTGGGAGGGAAGATGAAAAACCCCTTCATTTTGTCTACACGAGAGCATTTTTTATCGACAAACATGAAGTTAGTAACGCCAAATACATGAAATTCATTGGAGCAACTGGCCATGCAAAACCAACATTTTGGGAAGACGAAACCTTAAACCTGCCAAACCACCCGGTAGTTGGTGTTAGCTGGCGGGATGCTATGGCTTACGCAAAGTGGAAAGGGGGCCGGTTACCGACAGAGGCTGAATGGGAAAAATCTGCCCGTGGAAATGATGACAGACTATGGCCTTGGGGACGAAAATTTGACAAGGGCTTTTTTTTCTATTACGTAAACGTGTTTGGAGAAGAGGATAATTATAAAAAAACCGCGCCGGTAAATTATTACGAATCAGGAGCCAGCCCATTTGGATTGTTGAATATGTCCGGCAATGTTTGGGAATGGTGTCTTGATTGGTATGACAAAGATTTCTACCGCATCAGTTCAGAACTGAACCCTCAGGGACCCTTGAGTAACGGAATTTATAAAGTACTGCGTGGCGGGTCTTACCTAAATAGTATTGATGGGGTCCAAGTCGTTCGACGGTCACGTAATCGTCCTCACATCAAAAATGAAATCTACGGATTCCGTACTGTACTGCCAATGCCATGACCGAGCGACCCGACAAAAGGGCTATCGCTTCTTGGGCGTTTTACGACTTCGCCAATACTATTTTTTCCATGAATGTGATCTCTCTCTATTTTGCCCTATGGGTCACAGTGGATCATGGCGGACAGGACATACTTTATAGCACAGCTCTTTCTGGCTCTATGTTGGCAGTCGCTATTAGCGCGCCTGTTTTCGGAACGATTTCAGACCAAACTGGAAGACGCCGTTTCCCCTTAACTCTTCTTACCATCATTTCGGTTTTAGCCACTGCGCTAATTGGGCAGGCTGATGAATTATGGGTGGGGCTACTTTTATTTGTTATTGCTAATTACTGCTATCAGTCAGCACTCGTGTTTTACAATGGCATGCTACCTAGTGTTGCCCGCCGGTCAAATGTAGGGATGATTTCAGGATATGGGGTAGCACTTGGTTATATTGGCTCTATCGCTGGTCTAAGCCTAGTCGAACCCTTTGTAACCGATAGCGATAGGTCAGCCGCATTCCTTCCCACGGCGATCCTATTTCTTGTGTTTGCCATCCCCTGTTTTCTTTTCGTAAAAGATCTCGATCCAAAACCCTTTTATGTAGATGTCGGTCAATCTTTTCGAATTTTGAAAAAAACAATTGCAAACACATCTGACTATCATGTTTTATTAAAATTCTTTGTCGTTCATTTTCTTATCCTTGATGTTGTTAATACGATTATTGCTTTTATGTCAATATACGCAAACAAAGTGATTGGATTTGATGGCAAGCAAATAACAAGTTTTTTAATTCTTTCAACCATTTTTGCCATGCTGGGGTCCTTGATAATCGGTTGGTTGGTTAAACATAAAGGAACGGTCTTTTCTTATAGTCTCGTTTTGTGGCTTTGGCTGGCAGCACTGACCCTCATCGTGATCAGTCCAGGGGAGACGTTATTCTGGGTGGTAGGTCCTTTGGCCGGAGTAGGTATGGGAGGGGTATGGGTTGCCAGCCGAGCTATTGTTGTGGAGCTATCTCCCCCTGAAAAGATAGGTGAGTTTTTTGGCATTTACAGCCTGGCCGGGAAGATGGCTTCTATTGCGGGCCCTTTACTTTGGGGAAGTGTTGTATGGATATTTCAAGACACCCAAACCTTGAAGTATAGAGCGGCTGTTGGTTCTCTTCTTTTAATTACTATCGTAACGATATTTTTATTCAATACATTAAAAAAACAAATCAAAACACACCTTGTCTCTAATTGAACAACAAGAATAGCTATCAAAAGTTTTAGGAAATAAACGGGTTGACAATTCTAACGAGCCTAGATACCGTAATTTTATCGCAAACAAAGTGAACGTACTAAAAGGAAATGACTTTCATGTTTCGGCCTAGCAATAAAATAATCTACGCTAGTTTTTTTTGTTTTTTCACCTCGATTTTAACGGGAACTTTTGCATTTTCGCATTCCGGGCATACGCATGAAGAAAAACTTCGCATATCTCTACCTGATGTTGTTGCAAAAGTGAATGGCCAAGACATTCACAATGACGACATCCTTCGCGAGCTGAAAAAAACTTTAAAAAGCTATAAGGATAGAGGTATACCTCTAAGCGTCGAAGAAGAAAGAATTACAGCAAAAAAATTAATTGATAATGAAATTGGGCGCGCATTATTATTACAAAAGGGTAATGAAATAAAAGCTAATGTGTCTGACAAAATGCTAGAGACAAAACTAAGAAAAATCAAATCATCCTTTAAATCCGATGCTGTTTTTGAGCATGAATTGAAAAACAAAAAATTAACTCTTGAGAGATACAAGAAAGAGCTCAAAATCGACCTTCTGATGCAACAAGTGATAGACCAAGAAATCGAACCGAACATAAAGATCACTGAAGAAGAGATCAAGGCCTTTTACGAAACAAGTAAAAATAAATTTATTATGGACAAAAAAGCCCGGGCCAGCGTTATCCTTATTAAGGCTAAACGTGGGGATAAAAAATCTGAGAAATCTGCTCGACAAAAGATTGAAACTATTTCAGAAGAGATAAAAAAAGGTTCGAGTTTCAGCGAAATGGCTATTAAACATTCGCAAGACAGCCTAGCCCCGAAAGGGGGTGACTTAGGCTATTTTACTAAAAATCAGATATTTGGTGCTTTTAGTGTAAGGGCGTTTGACATGAAGATAAACGAAGTTAGCCCCGTTTTTAAAACCGGCCTCGGATTCCACATCTTGAAACTTACAGACCTCAAAGAAGGCAAAACGATGCCCTTTGATAAAGCAAAAACTAGAATAGAAAAGATGCTTAGAAAAAACAAGGTGGGGAGCGCTACCCGCAACTACGTGAAATCGCTAAAACAAAAATCAAAGATAAAAATGTATTTCTAACGAAAAATTAAAAAAACCTTTACACCTTCGTTCTAACTAAAATCATCCAATGAAGTCAAACAGGCATACGATTTTCTCTTAACCAGCTTTGTTGGCAAACAAGGCTAAAGTCCCTCCTACCATCTGGGATCATTTTTTCTTCTCCTTATTCGAGGCAGGTTTTTTATTCTCAATCTGACTAAGCTTACGTTTTACAATTTTTTCCTTGTCATTTTCAAAATCTACTTTTAAATAAACCGAACTTGGGAAAACCTTGAACACCAAAGCATCTTTTTTCTTCCCCGCAAAGTCAATTTTAATTTTATCTCCTGCTTTCATAACTCACTCCTGTCTTTACTGCGACCCTGCAAAACACAAGTCGACCCGAACTACTTATAAAATTTTTAATTATCAAAGAGGAGACAAGACTAATTTAAAACCAACAGCGAGTCAACGGTTTCTTCGACAAAGCTATAATGCAAGTTTGGTTCAAGTCTGTTCTCTGGTACAATCTCAAAAAATTAATAAATTATATCATGAGCACCCTCCAAACTTATCCGGCTAAATTATTTTCAGATCAGCAACCCGATTTCTCGTGTGCAGAGGTGGTGTTCAACTTACCCCTTAACGATGCATTCACTTATGAAATTCCCTTACATTTTAGTGGAATGGTCAAAAAAGGAATGCGGGTACTTGTTCCATTTGGGCGACGTCGACTCACTGGATATGTTATTGGCATATCACACCATAATGAAAAAAATATCCCATTAAAGGCAATTGAAGAAGTTCCGGACTCAGAACCAGTAATTTCAAAAGAGCTTCTTTCTCTAACCCGATGGATAGCTGATTACTATCATTCTTCCTGGGGTGAGGCTATTAAAGCTGCTCTACCTGCAGGACTTGATGACACAAGCCTGGACAAACTTTATCTAACAGACCAGGGGCTCATTGCCCTCACAGAAGATACTCAGTCCGCCCGAGCTACTTATATTCTTCAAATTTTGCGTTCAAAAAAAGGTTTAACTTCAAAGCAACTAGAACGTTCTCTTAGAAAAAAATACAGCCCGAGCACTCTGGCAAAACTAAAACGGGATGGACTGGTAGACGTAGAAAACAAAATTAAACGTAGCTCTTTAAAGTACAAATACGAAACGGTTATCCGGTTGGCAGACAATTCATCTACGAAAGAAGAAATTCAAAAATTGCTAAAGCACAGTCCAAAGCAACGTAAAGTTTATGAATTTATCTGCAGAGGCCAAACCACTACTTCTATTTTAAATTGTAAAATACCAGGATCTTCGCAAATTCTTAAAAGTCTTCTTAGAAAAAAACTTATTGAAACATGTTTGAGAAAAGAAGAAAAGATGTTGGATCAATCGGATTTGGACTCCGAATGGACAGCTGAAAACCCACTTCAATTAAATAAAGAACAGAATAAATGCTATAGAGAACTCAAACAATCCATCGAGAAGTCGGTTTTTCAGCCTTACCTATTGCATGGAGTAACGGGAAGTGGAAAAACAGAAATCTATCTTCGTTGTATTCAACTCGTACTCAACCTCAATAAATCTGCCGTAATGGTAGTCCCTGAAATTTCTCTGACTCCACAAACTGTTGAACGGTTCCGCCGGCGATTTGGTAATCAAGTCGCCGTTCTTCATAGTGGGTTGACACAAAAAGAACGTTTTCTTGAATGGAAAAAAATTCGAGATGAAAAGGTTTCTATCGCAGTAGGGGCGCGCTCGGCTATTTTTGCGCCGTTCAAGCATCTGGGGATTATTGTGATTGATGAAGAACACGACACATCCTATAAACAAGATTCATGCCCACGTTATCATGCAAGGGATAGTGCAATAATAAGAGCTCAGAAACAAAACGCCGTCGTACTCCTTGGATCAGCAACTCCTTCCCTTGAGTCGATTAAAAATGCAGAAAAAGGGAAATATCATTATCTTTCTCTTAAAAAGCGGGTTCGAAATAGATTGCTCCCTATTGTCAAAGTCATAAACATGAAGCAGGAAATGGAGTCAAAAAAAAACTTTTCTATTTTTTCGACCTCGCTTAAAAAAGCTATTTTCGAGCGGGTAAAACGAGGAGAACAAACGTTTCTGTTTCTTAACAGGAGGGGAACAGCAAACTATGTTTCTTGCAAGGAATGCTCCTTTGTCTTCGAATGCCCTCACTGTAGTGTAACCCTTACTTTTCACAGTAAAAAAAATTTCTTACTATGCCACTACTGTAATTTTATAATACGCAAACCTGACTGTTGCGTGGAATGCGGGGGACAAGTTATTCGGTTCAGTGGGTTTGGCACGCAAAAGCTTGAAGATGAAGCGAAAAAACTGTTTCCACAATCCCGAATCGACCGACTTGATAGAGACACTGTGAAAGGACGCGAGTCATTCGAGTCAGTCCATCGCAAAATGAATTTAGGAGAAATTGATATTCTTATTGGGACTCAAATGATAACGAAAGGACATGATTTTCCTAACGTGACTTTAGTCGGTGTCATCTACGCAGATATTTCATTGCATATTCCTGATTTCCGATCAGCCGAACGTTCGTTTCAGTTATTGACTCAAGTTGCGGGGCGAGCAGGGCGTGGCAAAGTGCCGGGACTAGTAATTATTCAATCATTCTTACCAGATCACTATGTTTTTGATTTTGCAAAAGAACACGATTTTAGAGGATTCTCAGAAAAAGAATTGGCTTTGAGGAAAAAATTAAAATATCCTCCTTTCACTCGAATGGTTTCGATTCAAATTGAAAGTGAACATGAGCAAGCCGGTGAAATATTTGCAAATAGCATCCGGAAAGGTTTGGCTCGGATTCTCAAAGGAACAAATGATATTGAGGTTCTTGGACCCGCACGCGCCGTATTTTATCAAATAAATAATCGCTTCCGACGTCACCTTATTCTTCGTTCTTATAATCACAGAAAACTGCATTTGATTCTACGTCGTCTATACGAAACACCCGAAATCAAAAAATCGTCTAGTTCTAAAGTAAAACTAATTTTGGATGTCGACCCAGTCAACCTTATGTAGTTGAAAAATCATAGGTTAAAGAATTAAATGACATTAATTAGAAAACTTTACGACTGGGTCCTGCAATGGGCAACCACATCCTATGCTCTTCCCGTTTTATTTATCATTTCATTTGTGGAATCTTCTTTTTTCCCTATTCCTCCAGATATCTTGCTCATCGCGATGGTTGTAGCATCACCTGTTGGATGGTTTCGTTTTGCATTTGTTTGCTCTATCGGGTCGGTTCTAGGAGGCATGTTCGGGTACCTTATTGGATATCAATTTATGGATCTAATCGGAAACCGCATCGTAGCGTTTTATCATTTTCAAGAAAAATGGGATAAAATTGGATTACTTTATG
>JYMV01032698.1_pt1 | contig 14742 bp, 10 predicted proteins | sample 338911 | NCBI WGS metagenome assembly JYMV01 (sample SAMN03354496, study PRJNA234377) | hydrothermal vent metagenome | biome: Deep sea; feature: Hydrothermal plumes at the Eastern Lau Spreading Center, Western Pacific Ocean; material: Seawater | place: Tonga | collected 2009 | depth 2000 m m
GCTTGGTTTTGACTTGGACGACAGCCGGTTAAAACGGGCTGGGATGGATTACTGGCAGCACGTCGATTGGAAGAAGTGGCCGGACTGGGCGGCATTTGCTGGTTCGATTTCGGGTGAAGCCAAGCTTTGGTTCGTCGAGTCCGGGGGGCCAACGCGCTATCACGATGCCCGGTTTTCCAGCGGGGATTATCTTGTTTTTGGGCGGGAAACCGCCGGGCTGCCGGTGCAACTTTGCCGCAAAGCCGGGGATCGCTGGCTGCGCATCCCGATGTTTCACGACAAGGCGCGTTCGCTGAATCTTTCAAACTGCGTGGCCTTGGTTTTGTACGAGGCGATTCGCCAGTCGGGTTTCGAGGGGGATTTGTAGCGCTTGGCCAAGCGCGCTTTTGGTGCTGGTGTCACTAGGCTTCAGGCAGTAGAAATTACCGGCCTTGGCGGGGCAGTCCGCTTGTTTTGATGAAGAATTCGGTGGAAATCTATGACACGACACTGCGTGACGGCACGCAGGGCGAGGGTGTGAGTTTCTCGGTGGCGGACAAGCTGCGCGTGGCCGAGAAGCTCGATGCGTTTGGTGTGCACTACGTGGAAGGCGGCTGGCCGGGGAGTAACCCAAAGGACATTGAGTTTTTCAAGAAGGCGGCGAGGCGCAAGTGGAAGAACACTCAAATTGCCGCCTTCGGCTCGACACGCCGCAAGAAAGTTGCCGCCAAGGACGATCCGCAGGTCAAGTTGCTCATCGACGCCAAGACGCCGGTGGTCACCATCTTTGGCAAGACGTGGCTGTTGCACGTGAAGGAAGTGCTGCGCACGACGCCGAAGGAAAACCTGGCGATGATCGGCGACACGATCCGGTTCCTGAAAAAGAAGGGCAAAAAAGTCATCTACGACGCCGAGCATGCGCTCGACGGCTACAAGGATGACCCTGGGTACGCGATGGCCACGTGGCTCGCAGCGGAGGAGGCCGGGGCTGATTTTGTGGTGTTGTGCGACACCAACGGTGGCTCGCTGCCGAGCGAAGTGACCGCCATCACAGCCGCCGCTCGTGAGAGGCTTTCCTGCAACGTGGGGATTCATACCCACAACGACATCGGCCTCGGTGTGGCCAACGCGTTGGTCGCCGTGGACGCCGGCGCGACACAGGTGCAGGGAACCATCAACGGCTATGGGGAACGCACTGGCAACTGCAACCTCACCATCGCCATCCCGAATATTTCACTCAAGATGGACAGGCGCACGATCCCGAGGGCGAGCATCGGCAAGTTGCGGGAATTGTCCCGCTTCGTGGATGAAACAGCCAACCTAATGCCGGACCGCCGCCAGCCGTGGGTTGGCGGAACTGCCTTCGCGCACAAGGGGGGCATGCATGTGAACGCCGTACAAAAGGTGGCGCAGAGTTTCGAGCATGCGAACCCGGACGTGGTTGGCAACAAGCGCCGCATTCTTGTGAGCGACCTGGCCGGCCGCAGCAACATTGTGATGAAGGCGCAGGAAATGGGCATTCGCGTCAACAACGACACGCCGCAGTTGAAAGGCATCCTGGCCAAGGTCAAGGAACAGGAGCATCTCGGCTACGATTACGAGGGCGCGGAAGGATCGCTGGCTCTGCTGATTCGCAAGGCGCTTGGCCGGGTCGAGCCGGCATTTCATCTGGAGGCATTTCACGTTTCCATGCACGGGGATGGTGTCGAGCATGTTTGCGAGGCAACCGTCAAGGTGCGAGTCGGCGACAAGACGGCCCACACAGTGGCCGATGGCGATGGCCCGGTGAACGCGCTCGATCATGCGCTGCGAAATGCGTTGCGTGGGTTTTACCCCGTGCTTAAACGGGTGAAACTCACCGATTACAAGGTGCGCATCCTCAACGGCGGAAGCGGCACGGCAGCAAAAACCCGCGTCCTCATCGAGTCTACTGACGGCAAAGAGAGATGGTACACGGTCGGCGTGGATGAAAATATCATCGAAGCCAGTTTGCAGGCCTTGTTGGACAGCATCGAGTTCCGCCTGCTGAAAAAATAACTTTCGCAGGCAGTTAAATTCAATATCCATGCCGGAAATTCCCAAGGCTTACGACCCTCAGTCAGTGGAAACGAAGTGGTATTCATTCTGGGAGGAGAATGAATGTTTTACGGCGGACCCCGGGAGGGTGTGCGATGCGCGTCAAGCGTATTCGATTGTGATCCCGCCGCCAAATGTCACCGGCGTGCTGCACATGGGGCATGTTCTCAACAACACCATTCAGGACATCCTTGCCCGCAAGGCGCGGATGGACGGCAAGGAGGTGCTATGGCTGCCGGGGACCGACCACGCCGGTATCGCCACGCAAAACGTGGTCGAGCGCGCGCTGCGCAAGGAGGGCGTGATGAAGCATCGCGACGACTTGGGCCGCGAGAAGTTGCTCAAGCACATTTGGGAATGGAAGGAGAAGCACGGCGGCATCATCATCGAGCAGTTGAAAAAGCTCGGCGCGTCGTGCGACTGGTCGCGGCTGCGATTCACGATGGACAAGGAGTACACGCAGTGTGTGCAACGAGTCTTCGTCGATCTATACAAAAAGGGCCTCATCTACCGCGGTAAACGGATGGTGAACTGGTGTCCCAAGTCGCTGACCGCCCTCTCCGACGAGGAGGTCATCATGAAGGAGCAACACAGCCGGCTCTATTATTTCAAGGTGCAGGTCGTCGAGGAGCCGGACACATGGCTCGAGATCGCCACCACGAGGCCGGAGACCATCCCCGGTGACAGTGGGTTTGCGGTGAACCCGAAGGATCCGCGCTACGGCCAGTTGGTCGGCAAACACGCCATTCGACCGTTGCCGGTGGAAAACCAGGCGCATTTGCCCATCGTCGCTGACGAACACATCGACATCGAGTTCGGCACAGGCGTGCTGAAGGTCACGCCCGCGCACGACAAGGCCGACTTTGACATTGGCCAACGGCACGGGCTGGAAGTCATCGACGTCCTCGAAGCTGATGGCAGGATGAACAACTTGGCCGGTGCAGACTTGGCCGGGAAGGATCGTTTCGAGGCCCGCAAGGAGGCTGCGGCCAAGCTTGAGGAACTTGGCGCGTTGGTGAAGGTGGAGGATTACAAGAACAACGTCGGCTTCAGCGAACGCGCCGATGTGCCGGTCGAGCCGCGTCTCTCTGAGCAGTGGTTTCTGAAATATCCGAGCCAGCCAACCGCCCGTGCCTGTGTGGCTGACGGCACGCTGAAGTTCCATCCCGTGCGGTGGTCAAAGACCTACGACCACTGGATGGGGGAGCTGCAGGATTGGTGCATCAGCCGCCAGCTATGGTGGGGGCATCGTATTCCGGTTTGGTATCGGGGCGAGGAGGTTTACTGCGGGCTCGAGACTCCCGAGGGCGACGGCTGGAAACAGGATCCCGACGTGCTCGACACCTGGTGCAGTTCGTGGCTGTGGCCGTTTGCCACTATGGGCTGGCCGAAGGAGACCGAGACGCTCAAGAAATTTTATCCCACCACCGACCTCGTCACCGGGCCGGACATCATTTTCTTCTGGGTCGCCCGCATGATCATGGCGGGGTATGAGTACAGGGGCGACCTGCCGTTCCGCAATGTTTATTTCACCGGCATTATTCGCGACAAAAAGGGTCGCAAGATGTCGAAGAGCCTCGGCAACTCGCCCGACCCGCTGGAACTCATCGGCCGTTACGGCGCTGACGCCCTCCGGTTTGGCACGATGCGCAGTGCGCCGCTTGGCCTCGATGTATTGTTCGACGAGAAAGACGTCGAGCTTGGCCGCAACTTTTGCAACAAGCTGTGGAACGCCTGCCGCTTTCGCGAAATGCAGGGCGGCGCAATGGAGGGGGAGATTCGCCCGGAGTTGCTCACGAGCGATGACAGGTGGATTTTGCTGCGGCTTGGCCAGGCGATCACCGAGGTGACGGCTGCCTTTGAGGCGTATCGATTTTCGGACGCCACGGCGTCGTTGTACCGGTTTTTCTGGAGCGAGTACTGCGACTGGTACATCGAGTCCTGCAAGGCGACTTTTTTTGGCGACAACGAGACCCGCAAAGCCAACGTTTTGGCCGTGGTCGATTTCGTGATGGGCAACACGCTCCGGTTGTTTCACCCGTTTCTACCGTTCATCACGGAGGAACTGTGGCACGGCCTCGGGTATTCCGGGGACATGCCGGAGGAGCAGGGCGGCAAGACCATCATGACGGCCAACTGGCCCAAGGTGTTCGACAATTCATTCAACGAGCTTTACGGGCTGGACGACACGGTGGATCGCCTCGTCGCCGCGAAGCACGACTTGGTGACACAGGGGCGCAACCTTCGGGCTGCTTACAATATTCCGTTCAGCAAAAAAATCGACTATACGTACAACCCCGCTGGCGTTCAGGACTCGCATGAGGTCGAGGTGCTGAAAGTGCTGCTCAACGCCGAGTCGGTTTCGGTTGGCTTGGATGTGCCCAAGGGGACACCCCGGGTTGGCTCCGCCTTGGGTGACTTGTATCTGCCGCTGGAAGGGTTGATCGATTTCGACGCCGAGCGCGAGCGCCTTGCCAGGGAACTGCAAAAGGTTGAGAAGGAGATTGGCAAGGTTGAGTCAAAGCTAAGCAACCCGAGTTTTGCCGAGAGAGCTCCCGCCGAAGTGCTGGAGGAGCAGCGGCGACGGTTGGCTGACTGGCAGGCCAAGCGCGGCCAGATCAACGAGGCGCTTGAAAAGCTTTCCGCCTGATGACTGCGGCCCAAAAGAAACAACTGCTCGCGACTGCCGTGAAGGCGGCGCACGCAGCCGGCGACATCATGCGGCGCAACCGCCTGGCATTGAAAAAAATCAACGAAGTCACCCAGCGCGACATCAAGTTGGAACTGGACGTGCGATGCCAGCGGAAGATCGAGTCGATTCTGACCAGGACGCATCCGGAGATTGGCATACTCGGTGAGGAGGAAAACGTGGGCGACATCGAGACCGGGTTGCGCTGGGTGGTCGATCCGATTGACGGAACGGTGAACTTCACCTACGGCATCCCGCATGCCTGTGTGTCGATTGCGCTGCAGCGGCGCTTGGCCAAACGGAACCAGTACGGGGACGATTACGAAACCGTCGTCGGCGCCGTGTTCGATCCGTTCACGGATGAGCTTTGGACGGCGATCAGGGGCCAGATGGCGAAGCTGAACGGCAAAAAAATCAGCGTAAACGACGGTGGCTTAAGGGAGGCGCTGTTGAGCATCGGCTTTGCCAAGGACAAAAAAACGATGGAGTACATGATGCCGTACTTCAGCAAATTGGCGCCGAAAATACGCAAGCCGCGCATGATGGGGTCGGCGACGCTCGCGCTGACCTACGTGGCCAGCGGCCGGTTTCACGGCTACATCGAATCGAAGGTTAATTTGTGGGATATCGCAGCGGGGGGGCTGATTATCGAGTGTGCCGGCGGTGAGTTTTGGCGGATGCCTCGAAAGAAGGGGGATCACACCTACGCCGTCATCGCCAGCAACGGCCGAATCCGGAAGCAAATCGAGCGGGTTTGCGGCCCGCTCGATCCTGATGGTGTCTTGAATTGAGCTGCGTGATTAGTGGATTTCAGCTTCGTCGCCGTTCTCCTTGACGGCGATTTGCTTTTTGGGGTCCAGCAGCTTGATGTAGTCGTGGAGGATGTGCAGCGTTTCGCGCATGTGCGGGTCGAGCTTCGGCTGATCCTCTTCCTCCTCGGCTTCCTCGCCGTCTTCGGGGTCTTCCTCGAGTCGGATCGGTTTCTCCTCGTTTTCGAGCTCCTCGCCCAGCTTGGTGCCGGTCTTGATCATCTTGATCGTGAGGTCGAAGACGCTCTCCTCGGCATCGCCGCGTGTCTTGCGTTCTTTTTTCCGGTCATCGCGCTTGGCCTTTTCCTCGTCCTTTTCAGCCAGACGGTTGGTTTCGTTGAGCGATATGGACTTGTCCTTTAACCGTTCCTTCAGGGTTTCGATATCCTCGAGGATGTAGGCAAAATCCTGATCTCCCTTGATGCGCCCGTTGGAGAGCCTGGTCAATGGCTCGACGTGCCCGGCCACCCGGTTCACGCGGCGGTAGCTGAGTTTTTGGGTGTGGTCGGCCTCGAGGCAGTTGGGCAGGGTGGCCTCGCCAATCTCCATGTAGTCGTACGGCGAGGGCAGGATGAGATCGGGGGTCACGCCCTGCTTCTGGGTGGTGCTGCCGACAATTCGATAAAACTTGGAGACGGTCAGCTTGAGTTTGCCGGAGTCAGGCAGGCGCACCCAGTTCTTGAGTGGCATGACGGTCTGGACGGTGCCTTTGCCGTGGGTGGACAGGCTGCCGACGATGAGGGCGCGGCCGTAGTCCTGCAGGGCTGCGGCGACGATCTCGGAGGCGGAGGCGCTGAGTTTGCCGACGAGGACAATCATCGGCCCGTCGTAGCCGATCTTGGTGTCGTTGTCCTGAAGGACTTGTTTGCGGCGGCGGCTGTCGATGACCTGCACCATCGGGCCCTGCTCGATGAACAGGCCGGCCAGCTTGACGGCCTCGGGCAGCAGGCCACCGCCGTTGCGTCGGAGATCGAGCACGATGCCGCTGACTTTTTCCTTGCTGAACCGCTCCAGAATCAGCGCCACGTCGCGGGCGCAGTTCTCGTAAAACTGCGGGAGATTGATCACGCCCAGGCGCGGCTGCGAGTCGTCTCCCTCCGGGTAGTCGATGACTTGGCCCTTGGCGAGGCTGTCGGTCAGCTTGATCTTGTCCCGGATCAGCCGCACCTCCCTGGTTTCGCTGTCATCGGCGGCATCCACCGGGATGATGGTGAGGCGAACTATTGTGCCTTTCTCGCCGCGAATCTTGTCGACGACCTTATCGAGTTCCATCTCGACGACATCGACTGCTTCGCCCTCCTCGCCCTGCGCCACGGCGATGATGCGGTCGCCCGGCTTGAGTTTTTTGCTGCGGATGGCCGGACCGCCGGGGACGAGCTCGATGAGCTTGGTGTAACCGTCGTCCCACTGGAGCCGTGCGCCGATGCCGGTGAGGGAGAGCTTGATGTTGTTGATCTCGAAGTTCTCGGCCTCGCTTGGGCTGAAGTAATCAGAGTGGGGGTCGTAGCCGTTGGAGAGTGCGGTCAGGTAAACCTGCAGCACGTCGCCGGAGTCCATCTCGGTGCGGACGCGGAGGAAGCGCTCGTAACGGCGCAGGATTTTCTCCTTTTCAGTCTTGATGTCGTACGGCTTGACCGGTGTGCCGTCGTCTCTCCTGACGACTTCGCCGTTGTTGGCCTTGGCGTTCATGGCCTCGACACCGCGTCGTTTGCCGAGGCGGGTGCCGAGCACTTCGTATTTGACGCGCTTGCGCCAGAGGGCGCGCGCCTCTTCCTCGTTTGCCGGCCAGTCGGCCTTGGTGCGGTTGGGGACAAACGACTCGTCAATCGTGAAATCAAAGTCTGTCCAGAGGATGTCCTCGAGCCAGCCGTGGGCCTTCTTGAGCCGGGTGAAGTAGCGCTTGTGAATCTCGAGGGCCGGCGAGACGTCACCGCGCTTGGTCAGGTTGTCGAGCAGTGTGCCGTACTTGGCCTCGAATTCCTTGTAGTCGGGCTGCAGGAAAACCATGCGGCTGTAGTCGAGCGACTCCATGTATTTCCTGAGGAATGCCTGCGAGATGTCGTCGTTCAGCGGCGTGCGCTTGAAATGGGTGTTGGAGAGCAGAAACCCGACAACCCGGGCGATTTTGCCACTGTCCTTCTCGGTCAACTCGACCGTTTGGCCAAGCGGGCCGGCCAGGAAGGCGATGGCTGCGATAAGTGAGATGGTGTTCTTCATCCTCATTTGCGGGACAGAGGGTGAGGCTGGGTTGTTCAAAAAGCAATCGGGAATTGACCTGCGGGGTTGTCCGCGCAGAATCCGCGCTTTCACGGGCTCATGGCGGAACACGCACGCACCACAAAAGCAGGCTCTAACGGCGGCTGGCTGGGCTGGATCGAGCGCATTGGCAACCGGCTGCCGGACCCGGCGACGCTGTTCCTCATCGGCACGGTGCTGGTGATGATCGCCTCGGCGGTGGCGGCCAGGACGCAGTGGGTCGTCGAGGAGCGTTTGCCGGAGCAGACGGCTGCGCTTGGCCAAGCGGCCGAGCCTTCGGCGCAAGCCGATACCTCGGTGAAGTGGGTGGCCACCGGCAATACCTACGAGGCCAGCAACATCCTGACGCGCGACGGCCTGTTTTGGGCGATCTCGAGCATGGTGAAGAATTTCATCAACTTCGCCCCGCTGGGCATTGTGCTGGTGGGGATGCTCGGCATCGGGATTGCGGAGCGGACCGGGTTCATCGGCTCAGCGCTCAAGGCGATGCTGATGGTGGTGCCGGGGCGACTGCTCACCCCGGCGGTGGTGTTCATGGGCATCATGTCATCGCTGACCTCCGACGCCGGCTACATCATCCTGCCGCCCCTGGCGGCCGCACTGTACAAGGCAGTGGGCCGTTCGCCCTTGGCCGGACTGGCGGCGGTGTTTGCCGGGGTGGGGGCCGGCTTCAACGCCAACCTGTTCATCACGAGCCTTGAGCCGCTGCTGGCCGGCTTGGCCAACGGCGGGGCACAGGTGATCGATCCCGGCTACCAGTTGAATCCCGCCTGCAACTGGTGGTTCATGATCGCCTCGACCGTGGCGATGACCGGCGTCGGCTGGTTCGTCGCCGATGGGATCGTTGAAAAAAGGCTGGCCGGCAAGCCGCCGGAGGAGGGTGGCCCGACCCCGGTGGATGCCGGCGACCTTACGGCGCAAAAACTCTCCTCGGAGGATTGGCGCGCACTGAAGATTTCCACCGGCGTGTTTATCGCGGGGTTGGTGGTGGTGCTGGCCTTGATCATGGTCCCCGGTTCGCCGCTGTACACCTACCAGATGGAGTCGCCGACGAACCCGGGGCAGATGGTGGCCGCGGAAGTGGTCGAGTTGGCCGATGGGCAGTCGCCACCGAAGGAGAGCGTCGAGCAGGACGGCCTGCTGCTGGTGCCCTCGGTCAACATTTTCCCGCGCTGGGTCAAGGCGATCGTGCCGCTGGTGTTCATCATCTTCATCATCCCCGGCATCGTGTACGGCGTGGTGCAGAAGAAGATTCGCAGCGATCGCGACGTGGCCAGGCTGCTGACCGACTCGATGGCCGGCATGGCGTCGATCATTGTGATGGCATTTTTCGCTGGGCAGTTCGTCGAACATTTCAAGTATTCCGGGCTGGACAAAATGCTGGCGATGACCGGCGGCCAGGCGCTTGGCCAGGCGGCGCTGCCGACCTCGCTGCTGCTGGTGGCGTTCATCCTGATGACGATGTGTTTCAACATGTTCGTCGGGTCGATGTCGGCCAAGTACACCATGTTTGCGCCGATCTTCATCCCGATGTTCATGATGGTCGGCATCGCGCCGGAGTTGACCCAGTGTGCCTATCGCATCGGCGATTCGGTGACCAACTGCATCACGCCGCTCAACCCGTACATGGTCATCATGCTGGCGTTCATGAAGAACATCGCCCCCAAGGGAGGCATGGGCACGCTCATCTCGACGATGCTGCCGTTTAGCATCATTTTCAGCATATTTTGGACGATTTTACTACTGGTCTGGGTGGCGCTCGGCATCCCGCTTGGCCCGGACGGGCACCTGGTTTATCCGCCGTCAAATTGAGTTTTTGGGGTTGCGCCGCGCTTGGCCAAGCGGTAGGTTTTCGCGAGACAAATCTGATCGTACGATGAAATTAAAAAGACAATACCGATGGAGTGGTTTTACCCTGATCGAGTTACTGGTCGTGATCGCCATTATTGCGATTTTGGCGGCGCTGCTGCTGCCTGCCTTGGCGAAGGCCAAGAACAGCGCGCTAAAGGCGGTATGCTCCAACAACATGAAGCAAACCATCATCGCCCTGTCCTTGTATCGTGACGATAACGAGGGAGTTTATTTGAAGGGCCGCAACTGCGCTCCGAAAGCGTCTTGGTTCAACAACAATATCGTCCAAAAATGCCTGAACTGGGAGGAGGTAACGCTACTGCCTCAATACAACATGGCGACGAAACAACCCAAAGGCTACAACGAGAGCAATGACCCTTACACGCTTAGGGGATATAAGCTGAGCAAATCGTTCGGCTGCCCGGCGCTGAAGTTCTCCGGCCAGCTCCCAAGGGGATACAACACCAACCCGTTGTTCCCGGCGTGGGAGAAAAACTACCCGCAAATGATCCTGGGCTTCCAGCATTTTGGGGGGGCGTCGCATTGGCAAAATTCGAAAGGCCGTTTCAAGGCGCGCAGTCCCCATAGCTCGGGGCAGGACAGCCCTGAGATGGTGTTGGTTGCCGACCTGGTTGGGAGAATTGACGGGCGCTGGGGGCCTACGGCGGTTACCCCGCTCACAAGGATAACAAGGGCCTGCCCACCGGCGGCAACCAGGGAAACGCCGACGGCTCGGTGAACTGGTATCGCTTCCAGCAGATGTACTTCGTTCACAGCTGGAACACAGGGGGGCGGCAATATTACATTTACCAGTCCGAGCTGGGTGAAATGGCGGCAAAGGGCGGGATTGTCCCGGCCAAGATATGAGCGGCAACGGATCTGCGTTGTTAAAGAACGCGGGAATCGCGGTCGCTGCTGTGGCCGCCGTGGCGCTGTTCGCATGGTCCTGGAAGGCCAACATGACACAGGCCGCTGTCCAGTTGGGGTACTACTGCCTGTCCTGCAAAAAAACCGACCACATCAGTGCGTATCAGTCCAACTGGCGACAGTATCCCGGCGCGATGAGCGATTCCGTCCTGTACTGCGTGCACTGTGACAAAGGCCCGGCGCATCCGACAAATGAGTGCGACAAGTGCGGTTCCGTTTTCATTCTCCACCTCTTCCCGAAGTACGATGAGTTCGGCAGCCCTTCCTGCCCCAAGTGCGACGCTGCCTACGGCCAGGCGGCCAAGGTCAAGAAGATCGACCTGATGCCCAAGGCGCTCAATCCCTGACACCGCCAAAATCTTGCTGGTCAAACGGCGCGTTTCCCCCGACTCTCACCGCGCATTTTGACGATGTTTGCAGGAACTTACACCGCCCTGGTCACGCCGTTCCACAAGGGGCGAGTCGATGAAGGGGCATATCAAAAACTGATTCACGATCAAGTCCGCGGGGGAGTGGACGGGATTGTCCCGGTGGGCACGACCGGCGAATCACCCTCGCTTGGCTTTGACGAGCACATCTGGGTCATCGAGCTCGCCGTCCGGGCGGCCAAGGGCAGGGTGAAGGTCCTGGCCGGTACCGGCGCCAACTCCACCGCTGAGGCGATCCACCTCACCCGCGCCGCCGAGGCGGCCGGGGCCGATGGATCGCTGCAGGTGACACCCTACTACAACAAGCCATCGCAGGAGGGCTTGTTCCAGCATTTCAAAAAGATCGCCCACGCGACCAGGTTGCCGATCATCCTTTACAGCATCCCGGGCCGTTGCAACATCGCCATCGAGGTGCCAACCGTGCAGCGCCTGGCCAAGGCGTGCAAAAACATCGTCGGCATCAAGGAGGCCGGCGGCGACGCCGACCGTGTGAGCCAGCTTCGCGCCGCGATCGCCCAAGCGTTCACCATCCTGAGCGGCGACGATGCGTCGACCCTGCCGTTCATGGCCGTCGGTGCCGAGGGCGTCATCAGCGTGGCCTCGAACATCATCCCGCGGCAGATCGCGAAGATGGTCAATGCCTTTGCTGCCGGCAAAGCCGCCGAGGCGCTCAAGCTGCATCAAAAATATTACCCGATGTTCAGGGACTTGTTCATCGAGACCAACCCCGTTCCGACGAAAGCCGCCCTGGCCATGCTGGGCAGGTGCGCGGAGGAGTACCGCCTGCCGCTCTGCAAAATGTCGGCGGCCAACCGCGCTCAGTTGGCCAGGACACTCAAGGATTGCGGCGTGCTGAAAAAATAACCGCCATGACCAAAGTCATCATCAACGGGGCCAAGGGCCGGATGGGCGAGACACTGCTCCGCTGCGGTGAGGCCAATCCCGACATCGAGATTGTCGCCGGGATTGACATCGACGACGACTTGGCCGGGGTGATCGACCAGACGGATGTGGTGATCGACTTCAGCTTTCACGAGGTCACCCGGCCCACCGGCGAGCTTTGTGCCAGGCACAAAAAGGCACTGGTGATCGGCACAACCGGCCATTCCGCCGGAGACAAAGAAGCGGTGCTCAAACTTCAATCGGAGATTCCCATCGTTTGGGCGTCCAATTATTCCACCGGGGTGAACACCCTGTTTTGGCTGACACGCAAGGCGACCGAGGTGCTGGGCAACGACTTCGATCTCGAAGTCATCGAGATGCATCATCGGCTCAAGCGCGACGCGCCCAGCGGCACCGCCGCCACGCTTGCCGGGATTTTGGCCGAGGTGCGCAAGGTGTCGCTTGAAAAGGAACTGCGCCACGGCCGCGAGGGCATCGTCGGTGAGCGAACCGATTCCGAGATCGGCATGCACTCGCTGCGCGGCGGCGATGTGGTTGGCGATCACACCGTGGTGTACGCCGGAAACGGCGAGCGGCTCGAGTTGACGCACAAGGCGGCCAGCCGCGACACCTTCGCCAACGGCGCGCTGCGTGCCGCCATCTGGGCCTGCTGCCGGGAGCCCGGCCTTTACAACATGGAAAACGTCCTCGGCCTTGAATAAGATTTTGAAATGAAACGGGTTCCAAGAATCATCGTTGCCTGCGTGTTTGTCGCTGGCTTTTTTGTGGCTCAAGCGCAGCCCTTGGCCAAGCGGCCGAACATCCTCTTCGCCATCTCGGATGACCAATCGTACCCGCACGCGTCGGCCTACGGTTGCCGTGGTATCCGAACGCCGGCTTTCGATCGTGTGGCTAGGGGAGGCGTGTTGTTCCGCACCTGCATCGCCGGGTCGCCGGGGTGCAGCCCAAGCCGCGCCTCACTGTTGACCGGCCGCTACCACTGGATGATCGAGCACGCCGGCACGCACGCCAGCAAGTTTGACGCAAAGTATGCGACCTTTCCCGGCCTGCTCGAGCAGGCCGGCTACTGGATCGGTTACACCGGCAAAGGGTGGGGGCCGGGCAATTACAAGGATGGCGGCTTCAAGCGGAACCCGGCCGGGCCGGTCTTTTCCTCCAGGAAAAAGAACCCTCGCATCAAGGGCATTTCCTCCACTGACTACGCTGCGAATTTTGAAGATTTTTTAAGGCAGCGTCCCGAAGGCAAGCCGTTCTGTTTTTGGCTGGGCGGACACGAGCCGCATCGGGCTTTTGAAAAAGGCATCGGCCTCAAGCAGGGCAGGAAACTTGAGGACGCCGACGTGCCGGCCTTCCTGCCGGACACACCGGAAATCCGCAGCGACATCCTCGACTATTACGCCGAGATCGAATGGTTCGACTCGCACCTGGCCCGGGCCTTGGCCAAGCTCGAGGAACTTGGCGAACTCGATAACACGCTGGTCATCGTCACGTCGGACAACGGCATGGCCTTCCCCCGGGCCAAGGCCAACTGTTTCGAGTTTGGGGTACACGTCCCGTTGGCGATCATGTGGCCAGGCCGGGCCAAGGGCGGCCGCGAAGTGACCGACCCGGTGGGATTCGTCGATCTCACGGCGACCATTCTCGAGGCGGGCGGCGTGACGCATCCGGCGCTTGGCCAAGCGGCGTTGGCACCGGTCGGGCGGAGCCTGGTTTCGCTGCTCGAGTCGGGCAAATCCGGCCGGGTGGAGCCGCAGCGAACCCACGTGTTCAGCGGCCGCGAACGTCACTCATCCTCCCGCCACAACAACATGACCTACCCGCAGCGTTGCCTGCGATCCGACCGGCACATTTACATTCGCAACTTCAAGCCGGATCGCTGGCCGGCGGGCGATCCGCAAAAGTTCGATTCCCCCGGCAAGCTTGGCCCGATGCATGGCGGCTACCACGACATCGACGCCTGCCCGTCCCTGACATTTTTAATCGAGAACCGGGAGCAACCGGAGATAGCGAAATACTTTCACTGGTCCGTGGACAAGCGCCCCGGCGAGGAATTATACGACATCACCAGCGACCCCGACTGTCTGAACAACCTTGCGCTCGACCCAGCTCACTACAAACTCACCCAAACGTACCGGGATCAGATGGACGCCTACCTGAAAAAGACAGGCGACCCGCGAGCGCTTGGACAAGGAAACATTTGGGAAAGCTACAAACGCTACAGCCGCATGCGCACCTTCCCGAAACCGTAACAGGCTAAGCGGGGTTACTTGGCTTGGACCATTAGGTCGGAGATGAGTTGGGCGAATCTTGCGGGGTTTTTGACGGTGATGCCTTCGGTCAGCAGCGCTTGGTCGTAGAGCAGTTCGGAGTAGTCGGCGATCTTCGGGTCTTTTTTGTTGGCGGCGAACAGGTCGTTCATCGTCTCGATCACCGGGTGCTTGGGGTTCAACTCAAGGATGCGCTTGGTCTCAGGCACTGGCTGATTCATGGCGGCGAAGATGCGTTCCATCTGCGGGTTCATGTCGCCGTCGTCGGTGACGAGGCAACTGGCGCTGTCGGTCAACCGGTCGGAGAGGCGAACCTCCTTCACGTCGTCCTTGAGGCTGTCCTGCACTTTTTTGATGAGTTTTTTGTATTTGCCGGAGGCTTCCTTTTTCTGTTCGTCGGCGATTTTCTTTTCCTCCTCGGTGCCGAGGTCGATGTCGCCCTGGGCGATGGACCTGAGCTTCTTTTTGTCGTACTCGCCGAAACCGGATAGGATAAACTCATCCACCGGCTCGATCATGAACAGCACCTCGATCTCCTTTTTCTTGAACACCTCGAG
>JYMV01006462.1_pt1 | contig 14740 bp, 11 predicted proteins | sample 338911 | NCBI WGS metagenome assembly JYMV01 (sample SAMN03354496, study PRJNA234377) | hydrothermal vent metagenome | biome: Deep sea; feature: Hydrothermal plumes at the Eastern Lau Spreading Center, Western Pacific Ocean; material: Seawater | place: Tonga | collected 2009 | depth 2000 m m
ACCAATTATATCGAGGTAGGGTCCAAACGAAAATCCATTACCAAATATATCTATTTTTTTATACAAATCCATCGTGTCTTTCCTTTAATGTTAAATCTAGAAAAACTATTTCTGGTGGATCATTGTGAATCAAAGCCAAGGCATCTGAAACATTATTTGCTGAGTTGATTTCATCAATATAGTCTATTTTTTTTAACGCCATTGTTAAAATTTTTATTACAATGACTTCATCATCTATAATTAGAACATTCATTATTCTTTTGTGTAATTTTTTAAAGTTATCTTAAATGAAGTACCTTCGCCCAACTTAGATTCGACAGAAATATCGCCATGGTTGCTCTTCATAATATTATGAATAATAGATAGCCCTAGGCCGGTTCCTTCACCTACTGGTTTTGTAGTGAAGAATGGATTGAATATCTTTCCCATTGTTTCCTCTGACATTCCATAGCCATTATCAGATACCTCAATAACAAATACATCCTCAAGCTCTCCGGTTTTCATAGTCTGGGTAGCCATGTGTGTGATAATCTTTATTATCCCCGGATTGGTTTCTGAAACCGCATGCACAGCATTATTAAACAGATTAATCATCACCTGATGAAATTCAGTTTTATTTACATAAACCTTGCCATCGTTATTTACAAAATTATCTAACTCCAAATCAACATTCAAAGCCTTGGAAAGGGATATCATCTCAAATAACTCATTAATCAAATCAGAAAATAAAACAATCTCCTTCTTGGAATCCATATCCTTCCTTGAGAAATTCATAATTTGTTCAACCAAATCTGCCCCCCTGTTGGCAGATTTTAAAATGATATTAAGCCACTCATAATGCTTGTCTGGTAAACCTGGGGAATTAAGCATTATGTCAGAAAATCCTGCTATTGGTTGCATCACATTATTGAATTCATGTGCCATACCTGCAGCCATGGTTCCTAGAGACTCTAGCTTTTTGCTAGAATTCATAGAAGCATGAATAGTTATCAATTCATCATTTCTAGCATTTAGCTGGTCAGCAATAATTCGGATAGAATCAAGGTTGGATAAATCATCAACTGATGAAAATTCCATTTCTGGTATCGTTATTTCTGAATTAGGATTTAACTTAATGTCGTCTGCTAAATCCAAAAGATAGGACTTGAAATCTGCATAATCATTCTTCATATACTTTAATAATAAAATCAATAAATTACATAATATACAAAAGTATCGTAGATTCAAGGAAATACAGACTGAATAGGCAACTTAATGGCCACCTTTTCGTTTGTTTACGATTTCCTGGCGTTCTATTTCTGACACTATTTGATTTATTTTATCCCTTGAAATCAAAGATGATATTGACGTATCTAACATAAAGAACTGTTGCCTTAGACGACCACGGTGAATATTTTGATTCACGCACATTTTGAATGACTTTGAAAGGGCTGATAAGGCTGGTTCCCTTCCCATGTTTTTCGCTGCAAGTGTGACTATTCTCTTTATTGCATCCGTTAGATTCCCGGCATGCATCGTGGCGAAAACCAGCCTTCCATCCATTACCGACATAATTGCTTGCTCAGCAGTGTCTGGATCCCTGATTTCTCCAATCAGCATAAGGGATTTTTTATGGGATGGATATGCCCTTAACAGATTTTTGATGGTTTGTGGATAGCCACCCAACTCCCTGGCATCTGTTTGGTAGCATACACCTTCGCCGTGGGTGCCTTGGAATGGTATTTCTGGTGGATCTTCAACGGTATAACAGATGCCACCAAATTGCTCAAGCCTATGTATGATAGAGGCTACACAAATAGTTGTCTTACCATGTCCTGGTAGTCCGGTAACCAAGACAAGTCCACCATCATCCAAAGACTTAGATGATATTGCATTAGCGAAAGATTGTGAAGCATTCAGCTGGCTCAATTTCATCGGTGGCTTTATCGCCCTTAATGTATATAACCTGCCCTCAATTGTACTGACAAAGGCACATCTAAAAGAAACATCTTCATAATTGAGAGCAAAATCACGTATTTTCACCTCTTGTGCATTTATCGTATCTTTAATCTTTGCCAATAATGGTAATACGTGGTCAAGTATCAAATCCTCATTTTGTATATTAAATGGATAAATTGTGGTATCGTTGGTATTATAATCCTTGATATGAATATCTGACATTCCTTGTGCCAATTCACTAAAGCTGTACATTAGCCGGCCTGCGATTGGGCGATGCTTGAAGATATGGACAAGAAAGAAGATATCCCCCAAACAGCCGATAAACCAATTATTCCGAACATGACTCCGCCAAATATACTGGAAAAGGATTCAATTGCTTTTTTTGTTCTGACCTTAGAATGATTGGCAGTATTAATTAATGCCTCATCAAATTGACCTGACAGTCCGTATAATTCAATATCATCAGCCGAATCTCCCAAAAATCTAGTAGCAATTACCTCTGAAGCCTTAGCTCCTGACGATAACCGGGCAATCATTTGTTCGATATGCTTCTTGGCATAGGGCTTGGCGTTGGCATGCAAGAAAGTTAAAGACTCCGATGTCTTTATACCGGATGAAAGCAAGGCACCTAATGCTAATAAAAAAAATGTTGATTGGATAGTTCTATACATCTTGAATGGGTTGACGTTATCCAAATAATCATACCTGAAGTCTGCCCTTAAATTGGGAAGAGCATAGAAGAGACCAGATACTAGCGATATTACTGAAACTATAATTACAAAGATATAATCAACTATGAATGTAGATAATGCATGAAGAGATTGACCAGAAGCGCTCCAATCACTAACAGGAGCCACATCCTCAAGAGTTGGCAACATACCCTCTCCTAAAGCATAAAATAACCCCAAAAGCATGATTATATATATAAATGGAGTTGTTACGGCGCCTCTCACTGAGGCATTAATTTCTGCACTATCCCTGATTGTAAGTGTGCATAATTCAATATTTTTTGGCAAGGACCCAGATTTCTCTCCAGCTGAAATCAAAAGAAATTCTTCAGCTGGAACTAAATCCCGCAATGCATCTGAGAACCTAGCTCCAGAGCTCATCTTTTGAATTATATCTGACATCACTATATAGTCGTTGTTGCTTTTATATTTTTTTTTTCTTTTCTTTTGAGTGACGATTGCATCTAGTATCTTCATAATAGGTACGCCGGCGGCTAAAAATGAGGATATCTTCTCATAGAATGAAATTCTAGAAATACCATTTTTTCTAAAACTCTTTAACGCTCGCCTCCTTGTCATATTATTCAAGTACTCATCAACGCCATGTCCTAATTCAGAAAGTTGCATCTAATACCCCTATTTCTTTTTCGACATGGGTTGGGTCTACAATTCCTTCAGATATTTTTCTGATAGCTGAAGCCAAAATCGTCGTGCCGTTTTTGGATTCTTTCCAGGCCTTTAAGGTGTCCAGGTCATTTCCGGCCTTAATGGTGGTTAATAGCTTTTTATTTGGTGTAAGAATCTCGGCAACAACAAGCCTACCTGTAAGTCCAGTATTGTGACAATTGGCACATCCTGGACCTTGGAATTTAACGCCATGAACACTACCTTTTAACATTTTAATGAGTCTAGTCTCAAAGCCAGATTTCTTAAAAAGTTTAACTTTTTTTTCATGAGCGCTGATTGTATTAGAAGCTTCCCTCTCGGTAATGATTTCTAAATCCTGTAATGCCCTGGACAATCTAACATTTGGATACTTTTGTTTGGCTTTCTTAATGTCTGCCTTGGAGCAGTATCCAAGTGCCAACAATATACTATCCTCTAAAACAGCGGAATTTGAAGAACCATCTGGGCGCTTATAACTGATTGCACACTTCTGGCAAATCTTAGGAAGAAGCTTCTGATAAATAAGGCCAGAAATAAAATCCGAAGACGACAAAACATCACGGGAAATACCCAAAGACTCTAGTCTTGGTATTATTCCTACCGCTGATGGAGCATGCACGGTGGACAACACTTGGTGTCCAGATTGTGTGGCTGAAACCAATAAACTAGCTGACTGTGAATCTCGAACCTCACCAATCATTAGAATATCTGGGTCAGATCTCATAGCAGTACGTATTGCTGATGAAAATCCAGCCTCTCCAGAGCCCTTATCATCTCTAATAACAGGAATCTGGGTGGCGTTAGGTATTTCATACTCTGGTGGATCTTCTACAGTAATTACCTTTAGTGCTGCCTTGTGGTCAGTGATTTTTTTGGTGATTAAATTCTTTAGGGTTGTTGACTTGCCAGAACCAGTAGTTCCAGCAATAATGGTCAAACCAATAGGGTCAGAAGAAAAGGCGTAAATTTGCTTGGATTGCTCTGGGGTGTAGCCAAGGTCCTCTAATAAAGTGTAGGAATTTGATTTTTCTCCAAATTTTAACAGCCTAATTACCATATCAAATCCATTAGGACTTGCTGGTGCAGTTGCAATTCTTAGACGTGCACGAATTCCATTAAACTCTTCGTCAACCATGGCATCCTGAGGGACGTTTGGATTAAACACGACGCCAGATTCCGTTGATAAGGCCTGATAAATAACAATACCCATGGAACTTCCTCTTGCGAAAGTTATTTGCGTATGAGTAAACAGTGAACCATGCTTTCTAAAACGAATCTTAGAAAGAGTTTCTCTAACCTCGATATGAATATCAGAAACATTATCAATGAGTGCCTCATATATCAAATCCTTTACACTGTCGATTACCTCTGAGTCGAATTTACCGCCATCTGAAGTGCCATCTGAGCTGGCAACATACAAAGCCTTCAATATATTATCATTATCGCACCTTAATACCCTATAAGTGCTATCTGGAACTTTTTTTGATTTGGCTAAATAATCCCTGTAAACCATCTTGTCTGATGACTTAATATTAACGATGATATAGAATTCGATGTGGCTCCCATCAGAGTCTGAAACAGCTAAACAAACAATAGTGGACCTAAGCTCTTTTGGAACAAATAGTGGGTGGTCTTTTGATGCTGATACAGTTTCATACTCCTCTGGCAAGTCAGATATAGATGTAATCGATATTACTTTTTGATTATCTGCCATTTTTCTATAACTCTAGCGACTTTAACTCTTTCGTTGAAGTAAAGAATTTGACCACCTGAGCCTTAGAAATACTTACAAAAACGGCAGACGTGAATGGCAGGTGCACTGTTACTGGATGATTGTATTTCTTTAATGTTACATACTCATAGCCATTTTCTGATACCAATTCTGACAATGGTGATTCCTGATGCATTATTTTATAACTAAAACCCAATTTAACTTTAACTTTATTTGGTGTTAAAAATGACGAAATTGGAGATATATCCAATAAAGTAATTTTAGTTACGGCCGTTGGAACAACGGGTGGGGCAATAGTAGCTAATGATGTGTCTTTTTCAGTATCTGTTGTTTCTGAGTCTTCTGATACCAATTCATCAATAAGTTTTAATTTTGAGCTTGTGCACTGCAATAGAACAGCTTTATGGCTGGTTGTTAGCTTGGTTATGGCTGCAGTATTATCCATTCGCACTTTAAAGAGCTCGTTATTTGCCTCTAATAAACTAGCATTTAAAGCAATTATATCCTTCTTAGCTTTGTTGAACTCATCTGTGGCAATTTTTGTTTTCTTGGCATATTTTTCTGCTGTATTTTCTTCTGATAAAATAATACTAGCGACCTTATCCCTAAGTACAGGCTGTTCAATATCAGATAAATTAATTTGTCCGACTTTAACCCCGAACAATAACTTATTTAAACGAAGCTTGTACTCTGACAACAATTGTTTGACTTTGTTTTCATTGGAAGTAATTATGCCAGTTGACTCCAACTCCTGCATTGCTAGTTTGCTTGATTGTTTTAGTTTTTTTAATTCCACTTGGGCTTTTTTTAATTTTGCCTCTGTATTCAATGTATGAATTTTGACGTTAGTATTCTCAAATAATTCAACTGTATTGGAACTTGCAGTAAATGCCAATGACTGAATAATTGTGGCTATAAATAAGACTCTAATTTTCATACACATGTCCTGTTAATGTCCATTCTGACTTCATCCAATCGTAAGTAATGTTTCCAACCCTTAGAGGCAAATAGCTATGGATGTATTTAATTAATTTATTCATTGTTATTAATCCTGTACCCTTAAGTTTGATATCTGTTTTAATGAGCCCTGTTTCAGTTTTCTGTCTAGTTGCAGTTATCTCTATTAAACCTGTTTTTTTTCTAAAATCAAATATATTATCGGATTTAGCAATCGGAAGAGATAAACTTTGTAATATTTTAGGGTTTGGAATGATGGGCTTAAGTACGTCCTTGAGCAAATCATTGTAGCGGTTCAGGTTTAAATCAAGATTGTGTACAATATTCTGAAGTTGTAGTGAATCTTGCTCATAATCGCCAATTACTTTTTCATATAATATCTGAAATGGATTGAGGTTTGCATAAGCGTCAACAAGCTCGGATGCCTCTAACAATAATTCATCGTAGGCAATTTTAATATCTGCTGCTTCAACTATTTTCTTCTGCCTAACATCCTCTCCCAAGAATTTCTTATAATCAGTGATAGATGAATACCCGCCAATTTTTTCAATGTAATCAATATCCCATTCAATTTTAACCCTATCTCTTGCGTCTGTAGCACTTAAGTTATCGCTAGTAATAGAAAATAATTGCTTAGGATGATTCATATTCTCAATGATAGACTTCCTGAAAACCGACAGTGGTATCTTAGATTTACTTGATGAGGAATAAGCCATAATTGCTTTTTTTTCAATTTTAAGTTTTCTGGCATCCCAGCCACCGATATCGATTGGTAAATAGGGAATCATTACGGTTAAATAGTCATAAATAAAAGATGGGTGACGAGTATCACTCATAATTTCCTTAATTTTGTCCCACTCCTGTACATCATCTGCCACTACTATTTCCTCAAGCTGACTCGTATGAGTCTCAGAGGGCTCTAGAGGTGCAATCAGAAATTCAATCATGAAGTAAGCACCAATTATTGCCAATATAGTAAGTACGGAAAATAAAGTTGAAACAGATAAGCCAAAAATTCTAGTTTTTCCAAGCGATACCACCTTGCTATCAACGGCTATTCTCTCAAGAATATCCGTTGATATAACTGACTCTTCCACATCTGTAGTGTATTCTGCATCAATGACGAAATTAGAGGAAAATAATTTAATCCTTTGGTCTGCAACTAATAAATACTCATCCAGAATATCGTAAAAAGACTCATTGGAAAGGACATAATCGGTGTCTATATCTAATTGCCCAAATTCATTAACGACAAAAAACCAAATTAAATCGTCGTCGATGCGGTGGACAAAAAACCAGGTTCCATTAATTTCATTATTAGCAAGTAAGTTTGCTATAATTGCAGGTATAGGGCTTGATTGATTTTTGAATTTTGATTCCAAAAATGCAACCTGTGATACTTCATTAATATGATTAATGACGCCAGCATTGAGATTCTTATTCTTTGCGACGATTGAATCAATCTCGGAAATGCCCTTTAATAGGTTATACCAATCCAACGAAACCACAGCTGTGGTTTTGCCAATGGAAATGGTGGTGGGTGAAGTGGTTAGCTTATATGGGCTATCTGATGACATGGGCTACCTTAATAGATAATCAGATACAGGTACAACTTCCTCGTCGTAGTAATTCTTTTTGTGGTCTGTAAGATTTTGTCTTAATTTAGAAACAGTAACTAGAACAATATCCTTGGTTTCTGAATTTCTTGATGCTTCACTGCCTCCCAAAAACCAAGCTCCGGTTGCGAGTGGGGATGCAGAGTTATTTGAAGATTCCCTTGTATTAACAGCAGAAATGACCATAGGTATGCCATTTTTAAGCTTGACGTTTTGGTAAAAAGTTTTTGTTGATGTTAATGGGTACTGTGCGCCATTAGGATCTTCAACCAACGCTGATTGGGCGGTCTTTTGAAATACGTAGGTTAAATTAATATAGTCTGCAATCATTGCTGGGGTTAGTGTTATTGTGGTTCCCAATTGCTTGGTTTCTGGGGTATAAGTTGCAGTAGAATTGCCCGCATCATCCTCTGTTGTTTCTTTCGTGAAGAATACGGCTTCTGATGAAATCTGAATTGGAACAGCGGTAAAGTTTGTAGTAATAGCAGAAAAAGAATCAACAGAGTAAGATTCTGCATATGTTGAAAGAAGATCTATTGCTGCTGAAATATTATTTGAAGCAGAACTAGGGTCAGACTTATATCCCAATAAAAGTGAAGCAGCAGATGATATATTAGCTGGGTTTCCGAATGTGGAAGATGCTATAACGTCACCTATTTTATTATTAATAGAGGTCCAGTTAATTTCTTTTGAGTTGGATGCGTTATTTGCGAGATGAACAACCCTTACGTCCACAAGCAACTGAGATGAATACAATTCTATTACAGAGTTAAGGTATCTATCTATGGCATTGATTTTTCCATATAATTCTGTCACATCGACTGAACCAGTTTCTTTATTAATGAAATATCTCCCCTGTTTTGAAATCATACTTTTAAGCCCTAGATTAACCGACTTCCATGGATCTGATGAGGAAGTTGACGACAATGAAGCAGCGGTGGAACCAGAAGTTGCATCACCAGATACTCCAGCTGAAGATCCAACGCTCACAGAACTAGAAGAACCTGAAGGGGGCATTGGAAGGATCCAACTTTTCGTAATTAGATTATAAAAAACAATATCCCCGTTAATTGCATTATACCTCCATTTCATTTTCTGAACAGTAGCCATTCGGTTGACTAGCTCTGAAACCGTGCCCTCAAATTCAAATTCAATGGCTGTCTCAATTGGCCTAGCAGACGCAACACTATCTGCAACGCCAAATGTTTCTTTCAGAGATTTCCCCTTTACAGTCCCAGCGGTTGTTTTAGCCAAATCTGTTAGTTTGGCTGAAGGGTCTGCTTCACCTTCCTTGCCAGGTGTTTTAGCAGGCTCTGTTTTTTTTGCCGGTACGTCAACTGGAGGTGGCGTATCAATGACAACATTGACGCCAGTATAACTAAAAATAAAATCGGACAGTTCTGAAATTAAAGCATCCATGGAACCAGTAGTATTTATTTTAATCTCATCGGAGAAAACTTCAGGAAGAACCTGTTTCTTTCTTCTATCTACACCTGAAGTATTTACATAAAAGCCATCAATTACGCCAAATTGAATAATTGTTGGAGTAATATTATCCCTTAGAGAGCTTAACATGTCTTTAGAGTCGGTAAATTCAGTATCAAGCTTTGCTATATCACCCTTAATTCCAGAGTAAGATGGTGAATGAATGAGCTTTGAGTCACCTGCACAACCTGACAGGAATACAGATAAAAATAATAAGAAAAAACTAAATCTATTTATCATAAATTTTCCTATAAATTATTTGAAGATTTTGAACTAATAAAGTTTTATTTTTAATAAAAAATCTTGTTTGTAGTGGAGTAGGGGTAGAGTTATAAAACAATAGCATTGACTTTACTGACTCTAAATAATTTTTAAAAAATCTGAGTTGTTGAGTGATTTTGAAGTCAGTGGACGGGTCCCAAACCACGCTTACGCCTTCACTTTTAGACCAACGATGAATTGTTTCAGAAAGCATTTCACCCTTCTTAGCAACAAACTCCTTTCTTTCTAAAAAAGACGGAATCGTGCTTATTTTAGGAGGCATTCTGATTCCCTTAGACTTAATGTTGGCGATGTGCTGGGTTGTATAAGAGCTAATTGGGCGTATTAATGGCTTGCCATTGATGCTTGGATGGATATAGTTAGATTTATACCATAACTTAGATATTTCCATATCTGCTGGAAAAACCAAGATTGGGGAATACACTTCCACACCATTAAACACCATGTATGAATTAATTTGCAGCTTGGAAGGTAAACTTAAATCTTCATATGAAAATGTGAAACTAACCGTGTTATCTGTTTTTTTGTAAACTTTATAGGCTGAGATGACACGCGTTTTAAGACCAAGGCTTTTGAATAATTTGGCTAGGATAGGGATGTGGTTTCTGGCGAGGGGTTGCTTATTAATTGGTGCTATGCTGGTGGGTGGGTGGTCGTCTGAAAACAAGGATTGTGTTTTCTTCTTAATATTATCCAAAAATGACAATTCTTTAGGTGGAAGTTTTGGTAATGCTAAAGGTGGGATGGATGCAAGAGGTTTAGCTGGGTAATTTTTTTTAGAAGGAATAATAGCGATTGGAGCCAAAGGGTCGATTATAGATGCAGTGGCATCACGCTCAATAATGGAACCTTGTGGGCTTACTGGGTCTGCATTCAGAAGAGTAATAACATTATTAGATTTATCCAAAATTAGGTCGATTTTATAATTAATGGATATTTTTTTAAGAATATCATACCAACCAATATCTCCGACCCAAGAAACTTTTTTTGAGAGAACAGAACGAGGTGCCCTTACCTCCCAGGTATTAGGAACAAAAATATTTAAAGACTCTCTAAGTGGTAAATCATTTGCGAATCCTCCAGGAGTGTAATTCTCATCGGTTGGGATAGATGCAAATGCAAATGATGCAAGTATCAAAAATAATAGCAAGAAATGTTTCATTTATTTGGCTGTATTGGTTATTAAGGCTTTAGCGTCTTTTATTTTGACAAAGCCTAATTCTGTGGCAATTTTTCCATTCTCAGTAATAGAGATAACCGTACCATATTCTGGCAAGAATGAAGTTTTTTTGACCTTGATAACATTATTATCATCATCCTTAATCCAAACTGCCATCTTCTGGCGGTCAAACCCAATCAATGAATAAGATTTAAAGTCTTTAATGGACTTCATGATAGCTGGTCGGTACTCTGATGTGGTAGTTGGTGAAAATGAAGCCAGCCTGGACTCCAAGGCAAGCATCCTTTCAGCAAGATTATGATTTTCTTTTTTATAATTAGAAATTATTTCCTGAAGGTCAGCATTGGTACTAGCTGAAATTAGCCCGACAGTGGTTAATTTTTGTTCCAATTCACTAATCTGGTTATTGAATTCGGTAAATCTTGTTGACATATCATCTGCCAATATTAGCGTAGCCTGAGTAGCTACAGACATAGCTGACTCAGTCAGCTTATTATTTTCAGTGTCAGCGTCTTGGTCATAATTATTAATCCATAGCTTCATTTTTTTCATTGATTTGTCAACTGCCATATCAACGGCTATTTTCGACTGGGACTTTATGTCGTTTTTAAATTCAGTTTTATTGTCGGATAATATTTGATTAAGACGTAAAAATAATTCCTCATTGTTTTCGGCAACCAAACTACCCAATAAGGACATATCAACCCTACCATCCTGTTCAGCTACTTCTGCGCCATCCTGATCATTATATTCGTCAATGGAATCTACTATAGCCTGGTTATCAGTATCTACAACTGCATCTGGAGCCTCATCATATACCTGTCCATCTATGTATGAACCTGAATTGTCATCATAGATATAAAAATAACCTACGGCCATTAAGACAATAACAGATACTAATGAGATTGATATCATTAGATTCTTACTACTAGTCTTTTTTGGCTCATCAACTGGCGTCTCAAAAACATCAGCAGAACTCTCTATTGATATCTCATCATCATCATCATCAAAGTTAAAGTCATCGTCCAGTTCGTCTAACTCTGCACCCACTAAACTATCGGCATTTGTTTTATTGTCTGTCATAAATCGCTCTAATTACGTATTATAGATAAGCATTATATCTGTTTTTTTTACTTAAACATATAGAAAATGTTAAAAAAGTCAAACCATTTGGTGTGTGAATTGTAGGGAATAGCAAAACAAATCAGAATACAGAATGCATATGTGGTAAAAATATTCATGCAAACTGATTAAGACTGTCCGGTCGTTGTTTTTATTTGATTTTTATAATCTAATATGTAATATCGACTGATTAAACCGTTTTCTCAACCTTTTTAGGAATTATCTATGCAAAAGAATGAAATAGTAACTCTTTCACAGAAAGAACATGTGCTTAAAAGGCCTGGTCTTTATCTTGGATCAGTTAATAAAGTTGAGGAAAAGGGGTGGTTATTTAGTAAAAAAACTGATGGGTTTGAATTGGAAACTTATGAATACACGCCGGCTTTGGTCAAAGTAATTAGGGAGGTAATCGATAATAGTATCGATGAAGGGCTTAGAACCAACTTTAAATTTGCTAATAAAATTGATATTAAGATGGGTGATAGCGACACAATATCTGTTAAAGATAATGGTAGAGGAATTCCGTTTAAAAAAAATGAGAATGGTGATACCATGGCCAAAGTAGCTTGGTGCGACTTGAACTCTGGGTCAAATTTTGAAGACTCTAAAGATAATAAAACTATGGGGCAGAATGGTGTTGGTAGCTCTTTGTCTCATATTTTCTCGATGGCATTTAAAGGGGAAACAAGTGACGGCGTGAAGAAGGTTGTAGTTTCATCCAAGAACAACATGAATAACATTCAACAAAAGATAACCTCTAATAAACAAAAATACACTAAGGTATCATTTACTCCAGATTATAAAAGATTTGGAGTAAAGCAATTGAGTTCTATTGAAGAGAGAATACTTTACACAGATATGTTGGTTTTAATGCAAATCTATCCAAAGTTAAGCATAACCATCAATGGAGAATTATTAAAAAGAAAATCATTTAAAGAATTCTGTAAAGGCTTTGATGATTCGGTTGAAATACTTGAAGTAAGAGGGTTGAAAATTGGAGTATTCAAGAATATTAAGGATGACTTTAACTTTCTACATAGCATCAACGGGCTAAATTCTTTCCAGGGTGGAAATCCACTAAATTGGGTGATGAATAACATACTGAAGGAAGTCAAAGATTTACTTCCTAAGAAGTTTAGCAGTATTAAGGTTGGAGATATAAAGAACAAATTATCTGTTGTGTGCCTATTTACGGAAATGAACAACCCTAGGTTTAATTCCCAAACCAAAGAGAAGTGTATTAATACATATAAAGAGTTTTGTGACAATATTGGGGAAGCCAATTTTAAAAAGTACTCAAAGAAAATCAAGAGTAATAAAAAAATAATGGAACCCATAACCCTTCTGCATTCCATTAAAGAGCAATTTAATTCTTTAGCTGATTTAAAAGCCCTTAAACCAGCAAAGAAAAGGGTATTTGTGGAAAAATACTACAAGACCTCTGGCAATATAAATAAATCATCCCTAGTACTTACAGAGGGAGATTCTGCATTAAGTGGCATTATGTCAGTATTAGGAAGAGAGGATTTTTCGTTCTTTCCACTAAAGGGTAAGCCCCTCAACGTAAGGGAACAGAAGGCTAGTGTAATTAATAATAATCAGGAAATAAAATCCATTTTGCAAATTCTAGAGCTGGATATAACTGGGCGCAGTAGGGCTATTAATCATGACTCAGTTTTGATAGCTTGTGATGCTGATCCTGATGGTATGCACATTGCTGGGCTATTACTAAATATGTTTCAAAGATTCTATCCCAAGATAATAGAAGATGAAAAGCTGAAACTATTCAGAACACCAATGATGGTTTTAAAAACCAAGAGAAAGGGTGGTAAGCCTGTGTTGTTATACAACTTCAAAGACCTATTTAAGTGGGAAGAGAAGAACGATATTAGTAAATATGAGGCAAGCTACTACAAGGGACTGGGTAGCTGGAAATCTAAAGATTTAAGTGCGTTAATAGAAAGAGAAGGTATTGAGCATTTTGTTATTCCATTTAAGCAGAAAAGAGATTTAGGGCAATTATTCACCAACTGGTTTGATAAGGGTGAAAGTGAATTTAGAAAGGACCAAATTAGGGATATTCAATTTTCTATAGAAAAGGCATAAAATGGCAAAGACTAAAAAACAAGAAGTAATTAATATTGAAGACTTTTTCAAAGAAAGTTTTACTGACTTCTCTGCATATGCAAGTTATCGGGCTATCGGTAGTGTAATTGATGGGCTAAAAAACTCACAAAGAAAGGTTTTTTACACCTTGATGCATAAAACTGGCAATACAAAAGAAAAAGTTTCTAGATTGGCGAGTATAGTTGGACTAAAAACAGAATACCTGCATGGTGAAGCTAGTTTGGAATCAGTTATTGTAACTGGGGTAAGACATTTTGACAAACCTTTGCCTGTTTTGGAAGAGGAAGGTGCTTTTGGTTACAGGACAGTACCTAAAGCGGCGGCATCAAGATATATTTATACCAAGAAAAGAGACGTTTTTGGGCTGATATACAACTCAAAATTTTCGAGAATTGATGGCTATCAAACATTTGAAGGAACAAAGATTGAGCCAAGGGTATTAACACCCTTACTGCCGATGTTATTAGTTAATGGTAATTCTGGTATTGGCTCTGGGTTTTCGCAAAATATCCTACCAAGGAACCCACAACAGATAATAGACATTATCACGAAATATTTAAAAAGTAAGGCGAAAAATAAATCAGAAATACTATCAAAGGCGGACTTAAGTGTCCAATATCCATTCTTTGATGGAGACATTGAAACTGAAGATAAAAAATCCATTTTTTATGGAAAAATAAAAATAGCTAATACTACAACAATAAATATTAATGAGCTGCCGATTGGCTACACTATAGAAACATATATCAAGGTTCTAGAAGGCATGATTGATGCGAATAAAATAGTTTCTTACATTGATAAATCAAATGAGAATAACTTTAACTTTGTAGTGAAGTGTAAAAGAAACTTTTATGCAAAATTTAGTCAAGAAAAACTAATAACAGCATTCAAGCTCTCAAAATCGGCG
>JYMV01028491.1_pt1 | contig 14740 bp, 11 predicted proteins | sample 338911 | NCBI WGS metagenome assembly JYMV01 (sample SAMN03354496, study PRJNA234377) | hydrothermal vent metagenome | biome: Deep sea; feature: Hydrothermal plumes at the Eastern Lau Spreading Center, Western Pacific Ocean; material: Seawater | place: Tonga | collected 2009 | depth 2000 m m
GACCTGTGGGTGGACCACTGGGGGGATCTGAGGGTGGACCTGTGGGTGGACCACTGGGGGGATCTGAGGGTGGACCTGTGGGTGGACCACTGGGGGGATTTGAGGGTGGGCCTGAGGGTGGACCACTTGGAGGTTCTGTTGATGGACCCGAGGGTGGGCCGCTCGGTGGACCTGAAGGTGGACCACTCAGGGGGTCTGATACTGGACTACTCAGGGGGTCTGATACTGGACTACTCAGGGGGTCTGATACTGGACTACTCAGGGGGTCTGATACTGGACTATATGGCGGCCCAGTGAGGAGGCCACTCGGTGGTGACAGTGGTACTGTGGTGGGGGGGCCACTTGGTGGCATCGGTGGTCCGGATGGTGGTGACGGTGGTGCTGTGGGTGGGCCACTCGGTGGTGTTGGAGGCGCCTCTCTGATGGTGCTGGAGGCGGCGGCGTCATGGGCGAGTATGGGCTCTTCGGTTCGCGCCATACTGGTCGGCGGAGCTTCTCTTATGTCTATCTTGGAAATCGGTGGTGCCGGGCGCGCCCTATCACCGCTGGCGGTGGTCAATCCCGATGAGGACTCGCTGATGGGGGCGAGGTCGGGTAATTCTGTGGATTCTCCATTTGCAACTGTAATCATGGTGCCGCCACCTGCGGAATGTTCGGCATTGTAGTCGACCATCATCACCTCCCCGGGGTCGATGATCTCCCGCTCATTCACCTGACCGAAGTCGTCGAGATTGGAATCAAAGACGCCGGAAAAAAGCGTTGAGCCGACCGCGCTAGTAGGACTGCGACCGACTTCCCGATCGAATTCAAAATCGGCCGCATAGGAACCTAGTTCCAAGGTGCGGCGGCCATCGGTGGCATCGTGTTGCAAGTTGAAAGTCCAGTGTCCTGAGTCGAGGGCGAAAGCGAATTCATACTCTCGTGACAGGCCAGGTCCGATACTGGTCACGCCACTGACCGGATCCACCGTTCTGCCTAGCGATGTGATGACGGCAGCCTCCAGACCCCCCATCGGAATCGCTGACTCATTGTCGACATTGATACGTACCCGCAGGACATCGCGGTCATCATCATCGATATCGGGGATGGTCGAGAGCAGGGACGCGACCAATGGGCCGCTTCGTGCGTAATGTTCCCCACTCACAGCCATCCCACAGACCCCACGCTATCCATCGTACTTCAAAGCAATTCCCCGCCGGCAAGCCTCATCGCATCGTCGCCCTAGTCTCCCACGGCAAGCTCCAGAATACCGCCGCAACTGTATGTTCTGCGGCATCTATTCGGCTTTGGTGTTTCTCATCACCACGGATTCGAACATAATCGAAGAGAGCGAAGAACACCAGGCCGATGACCGGTAGTGCGTAGACCAGTTTGCGCCCGGCCCTACGACTCCAGTGGGTGGCGCCCAGAGGCGAGGCATCGTCGTGCACTAGAGCGATGCCGAACCAGCGCTGTCCGAGTGAGCGCCCCATCCAGATTCCGGTGTACTTGAAGTAGAGCCAGTGCAGGGCGAGTAGGATTACCCAGTGCAGGATGGTGATATGAGGTGAGGTGGTCATTTCGGCGAGATTCCACAGGCGGAAGATGAATACCCCCTTTGTGGTGATGAACAGAATGCTGAGGAGAAAGAAATTATCGAGCAGGTAAGCCGCTCCGCGTTTCCAGGCGTGGGCCAGCAATACCCCGTCGGGAACTCCCTCGCCGACCAAGGCCTTGGCCATCGTCGACGAGCCTTGGTGAAGCGTGACCGGCATGCCTTGAGAACTACTCATCTTACTCATCCACCGCTGACCTAGGCCATATGTGAAACCACCGCTCAATCCCCTACCGCATGCCAAGCGATCAGTTTTCGCTCCTGCGCCCAGTCGAGATACCCGGCCCATGTTGGGTCGTGGCGCAAGGTGTTCATGTTTCCGAGAATTATCAGGCCGCGCCGCGCCCTGGTGATGGCTACGTTCAAGCGTCTTCTATCGGCGAGGAATCCGACCTCGCCATCGCTATTGGCGCGCACCGTGCTGAAGACGATGACCTCTTTCTCTCGTCCTTGATAGCCATCTACGCTCTTGATTTCCAATCCGAAATACGGTTCACCATCACCTCGTCCGCCGGCCGCATCGAACAGGTCATCGAGTAGTCTTACCTGACCGTTGTAGGGGGTGATGACGCCGATATCGCTTGGCTGTAGGTCACCGGGCGCAAGCAGGCCCTGAACCACGGTGAGCAGACGCCCGGCCTCGTCGAGATTGGATTTTGACTGCCCCTCGGAATCGACCTGTTCGCTGCCATCGATGGGGATGAATGCGACCGGTGCCTCCCAGTCAGGCCAGAGGAAACCGGCTGGCGTCGGCCGGTCGGCGGCGGAAATACCATCCTGCAGACGACCATCATAGAATCTCCCCGAGGGGAAATCACACATTATCGGGTGCATGCGATATTGCGTCTCCAGCAGGTGAGAGGTGATTCCGGCGGCAATTAAGCGCTCAAACAGTGAGCGGTCGAGTCCGCCTTCCTCAGCCCGCAGGCTGATGACGGTGGCTGGAAGTTGCCTGTGGTCACCGACCAAGACCAGTTGTCTGGCCGCCCGCACAATCGGCACCAGAGCGGCAGGTTCGGTGGCCTGTGTCGCCTCGTCGATGAGAACGTGGGGAAATTTTCGTTCGCCAAGGATAGGATGTCCAGCGCCTATGCAGGTGGTGCAGATAACCTCTGTGCGGTCGAGGATTTCTTCGATTATTTTCGCCTCCAACCTGCGAATCTCCTTCCATCCCCGAGAGATATCACGGTGTGCCAGACCTCTCGCCTTGCCCTTCAGTTGTGGTAACTCACGGCGCAATGACATGACATCGTCAATCATCATCTTCACCTCTTCACGGTCGGGATGGTCATCGACCATCGCATCCAAGGTTACGGCGCGCAATTCTTCTCGCACCTTCACCGGCCGGCCGATTCTCACAGCATCCACGCCGAGATCTAGCAGTCCTCCAACGAGATTGTCGACCGCCACGTTAGAGTCAGCACAGGCGAGAATCGGACCGGTTTCCTGCCTTGCCCAAATCTTCAGCAAATGAACCGCAGTGTGAGTTTTTCCAGTACCTGGGGGGCCCTGGATCAGGGTTAAGCGATTCATGACCGCGGCGGAGATGGCTTTGGCTTGACTATCGTTCAGAGGCAGTCCTGCGAGATTAACCTCGCCCAGTCTCCGTTTCATCGGTCCCAGTTCGGGCAGCATCGCCGCCGCCGCATCGAGGTCATGCAGGTTGGCCAAGAGGACATTCTGCAGAACCGTACCGACACCGCCCTCGGTACTGTGAAAGTCGTCCAATGCTTCTTGCATCCGGTCGTGTGCCACCCGATTTGCGCCGCGGTCGAGGCGCCAAGCGCCCTTGCGCAGACCTTCGGGTAAATCATTGCAGACTATGCGAATACGAGTCCGGCTCCGGTCGAGAACCACCCCTTCGACCACTTTCTCATCCCAGGGCCGGCTACGGGAGATGATGACGATATCACCAGGACCGAATTTATGCCACGGCATCTCACCCCCGCCGCGCATTGAAAATACTGCGATGGGGTCTCCGAAAAGGTGACCGCGCGGCTGGGCGACCAAGTCGAACAGAGCTAGACCAGCCTCGACCAAGCGGCTTCGTTTCCATTCCTTCCACCTCTCATCAATTTCGCTCAGTTCATCCTGCAATTCCCATTCTGTCAATCGACGATAGGTGGAGTGGTGGTCTTGACTGCGGCGCCACCTCGCCGGCATTTCTTCGTCCGTCGGCGCTTCCGAGCGGTCGCGACCATCGCCGTGGCCAAATCTACGAACATTGCCCATTACCAACCATCCAGTTTCTTTTCCGCTCTTCGGTCATTATTGGCCGACGCATTCAATGCTCGGTTGACGGTGACTCTTAAACGGTTTATATGCGGCCGCACAGATGGGGAGATAATGTTCGGGCGCTTCCGTAAGGACAAAGATGTCCTCGGGAGAATATGCCCCCTGTGTGAATTGGAAAACCCCGTCGATGCCAGTTCCTGCAGCCAATGCTACTTCCAGTTAGAGAAAAATAATCGCCAGCAGGACGAGGCTATCAGTGATGTCGAGGAAAATGTTCTCCTCGATGAACTATTGAATGGTGAGATGGAAGTTGAGGAGGAAGAGGCGACCCCGGTAGATGTAATCACAATGGACGAAATGACGGTGGAAATAGACCAATACCAAGTCGTCGATAGCGATGGTGAAGCGGCGAAAGAATTCACCTTCATCAAATCTACAGGCCCGACTTTCTCAGAGATCGAAGTCGCTGGAGATGGGCCTATCGAGTCGCAATCGACCCCCTCTCTCGCCAGTCTGCCCGGGGTGGAGGTCGAGCAAAATGTGGATTATGTCAGCGAGGTTGCCGAGGAGATTGAGGTCGATGAGTCCGAGGCTGAAGTCGATTTGCTGAGCCTGCCAGAATTGCCGCAAGTCATCGCTTCACCACCGATTGAGAGGGATGATACTGACTACGTCACCTCGGTTGGTGATGTGGTTGCAGAGGCGACGGTCGGATTACCCATACTTCCCGATGTGGTTGCAAAGGGAGATGGCGAGGTCGGAAACGATTTAGTTTCTGTGCCACTCCCTGAGCCGGTTACCGAAGTTGCGCTCGAATTACCCCCGCTCCCTGATGTCACACCAGCGCCACCCGCATCGATTCCCCCAACCACCGCCCCTCCAACTACGGCTTTTGGGAACTCACAAAATGGGCATTTCTGGCCGTGGTCTGTCAGCGAGGCTTGGGATTATCGCGACCTGTATCGAGAATTGAAGGAGGCGATGGAAGCGGGTCAGCGCGGTGACCACATCACCGCGGCCACCTCCCTCGACCGCCTCGGACCGCATTTGGGTGAGCGCGTCGATCTGCTCTACTATGTCGGCCAGGTTCTGATTATTCTAGGCCGCCGAGAAGAACTCAACAGCATGCTGTTATCGGCGCAGCGGGCGCACCCTGATGACCAGCAGGTTTCAACTGCCGTATACCACCTCGGTGTGATGGGGCAGAACGATGCAGTTAACTCCTGACCTTACTACCGATGACGGTCTGCATCTCACCGCGGTTAATCGCAGACTGTTTTCCGAGATGGTCAAAGCGCACGGCGAAGACCCCGAAGGAACCTATAGTGCAATTCCATGGTTCGACAAGAAAATCGAGGCAAGCCCGCAGATTTCCGATTTTTTGTTTGAATTAGAGGTGCACAGCAGAAGTGGTAGAATCCACTTTTGGTCGATTCATGAAGACGATGAATTCGTTGGTTTGGTGGGTATCGGAGATGAGTTACAAATCGAAGAAAGCCAGTGGAATCTGGGCTATTGGGTGCGGGCGAGTGCCCGTCGGCGGGGTATCGCTCGGCGCGCTGTGAATGCGGTTTTCACCTGGGTCTCGGCACAACCACAATCGGCGCAGGTCGAAATCACCGTGCATCCGCAAAATGAGGCTGGACTGGCCACCTGCCGGGCGATTTGCAGCCAGTGGGGAGGGAGGAGAGTAGAACCGGATTTCTGGCCGATAGAACTCGGTGGCCGCACCGTGCCACACGCACTTTGGCTGGTTAATATCGGGGGTGGCGAGCCTGCCTGAATTATGGTTGACGGTCGACAGCGATGACCAAAGGCACCGCCCCGGACAGCAAGGTCACCCAACCCGTAGTCGCTCAACCTCAGCCCCGCAGGCGACCTCACCCTCGCTCCGCCTACGCAAGGGAATGGAAGGTTTTGCTCGCTGGCATCTTGAACAGCCGGGCCAGCGAGCAGCGACGATATTCGTCATCGCCGACCAACTGGGCGATGCGGGTTTCCGCAATTGGTTGGCAGAGTTATTGTCGGCCTCACCTCATATCACCGTCGCTTGTCATGGTCTTAATCACCGTTCATGGTCAGCATGGGGCGAGGATGAGGAAGGATTCACCGCGGCATTGCGATTGGCCAAGCGGAAGATAATGGAATTTGTCGGCCCGGCTTGGCGACCATGGTTCAGGGCTCCAGCAGGCTATGTAGCGCCGTGGATGTCGAGGGTACTGGCGAGCGAGGGATTCACCGTCGACTCTTCGGTCAATCCGAGCATGCTGGTCGAACGCAAGGCGGGAAAAGGCAATTCATGGCATCAGGTCGAAGCGGCGATGGAATTGGCTGGAGTGGTCGAGCGCCCTTGGTTGACCTCGGGAATCGGCCCAGCCTGTGGCCCGGCGCTTCACCTGCCAATCTTGCGAGGGTTTGCCAAGCGGGCGTGGCGACGGATATCCTCCCTGCCCTTGGCCAGTGATGCTAATATCTGCGATCGCTCAAGAGAAGTGGTGACGGTTTATTGGCATCTTGACGACCACGCTCGCCGAAATGGTCGATGGGCGCCACCCCTGTCCTAGTTTACTATCCCATCAGACAAGACTCAGCGACTCAAGGTGAGGAGTTTGTCCGATAGGACAACAGGTCGGGTGGCGGTGGAGTGGATGGCGGTTGGGTTAGAAACCCACTCACATCATCCTGGAGACGATGCGCTCGGTCTGCTCGGTGGTCAGGCCAAGTTCGCGGTGGGCGAGTGGCCCACCTTCGTCGAGCACCGGTTCCTGCTCCTCAAGCGTCAGTCTGGAATTGGTCTCAAAGAAGATTCCGGTGTGAATCACATCACCCCAGACCATCGCTTTCTCGATACCTTGCTTCCAGTCACTTGAGTCATGCTCACTATCCTCGAGCGGCTGTACCCGTGGGCGGAAAAACTGGTAGGTGTTGACCTTGTTGAAGGTCACGCATGGACTGAAAACGTCGAGCAGGGAGAACCCCTTGTGTTCGATACCCGCCTTAATCAGGGATACCAACTGCTTGACATTGCCGGTATAGCCGCGGGCGACCCATGTGGCGCCAGCGGTAATCGCACTTGCAATCGGGTTGAACGGCAGTTCGATGCTGCCATGCGGTGTGCTCTTAGTCTTCATCCCAACCTCACTGGTAGGTGAAATCTGACCAGTGGTCAGCCCGTAGATCTGGTTGTCCATCACAATATACAGAATATCGAGGTTGCGCCTGCTGGTGTGGGTGAAGTGGTTGCCGCCTATACCGTAGCCATCACCATCTCCCCCAGTGACGATGACCGTCATCTCATGGTTCGAGAGTTTCGCCCCCGAAGCGTGGGGGAGCGAGCGTCCGTGCAGTGTGTGCATCCCGTACGAGTTGAAGAAGCCGGGAAAGTTAGAAGAGCATCCGATGCCGCTGATGGTGAGAATCTGATGCGGTTTCAGACCGAGTTCAGAGACCGCACGCTGCAGGCTGCTGAGCACCCCGAAGTCGCCACAACCAGGACACCAATCGGGGTCTACCTTACCCTTGAAGTCTTTCGGCTGTAGTACTGGTAGTGTATTCGTTTCGCTCATTCACTCGCCTCCTCAGACAATAATCTCCTCATACGGTACCGACAAGGTCTCGTCCCCTTCAAGTTGCTCTTGAACTGCGGCTACGATGTGGTGTGGCTTGAACGGCTCGCCGTCATACTTGCGGATGTGGCCATCCACCGTGAAGCCAGTCTCGCCTCGCAGGTAGCGGTGGAAGAGCCCGGAGTAGTTATTCTCGACTATGATGGTGCGCTTGCAGGATGACAGTAGTTGCACAGCCTCGTCAGCATGGAATGGCACCAGCCACTTGAAGTGAAGGTGATTGACGGAAACGCCCGCCTGAGCCAGTTGTCCGATAGCCTCCTGGATGACACCGGCGGTAGAGCCCCAGCCGACAAGAGTCACCTCGGCGTCGGTAGCTCCGACTATGGCCGGAGGTGGCAGGTCAGCCAGTAGTCCATCCATCTTGCGCTGTCGCTTCTCCAACATCGCCCGGCGCTTGTGCGGGTGGGTGAACTCGTCACTGATGAGCACGCCATCAGGCATGTGCTCGTCGGTGGCTACCACGTGCTCATATCCGGGGATTCCGGGGAGTGCACGCGGTGAGATGCCGCTGTCAGTGAATTTGTAACGCTCGTAACCCCCTGCCTCTTCTCCAACTTCGGTAATAAGTTCACCACGGTCTATGACTGGCTGCATGTCGAGTAATTCAGGGTCGATGGTCGAGGTCTCATCGGAGATTAACAGATCGGAGAGGATTATCGCCGGTAGCTGGTACTTGTCGGCGAGGTTGAAGACCTCGGGAATCGTCTGAAAGGCGTCGAGAGGACTGCTCGGTGCGAGAATGAGTTTCGGGAAGTCTCCCTGACTGGCTCCGAGTACCTGCCACAGGTCGCCCTGCTCTGTCTTTGTCGGTACCCCGGTAGAGGGGCCGGCACGCTGAACGTTGACGATTACGATGGGAACCTCCATCATGGCTGCGGCCCCGACCCCTTCGGTCATCAATGCAAATCCACCACCCGAGGTGGCACACATCGAGCGGCAGCCAGCGTGCGCCGCGCCCACAGTCATGCAGATGACGCTGATCTCGTCCTCGACCTGACGCACCATGATGCCGAGTTCGCGCCCGTTTGCCGCCATCCAGTGCAGGATGCCGGTCGAAGGACTCATCGGATATGCGCAGTAGAACTTGACACCGGCTCCGGCCGCGGCCATTGCGAAGGCTTGGTTACCGGCCCACACAGCTAACGGGCGACCCGGTTTTGGTGCTTGTTGCGAAGCCGGTTGAAAGTTTGCCGCCGAGTGGTCGTAAGCCGCCTTGGCGACGTGCACGTTCATCGCCACCAGTTCTTCGCCTTTAGCTGAGAACTGGAAATTGAGTACGTCTTCGAGCGCCGAGAACTCGATTCCGAGCAGTTGGCAGGTGACCGCGATAGCCACCGTGTTCTGCATTAATTTGTTAGCACCCTTACCGGTCAGTTCGGCAACTGCCATCGGGCATAGCTGGACTCCATCCGCCGCCTTTCCCGGCTCGATGGTGTCGCTGTTGAAGATTACCGATGTGTTCGGCCCAAGATGTTCTAGATGCCGGTCCATGGTATCTTGATTGAGACATATCATCAGGTCGATGACATCACCATGGGTGCGAATCTCGCGGTCGCTACAGCGGATGGTCAGGAAGGAATGGCCGCCACGGATAATCGATTGGTAGGCGTTATAGGCATACATGTGAATTCCTTGGCGAGCGAAAAGACGAGCGAGGATGTTTCCCGGGGTTGCTATGCCTTGTCCGGCCGCCCCTCCGATGCTGATGACATAATCGAAACCACTCATTCCTTCTCACCAATCCATGCTCGTATGCATTATTCAGACCGCAAACCGCAGCGGTCGCATAAACAGCCCGTGGCCTAGCCATTATATCGATTCCCCTTTCACAGGCTCTCCCCCATTTGAGTCTCAAGGTGATGAATCGTCTCTTATACTTCAGAATCTCCGGATACTTCGGATAAACCAGGTGTTAACCAACCTCTGACAGTTGCGGGGACTTCAAGGGTTGAGGCTCACTCTTATCGGTGATTTGCTGCCTCAGATTGTCTCATTTGGGTCGAAATGATGAATAATGTCTGCATAAGTAATAATAACGGTCGCTGAAGTGTTTGATTCATGGCAGTACAGGATATGCTACAGGAAATGATAGACGAGTTGACCGATTCACTAGCCGACGCAGCAAAACACGACCGTGGAAACAGTGCCGCTGGAACCCGTGTGCGCAAGACCATGCAGAGTGTGAAGAACGGCGCACAGGCAATCCGCATCCAGGTACAGAACGACAAGAACAGTCGCTGAAATAAATTTTTCAGTAAACCCATATTTCCTCGTGGGTAGTGTAAACTTTCCAAGTCCCACCACCGTTGAGGAAATCGGCCTCACCCTGCGCAGCAAGACCCCATCCCTCAGGTGCCTCGCCGGCTCCGGGAGCGATTACCAACCATTCGACGTCGTCCAGCCCCCCCCGATTCTCAACTTTGGTACCGTTGACCAATTCGTCGTGCCAATCGGTGGTATCGGCTCGCCAATGGCCGGTATTGTTATTGTTGCCGAACGGGTCGATATCGTAGTGAAAGGTGTACAACCAATGCATCCCTAATGTGGTTTCTGAGATGAAAAGGAAATCCTCTCCTTCCTCCATGTTCAACACCATCACATCGGCAGCCTCGTCACTCCACATCGTCTGGCCGTTCACCGCGGCTAGAATGCTCAAGGGCAGAATCAAGGCCAGTCCAATCATCAGGGAGCGATATTTCTCTCCCGGATTTTCCAGACATGGGACTTCAATACCCAGGTCATTCATCCGCTTCAGCATCATGAATATGGGTATCAACAATAATGAGATATAGCGGCCATTATTACCCATCGTCCAAGTCATCAACGGCCAATCAGCCCCCCATAGTAATGATTCGTAGGTCCACAATGCGGCAACATATACGGTGATGGCCGCAGCAAAGGCGGCAATCAGTCCTGCGATACAAGCCACCTCGAGGTCTGATGTCGTGCTCAAGCCCTTGATTGCAGGACCGAAGAAGGGCCACAACACCATTCCGAATAACGCGTAGATGACGAGCACGTCGAAAACAGCGATTAGCAACGCTGAGGAGAATCTTACCGGCGCATCGCCGATCACGCTCAAGGTATTACCTGGGCCAAAGAATCCCATCACCAGCATCAGTGCACCAACTCCCAGTCCGGCCACCACAGCCACTTTCGTGGGGTAACTGGCCCACGTGGCAAATGTCGGGCTACTACGAGCGGCCTCAAACCAAGCCAGAGCCGCCAGTCCGAAAGGCAGTCCCCACCACATGCTCATCCCCTTCACTGCGACGATGGCCGCCATCGGCACGGCGATTGACAGCGCCCGCAATCGAGCCTTGTTCACATCTTCTTGGCGACACGCATGGGCGATGAGGATCACTACGGCATAGAGCATGACGGCGATGAACACCTCGGGATAGCCGCGCCCGGTCGAGAAGATGAAAGTCGGGTAGAGCGCGACCATGACGGCCAATTCCAGTTGCTGCTGTTTGTACAATAAGCCGATGAAACCCAGGGTAATCGCAAAAGACAGCAAGCGCACATCATTAGGAGAATCACCGATGAAGTCGAACCAGCCATCCTCTTTCACGGGTGCGTACGAGGGGTCGCTGGATAGTGGGTCGATAGGCCGGGTATGGCCCCAGTCTAGTGCGGCCTCGCCCTGACCTGCTTCGACGGTTGCATAGGTCAGGTGGATATGGGTATCCAAGCCCAGATCGCTGGTGAAGACTACCAAAGCGTTCAGACATACCCCGATGATGAGGAGGAGTTTCCACCACTTCTGCCTCGAGTACTCCTGTTCGGACAGCACCTGGGTACTTTCATCATCTTCCATCAAGTCCCCGTGGTGGCCTTCGCTTTATATTGTAGTTATTTCACAGATGAAACGTGGATGAAACCGCTTTGGAGCCGCACAAGTCACCATCCCAGCCTCCGCTATGGGCCTTGCCGGTGGCATTCCTCGGGGGATTGGTCTCCCTTTTCATTGAGCCGTTTTTTCTGTTATTTCAAGGAAAAGATTCCGGCGATGCGTTTTGGTCGCACGCTTTACGCAGTCTCAATTGGACATTTATCCTGCGGCAATCACCGTTTTTGATTCTTCTGTTTGGTCTCGCGCTGATCTATGCTGGTTATCGCCTGCGCTCTGAATTCAGTGACCGTGAGTGGTGGCCTTGGGTACGGGTAGGGGGGGGTTTTCTGCTCGGCGTCACGTTTTCACTGGTGGTGATTCACGAGTTGTTGGATATTGCATATTTTCGTGGGGCTTTCATCTTGGCTGTCGCTGCTTACGCATTGGTCATCCTCGCACTGCTGGCGTTGTTATTCGTTTGGCCGTTGCCGATTTTCACCCGCGACGGCGAGCCTATCGGGCGTTGGCAGAGTGCCGGAAAAACCCTCCATCTGGTGGTGATAATGTTCTGTGTTTGGTTGTTGATACCGGCTATTCCTGCGATGTTGGGTGTCGCCGCAGCGCCACCTTCTGCTCCTGCTGAGGGCTATGGTTCATCTCCAGGTCCCTATTCGGTGAACACCCAGACCTATGCCTATCCGATGCCGGCCGAGGTTGAAGCGATGATTGGTGATATCGAGGGAGATATCGAATTCTCAATCTATCTCACCCTACCTGAAATTCCTGCGGATGAGCGGATGGAGACAATGCCTTTGGCGATAATATTGCACGGCTTCGGTAACCCTTACTGGGAGACCTATGTCGACTGGGCGACTCACCTCTCTGCCAAGGGGATGGCGGTGGCATTCATCCAGTATCCCTCGGATGTCCACCCGGTAGGAGTTGACACCTTCGACCTGATTGAAGCGCAGGGGATGTCGAACCATCCGCAACACATCCCGCGCAGTGCGGCGATAGCCGCGGCCATCGAGCATCTGAATGAAACTGCCCTGGGCGGAAACCGAAGCGCTTGGATCGATTCGGTAATCGGCAACACCTCAATCGACCCTTCGCATCTGTGGGTCGGAGGCCACAGTCTCGGAGCTGGCCTGACCTTTCGCACCTTGGACGAATCTTTGGCACGAGGGTGGGGAGATGGTTCACTATTCATCGCCTTGGAAGCACCTTATGCCCATTCGGTCGATGCTGAACTGCGCGGCGATATGAGCCAACTACCAGCAAATACTCTGGTCCATATCGCCATTTCCGAAGATGATACCAGCGTTAGTCCATGCTACGGGGTATGGCATCAGCAGAGGATAATCTCACGCGATGGGGCTGGGGATTTGGGCGATGGGCAGGTGATTCTGATGACTATACCAAGTGACCGGCACGGCTTCCCGCCGATGGTTGCCTCGCATTACCTTCAGGCCTCGCAGGTGCACGAAGTCTTGGCCGATTGGGGATTTTACCGTCGCGCCGATGCTCAGGCTGACTATATCACCGCGCAAAGTGACGGCAACACCTCGACCGATATCTCGGCCGATACCTACCTCTTCAATGAGACCTGGTTGGCAAATATGGGTGAGTGGTCAGATGGTGTGGCGGTCAAGGAAATCGCCATCTATGATGATGCGATGAATGAAGGTACCGAGCAATACCAAGATTGCATGGAAGAGAGCACCGCTTGGAAATAATCTCGCGAAGGCCGTGCCTAAAAGCGAATCTTAGTGGCCTTCACTCAGTAATCAAATAGGCTGGCCTGCCCAGCCTTTCGAATCTGTGATGTCTTGTTGATCTTGGCGAGATTACGCTCGATTCTCCCCTCACTGAAATCACGTTCGTACAGCCATGCCTTCAGCGCATCGGTATCAATCGGCTTCAGTTCAAGGTCATGCCCGGTGGAGGTGGGATGGTTGAGAAAAAGTTCCCGTATCTCTTTGAGATTCTCCGGCACATCGACCTCTTTGAACCCACAGACCTTCTCAATCGTCAGGTGTTCGCGAATCAATTTCAATCCGGTCTTAGGGCCGATGCCGCGAATTCCGGGGTGGAAGTCGGTGCCGATCATGATGGCGAGGTCGACCAACTGCTCGCGGCTCAATCGGTTCTCTTTGAGCACATCTGCGAGGATTATTTTTTCCGCCCGAATGACCCGCCCCATACGCTTACTGCCTACCGACATCAGATTGCGCACCAATACCGGACTTCCATACAGTAGAGCATCCCAATCCTGGGTCGCGACCACGTCGATAAGCCCAGCCGCAGCCATCACCGCCGCCTGACCTTCACCTTCGGCCGCGGCGCGGAATGCCGGAACCCCGAGCAGGCGCAGCATCTCGATGCTCTCCTCGACCATCTCGGGGGTATATCGCACCGCTCGTTGGCCCCATTTCTGCGCCTCGGGATAGTCTCCTTCGGCCAGTGCTTGGTCCCATTTTTCCTGTGCATCGCGGCGTGATTGCGAGCGCTTGGCTATCGTCTCAGCCTTCAGTTCAGGGTGCTTTCCATCGAAGATGAAAACCGGAATCACCCCGGCGGCGAGCAGGGTTGTGGCGCGGTCGAGAAATCCCATCAGGTGTGAGACTGGACGACCTTTGCCATCTTTGAGAGGCCCCCCGTCCCCGGTTGCCCCGCGGGCGCGCATTGCGGTGAGGAATTGGAAGGCGACCAGAAAAGAATCGATACCGACCCGTTTTCCGGCCAAATCAGCGATGTCGATGACCTCGCTCTCGGCTAAATCACGCAGGTTACAACCCATGCTCCCTCACCTACTCTTGCGAGGTCAGTCGAATTCATCCTCATCGAAGTCCTCGTCGTCGAATTCATCCTCATCGAAGTCCTCTTCAACATAATGCTCGGCCAACCACGCATCGCGCGCCTCTTTCCACTTCCATCCACCAAAGGCGAAGGCAGCAATGGCCAGAGGAGCACAGACCATCAGAGGCAAGCCACTCCAAGTCGGTTCGACATTGACAACCTCAACCGCACTTGCGGGGATGATGTATCGTGGGCTACCATCACCAGCCATTATTCCCTTCCTTGAGCCGTCGGCCAGATTATCTTCGTCAACATAACTAGCCCACTGCGGGACGACCTCTGCACAGCCTGCACATCTCTCAACGAAGGTGGCATTGATGATTATCGCATGCCCTTCCTGTAGATTAACGCTTGAATCAATCAGCGAGAAATACAGGTGCAGTCTCTCACTACCTCGCTGAGTGGCGGTAGTATTGTCGGCTAGAACCTCGGCATAGTCCTCAAAGCCGAGTCCTATCACTTGTGTAGAAGTGGGGGTGGACTGGCCACCTTTACCCACGACACCATCTATGTTGGTGGTGTAAACCCGGTCGTAGGTGACGTAAAGTTTCATCGAGGTGCCGGGGGTTATCCCGGCGAGAAATTCTC
>JYMV01017931.1_pt1 | contig 14735 bp, 18 predicted proteins | sample 338911 | NCBI WGS metagenome assembly JYMV01 (sample SAMN03354496, study PRJNA234377) | hydrothermal vent metagenome | biome: Deep sea; feature: Hydrothermal plumes at the Eastern Lau Spreading Center, Western Pacific Ocean; material: Seawater | place: Tonga | collected 2009 | depth 2000 m m
CAGGGCTAAATAACTTATTGGTATTACACAGGGTATAACCTTTTATTGTTACTTCAGAATGAAATTTCGTGATCCTGAATCAGGTCGTGATGTTGACAATAAAAGGCACTGCAGAATGATTAGAAGTATCATATAACTGTACATAGTAATCAATGGGTGGTGAAGTTTCAAATGACAGCAAAAATCACAATCATTCAGGAAGATATAACCCGATTGCAGGTGGACGCTATTGTGAATGCCGCCAATAACAGTTTATTGGGGGGCGGTGGCGTAGATGGCGCTATCCACAAAGCAGCAGGACCTGAACTATTGGCAGAGTGTAAAACTCTGGGCGGTTGCCTGACAGGCGAGGCTAAAATTACCGATGCATATCAACTGCCCTGTAAAAAAGTCATTCATACAGTAGGGCCGATTTGGCGAGACGGTCAGCAACAGGAAGCTATGTTATTGGCTCAGTGCTACCAGCGGGTTATGGCACTTGCTGCGGAACATCAATTGCGCAGTATTGCATTTCCAGCGATAAGCTGTGGCGTGTACGGTTATCCGGTTGAGCAGGCCTGTGAAATTGCTATGACTAACGTGGTTGAACAAACCAGTTTTTATCCTGATATTCGCAAAGTGATCTTTTGCGCGTTTGATGAGTTGGTGTATCAGGCATACATTCGGGCCATGCAATCGATCCAGGTGCATTGAAATTCAGTAAAAAGCCACAACATTAACGCTTTTTGACTGGAGTGCCTTTGTTTTATGTTAGTTGTCATTTCCCCCGCTAAGAATCTGGATTACCAATCCCCGGCCACCACTTCGCATTACACCCAACCTGAAATGTTGCAACAAGCACAGCAGCTCATTGAACGTTGCAAGCAATTAGCTCCTCATGAAATCAGTTCACTGATGCATATCAGTGACAAACTGGCACTACTGAATGCCGAGCGCTACGCCAGCTGGCAAACGCCTTTCACTCAGGAAAACGCCAAACAGGCTGTATTGGCCTTTAACGGTGACGTTTACACCGGGCTGGACGCCAACAGCTTGAGCGAAAATACGCTGCACTACAGTCAACAGCATCTGCGGATTCTCTCGGGTTTGTATGGATTGTTGCGTCCACTGGATTTGATGCAACCATATCGCCTTGAAATGGGCACTAAACTGGATACTGACAAAGGCAAAAACCTGTATGAATTCTGGGGCGAACAAATTACTGAGAAGCTGAATCAGGTGCTGGAAGAGCAGGGAGATAACGTGCTGATCAATTTGGCTTCTAACGAGTATTTCAAATCTGTTAAGCCGAAAAAGCTAGCGGCACAAATTTATACGCCGGTATTTAAAGACAAGAAAAACGGACAGTACAAGGTGATCAGCTTTTTCGCGAAAAAGGCACGTGGTTTGATGGCGCGTTATATTCTGGAAAATCAGTTGTCGGAAGTAGCACAGTTAAAGGACTTTAATTCCGCAGGGTATTACTTTAGTGAAGCTGGCAGCACAGATAAAGAGCTGGTATTTTTGCGAGAAGAGCAGGCATAAACGATAGATAGTGGGGGAAGCTCGACTTGAGCTAAAGGGATTTAGTGAATGCCGATTTTGCGGAAGTTAAAATCGGCTAATCGCACTAGGGTGCCGGAATAGTGGCTTTTCGGGGTAGATGCTACTAACCGGCATTACTCACTATAAAACTTGTGTTTAAACTTCAGGGTTTGTTTCTCGTTGCCGTGGCGGATGTCGATGTCGAAGCGATATTGCTCCTGATCTCTGAAAGGTAATACCGCCAGATAGTAAATGGCATCACCTTCTTTAACTTCCTTAAAGGTCAGCGACTTTTTGGTGCCTAACAGGTTGGTGGCGTCGCCCATTACCGAGACGGATTGGGCCTCATGGCTATCTTTATCTAAAATCGATATATTCACCAGCCCTTGATACTGACTGCGCTGAATGCCGTAGGTGCGGGCTATTTCTGGTGTCAGAAAGCTGGTGTTAATGACAATATAGTGCACATCCCAATTGCCCAGTGTTTCGTATTGCTCAGCATGCGCGGTATTGAACAATACCGCGACACTACATAACAACAATGTAAGTAAACGAGTTTTGATAAATTTAGCCATGATGGTTCTCCGAAGCATTAAAAGAACGGAATTAAATCTTGCAGCAACAGTTGAATAAACTGCAGTCCCAGTAACGCCACCAGTACCGATAAATCCAAACCACCCATCGGAGGAATGATTTTTCGGATGGGGGCTAACAGTGGCTCTGTTAACTGGTGCAACACTAATTCAACCGGATTGTAACCCTGACTAAACCAGCTTAATAAGGCCCGGATCACTAATACCCAAAACAACAGAGAAAATATCTCCTTGAACACAACAATCGTACCCGAGAACGCCACGGCAAGCGGGGTAACCGGACCGGTGCCAAACATCATTGCTAATACCGTTACCTTGAGCATACCTATGGCTAGTGCCAATACCAGGGTGGCGGTATCCAGAGAACCGATGGAAGGTAACACCCGGCGCAATGGAGCCACAATCGGATGGGTTGCTTTAACAACAAACTGACTGAAAGGGTTGTAAAAATCAGCCCGGACCAGTTGTAACCACAGGCGCAGTAATACCACCATCAGATACAGGTCAAAAAGGGTACTGATTAAAAAATAGGTTGCGTTCATAGAGTTTCCTAAAACAATTCCGACATTTCCCTGGCTCGATCAATAGCTGCCTGCATTGCGCCTGCAACGATATCTTCTAAGCCGCTATTTTGTAAGTGTTCTACAGCCTTGGCAGTAGTGCCGCCCTTAGAGGTGACTTGGGCTCTAAGTTCGGATAATTCAAGTTGTGGATTGTGACAAACCATTTCTGCTGCGCCTAACATGGCTTGCTGTACCATGATTCGGGATTGTTCATTACTGAAGCCCAGGTCAATGGCTTTTTTCTGCATGGCTTCTAAGAATAAGAAGAAGTAGGCCGGACTGCTGCCTGCCGCTGCAATCACGCCGTCTATCATGGACTCCTGGTCTACCGTGATCACTTCACCGGTATTGGCCATCAGAGATTGTGCAAAAGCTTTTTGTTCGTCGCTCACTTCAGGAGAAGCATATAAGCCTACAACCCCTTTACCCAGTGCACAGGGGGTGTTGGGCATGGTGCGGATAAGCGGGAACTGCCCGCCTAACATCTCCTGCAATCTGGCGGCATTAATGCCTGCCGCGACGGAAACGAATAACTTGCCAGTCAGATCGCACTTTTCACTGAATGCGGCACAAACTTCAGCCATTAATTGGGGCTTTACTGACAGCACCACCACATCGGCAAAATTAATGGCTTCGACATTGTCCTGGGTAGTCAGAATGCCAAATTCAGCTTTCAGGCCATCGAGTTTGGGAGTGGACGGGTTGCTTGCCATAATTGCGTCAGTGGGGTAGTTGCCAGATACCAATCCTGAGATGATGGCACGACTCATATTTCCTGCGCCGATAAAGGCAATAGTAGATTTTTGCAAAGCGAAACTCCGTTAACGGTTTATAGTTTTGGGGAGCGGGCGCCAAATATTGCGGTGCCGATACGCACCATGGTGCTGCCTTTAGCAATGGCCAGCGCCATATCGCCGCTCATACCCATCGAAAGGGTGTCTACCTTATCATAGCTTAGTTGCAGTTGGCTAAAGAGTTGCTGCATTTGTTCAAATTCGGCACACAGTTTTTGCTCATCTTCGGTATTAGAGGGAATGGCCATCAAGCCCCGAAGTTGCAGCCGGGGCATGGTATGCACAATGCTGTCTGCCAATGATAAAACCTCTGAACCAGACAAGCCGGATTTGCTGGCTTCAGCGCTGATATTCACCTGTAAGCATATATTGAGTGGCGGCAGGTTTTCCGGACGGTTGTTGTTGAGGCGTTGCGCGATCTTAGCCCGATCGACACTCTGTACCCAGTCAAATTGTTCGGCCACAGGTTTACATTTGTTGGATTGCAATGGCCCGATGAGATGCCATTCGATGCCTTGTAAATGTCGCGTTTCAGCAATTTTTTGCAGTCCTTCCTGCACATAATTTTCGCCAAATCCCCTTTGTCCCGCCAGCCAGGCTTCTTCTACCATTTCGGCAGGTTTGGTTTTACTGACAGCCAGCAATTTTATTTCATTTGCTTGTCTATTGACCGATTGAGCAGCCTGATTGATAGTTTCCAGTGCGCTTTGCAGCCTATCTGCTATTTTTGTATTCATATACTCGTAAAAAAATAAACTGTACGGAGTTAACACCGTGGATATTACCGAACTTTTAGCTTTCAGTGTAAAGAATAAAGCATCCGATTTGCACCTTTCTGCTGGCTTACCACCCATTATTCGTGTTGATGGGGAAATGCGTAAACTCAACATCGACCCTCTCAATGACAAGCAGGTTAAAGCGCTGGTCTATGAGATCATGAACGACAAGCAACGCAAAGAATACGAAGAGAACCTGGAAACGGATTTTTCTTTCGAGGTCAAAGACCTGGCCCGTTTTCGTGTTAATGCGTTTGTGCAAAACCGCGGTGCGGCAGCGGTGTTGCGGACCATCCCCAGTGAAGTATTAACTCTGGACCAGTTGGGTGCCCCAGATATTTTCAGGGAAATTATTCAGCATCCCACTGGCATTGTATTGGTTACCGGGGCCACGGGTTCAGGTAAAAGTACCACCCTGGCGGCTATGATTGATTACATTAATAGTTCCAAACGGGAACACATACTGACCATTGAAGACCCCATAGAATTTGTGCATCAAAACAAACTATGCCTGATCAGCCAGCGGGAAGTGCACCGCGATACCCATAGCTTTAACAATGCATTGCGCTCTGCATTGCGGGAAGATCCGGATATCATCCTGGTGGGTGAGTTGCGGGATCTGGAAACCATCCGATTAGCCATCAGTGCGGCAGAAACCGGTCACCTGGTGTTTGGTACACTGCACACCAACTCTGCACCAAAAACCATCGACCGTATTATCGACGTGTTCCCGGCAGAAGAAAAAGCCATGATTCGTTCCATGTTATCGGAATCTATTCGCGCAGTAATTTCACAAACCCTGCTGAAAAAGGTGGGCGGTGGTCGTGTTGCAGCTCATGAAATCATGGTAGGTATTCCGGCTATCAAAAACCTTATCCGCGAAGACAAAGTGGCGCAGATGTATTCGGTAATTCAGACCGGCATGCAACACGGTATGCAGACTATGGATCAGTGTTTGCAAAAACTGGTGGCTCAGGGGCTGATATCTCCGCAGGATGCCGCATCGAAGAGCACCAATAAACAAGGTGGCTTCGGCGGGTAAGTGCTGGCTATAATCAATGGACTAATCCGGATAGCTGAAGGCCGTCCGGGAAAGAATGAGAGAACAGAAAAATGGCAATTGAGTTAGACGCATTTTTGAAGTTTATGGTGGACAAAGGCGGTTCCGACCTGTTTGTGACCGCCGGTTTTCCGGTAAGCTCAAAGATTAACGGCAAAATGACCCCACTGCAAAAAGGGGCGCAAGATGAAGCGGGTGCCCTGAGCCTGGTACATCAGGCCATGAACGAAAAACAACGGGCAGAGTTTGCGCAATCTCGGGAGTGCAACTTCGCCATCGTCCGCGAAGACATCGGGCGTTTTCGTTGTAGCGCATTCTGGCAACGAGATCAGGCGGGCATGGTGGTGCGTCGTATCGTCACCCAAATCCCCAATGCGGAAGATTTGGGGCTACCTCCGGTGCTAAAAGACATCATTATGGCTAAGCGCGGCCTGATTTTATTTGTCGGGGGAACTGGTACTGGTAAATCAACATCTCTGGCTGCCTTGATTGGCCATCGCAATAAGAATTCCTTTGGTCATATCCTGACCATTGAAGATCCCATCGAGTTTGTTCACGAGCACCAGAATTGTGTTATTACCCAACGGGAAGTAGGTATTGATACCCTGTCTTTTGATGATGCTTTGAAAAGCTCATTGCGTCAGGCGCCGGATGTTATTCTGATTGGTGAGATCCGTTCCATGGAAATCATGGAATACGCCATGTCTTTTGCCGACACCGGCCATTTATGTGTGGCCACTTTGCACGCCAATAACGCCAACCAGGCGATTGAGCGTATCATGCATTTAGCGCCGCCAGAGCAACACGCTAAACTGCGTTACGATTTGAGTCTGAATATGCGGGCGATTGTGGCCCAGCAACTGGTGCCCACTGTAGATGGTAAAGGTCGTGTTGCAGCCATTGAGATTTTGCTTAACTCGCCGTTAGTGACCGATATGATACAGCGCAGCGAAATCTCTGGCCTGAAAGAAGCCATGAAAAAAGGCAAAGAAATGGGGATGCAGAGCTTTGATATGGCACTGTATGATCTGTTAAAAGCAGAGAAAATAACCATGGATCAGGCGCTACATCATGCTGATTCGCCTAACGACTTGCGCCTGATGATCAAACTGGACAGTGATGCGGGTAACACCTTGGGCTCATTGAGCGACGTAACAATTGATATGGATTAATGGTATAACAACTTGGTAAAAGTGTTTTGCAGTGAAAATCGTTTACGCATCCAGCAGATTAAACACCTGCTGGATAGTTACGGTATTCCCTGTTTTATCAAAAACGAATTTGCCATTGGCGGCGTAGGTGAGATTTCTCCCTTTGATGCCTGGCCAGAAATTTGGTTAACCGACAACGAGTGGTTTAATCGGGCCACTAAATTGATTGCTGAATTTGAAGCTTCTGAAGTGCAGGGCAGCCCCTGGATTTGCCGACAGTGTCAGGAGGAAAACGAAGCCAGTTTTGAAATCTGTTGGCAGTGTGGGACTGAGTTTACGCCTTAACTTAAGTTTCTGCGCTTATTCCTGGTAATAAACATTTTCCAGCCAGCTTTCAATAATTAAACAAGCGGAAACACTGTCAATTTTGCCTTTCTGTAGTTTTTTATAGCCACCCAATTCAAATAGCTTTTCTTTGGCTGCAGCAGTAGTCAGTCGCTCATCGTAGGTGTCTATTGGCATTTTAAAGCGGTTGGATAAGCGGTTGGCAAACTTCTGAGCGCCGTAAGTTACCTGCTGCCAGGTGCCGTCCATATTCAGCGGTAATCCCACTACTACGCGATCGGGTTGCCATTCCGCAAATAAGGCTTCGACTTTCTGCCAGTCGGGAATGCCATCTGTGGCCTTTAACGCTTCCAATGGAGCAGCGGTTCCTGTAATTACCTGAGCAACGGCAACGCCAATACTGCGGGTACCAAAATCGAATCCGAGAAGTGTGGTCATGATGTGCTGATATTACTGCCATCTGTAAAGTGGTTATGATGGCGATTGTAATCAGTGTGTGGCTTTTATTGAACCAGTTTTTTTAACTCGTGCTATCTTTGAAAGGAGCCTTGGTTTTTGTCGGTGGTTGCACTCAACACAATTTATGCGCATTCGGGAAAGTGAAGATTTTATTGCCATACGCAATAACCTTATCGACAGGTTAATTGTCGCTATGTTTGGTCTGTTGATTTTGGCTCTGGCTGGCTCCTTTTATCGAATGATGGAAACTGGATTGCAACCTGTGATGGTTGTTCACCTACTGGCCAGCCTGGTGTTTGGTTTTATGTATCTTTGCCGGAATCACTTTTCCAGTAGTGTCAAAGGGGCGGTCATGGTTGGAACCTTGTTTCTGGCCGGTGTTGCTGGTTTGTTTAACTTCGGTTTAGTAAGCGCAGGCACCATGATTTTACTGGTTTCGGGACTATTAGCCGGGCTGGTACTGACAACCCGCATTGCGATTATGGTGCTACTGGCGGGGGCACTGTTGCAAATCGGTTTTATGCTGGCTGTTAATCGCGGCGTCATGAAATTTAATATTCCCCTTCAGGATTATGCCTTAACATTGCCCGCCTGGATTAATAACCTCACCGGATATCTGGTACTAAGCGGCATCAGCTTATTTGTTATTGACCGATTTTTTACTTACCTGAAAGACGCTTCAGCGCAATTACAGCTGGCTGTGGAAGAAAAACATCAGGAGTTGGAACACTCCGAAATGCTGTTGCAAACCGTACTCAACTCCTTACCTTACGGGGTTTTTTGGAAAAAACCAGACTTGACCTACTGGGGAGCCAATCAGCGTTTTTTAAAAGATAGCGGTTTTAAAACCATGGACAATTTGCTTGGCAAAAGTGACGCTTATTTCAAATCGGATGCGAACGCTCAGCGTTATAGGCAACAAGACTTGCAGGTATTGAGTACCGGAGAGTCTTTACCCGGAATCGTGACACAATCCATAAACCCACAAGGTGAAGAGTTCTATACTCTGACTAACAAAGTACCACTTATCGATAAGCAGAATAAGGTTATCGGGGTGTTAGGGGCCTATGAAGATGTCACAGAAAGTAAAAGAATGGAGAAGGCGTTACAAGAAGCTGTGATGGCTACGCAGCAAGCCAGTCAGGCAAAGTCGGAATTCCTGGCGACTATGTCTCATGAAATCAGAACACCAATAAATGGTGTCATGGGGTTATTAGAGCTTACCCTGGATACGCAGTTGGACGAGAAGCAGCGGGAGTATATTAACAAAGCCAACTTATCTGCTCGCACCTTATTGCAAATCATTAATCAAATTCTGGATATCTCTAAAATTGAAGCGGGAAAAATGGAGTTGGAAAAGATCCCATTTTGCGTGGCAGATGTGTTGCAGCAACTGGATAGCCAACTGCGTCATCTGGCTTTGGCAAAGCAACTCAAGCTAGATATCCAGCATAAAGGCGAGGTAACACAACGTGTGGCAGGTGATCCCACCAAATTGCTACAGGTACTGGTAAACCTGACGTCAAATGCCATTAAATTTACTGATTCGGGTTCCGTCTCAGTTGAAGTGGGAGCTTTAAAGCAATCTGACAGACTTAAGCTTCAGTTAATCGTATCAGACACCGGAATTGGCATGAGTGAAGACGAACAGAAAAACCTGTTTGAATCTTTTACTCAGGCTGAAAGTTCCACCAGTCGGCGGTTTGGAGGCACGGGACTTGGACTGGCCATTGTAAAACAACTGGTGGAAATGCAGGGCGGTAATATTCAGGTAAAAAGCCAAAAAGGCGAGGGCACCCGATTCATCGTGCGCATAGACTACGACATTGCCAGTTCGGAAGCTCAACAGGAATGTAAACTACATCGCGCTGATTTAATTGGAGTACGGGTGTTGTTAGCTGAAGATAATGAAATCAACCAATTAATTGCTTGCGAAATGTTGAATCAGGTAGGGGCCGAAGTGACAGTCGCTGCCGATGGCGCAATTGCTCTGCAGAAACTCGAAGAGCAGCAGTTTGACGTGGTATTGATGGATATTCAGATGCCAGGTGTTGATGGCACAGAAGCCTTAATCAAGCTCAGACAAAACTCGCGTTTAAGCAGGCTGCCGGTTATTGCATTAACTGCCAATGTATTAGCTCATGAGGTTAAGTTTTATCAGGAAATTGGCTTTAACGGACACCTTGGCAAACCTTTTCAAAAAGAACAACTAGTCAGTAAATTGCATGAAGTACTGGCTTCCTGAAGCAGAAAGTTTTTGTGCTACGGGACACCTATTGGTCCACAGCAAACAACGGCCGCCAGGTACCACCATAAGACTCATCTTCCGTGCCTATACTCATTGTGCTGCCAGGAACAGTTGAAGCAGGGGCCGCCAAAGCCTCCACTTTAAAACCATCAATTCGCCATGCAATTTTGGGATTAGTTATGATTTTTACCGGTAACGAATCGCTTGTGTCAGTGATTTTGGCTGCCTGATAAATAATGGAACGAAATGGTCCTTCATCACCAGCATCTTCGGTGGCAACTGCCCATATTACTCCCTCTGTATCCAGGTGAAGGTCGGAAATCGTTCTTCTGGTTTGCGGGTTACCCCACGACTTAGGGGCTACAACTGTCAGTGATTTGTCCTTGTATACATCCCAAGAAATCAGGCCCTGTTCATCATCCAATATGCCAATGCGCAGCAGACCATCTGGGTAAATCTCGCTTCCACCCCTTTCGCCCAGAACCACATAGATTTTGTTTTCTCTTGCAAAACACATCAGCCCCTCAAAGTTATCACCATCGACGTTTTCATCATTGCTGATTATCAAAGGTAGCTTATAGACATGTTTTACCAGGAGACTTTGGGCAGTCAATTCAACATGAAAGATACGACCAGATTTTCCCTTCCAGTAGCCTGATTCGGCCAGCAAAAACTCGTTATCTTTTCCGGGGAACTGGCAAGCCGACTCCAGATCACTGGCTTGACCTTCATCGTTGTTCCAGTCGTTGATCTCTATGGGAGAAAACGTCGGCATCTCATCAACGCTGGTTTTCAGTAATCCTATTCTGGGGCCCGGCTGATAGCCCTTTTTATCCATCACCACCAGGAACGAATCAGTGCCAACTCTGGCCATACCACTAAACCCAACCTCTACAGCATTCGCCGGGTTTAGGCTCAGCAGTAAAACGAATATTAGGCAAGAATTTAAGGCTTTCATCAGATCTCCAGTGGATAAATTTAGCCTTTAGATTACAGACGTTTTTCCCAGAAATTCAAAGTGGAATTAGTAATAAAGATAATAAATTTTCAGGCAGTTCTTGTTTTTAATAAAGTAAAAGAGGTTTCTCACGGACACTGACAAAGTCTGTAGGGCAGGTGAAAGTACCTGTTCAGACTTCAGAACATTAATAAATTACTAGTTTAATCATTCACTTAACAAATTGGGACGACCGTCCTATTGTGTTTTTGGGACGAACGTCCTAGAGTGTGTTTAAGCGATAAGGTTCATGGGGGAAATACTGTGAAGACAGGACTGCTGAATTTAGAGACTCTCTCAATTTGTAAGAGCTTGATCCTATGGTAAATGCTAATACCCGCGAAAAAGCGATTGCGGCCGCCAGTGAGCTTTTTTATCGGCAAGGGTTTGAGGCGACATCCTTTTTACATATTGCCAGGCAACTTGGTATCTCAAAAGGAAATCTGTATCACCATTTTAAATCCAAACAAGAACTACTCAATGCAGTTGTTGGTCACAGGTTATGTGACACTCAAAACATGCTGCAATCCTGGGAAGCTTCCAGCGAAGAGCCGCAGGAGCGGATTAAATGTTATATCAACATTGTGATTCAAAACTGGAGCAAAATTCGACTTTACGGGTGTCCGGTAGGAACGCTGTCAAATGACATGCTAAAAATCGAACCCGGAAACAAGGACGCGGGCAAAGTCTTTGCATTATTCAGAGCCTGGCTGCGCCAACAGTTTAGCGCCATGGGATACTCTGAAAAGTCTGATGACTATGCGATGCGAGTGTTGAGTTGGAGTCAGGGAGTTGCTGTTCTTGGAAGCTCCTTTAGTGATCTTAACTATGTCGAACGAGAAGTTTCGAACATGAATTTATGGATTGATGAATTGCACAAAAAACATGCTTGTAATTCATCTGCTGGAGAGGAAATATAATGTTCATCGTATTTTTACGTTTCGCAGAAAATAAAGACTTGGCTAGTGAATATATGGCCGGGCACAATGCCTGGTTAAAAAAGGGCTTTGAAGATGGAGTGTTTTTGTTGGCTGGAAGCATAAAGTCAGGAAAAGGAGGCTCGATAATCGCACATGGCACTTCTGCAGAAGAGTTAGACAAAAGGGTTGCTCTGGATCCGTTTGTGGAGCAGCGCGTTGTGGACGCTGAGATTATTGAAATTGCGCCGGCAAAAGTTGACGATAAGCTCGCGTTCTTAGCTTAATTTAGTCAAGGAAAAAATATGGCAAAGGTTGAAATTGGAATTGATGGCGTTGCTCGCTGTGGCTGGGCTGCAGTTACGACAGAGTTTTCTGTGTATCACGACACCGAATGGGGTTATCCGGTAGACGATGATCGCAGGCTGTTTGAGAAAATTTGTCTTGAAGGCTTTCAGTCGGGCTTAAGCTGGCGAACGATTCTGGCTAAACGAGAGGCTTTCAGGTCTGCTTTTAAACAGTTCGACTTTCATGCCGTGTCTGAGTTTAACGAGAAAAACGTTGCCGAGCTGCTACAAAATGAAGCCATTGTCAGGCATCGCGGCAAAATTGAAGCGGTGATTAACAATGCCAAAAAGGCCATTGAAATGGAGCGAGAATTTGGCTCCCTAGCCACCTATTTCTGGTCCTTTGAACCCGCAGAAGATAACTTACATCCGCCTCAATCCAGATCCACATCTGAGGAATCCGTGGCTATTTCAAAAGATCTGAAAAAACGCGGCTGGAAGTTTGTCGGCCCCACCACTGTGTATGCTTTTATGCAGGCCATGGGTTTGATTAATGATCATCATATTGGATGCCATATTCGCGAAAAGGTAGAGAAAGCCAGACAAAAATTCGATCGTCCTTAGCGGTATTTACAGGAAAAACGCAAGCTTTGGTAAAGTCCCACTAATAGTCTTACCGATTAAGTTGGAAGTTTAGCTTTAGAGGAAACAACAATGACCATGACAGATAAGGATTTACGCGTTTCAAAAATTATTAAGGCACCACCGCCAGTGGTATGGAAAGCCTGGAAGGAGCCGGAGCATTTTGTTAAGTGGTGGGCACCTGCTCCCATTGTAACTACTGTGCACAAACATGACCTTTTCGCTGGTGGTGCGTTTTACAATACGATGCGTATGGAAGACGGGGCTGAGTTTGGAAGTCAGGGGTGTTTTCTTGAAGTCATTGAAAATAAACGCATAGTATTTACTGACGCATTACAGGAAGGCTGGCGACCCAATGAAAAATCCTTCTTTACCGCCATTATCACATTGGAAGAACATCCCGAAGGTACAAAGTACGAAGCAACAGCGTTGCATAAAAATGATGAGGATCGCCAGCAACACGCAGACATGGGATTTGTAGATGGCTGGGGAATCTGTATCGATCAGCTTGGTAAACTCTGCACCGAGTTATTGTAGATAAATACCAGTTTTAATATTGCCAGTGCTGTATGCAGGCACCGGATTTACTTTTACCTTTCAAATCAGTAAAAAGGATTGAGATGAGGTTTTTGCTCTTCATAATAGTTTCTATTTTCAGCGTTCACAATTACGCATCTGAGTGGCAAGAAAATGCCGACGTTGCTGAATTATTCCATGAAGCCCAGGTTAATGGCACCTTTGTTTTGTACGATGTGAGTACTGGCAAAATGACAGGATATAACCGGGAAAGAGCGGTTAAACAATTTATCCCTGCTTCTACCTTCAAAATACCTAATAGCATGATAGGTCTCTCCGTTGCAGCTGTGCAAAGCCCTGATGACATCTTGCCTTATGGCGGTAAGCCACAGCCATTTAAAATATGGGAACAAGATATGAGCTTAAGAAAAGCGATTAAATTGTCCAATGCTGCAATTTATCAGGAGCTGGCGCGTCGAATTGGCATGGAAGATATGCAGAAGTTTGTAGATAAACTGGCTTTTGGCAATTCCGAGCTTGGCTCGTCAGTTGATACTTTTTGGCTGGAAGGACCGCTAAAAATAAGTGCGCTGGAACAAGTCGAATTTCTTGCGCGCTTTGCTCAGAACAAGTTACCTGTAAGTTCGAAAATTCAAGGTATTGTCCGCAATATGGTGTTAATGGAGCAGGGCGATGGCTGGACTTTATACGGTAAAACCGGTTGGCAAAATGCTCCTGAACCAGGCGTAGGCTGGTGGGTTGGTTGGGTAGTGAAAGACCAGCAAATTTTTAGCTTTGCTTTAAACCTGGATATCCAAGAAGTCGCTGACAGCAAAAAGCGTGTGGCTATCGGCAAGGCGAGCTTAAAAGTACTGGGAGTATTGTAATCAGAATCGCCTGGGTGCTCGATATTTTCTACAGTTGTTTTATTGAAGTTAAGGTGGTTGTCAGGTTAACACCCGTGCAGCCAATTTAAGGGCCAAAAATGAAATTTTGTAGCTTAAGGTAACTATTTGAGTACTGAGATTGTTCTGGGGTTAATCTCGCTGTGCACTTCTGCGATCGCCGGTGTGGTGGGATTTGGCGGTGGTATGCTGTTAATTGCCATACTTCCGGTATTTTTGAGTCCCGCTTTGATCATCCCTATACATGGCATAACCCAAATTGCCAGCAATTCCTCACGAATGGTTTTTTCATTGTCTCATGTCAGGTGGGCACTGTTTCCAAAGTTTTTCGTTGGTTCCCTGATGGGTGTTTTGTTGTTTGGTTACATTTTGCTCAGTGTACCCACCACTTACGTGCCATTAGCGATTGGTGTGTATATTCTGCTGAATCTGTGGAGCGCACATTTTGCTGATTTTATTAAACGATTCGAAAGTTATTATCTCATTGGATTTTTACAGACGGGCCTTGGGTTAGTCGTTGGTGCAACCGGGCCATTGTCGCTTTCAGTGTTGACTAAAGAGCTGGAGTCCAAAGATGACATCATCGCCACCAGTTCCATGTTTATGACGATTAGCCATTTAGCGAAAATACCGGTTTTTGCCTATGTGACCGCTGAGCTTTTTGAAAACCTGGCATTGTTAGGCTACATGGTGGTTGGTGCCATCCTTGGCTCTTTCATTGGTACTAAATTACGACTTGCCGCACACAATGAAACCATTATTATCGCCATTAAAATATTACTAACTTTGTTGGCTGTCAGAATGATTACGGTAGTACTACTGTGATCAGCAGGAGAGGGCATTCCCATCTGAACCCCGGCTTTTTATGGTGGCTGATGAGATGGACGCTCCCAAACAAATACGGCGTCAATGCGCCAAAATAGTGTTTTCAAGCAAACTATTTACGTTAGGAGCGTCC
>JYMV01023200.1_pt1 | contig 14731 bp, 17 predicted proteins | sample 338911 | NCBI WGS metagenome assembly JYMV01 (sample SAMN03354496, study PRJNA234377) | hydrothermal vent metagenome | biome: Deep sea; feature: Hydrothermal plumes at the Eastern Lau Spreading Center, Western Pacific Ocean; material: Seawater | place: Tonga | collected 2009 | depth 2000 m m
CGGCATGTTTAACAGCCGTATCAATCTGAATCTCAGGGAGGATAAAGGCTTTACCTATGGTGCCCGCAGCGGTTTTATGGGTGGTAAAACCCTGGGACAATTCAAGGCTGGCGGTGCCATCAATAAAGCACATACAGTCGCCGCTTTGCAGGAACTATTTGCCGAAATTGATGCATTCCAGCAAGATGGTATGACCCCGGAAGAGTTAACCTTTTTACGCAAAGCCTACACTCAGGGAGATGCGCTGAAGTATGAAACACCGGGTAGCAAGGCGCGTTTTTTACGGCATCTGTCGGTTTATGAACTCGATAAATCTTTCCCTGAGCAGCAAAATAATATTATTGCGAAGATATCCCGTCAGGAGCTCAATGAACTGGCGCGTGAGCATCTCAACAGCGGTAGTATGCAGGTAGTTATAGTGGCTGATGTGGCCGAATTGGGGGAAGAAATCGCGCAATGGGCCAAATCCAGGAACAGAAAAATCATTAATCTGGAAATTTAATTTCGGTTAATCATATCTAAGTGCTGGACTGGCAAGCCCTTGAAATAACCGATATGCTCCGCATATCAGGCTTGCCTTAGTAATTCCGTGATATACGCGGTGGTAATATAGGAACTGGTTTTGCAGAACACAGATAAAGCATTTTATAAAAGGTTAACCATCTTACAACAGCCTCATGTTGCGGCGACTTTAAGGGATATTCAGCACGGAATTGAGCGTGAGAGCTTGCGTATCAATAACGATGGTAGTTTGGCGGTTACAGATCATCCCAAAAAGCTAGGTTCAGCACTTACCCACCATTTTATCACCACAGATTTTTCAGAGTCTTTAATGGAATTTATTACGCCACCAGAGCGTGATAGCTATAAAACACTGGAGCAACTGCAAGACATCCACAAGTTTGTGGTGCAAAACATTGGCGATGAAATGCTGTGGCCAATGAGCATGCCTTGTTTTATTAAGCATGAAGACGAGATACGTCTGGCTTATTATGGTGAATCCAATGTCGGGCGAATGAAAACCCTGTACCGACAGGGGCTTAAAAATCGTTACGGCAGCATGATGCAGGCCATTGCCGGCGTGCACTTTAATTTCTCAATGCCATGCCATTTCTGGACTCCTTACCTGGCCGAGGCACTGGGACAAAAAGATTCTCAAGAGAATATTTCTGCGGCATACCTAGGGCTAGTTCGGAACTATCGCCGCAGTTGTTGGTTGATCCCCTATCTCTATGGCTCTTCACCGGCCTTATGCGGTTCATTTCTGGCAGGCAAAAATACTTCATTACCCTTTGAAAATATTGGCAAAGGTACCGTGTTTCTCAAAGGTGCAACGTCATTGCGCATGAGTGATTTGGGTTATACCAACAATGCCCAGTCGGGATTGCAAATTTGTTATAACGAACTGGATGCTTATGTGGCCTCATTGCGCAAAGCCATTCAAACGCCATCAGCCCGATTTGAAAAGTTCAGCGGTAAGCTGAATGGGAAGTTTCAGCAACTGAACAGTAATGTGTTGCAGATTGAAAATGAGCTGTACTCGCCAATCAGGCCAAAGCAACCCACACGAAGTCTGGAAAAACCCACTGATGCGCTGCATGATCGCGGTATCAGTTATATCGAAGTCAGAGCGTTGGATGTTAATCCATTCTCACCTATTGGTGTAGAGGCACAACAATTACACTTTTTAGACGTGTTCTTGCTGCACTGTTTGCTCAGACCAAGTGCGCCTTTTGGCGACGGCGATTTTGAAGAGTCCGAAGCTAATATTAAGGTCACGGTAGAAACCGGACGCTGTCCAGAGGCTACTTTAAGCCGTGATGGCCAGCCTGTATTGTTAAGAGATTGGGCTAAGCAGTTGATTGCCGAGATGCAACCCATTGCTGAACTGCTTGATAATGTGAATCGTTGTAAAGATTACACTCTGGCGCTGGCAAGTGAGATGGAAAAAATTCTGGAACCAGACCTGACTTTGTCCGGGCGTATTCTGAAGTTGCTCAGAGAAGATAAGATGGATAATGGCGACTTAGCAATTCATCTTGCTCAGCAGCATAAACAAACTTTGATAGACACGCCTTACAAAGTGCACAGTGATGAGTTTTTCCAACAACAGGCGCAGTTGTCGGATCAGGCGCGGGCGAAAATTGAAGCTAATGACAAAGTCGATTTTGATACCTTTATGCAACAGCAATTTGGTGTATAACAAAGGCGCGCATGCAACACTGGGAATGAACAAAAAAACGCCTGACACGAGGTCAGGCGTAAGTTACTTCCAGGGAAAACACAATAACTAGAACACACATGAATTAGGACGTCGTAAGTGAGCAAAAAGTTCCTGAAAGATTCAAAAAAAATTAAAAAAAATTTTATTGTGTTCCTGGTTACACTTTTATGTGTGGCTTGTAGTACAACTCCCCCTAAAAACAAAAACGATTTGTGTAAGATCTTTGAAGAAAAAGACGACTGGTATGACGCCGCTGTCGATATGCGCGATAAGTGGGGAGTGCCAATCCATGTGCCTATGGCCATGATGTATCAGGAAAGCTCTTTTCGCGATGATGCCAGACCGCCCAGAGATTATATCTTTTTTGGTTTAATTCCCTGGGGAAGAGTGAGTTCGGCTTACGGATACTCACAGGCCAAAACACCTACCTGGGCTGATTACATCCGTGAGACCGGCAATTCCGGTGCAGATAGGGATGATTTTGAGGATGCCCTGGATTTTATGGGGTGGTTTATCAGCAAAACCTACAAAATTAATGGCATATCAAAGTGGGATGCCTACGCGCAATATCTGAATTATCACGAGGGGTGGGGCGGATATAAGCGCAAAACTTACCTGAAAAAACCTTGGTTGATTGAAGTGTCTAAAAAAGTAAAAGCCCGCTCTTTGCGTTACGCAAAGCAACTTAAAAGTTGTGAAGATGAACTAAGCAGCGGTTGGTTTTTTGGCATTTTTTAATCGTTAAGGCGGGACTTTTATTAACTTATCTGGCCCGCCACTCACCGGACTCTTGATCCTGCACGTCCAGCAAAATCAACAATGCCCCTTTGCCACCCCATTCCAAAGGCGCCTCATGAAACCCCAAGACATCGGGGTGTTGTACTAACCAGTTGGGTATTTGCTGTTTTAAAACCCGACTGCCAATGCCGTGCACAATACAAACGCAATAATGGTGATACTTTTTCGCAGTGTGAATAAATTCAGCAATTTCCCACTTTGCGTCTTCTTTATTGTAGCCGTGCAGATCCAGTGTTAAATCTGGTGGATATTCACCTCGGCGTAATCGTTTTACTTCACCTGACAGGGTTTTGGAGCGGGAAAACTTGACCGGTTGTGCTGGATCAAACCAGGCTTCGTAGCCATCTGAAAACTGGAAACTGGCACGTACCCGGCGTTGTTCCTGGTTGCTGCGCAGCTGAGCCGCCTTGGTATTCTTGCGCTGTTTAGGCTTAGCCGGATGCACAACTTTATCCTGAGGCAAAGGCGCAATGCCCTGTACAGCTTGCTGGAATAATTGCCAGTCTTGATCATCAGTTTTTTTGCCGGATTCGTGCATGGCTTTCTGTTTTATGGAGTCTCATCACTAAAAGTGCTGGTAGTTTACCAAAATCCATCGGATTTTTGGGGCTGCGGCTGTAATTAACTTCGGCATATTCCTTAAACTGCGGTAAACTTTGGGTTTTTCGAATACTGACGGGGAGTGAAAGTGGCAGGCGAATATCAATTAACAGAGCAGCACATTAATGAGGTGCAACAGGATCTGCAAACGGTTTTGGATTTTGCCCGCTGGACCATGACCCAATTCAACCTGGCCAACATTTATTTTGGTCATGGTACTGATAACGCCTGGGATGAGTCCCTGAGTCTGATTGCTCAGGTGTTGCAATTGCCGCAGCCCATGCATCCGGATTTCTTTAACGCCCGTTTGACGGCAACTGAAAAGTTACAGCTCATAGAGCTGATGAAACTGCGTATCGAGCAGCGGATTCCACTGGCTTATTTAACTAATCAGGCCTGGTTTGCCGGACTGCCGTTTTATGTGGATGAGCGGGTGTTAGTACCTCGCTCTCCGTTTGCTGAACTGCTGGCTGACGGCTTTAGCTCCTGGTTTGAAACCCCACCACAGAATATTCTGGATATGTGTACCGGCAGTGCCTGTATTGCTATCGCTGCGGCTTATACTTTCCCGGAAGCATCAGTGGATGCGGTGGACATCAGTGAAGATGCACTGGAAGTGGCAGAGATTAATATTCAGGAACACCAGTTAAGCGATCGGGTATTTCCGATTCAGTCTGATCTGTTCAGTAACTTGCAGGGCCAGCAATACGATTTGATTATCTGTAACCCGCCGTACGTGGATGCAGAGGACATGTCCGATTTACCCGATGAGTTTCAGCACGAGCCGGAGTTGGGCCTTGCTGCCGGTAATTTTGGACTGGATCTGGTGGACACCATACTTAAAACTGCTCCACAACACCTAAGTCATAACGGTTGGTTATTTGTCGAAGTGGGTAATTCTCTGGTACATATTCCTGCAGTCTATCCTGATCTGCCACTGCATTGGGTGAACCTGGAGCAGGGCGGAGATGGAATTTTTGCCATCAACAAAGCAAGTTTAGAAGCCTGGAACAACGGAGAAAAGAGCGAATAATGTCGGGAAATACCTTTGGAAAATTATTTACAGTTAGTACCTTTGGCGAAAGTCACGGCATTGCCATTGGCGGTGTGGTAGATGGCTGTCCTCCGGGCCTGGAGCTGAGTGAAGCCGACTTACAACCTGATCTGGACCGTCGCAAACCCGGCACATCTCGTTATACTACGGCTCGCCGTGAAGAAGACGAAGTGCAGATCCTGTCTGGTGTATTCGAAGGTAAAACCACAGGGACTTCCATTGGATTACTGATAAAAAATACCGATCAGCGCTCTAAAGATTATTCCAAAATTAAAGATATCTTCCGTCCCGGCCATGCTGATTACACTTATCAACACAAATACGGTGCCCGAGATTATCGCGGCGGTGGCCGTTCTTCAGCCCGAGAAACGGCGGTCAGAGTCGCGGCTGGTGGCATTGCTAAAAAGTACCTGAAGCAGGTGCACAATATCGAAATTTATGGCTACCTGTCGCAACTCGGACCGGTAAAAATTGATTCTGTGGATAAAAGCATTATCAATGACAACCCCTTTTTCTGTCCCGATGCCAGCAAGCTGGAAGCGCTGGATAGCTATATGCGAGATTTGAAAAAAGAAGGGGACTCCATTGGTGCCAAGGTTTCAGTGGTGGCCAGCAATGTACCTGTGGGATTGGGTGAGCCGGTTTTCGATCGCATTGATGCCGAAATTGCTCATGCCTTAATGGGTATCAATGCCGTTAAAGGCGTGGAAATTGGCGATGGCTTTGACGTGGTAACACAAAAGGGCAGTGAACATCGCGATACGTTGACACCCAAAGGTTTTACCTCTAATCGCTCAGGCGGTGTACTTGGGGGAATTTCTACCGGGCAGGATATCGTCGCTCACATGGCGCTTAAGCCTACTTCCAGCATTAGTGTGCCGGGCGAAACAATCGATGTGCGGGGCGAGGCAGTAGAGATAATCACCAAAGGACGCCATGATCCCTGTGTTGGTATCAGAGCCGTGCCCATTGCCGAAGCTATGCTGGCACTGGTATTGATGGATCACTTATTGCGTCATCGCGCACAAAACGCCCACGTTCAGTGCGCCACACCGGCAATTCCAGGACAGGCATCTGAATAATCCCCTTTCTGCAAATTCTGCTTCCGGAGCCACAGGTCAAAGCTTGATCCTGTTGGCTCTGACCTATTTTTGTTATTTCGGTTATTTTGGCGTTACTGTGCCTTTCCTCGGAGTATTTCTGGATGGCCGAAATTTTACTTCGCAACAAATTGGCGAATTGATTGCCGTTATTACCTTTGTGCGTATTCTGGGGCCAAACCTCTGGGCCATCATCGCGGATAAATCCGGTAAAACCCTGCGGGTGATGCAGGCCGGTTGTTTGATCACATTTCTCAGTTATTTATTGTTGTTTCAAGTGCATAGCTTTTGGGGGATAAGTTTAGCCTTTGGTCTGGTGATGATGTTCTGGACAGCCATCGCACCACAAATGGAAACCATTACCCTCAATGCCGTCGAGGGAGACGCAAAGCGCTACAGTAATATTCGCCTGTGGGGCAGTGTCGGTTTTATTGTTGCCTCAATTGTTGCCGGCATCTGGGTGGATGCCCAGGGATCTGAAAGTATCTTGTTACTCAACACTCTGATCCTGACTGGGTTGTTTGTTATGAGTTTGCTCATCCGGGATGTTAAATCCACTGCGTTGCTGGAGCAGGCTACGCGCTCTATCTGGCAGGCAGCGCTTCACCCTGCCTTTGTTATTTATATGCTGGCTTCGATTTTACTGCAGTTAAGCTTTGCCCCTTATTATGGCTTTTTTGCCTTGTATATGCGGGACATGGGCTATGACGCGCAACAGATTGGCTGGCTGGTTTCTCTTGGCGTAGCCGCTGAAGTCATCATCTTTTTGTTAGCCGGAAAACTGATCAATCGCATGGGGGTGAAATACACGCTGATATTTTGTCTGTTGGTGACTGGACTGCGCTGGGCAATATTAGCGGAATTTGCTCATCAGCCGGTGATATTACTGTTAAGCCAGTGTATTCATGCATTTAGTTTTGGATTGGCTCACGCTGCAGCCATGCAGTTTATCCATCATCATTTTGGCGAGAATCAAAAGAGCCGGGGACAGGCCATTTATGTCAGTATGTCTTTCGGGCTGGGAGGTTCACTGGGCAGCTACCTGACCGGACATCTCTGGCAACAGGGCGCAGGTGCTGAGTTCACTTTTTTGATCGCTGCAGGCGCGTCTGTACTTGGTGCCGTATTACTGGCGTTGGTGAAATCCGCCGATATGCGCAAGCAGTAGGTCTAATCAAAAAAACGGCAATCAGGAGCGGGAAAATAAGTGCAGACTATTTTCGTCCTGATCAATTAAGAAGCGAAACGAGCGCAAGAAGTTCATTCCAAGCAGTCCATCGGCTGGCAACTCATCCAGTGGCAATACCACCATCGCAATATTGGTGACTCGATTGCCTTCGATGCTCAGGCTTTTAAAGCGATAAACAGGCGCCCGCACCCGGCCACTGGCGGTATTGATTATGTACCTGCCGAGGTATTCAGTATCCAGGCTGTGATTAATGGACCGAAACAGTTCGCGACTGATCACCGTTGTGGAGGCGCCGGTGTCTATCATTAACACCGCTTCGAAACGATCCTGAATAAGCGAGCGCACCAGGTAATGTTCGCCAATTTTATCTAGGGCAATACCTTGGTCCGTGGTGCTGGCCACTTCCTCTTTGGCCAGTTGCTTATCTCTGAATTGACGAAGTCGGGCAATTTCAGCATCTTCCTGTGGCAGGTATGACAGCACATTTTCCATTAAGCCAAACTGACCGGACTGGGCGTAGGCATAGGCAAGATTAACCAGAATCTCCCGATTGTTTTGATCATAGGCCATCAGCGTTTCTAATGAGGTGGCCAGGATATCCCAGGCGCCAATCTCCGCAAGCTGAGTCATCATGGCATTGAGATCTTGTTTTATTTTACCGGCAATTAAACCCTGCAAATCCTCACTAATATCTCCCTGTAGCAGCGTATACAGACTCACCAGCAAATCGGTGGGATCTTCATTGTGCTGATTATTCAAAATCTCCAGATATAAAAACTCGCTGTCGTAGGGGTAAAGCTTCAGATAGTCCTGAATAAACAGGCTATAGGGATGTGTAGACTGGCTGGACTGCGCTTGTCTGATAGCGGAGTGAATACGCTCAAACCATTGCTGTTTTACCTGTACTGCTTCCTCTGGGGAATCCTGAAGCAAGCTTTCGTATAAGCTCAAAACAGAGTCAAAATCGAATTCGCTAAAGGCAATCTCCAAAGGGGAGGGAGCGTTAATGGTTTGCGGTACGCTTCGGGGCGCGGACAGATCCGCGCGTTGAGTTTTATGTTCACTCTGCTCCTGACTAAAATCGCCCAGAGTGAGTTGCGCAAAAAAGTATACGTTTAACGCAATGGACAAGGCCAGTAGTCCACTTAGCAGAACAACAACAAGTCTCACAATTGGGGCATTAATTTAGTCAATGATAGGCTAATGTTAGCGCTATTCTTGTCAGAATAACAATGACTTATGCTGTTATTTTTGTCGCTTTGCTCCGGTCTGTCATTGAGACGCGAAGCAATCAAAGGAATTTAATCATGTTGAAATGCGATTTACACGACTATCTGGAAATTATCTGTATGTTTCATTATGAGGTTAAAGTTATATCTAAAAATGACGAAATTACACGGGGAGTCGCTGAAGACGTTTTGCTGTCTGATAATCGTATTGAGGTGTTGCGGCTCAGAACGGCTGAGCGGAATATAACAGAGATAGGCACTGAAGATATTAAGGAGATTCAGGTTGTCACCCCGAACGCCAGGTTTCAGACAATCCGGTTTTGAAATTAAGCCGCATCCTTGCGCTAAGCGCTCCTTCGCTTTCCTTCTTGGAATTCCTGAGAAGTTGTTAAACAGTTTAGCGGAAGAGGGCTAACTCACAACTAGCAAAAATGATAGCTGGTTCACAAAATACTGAAATGCTGGCTTGATTTACTGGCAATACGAGCCTGAGCGAAAGGTTAGGAGTTATTTTTTACTCTTTTCTGCGCCAAACTTCGTGCTCTACACGCAAGTTATCTTCCCAACGGTAAGTTAGCCAGAGTTCGCCTTGCAGCTCATAATCAAATTGATATTCTTTTCCCTCTGGAGCCTGATAAGAAGTGAATATTGGTGTTTCGGTGAATTGCTTATCACTGTATTCAATAGTTCCGATACCCGAACCCCAGAAGGTATCACCAGACATAGTGACAAAACTAAAGTGGTTTTGTTTTATGATTTTAATGGCTTTCAGGTTGAGATCGCGGTAATTAACCAGATTGCCTTCGTGATTGATATACTCACCTGATACCAGTTCCCACACTCCCTCAAGGTTTTTTGCATAGCCTGAAGAGATAAATAACAGCGAAGCCGCCATTGTTAATATAATAAAATTTTGCAACAGAGGCTCCTAAAAGTTTGTGGAAATAAATGTTAATTACTGTAGCGCTTGTTTGCTTCAAAGGCTTCAGCTTCTAACGGGGCATTCTCATAACCGTACTCGGCCATATCATAAATGTGTTGGGTGATGACGTCGGTTAAATTAGACCGCTCAATCTGTAAGACATGCACCAGTTCGTGGGCCATTTTAGGTCTGTCCAATTCGTAGCCATGGCGCACGTATATTGAATAACCAAATACCTGAGCATTGTTGACAATGCCTTCACCGATAACACCAATAGCCTCGCCCAGCAGTTTTAATGCCAGATTCTCATAAGGATAGGGCACTAAATCTGTATAAATCACGCGCACTTTTTCAGGGGATTCAATCCCTATTTCTGCGGCTAAAGCCAGATGTTCGGCACTGAGGGGCTCGCCATTTTTCAGACCTTCGGCTTCAATTTGATGGGCCCAGTCAATATATTGTGGCAGCAACACACCGGAAATTATCTGTTTGTGTAGCAAAGCCAGCAGCACTGCAAGAGAAATGGTTGTTAAGAGAAGGATTTTTATTATTTTCATTTTTGTCCTGAGTTTGTAGAAATAAAGCGCCGAAAGTTAACCTATCTGAGCGCGGAAGTGAATTTTTAAAAAGCTAACTCGACTGGCTTTTCTTCCAGTCATCAGTGAGCATTCCGGCGTAGCCCCAATCCTGCTCTTCGATTTCCTGAATGACCACATGGGTATATTCGGGCTTTTTGCCTAATACACGATTAAGGGAGTCGGTGATATCTTTGACCAACTCTGCCTTTTGCGCCCTGGTGGCACCTTTGGTGATTTGTACATTTACGTATGGCATAACTTTGTGTCCTTGTTGTATTTTTGGGCAGCCTTAATTGCCGTTATTTTGGTGGTTTTCCTGATTGCATATTGCCCGGTTTTGGCGCGCCGTACTCTGCTTCGAAATCGCGAAATGCTTTTTGCAATTTAACCGGATCGGCTATGTCGTCTAGTGATTCTAATAAAATTGTTAGCAGATAGTTGTTGCCGTAGCCGTATTCTGCATTGAGGGTGCGCAGTTTTGCATAGGCTGACTCTGAAAGAGCTGCGTTAAATCGTTTTGGTAGAGGGTAACGTTTTGCGCTCATTTGTCCTCCAAAAGGGCTAATTCTTTAAAGCTACCCATAACCCGCTTCCGACTAACAATGAACCTGAACCTAATCGCAAAATGGGCTTGTCGTCTGTAGAGCTAAAAGACGATTGCGCTTTATGGGTGGCGTAAACATAACAAAGCATAACGCCACCCACAGCAACGGTGGCGATTAAAAACAGGACGGCTGTTTCTGCAATCGTGATACTTGCCAAGTCCACAAATGCCGGGAAAAAGCTCAGATAAAACAGAATGGCCTTGGGATTGCCCAATGTAGTAAACAGCCCAGCAGCGAAACTTAGCAAATACCCAGGGGATTTTACGGGCGCTACTTTTGTTGCGGAGGGCTTAGCAAAAATAAGGTTCAGTCCAAGCCAGAGGAGGTAGGCCGCTCCGAGGTACTTTACAACCACAAAAAAGCTGCCCATCACTTCTGATAACGCCGCTAGTCCCATCAGAGCCAATAAGATAAATACAAAATCGCCAACCACTATACCGATGCAGGCGACGACTCCATGTCGATACCCTGAGGCGATAGTGCGGGCGATAACAGAAAAAATGCCCGGACCAGGTATTACCGCTAATAAGACCAAGGCTCCGAATAGTGCCAGAGCAGAAATGAGTGTCATTAGCTTTTCCTCGACGTAATGTTGAGCTGCTTATAGCGGTTGAACAAGATCATGAGCCGAACAACTACTCTTTGCAGGAGCAGGCAGTTGCGCCATTTGATTGTTGCCATTGCTCATATTTATCTGTCGGACATTGATTCTTTATTTGTGCGCAGTGGGCAGCGTTATAACTGATTTCACTGTCACTTAAATTTTCCAACGTTTGTTTAGCAATATAGTTGGACAGGCTTTGGTTGTTAGAAGAGCAGGCTGATAGCAACAGCGTGATAATAATAATCCCGTATTTCATAGGTATTCCTTACATGCTAAAAACAGGTCGAACTTTCATTACAATTTTAAAGTTCGAATGGGTAGATTCTATCTCTGACCTCAAAAGGTGAAAAGAGTTTCTTTTGGTAATATCTACACAGACTTTGGGCTTGCCTGTAGGGTCATTATTTTTTACAGTGAGGGCGGTTTAAACGCTACAAATAGACAACAAGTATCCCCATAAGTCGGATAAAAAGTTAAGAGAAGCAAAATAAAAATGATAAAACAATTGGTTACCGCAGCAGCGGCTTGTTCACTGTGTGCCTGCACGGCTTATCTCAAAGAAGATGACTTTATCAGCCAGTCTGAAAGTGTCACTAATTATAATGAAAGTGAAATAAAAGCGTTCCAGGATAATTTCCCTGGCTACGAGGTAAAAACCCTGGATATCGCAGGAGAAGATGAATCAATCCGACTGCGCGGTATTTATCTCGATGCGCCGGAATCTAACGATATGATTTTGTTTTTTCCCGGCAATGGTATGACTGTGAAAGGCAGCGGCCTTAAGGCTATGGATAGATTGAAAGGTACGCAACGCGACTTAGTGTTTTTCGACAGACGTGGCCTTGGAGCCAGTGAAGGTAAAGCCTCCATTAGCAACCTCGTGGCAGACGCTAAGCGGAAACTGGATTACGTTAAGAACACCTATCAACCTGATTCAGTGGTAGTACATGGTTTATCTTTGGGCAGCTTTGTAGCCGCACAACTGGCGAAAGAGGCTGATTTTCAGGCGCTGGTTTTAGAAGGCTCCGCTACCAATGTAGATGAATGGATTGACGAAGGAACGCCCTGGTACGCCAAACTATTTCTGACTATAGAAGTAGATGACGCTTTTTACGCTGTCGATAACAAAGATGTGTTAGCGAATCACTATAGCGGCCCATTACTGGTAATCGGTGCAGAAAAAGATGAACAGGTAGCACCCGAGCTTTCGGTCAGACTTTATGAAGCCAGCCAGTCAGAAAACAAAAAGCTTATGATGGTGGAAGGAGCCACTCATGGCACTATTTTAAATGGCGAAGCAGAACAGGCAGAATATCGCGCTTTTTTGGATGCTATTGGCAAATAGAGCTATTGCTAAAATGTCCTCGAAATTATTCAGCTTATTTCGGGGACTTTGAGCAACTTAGCTGAATGAGTCGTTATTTAAAAAACGACTTTTTACTGACGACTCAACAGTAAGTTAATGCCAGAAAAACCTAAGAAACTTGCGCAGACTCTATTAAAGCGTTTCGCCATTTGAGGTTTGTTAAACCATTGCTTTAAATAAATGCCAAACAGGGCATAAAGTGATATTGCAGTCATTTCTAAAATCAAAAATACAACACCCAATACAAAGAACTGCTCACTGATATGGGCCGAAACATCGATAAACTGAGGAAAAAACGCAGTAAAGATCAGGATGGCCTTTGGGTTTCCTGCCGCCATTATAAACTCTTGCTTTGTCAGTGCCGTTCGCTGTTGAGTTCCGTCTATGTCAATCAGTGGGGCGGCCTCAGAGCGCCATAGATTGAATGCAATCCAAAGTAAATAAACCGCACCCAATACTTTTATCATCAAGAACAATGTTTCTGAGGTGTATAAAACAGCGGCTAAACCAGATGCGGCTAACGCAATCATGATGATGAACGCTGCTATACGGCCAAATCCTGCGATAAAAGCACTGTTAAAACCATAACAGCGGGCATTGTTCATGGCCATCAAATTGTTTGGACCCGGCGCCATATTCAGCGCAAAACAGGCTGGCAAAAACAGTAATAATTTCACTATATCCATTAGATAACTCCCTGAACTTTAAGGTGCTGGCATTGTTTCTTGTAATTCGCGTAATGCGTTTTCAAACAATGGCACTCTTAGATCCTGATTTTTCTGTGCAACCTCCAATGCCTTTACACGGTACTGCAATTCAATACCTGGCTTACCTTGTGCCCGGTAAAGGTCTGCAAAAGTGTCGTAAGCATTTGCAGAGTGTGGATAGAGTGATAACCAGTAGTTGAGCACCGCTTCGGCTTCTGTGTAGCGTTGTTCATTAATCAGCACATATACAATGCGTTTCAGACGGTTGCGATTGTAAAACCGTTCACCTTTAGGAAGCGCCGTAAAACCATACTTATTGCTGAGCGTGACATAATAGGTTTGGATGTTTGCTAGTGTCTCTCCGGGTTCTTTCGAGACAAAGTTGCTGTAAGAGGGATCCCATTCATCGGCTGGAAATATCAGCTCCAGTCCCGACATAACAGCGGGCAGAACAGCAGCGTAGGATTTTTTGTCTATCACTTCCCATTTGAACTCTATTTGCTTATTCAGGAAGGGGGCTAATTCATCAGAGAGCTTATTATACTTTTCTAAAATGTGTGGATTTCTGGTGACACCGCCTTTAGGCATAGAAATATACAAATAACGCTTGTTTTGTTCTTGTTGCTTAACAGAGTTTATAACTTTCTCGAAAACACTCTCACCTTCATAACCTGCAGCATTGAAATCAGCACCGTTGACTGCGATATAGCCCGAGAAAAGATTGGGCTGGCTCCAGAAGCTATGCAAACTAAAGTTAGCTGATGGTGATAATCCGATAAGTATTTTAAAGTTTGCAACTCGATAGTTTTTCTTAATCAAGGGCAAAACTTCATGCTGAATAAATGACAAATAGCTTTCTTCTTGTCCGCCAAACCAAAGAGGCTCGCCATTTCTGCCCAGAGGTTTTGGTGTCAAATCCCTTCTGGCATCAGGAGCGTTGGGAATACCCACGACAATGGCTTCAGGCATCTGGCTGTTCATTGCTTGCAGCTGTGTATAACTGGCAACGCTATTGAACAACAATTCACCATCAAGAACGACTATCAGGGGATAGGTAATATCTGCGGCGGTTTCTGCATAGTTAACAGGAAGCGATACATCGATAGTTCTTTTCGCCTTCAGATTTTTCGAATCAATGGAATGACGGAAGACATTGCTAAAGGCATTTTCGCTGGCAGGCATGAAAACATCATGAGATTCATTGGCTGAGACAGGTATCAAAGGGAAAAATAACAACAGGCAAAGTGTTAACAAACGCTCTATGCTTAACTTCATTGTATCTTTAACGACTTTAATTTTATTCAATGCTGCTCTCCTTAGGGGTGTTCCATCAATTGTTGAATTGTCATTTTTTCTGATTTCGAGCAAAGGCCAGAAGCTACTGCCATTTTGAACTGTCAATAGCTGTCATAAATTGCAAAAGAATTCAGGTTCACTTGTCGATACGGGGGTAAAAATAACACCAAACCGGCAAGCGCTCCAATGGATTAATAAAAGACGTTTTTAACTTGCGTCAAATCTGTATTGAGATGCGTACACCTGGTCGATTGTTGAGTTCTATAGAGAGCTTTTCCCATTGCATTCAGCTTTACCCCAGAACAATCGTATATCGAAAAGGGCATGGCTACTGACTGTTGATACTGTGCTTTTTAAACACTACCTTCAGCCTCTACCACCAGGATTCTGGCTTCACCTTGAGGGTGGGCTACGTGTTCAGTTCCAATGGATGCATAGAAAATATCGCCTGCTTTTAAG
>JYMV01037907.1_pt1 | contig 14731 bp, 7 predicted proteins | sample 338911 | NCBI WGS metagenome assembly JYMV01 (sample SAMN03354496, study PRJNA234377) | hydrothermal vent metagenome | biome: Deep sea; feature: Hydrothermal plumes at the Eastern Lau Spreading Center, Western Pacific Ocean; material: Seawater | place: Tonga | collected 2009 | depth 2000 m m
GTTTGTAGTAATATTCTTTATGGGGAGGTTCGCGGATTATTTCTTTTCCTCCAATTGTGTGGTCCTCTTTTGCTTATCCAGATGAATTGGAGTTATTAGTGTTGAACGACATAATCAGAATTTTTTCAGATATTTCAAGACTACAGGGATTTCTTAGTAGATTTATCGCACAAAGTCGTGAAAACCCAGACCTTTGTGTAGGTTTCCAGAGTCCTTGGGGTTTGTGTAGGAAGTTGAAACCACGTCAGTGATTCTAGAAATGAGGCCAGCGAAAACAACTCAGACATTCGGCATAGTAGGCCTTTATATAGTAATATTTAGTATGTTCCCTAATGCTGTCAATTACTCACGTCTTGATTGGTGAGATATGACACGGCATAACATTGTTTATTTACAAATGCACACTTAACGGAATAAATATGACAAAATGTTTTTAAATATGATTTCATCATGTATTGTGTACAAATGATATGCTTAAATAACTATCATATCTATGAAATAATAAGTCTTGAAGTTATTTTTTGGATAGTATGTGACCCTTTTTGCGTTCTAGAATGATTGGTGCCTTTGGTGATAATGATACTCTACGTGCATTCATTGCAGAGGCAAAATTTTATCAATGCACTATAAACATTTTCAATATCAATAAAAGGGAGCTAGATCTTTACTAGACTTTGCATATATTAACATAAAATATTGTAACATACCGGGACCAGTACTACCGTCCGCGCCGCTGGTGCTAGCAATATCTGTTGTAGTAGACTGCATGTCAGTGCTAGTATCTGCTAAGTGCATAATGTAAATATTGTGGAAAGTGCAACATAAGGTGCATTTCATGCATGTTAAAATATAAAACAAAATATATTAGTTAACATTTAAGCATGAAGGGTGCAATATGAAATGCTATCATATTTATATAAAGGTGTATATATTGTAAGACACGTGATCAAGCATTAAGTAAGATATTATATATATATAAAGGTCCGTCATGTACATATAATATAAACAAATATAAACATATATATAAGTATAAGAAAAGTGCCTATTTTTTTATGTGATCTAAAACACTAACAAACCCTGATGTTGATAATAAAATTATGGCATTTGCTTTTCATTTGTTTATAATTCTAATTGCTAAGACAATAATTTAACATTATCAAGTTTATCAGATTGAATTATCTTTCTTAGTGCCGTTTATTTTAGTAAAATCAACTATTCATAGACCAGGTATATGACATAGGGTGTATGATAATATAGCATTTTTGTCCAATATATATATATATGCTGCTAGTGCAGATGTACGTAGAATTATTGACATCTTATATTCAACAAAAATGGCAATCTAATGTATTTTAATTAAAGATGTATTTTACTAAATAACCGACCTATCGTGTTTTGTTTAGATCATACTTAATAGTGGTAATAATTATAATGTGAGCGTCTGTAAATATATTATAATGTGCAAGTTATATATAAAAGAAAAAGAAAAAAAACAAACAAAAAAAACAATGATATAAAATATTATTCGAACAATGATGTTTCAACAATTAATGGCTGAATATCTATTAACATAAAATCATAGTAAATGTGTAAAACACTATTTTAAGCAGAGAAAGACTTTAACAAATACTGATGGAGGAGAACATATCTTTAATTTTTTTCACACTTTTAGTTTTAAAAATTTAATCGATTTGGAATAAGGTTTAATAAAACAAAAACCTGGAAAAGACAACAGGTACACCCAAGCATGGTATTTACTGTCAACAATTTGTATCAATAGTATAGCTCTAGGATATATTATGAAAACTGTATGATGCAAAATGTATTATTGCTAGAAATGTAACGCAATGCCACCTAGTTCCATTTAAAAAACTGCACATAGATAATCGCCTATTGTAAAACATGAAAGTATATAGTCACAATTTTTTTGCATTGCAGTAAATATATGGGAAGGATTCAGAAAGTTCAAATACGGACTGGGCTATTGATCAAATACCTGATTTGATTGTTTAGTTTTAAGCCATTTAGAAGCGTACTATACTTCAAAGTTTATATATTCAATATGTCCCCAAACAATCCAATCACTTGGGTGGTGTTCTCTGTGTTGGGTGAATCTGCTCATTTTGTAAAAATCTACATCTTCAAGTTAATGGAAAATATCATTTTGATTAGTTTATGGCATTAGATAATTACGGTTAGTATTTTATTATTCCCTGTCTATTGTGGACGATATTCATTGGTTGCAAATGAAATCCTTTATATGTAATAGTAACAAGATGGTATATAACACTGCAGTTAGTATCATCAGATAAGTTTATTATTAAAGGCTTTAACGATCAAAGGAAATTAGAATAATTGAAGGTCTCATCACGTGATACCAACCTGGGCTTGTGGGAGGAGCTACTGTTGTTGTTGTAGTTGTCGTTGTAGTTGTCGTTGTAATGCCATTGGATACATATTCAATTTCAAATCCCGTATCTACTATTGTAGCGTCAGTTACAAATAATATATACATCTCTCCTGTCGTGCTTGTCAGTGTAGCAGTATGTGTAGTTCCACAACATGTTTGCAACAATTCTGTACTATTTGAATCTGGACCTTTTGATATTTTAATAAATAAAACGGTATTAAATAATTATATATTTAAAGAACAGTACAATTGTATTGCATAGTGGAATATGATTGTGATAAATTTGGGTTCATGAAGAGTGATAAGTTATATTTACATTTAGATGCATTTGTAATCGGATAGATAATAAAAAGAGTTTGAAGATACCAAAGGGGTAATCAGAATCCGTAAATCGAAGGACAGAAAACACAACGGCCAAAAGGAAACGGACAAACACCAATATACAAAACACTACACAAAAAACAAAGGATCGAGCAACACGAACCCCACTAATAACCGGGGTTGAACTCGGATGGGTGAACAAGAATGAGAAGAGAATCGGGAAATGGTTACGACAAGTCATTTGTGACACTTATATTCCATAACGGTTAACCAAGATATGGTGGCGAACAAGAATGAGGAGATAATCGGAAAATGGTTACGACAGGTCATTTGTGACACAGATTTTCCATAACGGTTAACCAAGTTATAGTGGCGACCGTAAAATTTTCGAAGTGATGACTTCAGCTTAACCAATAGGAATGCTTGTCCATTTTCAGTATTAATTAATATATTGTTCACAGTAATCGGTACATTATTGAAACAGTAAAATAAAAATTGGATGTTTGTATATATGTTGTTCGATTGCTTAATGCATATAACTGCTATGCATATGATTGGACGGCAAAGGTAAGGTACCCTATATAGAATGATATTAGATGTCCATGTATTGCCAAAGAAGAATCACATTAACATAAAATTTTAATTAGATTGGTATTTAATTCTCTTCTAATGTCCACCGTATAACGCATATAGTCAGATCCTATGATACCACGGGTTCTATGACACCGTGTAGCCACATAAAATTTAAAAAAAAATTAGCCGCCATTTTTTTAATTCTAATACGACGGTAGCATAGAGCCTAGATATACACCATCTGCTATTATTGATGAACAAATAATATTATTCAATTTTCCGCTGTCTGGAGTATCGTTGATTTTGTTTTTTGTTTATCTTGTACACTTTGTAGTGTATTAAAATGCATTATTTTGTATCTCAGCAGATTTGTTCAACAATAAAAAAAGAAAATTGATGATCTACAACATTGTCAACTAGAATGAACATTTCACCAGCTTTTCTAAACAAAAACTTCAGAACTACAGTAATGATGCTTATTGTCATGGTAAATGGCTTAAAAGACATTTCAATTAAAAAAAAGACTGACATAGATAGATATACATACCATCGTATACGTAAAGGAAATCAAAAAGGCATTTTCCTTTAACATTTTCTATGTTACACGTCGTCATGTCAATCTTTATAGTGTGATTAATCCAATTAGTTGTAATGTACCAGTCCTGTGTATAATTACTGAAATATATGTGACAACATTGTACTAATAAATTTATTATCGTCGGACATTTAACTGTATGAATAAGCTCACCTATACAAATGAAGGACGGCGATCGTATGGTAGTTGGATTTACAACAACCTATGCAATTAGTGACTATCACCACTAACGTTGGGAGTTCGAATCCCGCTCAGGCGAGGGTTACTCGGGATAACATTATGTGATAAGGTTTGTCTGTGACTTGTGGCAGGTCGGTGGTTTTCTCCGGGTACCCCGGTTTTCCACCAATACAACTGACCGCCACGATATAACTGAAATACTGTTGAAAGTGGCATTAAAACACCATAACGATAAACTAACACATGGTCAGTATAGCTTTCATTTCAATAATGTTTCTAATGGTAATTCTAAATCCTTAAAGAACGAATGAATTGTAAGATTGTGTGAGCATTTTCTGTTCTTAGATGCGGTGTGAATATTTATACTACAGTAAGTGGACACAATTCTTCGTCATCTCCTATTTCCCCCTATATATTCCACATTTATATCTTCAAAAACCTATACAGGCATCATTTCTGATCAATTTTGTTGAAATGTTCTCTCACAAGTCTGGCAAAGTGATCTTTATTGGCATTCATGTGACGTGGTCATTGTGTAGTTTCACTTAACCTTTCGCTCGTTCTTGAATGTTTCTATATAATCGTACTTTTCTCTTTGATAAGTGACAACTAGAGAAACCCGAGGGGTCAATCTAAATGGACAATCCAGAGACAGCACGGACAACAATAAGTACACGACAGAGAAGAAGACAAACAAACAAGAAAAAAAACACAAGACAGAAAATGTAATAGATGAGCAACATGGACCATATGGAAAAACACAGGGAAAAAGTGTGTGAGGGCAAATTTGTACTGAATAAAAAGACCCATTGCAAATTGAGAACAACCAGGTATTTAGCACCTGATACAGACCACCCAGACATTGATATTGATCAGATATGTCTCTGTATATATAATTTATGACGATAGATGTTTACTTAACCATTTTCTATAACACTGAAATACGATAAATCACAGTGTATCTTATTTCAGCTATTCATCCGGTTGTGTTGAAAATACCATTGTGGTTTTAGAATATAAAGTATTGTGAAAACTAAACGATTTCCTTCTCTTTTGCTTTGTATTAAAATATATCCGGTAAAAGAGATGTTTTTGTTTTCGAACATGTAAATGTACACGTATATCATCGTTTTACGCCTGGTTAAAACTGAAAATGTCATCTTGATAATATAATTTGAAATTTCAACAAAAACAAACAACAAAAATCATGTAAATTTAAATGATGATAATGGTTACCTGTATAATTTATTGATACATGTTTCAAAAGATGTTAACGAGCTTTTGGTACCAAAATAGTATCCGTTGGAAAAAGAATAAATATGAACCTAGATCGAAAGACATTGGAACAAATCATGTCCTCGAAAAGCCGTGGAAACCTGGTAAATAAACGTTAGAAAATACCGAAGTGGCAATTATAAAAATGGACAATCTAGAGAATCTGGCAACATAGGGTACACCAGACTGAAATCACTTGGAAACAAAACCCACGAAAATGGTCACATCAGTAGATGTTCGAAAAACAAAGGGGTCATGTTTGGTAAAGATAAAGCAAAGAACTACAAGAGGAGTTGTAGGTGAGCAACAATATGAATACAATGCGGAAGATACGCAAAACGCAAGATGACGTTCCATATCAGCTCTGTCTCTCGGATACCACACCACATTTGACTAAAATTTATTATTTATTATTTAGTCAATATTACTGCTAAACACAGATAGAAATAATATGGAGATTGACGTGACTAATTAGCACTATGATGTAAAATGTATGACTTGGATACTTAAAACGATAACGTTCCTAAGGAATATATAAAGTAACGTTTCCAAATATGGCAATATGACATACATGTAGTAGTACTACAAAAAACAGACAATATGCCATGTGTTAATAGTTATTTTACAGTAGCAAATAGGGATTTATGCATTATATAATATATAATAGTTGTATCACGTAGATTAGATATAGTATTATAATGATCAAGATTATTTCATTCTTTATAATAACACTGTTCACGTGGTTATATGTACCGGTTGGTATTTTACTCGTATGTCTAAAACACTTGCGTGATCGCACCATTTCACTAAGAGGGGATGGTTGGGCCTATAAAACTAATTTTACACAGCCACATTTTTTATATTAAAGTGCATGTACCAAGCCAGGTAAGTGATGAAGGATCATGTATTTGTGTGTTTGGTTATCGCTTTTGCCTCTTTCTATGATTTGTTTTTGATTTTGCAACTGGTCCGACAGTGTAGTGATGTTTGTTTTTCATTTTGCTGCAACAATAAGACCAGCTTGAAAATACCTATGAGGTAATCAGAGGCTGGAAATCGAAAGACAGACCATGCAATGAGCATAGGATAAAACACAAAAGACAAACAAGAATCCAGAAAACACTATGCAAAGATTAAATAGTTTGCTTCACGATGCCCACTAACAACCTGGGGTGAACTCATGTGCTCCAGAGTGGTAAGCACTGGTGTCAACCGTCATGTTTCTCTTACTGTAAATCCGATGATAATACATGTACAAAAATTGTCTTACCCCTCTGGATAATTTGCTGTTCCGTCATATCCTGGATGTGATGCGAAAGTTTGTATCAATGGTGTAGCTATTAGAGAGATTAAAGCACCTGTACAAACACCTGAAAAATGTAATCGTGTTCTTTGATCATTCATTGACAATGAATTTCATATGTTACTGTGTAATTCAGTTTGATAATAAATGAACATTTTAACATATACAATTAGGATATATATATCGACAAAAGTTCTCCACTTCAGGTTACAACTTCGACGAAAGAATCGTGGACCGAATTTTGACGGTTTTGTATAATGCTATGCTCCGTATGCATATCAGAAGGGATATAGCAGTTCCTAATTGTAACATATTCAGAAGAGTGGTCGTTATTTGATAGCTACAAGGCAAACATTTCACACCATTTGCATTATTTCCCCTTCTTAGTGTTTGTTATCAAATCATTTATTCGTAGGGAATTCTACATACTGTTTTCTTCCCATCTAGTTAAGGCCCTTTCGTTTACTTACTCATAAAGTCTTTTAAGTTATTTGGCTTTTCATTACTTAGTGTATCCGATGAAGGTTAATTTGAAACGCGTCGTGTACTCTAAATTAGATATCTTCGTTTTTCTTTCATGTTGTAGACCTCTCATGAATATATAGTTGAAATACTTCCCACCTAATGTTGAACAACAATGAATCAATCTTAAAGTGCACAAAATACAATTTCTGAATACAAAGGTGTTGGTCGAAGCTTATTGAAAGACAAATTTGAAAAAAAGGGTGTTTTTTTTGCTCGAAAATAATAGAAAGTGGCTTAAAAGGTAAAATATGTAGTACAATAAGTGTACGCGCAACCTACGATATGCACGATATTTACTAGCGAAGAATGTTTTGGATATCAACACAACTTACAAGAGTAAAAACTCTTATTTCCAGTAAATAAGGGGAATAACTCCATCAGCTAGAAAATTACCTGGAGTTCTGTTCTCGACCATTTCATATGAAATAACTTGTGATATTTCCATTAATTCAATACTTAAATATATTTAGTACATAACATGCGAAAATGCAGGATTGTGATTGGATAATCAGTGTGTACTATTTTTAAACAGTACACTTGACAACGGGTGACTATACCTAGCGACGGGAACTATACCAGTTTCAAACGAATTCCGTCTGCCATAGATTTCCACGCGTAATTTGTATATATTTTGTCAAAATTTATCTCCCTTAATGAACACACTGCAAGTCATGCAAACTGAAAACAGATATACAAACTCTTTCAGTTATCCAGCATTTCACTTCAGTAACTACAATGTTATCATTTATTATCAACAATAATTAATTTATACGGACATGTTCTATTTCAACATATTGAATACAAACTTATTACATGTACTTTTCTTCTGAAAAATTACAAAAAAAGATGTAATTTGTTGACTATCAAGTTTTGATATAGACGTTACTTGTATAATGTTGCATTGTAAATTTTGCTATTATTATCATAATGTTGAATTTGAGTGTGTTTTCTTCTATGTCTAAAATGAGATGTTATGTACTAAGTATATTAGTGTATTTTCCCTCGAGAACAGTTTTCCTATAGTTGGAGAATAAAACGAAATTAAGGATGTCATTTAGAAATTATTTTAATTTTTGCACTTTCTTTATTGTTTAATTATATTTAGTTTTTAGCATTATGTGTCTTAAATTGTGTTTAAATAACATAAAAATAAATTATATGTGCTATGTTTATCTGATATATTAGTAAAGTTTAAAGTTTACTTTCAATGTTGTTTTATTTATCTTTTTTTTTACACATTTATATATTAAAAGGAAACTACACAGTGTAAAAAAATCTTCTATATACAAATGTACACAGAAACATACATATTTGACACCTATATACTTGGAACAGACTATACAATTTTATGGTCAGTAAACCCTTTGTCTTTTTTGTTTTTTTAATTGATTGATAATTGGTGTAATTAAATGTGGGCAAACCAGGATTAAACCGAACAAAACGAACCTATGCGAATGACAGTGCTCTTCAAAGGTGAGAAAGCCAAACCAAACAAAGTGTACATGTTGCCGATTTTTCGTCCTATTATACATTAAAACGTTTGTCAATCAACATTTCCAAATAACTGTATTATTTAACCTGATTGTATCTGCTTGCATGGATAAATACATAGCAAAACAAATATTGTTGTGGGATATATCTATGTTCTTTCCGCGTTAGCTTCAAATGGGAAATTCCTTATGTCCTTTCGTCCATAAACTCATTATCTCAATAATTTGTTTTGTTTATTTGATGTCTTACGGTTTGTATGTGAGTTCAAGGATTTTGGTACATAATTTATTATCATAAAAAACTTGGAAATCAAAGGTAAATGTTAAAATGCATCTCAGTAATGGTCTATGAATAAATGTCTATTCAGTGCATAGCTCATTATCGTCAGAAAACAATTGGAAATCAATAGTAAATGTTAAAATGCATCACATTATGGTCTGAGAATAAAAGTCTATATTTTTAAAATATGTAAATATCTACAGATATTAATCTGCTGTAGTCATTGTTTATTGTTGATATTTGTAGGAAGATTTTTAAGATACCAAATGGGTAATGAAAATCCGTAAATCGAAGAAAGACATGCAACACAATGACCAAAAGAAAAACGACAAACAACGATCCACAAAACATACACATAAAAAATAAAAATCGAGTAACAGGAACCCCACTAAAAACCGGGGGTGAACTCGGGTGCTCCGGAAGGGTAAGCAGATCTGAAGAAAAATAAATAGTTCGCAACTGCCTTGGACATCTTCCAGTCGATGGCGCCACGATATAGGTGAAATACTGGTAATATTTTCGTTAAACACAAATCAATCAATATCATTTTAATATTTCTTTTATTTGTATATATTACACAATTACTTTATTTCTAAGAGTCCCGTAGAAGTGAAAATTTAATTTTAAAATGTGTCCACGCCACTAAATAGCTGAAATACTGCTAAAGTTGGCGTTTAGCATCAATCAATCACTCAATTAATCAATAAATCCAGTCGATGTCAGTAACCTGCATTTTCCTATTTGAAGCTTTGAAACAAATAAAACAATGCAGACACAAGTGAGACAATTGTAATAAGTCCATTGTTATCAATATGACAACCACAAGATTTGTAAATGTAAACATTTCCCTCGATGAAAAACACTTTTTGATTTCTACGAAAAACAAGAGATCGATAATGGTAGACCTGGCTAGACATAATACTAGCAATAATGCCAAACAATAAGCCAGTAAAATACAATGTTTTATCTAAAACAAACATCATTATAGTACTTGTAATATTTCTGCTTTAATCATACTAATATTTTAAGCGGATATTTGGAATATTTACTTTGTGTAAAACGAATATTTTATCAGATGTAAGCATATCAATAGTTAATACATTGTGATATTTTATATCTACGTTTTTAACATAGTACATTAAAAATGCAATTGTACAAAGCCATCGATCGATGCATTAAACGAAAAGGAACCAAAAGGAATAATGCATGTTTGGAACAAGAAACCTGTGAAGATACGAAAGAGGTAATCAAAAGTCGTAAGTCAATGAAGAACAGACCATACAATAAATAACAGAAAAGAGGAAAAACGACAAAGAATGATCTACGAAACACTAAGCAGAAAACGAAAGATTAAGCTACCCGGACTCCCAAATAAAGACCGAGGTGATGCGGAGGGTTGAGCGGTTCATGGTCCACTAGCGGTGTTACTGTCAAACGTCAAGCTGGCTCATCTATTCATAATAAGAACAATTAAACTGATGTAATGACATTAAATTAAGTAAGTATATGAGATATATGCATTTGAACAAAACCTTAGATTTAATTACATTATTTATGTACTGGGATATTTTAGTAGTAAGTATATCTAAAAACCCATGTCAGTGCCGAAGTACTGACTACTGGGTAGATGATACGCGCACGGACTAATAGTCCACCAGCAGAGTTATTGACACAGTATGGTAATAACAGCGCACGTACGAGTTGTGAAATATCAACTGCATACACGGGAACGATTGGTGTATACCAAGGCGTGGAAATTCATTTTGATATTCTCTTTAATAGACATGTAATATAATAGATTGAAAAATATAAAAACAAAAATCAATTATATCGTGATACAAACATCTCCACGCACAGGTTGATTTACATTTTAACGTTGATGTAAGAATATGCAGGGTTTGAGGAAGGGATACAATATCAATACTTTATTGACTAGTTGACAATATCGTCAATAACAATTGTAAGAAATTTATTACATTAAATTCTAACTGATATACTAATAGGAAATTAGCATTGTAAATGTTCATTCAGTAGAGTAGGAGATCACCACAGCATAACATCTGAGATGTAGTGCAAAAACAAAACAAAAAAAGGAACAAAAAACCCAACAATAATGCTTTCTTTTATATTTGATCTTTTGACAGTTTCTACGTTCTTTTGCTTGTGAAAAAAATCGAAATCTAACTGAAAGATAACCCGCCAATTTAGAGTTCATGATAAGATTAATGAATTTATTATTCTATGCATATTGTGTTTGTGTTTGTGAGATTATTGTCCTTGAAATAATAACGACCATCATGTAGTATGATACATGTCAAGCCCTGTGTTTTCCTATTTGTCTATACTAATACGTTAAAAACGATGCTCAGTTCGTCTTTACCTCCAGTTGTTTGCAGGAGCAATCATGTCTTATTTACGTTATGTGTGTTTGTTTGCGCATAGTCGTGTCCAACACATATTGTGTTGTGCTTTTGTTTTGTTTGTCTTCGTCTTGTGTACCCTATGTTTCCGGTTTCCATTTTTATTACACCTTCGGTATTCTCTAACGTTTATTATCAATATCATATAATAATATTATTGAGTAATCGTAGACACTCTCTGTAAACGTTCATGGTTAACCGGTCATAACATAATATTTGTTGAGCTATGGACTTGTATAGCTTATATATCTTTTTTATATATTATGATTCTTTTCATAAACGTCGTATAGTGATACGGTTTATACAACTGACTCGGCATGATGCAAACTCCCTTGCAGACACAGCTACGATCCCCATGCTACTTTCCAATAGTATCCAGCAAAAGAATCATATTCGGAGAGGATGCGAAAACTGTCCAGAGTTTGGACATGACATATATATAAATAAACGTTAGAGAATACCGAAGGGGCAATCAACAAATGACAATCCAGAGAAACTGGTAACATAGGGTACATATATGACACAAAGCGAACACAAACAAAACCAATCACAACAAAATATGTGTTGGACACCAATATACGCAAACAAATACAAATAACGTAGATAAAACATAAATCCTCCTATTAAACAACTGGAGGTAAAGACGAACCGAACATCGTTTTCATGCGGAAATCGTAAACAATATCACAACACGGAACTCGAAACCTATTGACACACCATAGGACAACACACACAAAACATTTTTAGAAAATGAGCAAAAGAAACCCCACCGAAAAACCGGGGTGAACTGGATTTTAACTTGTTATCTCAGCGGTATTATTTCAGTGACACATAAACATGAACAAGTGTCTAGCAACATTTCTCAATAATATATACATTTAGGTGCAACATTTAATTTGCACATTTTATTTAGTCTATACAAACTCATCATGGATTAATGATCAGTAATAAATATGTAGTTAGCGAATTTTGGTGCACATGACTTCATATATGGTAAAAGCCATATAAATTAAGGTATCTCCCACGACGATTAGTTGTGTTCTGTTAATAAATTTTACATTAAAGGTTTTGAATAATAGCTTTGTAATTAGTTACACATTAATTACGTTGACATCATAAATCACATTCCGTAAACTAGAGTACAAAGTATGGAACAGGAATGAATTTCAAAGAGTTACATTTCTTTAATTATTACTAGCTAGTTTACTTGATGTTGTTAATTCTGATCAAATGAAATAAATTATATCATGAAATTGTCAATAAAATGTTTTAATATAGTTCGTAGGAATAAGATATATTTGCATATATTGTATTTATGGAGTCTAAGGAATTTATAATATGAAGCGTTTGTCATGATACAGTCAAACCTGCCTTAGTTACCTCCTCTATGAAGCAATTACTTGTATTATATGACCTTAATTGTCATTTCCCTTCACAATGCAGTAATTAATCTGTATTAAGCGACCATCTGTCTTATGTGGCCATATTTCACTGTTCCATTGAAAGATCATATAAGACTGGGTTGACTGTAGAAGAAAGGAAGAAATACTTGATCATCTATAGTATTGAGGGGCCGTCGTGGCCATGATCGTATAATAGTTGGATTTATAACTACATATGCAATCAGTGCCTATCTCCATTAACGTTGTGAGTTCCAACCCCGCTCAGTCGATGTGTAATCGATACAATATTATGTGATACTGTGTGTCCGTGACTTGTGGTAGATCGGTGGTTTTCTCCGGGTGCTCCAGTTTCCTTCACCAATAAAACGGACTGCCACGAAATAGCTAAACGATTGTTGGCATAGTGGCGTTAAACACCATAGCCCTCCCCTATTGTATTGTATTAAGTGCAATCAGACTTGCTGTGGAAACAAAATAAAGAAAAGTTAAGTACTCAGATATCTAATCGATAATTTGCACTTAAAATATCAAGTGACAATAACACTATTACAATTGAGGAAGAAATACAATTTAGATATTAAATTGAAATTATGTTTTTAAGTTATTTTAAATTAGAGTTCACATCAGTCAATTGTCCTCAATATTACTACAATGAAGAATGTACTTATTTTCTTCGATAATGTCCGAATTCTGTACTATAAAACAGGAGATGAGAAAAGAATAACAGTTTAAGCCTATTTACAGTATCTATGTTTTTCAAATATACAATACCACACCATTATCACAGAAGATGGCATAACTATTATATTTATATTAAAACGTCATTAAAGGAAACATTAAGACAACTATTTTGTATATAAAGTATTTTTTTCTTATTTAACAATATCGGATTTGAATATAAAATGAATATCAAGACAATCTCGTGTATCCGATTAAATTTGACATTCCGATATACAACTTAAATATTAAGATGTGGAGACACCGCCCAAAGGTCGGGTGGATTAACTCTGTGGTTAGTGTATCTGTCCTGAATGTATTTACTCAATAAGAAAAGTCTGAGAATACCAAAGTGACATTCAGAAGCAGTAACATGAGGAAAGACAGACAACACAATGGATAAAAGAAAAAGAACAACCAAAAAAAAGCTACGATCTACAAAACACTGAACAGAAAACCAAAGATTGAGCAACACGAACCCTACCAAAAAACTGGTGTTCACTCAGGTCCTTCGAAACGGTAGGCAATTCCTGTTCCACAATATAGCTGTCATATTGCGGAAAGTAACTGTAAACGCCGATCACACATTGACAACCAAGTATCAACACTCACAATATCGTATTGTAGATATACACAACAACAGATTTGCTTCTCTTGTTCAATAATCATCATGGCTTTTTATTTACGCTTCTTAAAATTTAATCTCGCCAAAATCTATTTCAATAGTTCCATCTAAGTATGCCATCAACGTTTTTATTTTGATTTAAAATCACGCCACGACCAATATAGTGTCAATTGCATCCATTCTTCTCGTACATCTTTAATATAATCACACATTTCCTTGTTAAGTTCCACTCCACGCCGTTTAGGATGCCCTCGTGGTTTGGACGCCACTTCTGTTAAAAGTCGACTTTATGTTACTTTTACTGTAACAAATACGATGCCTCCATTAAACCTAATATATTTTCATTGTAAAATGTCCTGCTGCTTTGGTCGTTCCAATGTAAAATTGCATATCGTGCGACTATTGTCTTTTGCTTGGGAGTGTAGTGTCCATATTCACTCCGCTTCTTCCCTTTTCCGCGAAGTATATCCAAGAGATTTGGCTCTATAGCCTTTTTGAACCATTTTGTTCAGTTTTCCACGTATAATTTATTTTCAGGGGTACATTTCCGGATCTGACAAGGGAAGAAGCGGAGTGAATATGGACACTACACTCCCAAGCAAAAGACAATAGTC
>JYMV01050209.1_pt1 | contig 14729 bp, 8 predicted proteins | sample 338911 | NCBI WGS metagenome assembly JYMV01 (sample SAMN03354496, study PRJNA234377) | hydrothermal vent metagenome | biome: Deep sea; feature: Hydrothermal plumes at the Eastern Lau Spreading Center, Western Pacific Ocean; material: Seawater | place: Tonga | collected 2009 | depth 2000 m m
TTCGACACAAGTCAGTAGTCAGAGCAATCTTGATAATAAGACTTCGTCCATTATCCTGACCTCTGAAAGAAGCTTGAAGCCAAACCTGTCCCGATTGCTAAAGACAGGAACAGAGCAGAACCCCCTTGCTTTAGCTATGGGGAGTATCAGTAAACGCGAACTAATTTTTAAAAATAAATATGATTGAAAAACAGTTTCTTACCTGTTACAATATTTGGCTATTATAATGGAGATTCTATGTCTTATTTTCCAAACGAAGCTCTGAGAATTAGTGGTGTTTTATATCTTTTAAAGAGAGAGACAGGTATTGATGTCGTTCAGCAAGAACAGTTTATTATCAATGTTCAAAATATGTTGGACCTTGTAAAAGACAAAAAGATTCCAGAAACGCTGTTGTTAAGATTTCGCAATTATTCAGAAAAAAATAAACAAGAAAACAGCCGTTATCATGAAGGGTTGTTTTATGATCTATATCTGAAGCTATTGGATAGCAAGATTTCTGATCAAGTCTTCTTAAGGGAATTAAGAAGTTTATTATTTGAAGAACAACAATACATAGAGCAAGTAGATCATTCAAGAACATCTGCTCAATTCAAATTTCCAGTTCATCCCGAAAAAATGAAAGCCGGACTTTCAAAGCCTGTCAATGATTTAAATATGCTTGATTTCAAAAAACATAAATTTCATGAAGGTGTTTTTATTACAGGGGCTCCCGGTGTTGGTAAGAGTTATCTTGGTTTTTCTTTGTTTGAAAAAAACATTCTCGAAGGCGGTGGAGGTTTGTATTTTTCAACGGAATTGAGCCATGTTAATCGTATTTACTCTTTTATGAAAAGTTTGAATCGTGAAGACGATTTAATGATTTTTTCGTCAAAAGATTATAAAAATTTGTTAAAAAAAGATTTAAGTTCACTTGCTCAGAACAATAAAGTTGTGCTTTTTTATTTTGATGGGGCTTTAACATATTTTAATGAAGAAAAATGGTTATCTATAGTTAATGACTTATCTCAATATTTTTATATAAAGTCTCAGGATATTTTGCCGGGATCAGATCATTTCATGATTGTATTTGATGAATTTTTCCGTCATATCATAAATAATAAAGAAATGTTTGAAATTGCTGGAAGAATTTTGCAAGCTCGTAAAGTCATTGTCGTGTTTATTGAACAGCCCTATCATAACTTATTAACAAAGAATTTGCCTGTAAAAAATATATTGTTTATGAAGCAAAATCCTGAAATGTTTAAGCTTGTTGACGCTCATCAAGAAAAAATATTAGGGCTTAAATTTGGCGAGGTGTGTTTTATAAAAAAGGAAGAAAATGTTGAAAAAATGATTGCTTGTTTTTCTACTGAAAGCAATAAAGATGGTTTTGTTCCAGATGAATGGATCTATTATGGGATGTGGTAAAATGCTCAGTGTTGAAAGTTTACGGGATGTTCAATCATTAAGAATAAGTGGTCTTCTTTGTCTCTTAAATTCACATACAGGATATAAAGTTTTTAATGAATCTGATTTATCAATTAATGTAAGTGAACTCATTACTGTTGTAAAAAAGAACAAAATTCCAGAGGATATAAAAAATAGGTTGTATTATTATTTTCAAAAAAACCAAAAAGAAAAACTTTGTTATCATGAGGGTGTGTTTTACAAATTAAGCAAAGATCTTCTTGAACAAATCATTGATGAGCAATCTTTTTTATATGAGATAAATAAATTACTTTTAAATGAAATTGATTATTTAAATACTATAAAAGCTAAAGTGATGAATTTTCCTGACTTTAAAGACGTTAAGATGTCTAAAGATTTTAAAAAATTAAAAAAAGATAAAAAAATAAAAGACAGTTTTTTAATTGCACCAAAACCAAAAGGTATGTTTTTAAAAAGGAAAAAACCCATACTACGTTTAGAAAATGATCGTATTGTGAAAGCTGGAAAATTTGACGCCCCTAAAAAATCTTTGTATTTAAAAGAAAAGGAATTGTATGGTTTTAATTTAATGAATGGGGCTACAGGATCAGGCGTAAGATTGGCTGCTCTTTCATTATTTGTACAGAATTTATTCAAAGGTAATGGTGGAATTTATTTGAGTTTAAATTATCATTACGATGAATTTACAATTTATTCAGTAGCCAAATCATTAAAAAGAGAAGATGACCTTTTATTGGTTAATGCATCAAATTTTAATCAGTTATTTTCTTTTAAATTGGATGATATCATTAAAAATAATAAAATTATTGTTTTTAAAAGTAATTTAAACATATCATCGTTAACTAAAATAGAAGATTTCATCGATCAATTCATACAATTTTTGTTTATAAATATTCAGTCAGATGTTTCAGTGGATAAGGGATTTATGTTTATGTTTGGCGAAATGTTAAGTTTTATACAGCCTTTTAAAGAGAGAATGAATATTTTAAATGATTTTTTTAAAAAGAAAAAAATGACAGGAGTTTTTTTTGAGTCTGAAGAAATTCTGGTGGGTGAAAATGATTTTGATTTTATAAAAATGATGATGAGAAATTATTTTGTATTCAGACAGGAAACAAATATTAATAAGTTTCTAAGCAATGATATAAAAGAATTGGCGAAAAATTTTAATGTGGGCGAGTTTATATATCTTAAAAATTTAAAGAATAACAATGTAAAAAATGAAGATCTTGAAAAGTATTATTTTTATTTTCATGATGATTATAACAATGGTAATGAGAGTGTTTATGAAACAATGTTTTGATGAAAATGAAATTGAAAATATTAATGCTTATCAATCTTTAAGAATGAGTGGTATTCTTTATCTGATAGGAGAAGTCTCAAATTGTGCAGTGTTCGATAAAGAGAAGAATTCATATGATGAAGATGTCTTGTTAAATGTTTTGTCGAATGTTAAGCTCCCTTCTCAATTAATAGATAGATGGCAACATTACAACAGAAAAAATAAAACAGAAAAAACACGCTATGCCGAGGGTTTGTTTTACGATATTTACTTGAGTTTTATAAATAAAAACATCAATGAAAAAACATTTCTAAAAAAAGTGAGTGACTTATTTTTCAATGAAATAAAATATTTAAAACGTGTAAATCGAACATCAGATGTTAAATTCAACTTTCCTGTTGTTGAAAAAATTAAAGATAAAGAAAAAGTATTGCAGCAAATAAGAAAAGAAACTATCTCCACAATTAGAATGACTTCGCAAAAAGATTTTTTTTGCTTTAAAAACAAAAAAGCATTGTATTTAAACGAAGATGAAAAATCGGAAGGCATTTTTATTGCAGGGTCGTGTGGGTCAGGAAAAACAATGGCTTCACTATCTCTATTCTCACAAATTATAATAAAAGGTGGGGGTGGGCTATATTTGACTCATGATTATGCTTCTCATTGGTATATTGCTTCTGCCTTAAAAGAAGCAGGAAGACAAGATGATTTGTTAGTTTATAATATAAACTGTATCAATGATTTTTTGGCTTTGGATATTCCTTCATTAGTGAGGCATAATAAAGTCATTGTTTTTTACATGTATGCGTTAGAAAAAGACCCGTGGTCAGAAGAAACATTGGAATTTATTAATCAATTGCATCAATTTTTGTTTTTAAAGTTTCAGGAAGTTGACGCTTTAAGTTCCAATAAGCATTTTATGGTTGTGTTTGAAGAGCTTTTACCTTATTTTTTTAGAAACAATAAAGAGATGTTTATATTATTTAATGATGTATTAGAAAGAAAAAATATAATCAGAGTATATCATCAGCAAGATATGGATTATGCTGAAAGAAGTTTACCTTTCATTACGCATTATTTCATGATGAAACAGGAAGATCCCTGTTGTAAGTTTATAGTTCCATTGTTAGATAGGGACTTAAGAATGTTGCGTCCGGGAGAGTTTTTTTACACAAAAAATTTGAAAAACATGAATAAAAGTTTAAGTTTTCATACGTTTATGTATCTTGATTTCAATAAAATAAATAATTTTTATATTAACATGTTTTAAATATAAGAAACCGGCATAAAGCCGGTTTTCTTTAATTTAAAAGACATCAAAACCTAGTCTTCGTCGTTATCTTTTTTATTATCTTTGAGTGCTTGTTTGTGTCGCTGCACACGAACCTCAAGATAATGATTAAGGTTTTTTAAGGCTTCAATAACAAACTCATCTTTCACTTCAGTTGCTTCAATTTTCTGAATGCGAGTAAGCAAAGCTTCAAGATGAGCATTGAAAGATTTAATTTCATCTTTTTCGCCAGAAAGATTATCAGCGATTTTAAGAAGATGCTCTTGCCAAGGTTGGTTTTGAGCCATTCTTTCATTGAGGCTGACCAATTGGTTGGCAATTTTAACCGAGCCATCGGTGTCTTCGTCGCCCACCATTTTATGGCGCGTGAAGTCTTTCTTAATGCCTTCCCAGCGAGCCTTTTCTTCATCTGTCATAATCTCAAGCACTTCTTTGAGTTTTAACAGGTTTTCTTCGGTGCCATTACTGAGGGTTTGAGCTTCACCCACATAGTGATCAAGAATGACATTATCAACTTCTTCATCATTCATAACAGAAACCAGTTTTTCAACCATTTTGTTCATGTTACGATACGAACCTTGAAGTTTAAACGGTGGCTCAGTTCGATATTTATCAGCAATGGACGCGGATTTAATGTACTCTTGGTTGACTTTAAGAACCACATCCTGAACCGTCATGAGTTTTTTCAAAAGTGACACAATTTCATTGGCTTCTGCCGCAGAATAATTGTGGTCAAATTCATTCAAAGGAATGTCTTCGCCTTTTGCCATGTCAATGAATCGATATAGGTCATTCAAATCTCGGGTAGCTAAAGGGGCCAGTACAGGATTCGAAGTTAAAGAGTTTTCAATGTAACTTAGCTCAAAAATACCGGCTTGGCCACTGAGCATTTCACCAAGATTGTAAATATCGGCACGGTTTGCCAACATGTCTGGGATTTTAAAGACTTCACCAGACTCAGTGTATGGGTTACCGGCCATAACAATCGAGAATTTTTTACCTTTCATGTCATAGGTTTTGGGTTGTCCTTTCCAAACACCGTCAATACGTCGAGTGCCATCACATAAAGAAATGAATTTCTGCAAGAATTCAGGACTGGTGTGCTGAATGTCATCCAAATAAAGAAGAACGTTATTGCCCATTTCAAAAGAAAGGTTCAATTTTTCCAATTCTTTTCTGGAGGTTGCGTCGGGTGCTTCGCTTGGGTCAAGTGACGTAATGTCATGACTCAAGGAAGGGCAGTTAATTTTCATAAACACCAGACCAAGTTTACTGGCCACATATTCAATCAAGGTTGTTTTACCATACCCCGGTGGTGAAATAAGTAACAACATACCATTAGAATCTGTTCGTTTGTTTTCACCAACAGTGCCCATTTGTTTTGCAAAGTTATCACCAATCAAATGCAAATAAGATTCAGTGATTAATTTATTACGCACAAAAGAAGATAAAGGATTGGCGGTAAAATCCTTGATTTGAATTTCGTTGCGCTTGTCCTCTATAATCATCTTTTTAAGTGACTGAACTTTTTCATAGTTGGGAACAACAACATTCAAGTGCGTTTCACAACGTTCAAGGAAATCATCCAATGTAACAAACAGTTTTCCATTGTCAATGTTTTTGTGTTGTCCAATAAGACCTGTCACTTCTTCACTGAGCAACACTTCGTTTGAGATGAAGCCAAAGTGATTTCGGGTGCCTTCAGTTTTCTTGATAAGGGCAACAATGGCTGCTTCATCAATAAAGTGTTTCCATTCTTCTTTATTCTTGTTGGCAACGTATGCTTCTATCCACGTTCTCATAATCTGGAACTTCTCAACGATGCTTTGTTGAGATTCAAACAACGTGATTTTCTTGTGTTTTAGCATGGATAAAAATTCTTCAGCACAATCGTTGGCATTTCGAGTGATCTGTATTTCCAACGTTTTTTTTGTAGAGTTATAAGAATTAGAAACTACTTGTCCGAAATATTCAGCCGACTTTTGAGCATTGAAATCAAGAGTGTCCAGCTTGTTGCCAATAGTGTTGGCGTGATTGTCAATAAAACGATTAACTTCTTTTTGATCATTGAAATGCTCATAAAGGAACATCGCATTTTTCCATTCGATATTTCGAATAAGCTCCCAATGCTTTTCGGCAGACTCGGAGTTATCCATGTAAACCATAAGCATATAAAGAAGTGTCATCGCTCTGTTTTTCTGAGAGAATTTAAGCTCACCTGCATGGTTATACATTTTTAAAATGGTATCAAGAATAAGCGTTGCGTCGGCATCATGAACCCCTTTGATATAACCTTCTTTGTATTTGGTTCCAGAATATTTTTGAACCAGATCTTCAAGTTTTTCCTCGGATTGTGCCTGATGAAGCACTTGCATGTTCAAATCATTGGTTTGCTCTTCAGCTTCTTTAAGAATACTATAAGCAAGGAATTCTGCGCGGTAAACGGTATCGGTTTCAGAAACCACTTCAAGATTCCAGTAGTCTTTGAGTTGATTGAATTCCTCATTAAGAATGTCTTCATAAAAATCTGTTGATGTTAAATGAAATGAAAGACGTTCGTTTTTTGGAACAATAGTTAAGTCCACAGGGTTTTTGTTAACACTGAATTTGTGCTTGCCCATTTTCATGATGCGTCCATTGTCTTCGAAGATATCTTTATTATCTCTCAATGCACGTAGGGCTTTATCTTTGATGTTTTTAAGTTTTGAATCCAAATCATCCGCTCTGACACTGTCACCAAGCTCTTTAACTTCATCAATCAAACCACGTAATTTAAGAACCATGGAATCGGAAGCAAAGTAACTGTTAAGAGCGTCAATGTCATCGAATTTTTCAACTTTCTTACTGATACTGTTCAGTGTTATGGTGGCGGCTTTTTCAATGTTATTGACACGACGTTGAACGGCATTAAGAAGCTGCTCTTTGTGTGTTTCAAACGCGGTTTGGATTTCTTCACGCTTGGTGTAAATCTCTGTCAAATATTCGTCAAAGTCAGCAAACTTGGATTCCAGACTTTCGACTTGTGACATCAATCGTGCCATTTGTTCATCGCATTTTTCAGGGGTTTCTGAAGCGGTTAATGCACTGGAAACACTTTGAGACAAGAGTTTGAATTGTGAAGCGAACTCTGCTTTTGCTTCCTCGGACAAGAAAGATTTCTTGACGTTTTTAATTTTTGCTTTGATTTGGTTAACTTTTGCATAAACCTCAGAAACCGAATCAAGAATTTGAGCCGTAATAGTAGCGTCTTTAACTTTAATGTCATTTACTTCATCATTAATGATGTTGATATCAGTGGTCACTTCTGAAATAATAGTCTCTGCTGGTTCCAAATCAACCACTTTTTCTGCATTATTCATGACTTTTTCAGCTTTTTCAATGCGCTTGAAGTATTCATCAAAAGATTTTTTATTTTGGAGCAAATCAATCAATTTCTGGTTGACGATTTCTTTTTGCTCTTCCATTTCTTTCTTAAAGTTATCAACTTTATCAACATCAATGTATCGTTGTTCACGAATGGAAATAAGATGCCCCAGTTGCTCTTTAATTTTATCCAAGAGTTGAACAAAGCCGGATGTATTCTTTGGATCGGCCAGTTTAATCTGGTTGATTAATTCGTGCTGGAATTTGGCAGTCTCAGCAATTTCTTTTTCGGCGGCTTCCTGAATGCTTTTGACTTTTTCAAATTCGTCAATAACCAGTTCGGATGTGCTGATAATCTCTTCAACAGTTTGTGAAATATGAAATGCATTTTCGTTAGAGAGCCAGTGATAGTCATCAAGGGACTTATTGGCTTGTTTAATAATCCCTTCAAACAGAGAGCTTGAAACCTCTTTTTTGTTAATGTATTGAACAATACTGAACACATCAGAGATGGCACGAACCAATTCTGCATTACCAATATTTGTTAAGAATGTATTTCCTGATGCTGTTGCTTGGTTGTTAAAAAATAAATCGGAGCAAAACGGTGTTTGCCACAATCTCAACGGATGGATCTTTTTGGCCTCAGAGTTTTCATCTTCTTTGAAAATAACCATCAAACCGTCTTCATAGATACTGTAACCATGAGCCGGAATTGGATTCTGAAGCTCCTTGGTGATAATGTTGTAAGAATACAAAACATATAAGCCCTGAAGCGCATCAAAGAAAATGTAAAGATAATCTTCACCATTTGGTGATGAGATTTTATTAAAGAATTTCAGGTTTTTGGATTCTTCACTGAAGAATTTTTTCTCCCCATTTACAAGATAATAGCCATTGGAAAAGATAATGCCATGCTCTTCAGGTAGAATTTTGCAGGAATTACCAATAGAGTCGGCACGAACCACATCTTCTGTGACTTTATTATAAACAAAATATCGATAATGCTCTTCACGATAGGGTTTGATTTTAAGAAAAATAAAGCTTTCAGTTTCCGAAAAGTAGATGTCAGCCTCTTCCAAACCTTGGTTTGGATCGTCAACGGGTTCACTGTAGATACCCAATCCATCATCCGTGTTGTTTTCAATTTTAATGGTAAGGTCGCCACCAATGGTTTCAACAAACAATTTATCATTAATGGAAATATGTGGGTGTTTGCCTAATACATGATTTTCACGACTTGTGCTTTTCCAGTCAAAATCAAAATAACTTGGTTTTTTGTAGTTTTCAAGGCCTTTGTCATCAAGGTATTTAACATTGTTGTCTCGGTCTATGCTGAATCGGAAAATTTTAAGATCGTGGACTTCTTTGCCGATTTGAAAACAAATTAACAGGTAGTTTAATTCTTTTATAATTTGAACCAGTCTTGACCCCTTATAATAGGTCATTAAATCTTTAAAAGAACGAATGAATTGACTGTCGTTTAAAAAGGTGTCTTCAAAAGGAATTTTATGAGTGCGGTGCCCATTTTCAATTTTTTCGATTTCATATAATCCAAGTACATCATCAATTTCAACTTCTGCTTTCATACCCACAGAAACATTGTATCCTAATAATAAATGATTGTTGATTTGGGTAATGTCAACAGGCACACAATTATTGTCAGTTCGAATATTGGTTTTGCCAATAATTTCATTTTTGGTGCCACCAAACTCTTCTTTTCGAGCCTGATTAAGTTGCTCAATTCTTTTTTGCAATTCCTGTCCCTGACCATCAAGGCGTTTTTTAATGATGTCGTAAGCGCCACCATCTTTTACAGCATTATTAAGTTGATTATTTTCTTCTGTCATATTCGCTCCAAGTCGTCCGTAAAAATATTAGAATAATTTTGGTGAATATGCCTGCACAAGGCAGGCATATCGTTGTTTTCCTTATTCGCCTTTGGAAGCGTTTCCGCCCTTAAGCTGGTTAAGGAAGCTCTGTCCTTCATTGGTAGAAAGGAACTGTCGAGCAAGTGAAGCCAAGGTGAGTGTTCCCACGTCACCGGTAGACATTTCACTCTTCTGGAGAAGCTCTTTGAGATCTTGTGGAAGATCCCCTTCGCCATCTCTGTATTTACCCACAAGGCTGTTGAGAACGGTGCTGTTGTCAAAGCGCTTGTCGATGGATTTACCACTAACCATGGCGTCACGAATTTGGCCAAAGATAGCGTTGTCGCCGATGATCTGCATGTCGGCATTACCCAAGGCTGCGGAAAGAACGTTCGCGTTTTCTCTTGCGGTTTCTGCATGAGTCTTGAGGCCTTCAATTTCAATGGCTCTGTCTTTTTCAAGAGTAAGCTTGAACTGGTCATGCTCACGAGTCTTGTCATCGATAGTAGCCATGGCCTTGTATTTCGCTTCTTCACCAGCGGCTTCTGCAATACCACGCTCACGAATGGCGTGTGCTTCGGCTTCGCCTTTAAGTTGAATGGCTTCTGCCATGTCTTTTTCAACCGCAGAACGGGCAAGACCTTCAGCGGCAATTTCTGCGCGTTGTGCTTCAGCAAGACGCTCTCTGGATGCTGCTTGCTTCTCATCACGGTCGTAATCAGCAGCGGCTTTAACACGAGTAACTTCGGCTTCATGCTCAGCAGACTCACGATGCGCCATAGCATCAGTAACTTCACGGGTTTTCTTCGCTTCTGCTTCCGCTTCTGCACTAGTGATAACAACCAGTTTTTCACGGTTTGCTTTTTCACGAACACGTAGGTTTTCGGTTTCTTCTTCTTCGGTTGCAATCTTACGCTCAATCTGAACACGAACAGAGCGGGTGTCTGCAACTTCTTTCTTCTGTTCTTCAACGGCTTTTTCTTTCTCCATTTCACGAACAGCCACTTCACGCTCAGTCTGAACACGTTCGGTTTCTTTAGCACGATTAACTTTCTCTTGCTCAATCTTCGTTACACGCTCATTGTTAATACGGGCGATTTCGATTTCACGAGCTTTGTTTTCTTCTTCGATGGCCACTTGCTCGTCAGTCTTAATGCGAGCACTTTCGGTGCGAAGTCTTTCCTGCTCACGCTTTTCAGTCGCAAGCGCTTCTTCTTGAGCCTGAATAACAGCCACTTCACGCTGTTGTTTGGCTTCTGCTTCTTTTTGCTGCTTATCAAGCTGCAAACGTGCTTCAATAGCGGATACGTTTTTATGCTTGATTTTGGTTTCTTCGTCCTGACGGATTTCGTTGGTTTCAATGTTCTTGGCAGACGTTCTTTCTGCAATCTTACGAATACCTTCAACATCCAAAACGTTGTTGTTGTCATGTGCTTCAAGAGCGGTTTGATCAACCTTGTCGATAACAACATCATAAAGCTTGAAGCCATCCAAGTCGTTGCCGATAACTTTCTTAACCGCTTCACGGAATTGTTCACGGTTGGTCAACAAGTCTTCGAACTCAAACTGTTTAACAGCCGTTTTAAGAGCTTCGGAAAACTTAGGTGTGAAGTAACCTTTCAAGTAAGCGGTGTCGCCCACGTTTTTAACAGAATGCTCTGCAACTTTCAGGATATCTTCTTCGGTTGGGTTTACACCAATATAAAAATCAACTTTCAAGTCGGCACGAATATTGTCTTTACAATGAAGACCTTCGTATTCTTCGCCGCTTTCACCACGTTGACCACGACGCTCAATCGAGATTTTCTTTCGAGTGATGTCCATGTATTCATGAGTGTTAATGATAGGGTAAACAATACCACCGGTCAAGCTGGCAGTTACTTTTGTTTTACCATTGATTATTAGGGCTTTACCTCGCGTCTCTACCTTTTTATACCACGTTGCAAGCAACCCGGCAATGACCAAGGCAAGAACAAGAGTTCCACCTAGTGCGATTAGCCATGTCATCATATTATATTTCCTCCTTTTTTAGTTTTAATATAATTCGTTTCATTTAATTTTTGTGATGAGATATTTGTCATAGTCATCATTAAAAGATTCTTTTTTAACAATAATTGCTTTGTCCCCTTTTTTCAGATCTTCGTTAGAGAAGACATTGATAAGGTATTCACTGGAGCCATTTTTAACCAGTGCTTCGCCATACTCGTCATTAACGGTTAATGAAACCACTTCACATTGTTTTTTAATAAAATCAAAGTGAGCACGAGTAATGTCTTGGTCAAAGACTTTCTCAACAGGTTTTAACACAAAACCGGCGATAAATAGTGAAATAAAGAACGACAAAAGCATCAGAAATGTGCCAGCAAGATAGGCGACAATACTTTCGGGGCTGGACAAGAATGAGAATAAAACAAATTGTCCGAAGTAACAAATCAATGTGGCAAAGAAAAAGGTTACTGTAAGACCAATCATTAACGGGATTTTTGAAAGCCCTGATATAACCATAAGCTTACCAAATGAACCCGCACTACTATCACCATCAATATCCATATCGGTGTCAAAATCGATGTCAATATCCATGCCAGAAAGCATGGATAAAATCATAAGTACAAAACCTAAACAGAATAGAAATGATAAAACAGCAGTGGGGAAAGTAGTCAAGTTTTCTATAATCGAAGTTTCCATAAATGTTCCTTTTAATATCCGATAATTATATATAAATTTTTAAAAATGTCAATAAAAGTCTCATGAAGAGACTTTTAAATATTTGTTTCAATGCTTTGTAGCAATGTGTTTTTCAATTCATTTTCCATAGCAGCCAATCGCTGGTTTGCTTCGTTACGTTTCTGACTGGCTTTGCTCTGGGTTTCCAGTGTGTTTTTAATGGTGCTGATGGTTCGGGTGTTAACCTCTTCCAATGTTTCCAGATCAATGATACCACGCTGATAATTATCATTTATTTGCTGAGTAAGCTCTTCCATAGTCTGTGCGTTAGAAAGAAGCTGCTTGTTGGTCGCGTCTTTAACACCACGAGTTACTCTCAATGCTTTTTCTCTACGCTTGTTAGAAATAACCATGATAAACTGACGCTTCCAGATAGGAATAGTGTGCGTAATAACATCTTGGATGTCTTCAATAAGCATTTTATCACCTTCCTGAGCCAAACGGATTTGAGGTGCCATCTGAACAGCAGCGGCTCGGGCAAGCACAAGGTTGTGTATGCGTTTTTCAAAACGTTCAACTTGTTGTTTCAAGTCCTGATAGTTTTGGGTGTCAACGGGATCTTTCGTGTTTTCGGCTTTGGTTTTTAATTCAAGAAGAGAATTGTTGGTGACTTCAAGAAGAGCGTCTCGACCTGCAATAATATAAAGCTCCAATTTACGTAGCAATTGGATATTTTCTTTATACATGCTGTCCAACATAGTGATGTCAGCCTGAAGTTCATGGCTTTGTCCTTCCAACAAATGAATAAGCTCTTCAATCTTCGACTCGACAGTATCAAGACTTCCAATGAAACGTTTTAAGGATACAAAAAGAATATCACCAATAATGGGGATTTTAGCCAACAAGCTGTCGTCAGTTGCCAATTTATTCATATTGAAGCCTTCCATTTCAAGTAGCATATTCTGAATGATTTTACCGGCTTCGCCTGTGTCTTTGATTTTTACTTTTTGTAACACTTCGTCACTGAACTTTGCCACATCTCGCTGGATAGTTTCGGCAAATTTAATGACAGAAACAGAATCTTCAAAATTAATATCTTTTTTAATGGTGGATACTTCATTTTTTTCCGTTTGTTCAAGTGGTTTAAAATTATTAATTTCCTGTAAGTCTGTATTAATGGTTTGTAATTCGGTCATGGTCACTAGCTCCTCTTTATTTTTCGTGATCGATTTCAATATCATCGGATTCTTTTCTCATAAAATCTTTGCTTTTAACTCGGTCAATCATCACCGAATCAACACCGTCAAGATTGTAAGTGTTTTCAACCCATAGCATGGATTCCTGAACCAAAGGGTCCAGATTTCCAAGGGATTTTATTTGCTCAGCAATGGATTTTTCTGAATTTTTAGGGCATTCAATTAAATTTTTTCCGCCAAGAAGAGATGTCATGCCGTGCTCTGCAAGAAAAAAAGCCACTGGCTTTTGAAACTTCTCTGGAAGTTCATTAATCGCTATGATCATTGTTTTAATCGTTTTCATAAAATCCTCTTGTTATTTTAGTCAGTTATTTCTTTTTAAATACATTTGATATGATATAATAATAAAAAAAAGAAAATATTTCTCATGAGAACGAATTATAAAGAAAAATTAGAAAAAATCAACAAGATTTTACAATTTAAGAAAACAAAATTTGAATTTGAAGATTATTATTCCGATTTCAGTGAGAGTTTAAATGCTCTTGTGGATAAATTCGAGAAGCTGGATACAGAATTTTACGGTAATGAGGTTAGCCTTCTTGATGATTTGGAGAAAACAGAGAGAATGGCCAATAGAAAGGAAGATGGTATTCAACAAATAGATTTTGATTTGTTGCAGAGTGAAGATTATGACGCATCGTTTTGGGATTTCATTTCAAATGATTTAAATAATTGGATTGATGAGGCGATTGAATATATTCAATTAGGTTTTGAAGATATTGAAGACAATTTAACTGAAAGCGATAAGGAAAATAAAAAAGATTTTCTAAGTGCTTTAGAAGATGCACGAGCTGAGTTGATGGATTTTGGGAAAAAAGAGCGAGAGTTCACCACAATAAATGGAAGACAGATATTGAATGACCATATTTCCGATCTTGAAAAGGATTACAATGATTTAACAGAAGCAGAATCAGAATTGGATTACGCAATCAATGACAGAGATAATTTTGATATGAATGCGGAGCTTGACGATGAAGAGGCGGAAGAAGGACGCCAAGAAGAATATGACGATTTAGAATCCGCTGTTATGCAAGCTCAGGATCATTTTGATGAAGTAGAGAAAAGAGTAGATGATGTTTTTAGAAACATTGAATTTGAAACCGCATACTTAAAAGAAACATTAAGTAAAATTACAAGTTCAAGAGAAGAGCTTCATCGTTTTGTTATTGATAAAATGCATGAAATGGAAGCCGATTTTCATGAACTGGTCAGTCTTTTGCAAGGGTATAATGAAGAGTATGTCAATAACGACGCTCAGAACTTCAAGAAATTCTCAAAAGAAGGGTTGGAAAATTTCATAAAGAGAAAACAAACAGAAGAAAGTATTGAATTTAATTTAACCTTGGGTAACAAAGGGTCAAGATTAAATAATATGACCATATTCAAAGATCGTTCTGTTTTGTTTATGGACAAAGAAGGCAAGCCTTTTTCTTTACATTATGAAACAAAGGCCGATGTGGCAGATTTTTGCCGAAGTGCTATTCATCATGAGCTTAGAAAAATTCCCAAGTGGCAACCTTTATTTGAAGATTACTTTGAAAAGCATTGTATAAAGTCAGGTATGGATTTTACTG
>JYMV01001697.1_pt1 | contig 14726 bp, 12 predicted proteins | sample 338911 | NCBI WGS metagenome assembly JYMV01 (sample SAMN03354496, study PRJNA234377) | hydrothermal vent metagenome | biome: Deep sea; feature: Hydrothermal plumes at the Eastern Lau Spreading Center, Western Pacific Ocean; material: Seawater | place: Tonga | collected 2009 | depth 2000 m m
AAATATGCGGACTTCATTCTGGATAATAATATGCAACAGGAAGACCTCCTGCAAAAGGTTCAAGAGCTTTATCCCAAACTCTTAAGTATCTCTGAAAAACTAGATAATTCAATTAGTTAAATGTTTAGTTCTTAGGCTTTAATACCGTTAAACTCTTTAGGATTAATGTGAACAGAAATTAGGAATTATGGCTGAAGATCAGGAAACTACAGACAATGCGGAGGATTTAACTGCCGATGAAAAGGCGGAACTTGAAAGCAGGTTGGATGATACCGGCGGAGGCGAAAAGGCGGCTGGTGGCTTAAAAGGGCTGAAGGCAAAGTTCCAAAAAATCCTCTCTAACAAAAAACTCCTGATGATATATGGTGGAGGATTACTTGTCCTGATCATAGCCATCGGTGTAGGGGCTTACTTTTTTCTTGGTGAAAAAGAGGGCGATGTGGTTCCTTTAGAGGAACAGGCCGTTGAGGAGGAAATTATAGAGGAAGAAGAAGAGGTCAAAATTAAAAAGGTCAAAATTAAAAAGGTCAATATTTACAACCTGGAACCTTTTTTCCTCCCTATTCGTGATGATGGCAAAGAAACAGGTAGATTTATATCTATAGCCGCAAATCTTTTATTAAGCAATAGAGTCTTGAAACATGAGATTGACAAGGTACTCCCTCTGGTTAGAAAAAATATTTATAATATTCTCCGAAGAAAGAGGCCCAGTGATTTCACCCTTGAACGCTTCCAGACCGAGGAAAGAATCAAAAAAGAAATTCTGACCGCCTGCAACGCCCTGCTTTTAGGTGGTACCGGAACAATTACCGATGTTTTTTTCACCCGGTTCATGGTTAAATAAACCATCCTCCGTCTTGACTTATCTTCTCAGGAGCCCATATTTAATTAGTCAGTAATAATAATTCAGGTTTCGATTATGCCTACAACACCTCCTGTTAATACACAACAGGTTCTGCAGATGGGGACGCATACAGAAAAACTCCAGCATACTATGCAAACCCAGCCCACTGTCGTGGCTCAACAGGTTGACAAAGAACGACAACTGGCAGATGAGTTGAAGCGTAGACAGGTGCAGGATATGGACCCAGCTCATTTCCTGGAAGAAACAGACCCCCATACCAAAGCCAAAAAGCGGGTTAGAGTCCGCAAAAAAAATCGTTCCAATACCGATGATGATAGCCTCGAACCTCCTCTCCCCGAAGACCCTTATCGAGGGAAAATAAATATCGTTGTCTGACCCTCAAAAACCTCACAGAATAAATCTAACTCATTGAAAATAAATAAATAATTGAGTTTTAGTCTTCCACTGCAATATTGTGATTGTGGCGGAGAGACAACTTGCCGATAAGGAAACAAGTCCTTTTTATTCGGGACTGATCGCAAGAGCGACTAAACACCCCCCTTCAGTATAAAAAGAATGTTTAAGAACTTTAGCCTCCTCGACAAGTCGACTCAGATAGAAAATTTGACTCAACAGGTCTTAAAAGTTCTTGGTGGCAAGGATTCCAATCCAGCAACTATCAAATTCATCAGCCAATTGCAGTCTGGCAATATTTTTAAGGCCGTTTTTGTGAAAAACCTTCCTGGAGGGAAAGGGGTTTTATCACTCAATGGCAATAAAGTAACCGTTGAATTGCCCAAGGAATTGTCTTTTAAAGGACAGAATGAGCAGAAGGATTTGACAAGAACATCCTTGACTAAGGGTCAAACAATAATTGTCCGTGTAGAAAACTCAGGATCTAAACCGGCTCTAAAAATTATTCCGCTTCCCTCCCATGAAGACCCGATTAAAAATGTGGGGGTTACAACGAATCTGACCTCCCGGGGGAAATCAATTTCCAGGTTTTTCGGCTTGGAAGAGTTTCATCAATCGCCTTCATCCAACATGACAAACGCTCGTGTTATCAGTATTTTGGATTCGAAATCTATATTGGTTGAAACAGGGGGTAAGAGTTTTTCAGTGCCAGCGGCAAATGCAGAAAACTTCAAACCCGGCTCGCAGGTCAGTATATATTTCAAGAAAACGGAAAGTGGTAAGCAAACCGTATTGGTAGAAACGAGTACAAACCAAACAAAAAGATTGGATTTTAATTCATTAAAGCCCTATTTGCCAGCTCGAATGCCACTAGCAAAAATGGCGAACCTGCTTAGGAGCGAAATTCTTGATTCACCGGTGATTCCAGATTTAAAAATACAATCCGATGTGGTTGCGCGATTGCGAGATACTTTACGCTTGTTTCTCCCTAGCGAGGGGGAAATCCCCAATGCAACGCAAGTGCGACAACAAGTAGAATCATCTGGAATTAATTATGAGGCAAAAGTGCGGCAGGTCCTTGAGTTTCCTTCAAGTATTCAGGCCCGCAAAGAATTAGCCAGCGATTTAAAAGGTTTGTTGCTGGAACTTTTTCATTCTACAGACCAGACCCCTGAAAAGGTGGTTCAGAAAGTTCCTGGTCGGTTTGCCGAGTTTCGACAAACAATCAAATATGCCATCGATAATATTGAGCTCAACCAGCTTTCTTCACAAATATCGAAGCAGGAAAACCAGCCACTGGTAATTCAGATTCCCAATCCATTGAGCTCCGGAAATAAAACTATCCAATTATTTGTACGTGACGATTCCTCAGAAAGCGAGACCGGGAACAAAGACCAAAAAAAGAGCCATCATGTAGCTTTTTTTCTAGATCTTTCTTTCCTGGGGAAAATTAAGATTAACGCAAAGATGAATCAGGAGAGCTTGTCCGTAAGCATTAATGTAGAGAGTGAAGAAATCGCCAGTTTCATACGCCACAGAGCAAGTGATTTTGAAGAAAAAATGAATGGGGATGAAATTAACACGTCGGTGGAATGTTATGTAACCCATGAAGTCAAACCGGAAAAAGATAATCTGATTGAATTACTGGTAAGTCAAAACACATCGCTTATAAATATCAAGACATGAAACAAAACCAAACAAAAAATTTAGCCATATCCCTTAAGTATAGTGGGGGCAGCAACCATGCTCCAAAAGTGACTGCCAAAGGGCAGGGCTGGGTAGCCGAAAAAATTATTGCTATGGCAGAGCAACAAAATATCCCGATAAGAAAGGATAAGGATCTGGTTGCGTTGCTGGAAAAAATTGATGTTGGACGGGAAATTCCAGAGTCATTATATAAACTGGTTGCGGAGCTTCTTGCCTGGGTTTATCAGTTAAATAATGAATACTCTAAAAACCGAAAAACCAACAGAGTCTAGGGTTTAAAGTGCCGGGTTTTTTTATGGAAATAGCACCCTTTGATGATAGTGTTATTCCGATTTATCTTGACCTGGTATGTAGCCTTTGATATCCTTTGAAATCAACGCGTTACTATGGTTTTGGTGATAGCGTGCAGAGTTATAGCATTTGATTTTTTACCCTTTATGTTCGCAGGCGTAAAAAATTTTCTGCAAAAATAATTCTTTTGAAATAGAAAGCCAGCAATTGCTACGATCCATTAAAATCCTCATAATTTTCTTTGTCTTTTCGTCGACTTCATGGTTTCTTGGTAATGCCAGCGCCAGTTTCTCGTATGAAGTTCATACTCTGAGTCAATATCACTTTTCCACCCCTCCGGGCCTTCAAAATAAAGTCGAATTCTGGAAAAAGATTTATTCCGAATACAGCACCAAACATGCGGTGGTTCACGATATTAGGAATCTGGACATTGTCTATGAGGTTGTTTATTTAGGTGAGAAGCCGTTATCCCGAAGAGCCCGAGAGCGTAAACTGGAAAAAACCAAAAAGAAGTACAGGAATATTTTGCGCAGGATAGCCAAAACAAAAAATAAGGCGCAATTGAAAGGCGACGATAAAAGAGTTTTCGCGTTGGTTAAAAAGGATTTTTATAGAGCTTCGAGAAATATACGGGCTCAACTCGGCCAGAAGGACCGTTTTAGGGAAGGGATTGAGCGCTCGGGCCTGTATATGGACGAAATCAAACGGATCTTTAAAGAATTCAACCTTCCTGTGGAACTGAGTCTGCTTCCCCATGTCGAGTCCTCTTTTCAGATCGGTGCATATTCAAGCGCCGGCGCGGCGGGGATCTGGCAATTCACCCGAGGCACGGGGCGGTTGTTCATGCGTGTTGGATATGATGTAGATGAAAGACGAGACCCGATACTGGCTACTTATGGTGCCGCCAAACTGTTAAAAAAGAATTTTGAAAGCGTGGGATCCTGGCCCTTGGCAATTACCGCTTATAACCACGGTTTACAGGGGATGAAACGCGCAAAAAAAAGGTTTGGGAGCGATATTGTAAAAGTAATAGCTAAATATAAAAGCCGAACTTTTGGTTTTGCCTCGCAAAATTTTTATGCGGAGTTTCTTGCCGCACTGCACGTAATTAAAAATCAGAATAAGTATTTTCCGAAACTGGTTATAAAAAAACCAATCCGAAAGGTTTCTCTTGTACTGCCCGATTATATTCATATTCGAACAGCTATGAATTATTTTAATATGTCGCGAGAAGAATTAGCGGAAGCAAACCCTTCTCTCAGACGCCCGGTTTTAAATGGGGAGAAACGCATCCCAAAAGGATTTGTTTTTCAGGCTCCACTCAGGAAGATTGATAATTTGATGGCTCGATATGGACAAATTCCGCAAAAGGTTAAGTATGGAAGTCAATTGCGATCCAAGTGGTATACCGTCAGAAGAGGGGATACATTGTCAGGAATTGCTTTGCGTTTTGGGACAACGGTAGGATCTTTGAAAGGTTTCAATAATTTAGGCAGGCGCAATCGCATTTATGTCGGTCAGGTTCTGCAATTGCCCAGAAGAAATTCCCGACGCCAGCCTACATTTCGGCTGGCTAAACTGGATTCCAGCAAATATTCAACAACAATTGTTTCTTATAGGGTTCGCCGACACGACAACCTTTCTAAAATCGCAAAGCGGTTTGACACTAATGTAAGCCATCTTACTCGTATCAACCGATTCCGAAATCCTGATTCTCTTTATCCGGGACAAAAAATAAAAGTTCCCCGTCGAGAAATAATTGGTGGGCAAATTAAGCTAGCATCAAGTAACGTAAAAACCCGGAATTTTAAATTGTCGGTAAATCGCCCACAGGTATCCAAATCATCAAATACCGCGAAAAAGTCAACGAAAATAAAAACAGCAAGGGCCGTTTCACCGGGCACTCTTCAAGTAGCCCGGAACAGTACCGATCGTATCAACAAAAACCGTCCAGCTTTTAAACCGGTATCGTTTTCTCCTGACGGGGATTCTGATTCTCTTATAGGCACCATCACTGTCGATTTTGATGAAACGCTCAGCCATTATGCAGAATGGTCGCGACAATCCATAAAAGCGTTGAGAAGGATGAACCGGATTGGCAAAAGAGGTGGCATAGTAGTTCACGATAAGATTCGCGTTAGTTTTTCCAAGACCCGCCCCGGAAATTTCGAAGAAAAAAGGCAGGAATATCATAAGGCAATTCAGGAAGACTTTTTCAATAATTATGAAATCAGCAAATTAGCCATAAGAAGTGTTGAAAAGGGTGAGACCTTATGGGAAATATGTAACGAGATTTATACCATTCCTCTTTGGCTTTTGAGTAGCTACAATGCTGAGAAAGATATTAATTCACTTGCCGTTGGTGAGCCCATTGTCATACCCGTAATTATTCCTAAGGCATAAAAACACCTGAGTTTTATTCTTTCCTGGAAAAATAATTCAGTGCCGTATCAATGGCCACTAAATGGGCTTCTATCCGTACAGCCATTGAAAACTTGGTGGCAGTTTCCAATGTCAGGCATCTTCTTGTTCCTTTGAAGAACGAGTATAAAGCCATGGGCCACCAATCCATGGATTCGAAATCGTTTTCTGGGATTATAATTCCTTCTTGGGCGGAACAACCATCTATCTCACCATTTAGATTTATGGGCATGATATTTTTCACATCCTGCAGTATTTTTTCCCCCAAGCTATCATCTTCCGCACGCCTTCCCTTTTGATACAGGTAATATCCAGGGGTCATGAAATCCTCATGAAGCTCAATTGTCAGATCATAGTATTTGTCAAAAATGGACATTGCGAACTTAACTTCCTGCGGGGGTGAGTCATGTTTAAATAATCGATTCAAGTCTTTGCCTTCATGGTTTTCTCTCGATCCATATTCATAGCCATAGGGGTTCAAGCAGGGCAAAAAGGTCAACTCCCATACATCAGCAAAATTTTCAAAGCGGTTGTTTTCCAGGAATGAACAAATTGCCTCCACACCACTTGGTTCATCGCCATGAATTCCTGCCGATATCAGTGCCTTAAGCCGATTTCCTTCGCCCAAAACAAATTTGACCAAGGAATACTTCGGGGTTTCCATAAGATGGTTTATGGCAAACTCATTTTCCCCAGGCAAATGTTTACGTAATCTGGAGTAAATTATTTCAATATCATTTTTCTTGAAATTCATGACTTGTTTTCATCGTTCGTCTTTTCGGTAAAACTACATTCCTGTTTGATAACGCATTTTTGGCAGTTAAAATTCTTGGCTGTGCAAGTATATCGTCCATGAAGAATGAGATAACGGTGGGCATTTTTCAACCATTTCTTAGGAGTCACCTCTAAAAGTTTTAATTCCGTTTCCAATACAGATTTTCCAGGTGCTAATCCCGTGCGGTTTGCCACTCGAAAGACATGAGTATCTACAGCGATTGTAGGGTTGCCAAATCCTTCATTCAATACTACATTAGCTGTTTTGCGTCCTACGCCAGGCAAATTTTCCAAGTCTTCCCGGATATCAGGAACTCTCCCATTATGTTTCTCCAGTAAAATTTTACAGGTATTTATAATATTTTTAGATTTAGCAGGGGCCAAGCCTATAGGTTTGATGATTTTTGCAAGTTTGGATTGCCCCAGGGCTAACATTTCAGTTGGGGTAGGGCATAAGGAGAAAAGAGAGGGGGTAACTTTATTTACCGTTTTATCTGTAGATTGAGCACTTAAAATGACTGATATAAGAAGCTCATAATGATTTTTGAATACCAGTTCCGATTTAGCCTCTGATAAATTCTTGGCAAGCTTTTGGTATAGGCGATTTATATTTCTAGGGCTTATTAACTTTTTGCCCATTTAAGGTGATAAGGCACAGCGGACCCCCACCCAATAGGAAAGGGTCGAATCAGACATGCCCCCATGGCGGGCAGTAACGCGCAGATGTTGGTCCTCACTCATCCATGAATTGCCACGAATAACTCTAAAACTTGTCGGGGCGGTTGGACCTTTGGGATTTTTAAGTGGGCTATTTTGGTAATAGTGGATAGAATACCAGTCTTCCACCCATTCCCAGACCCCACCAACCATGTCATAGAGCCCCCAAGAGTTGGGTTTTTTTTGGCCAACATTAGCGGGTACCCTGGGGGAATTGCCCGCATACCAAAGATAGTCATCGTCAATCTCGTTGCCCCAGGAAAAACGATTCTGGCTTCCGGCCCTGGCAGAATACTCCCATTCCGCCTCGGTAGGAAGTCTTCTTCCCGTTCTTTTGCAATATTTACGAGCTTCCTTCCATGTCATGTGTGTAATAGGTTGTTCGGGATTATGGAAAACAGATCGGTTGAACTTCATCACAGCATCCCATTTACGCTGCGTAACCTCAAATTGTTCAAGATAAAACTCGTCCAGGCATACTTTATGAGCGGGTTTTTCCCTGGTACTATCATCATCATCCTCATATATATTATTTTCGTTGGTGCCCATCATGAAACACCCAGCTTGAATCCGAACCATATCCGATGGCAGTTCTTCACCAAAAAGTACTTGGGGAGAAAAAATCAAGGCAAGCAGTATAATTATCGTATTTTTCATCCGGTGAATTGTACTGGTTGGAAATGGTTGGGTCAAGTAGTCAGATCAGAATTTTACCTCACCCTAAATCAAATTTTTTTCCGGTATTAGGATGTAGATTTATGAAAATGTGTCGATATAGCATATAACCCCATATCCTTTAAATCAATAAATCTAATGAAAAATAAAATCTGGTCAAAAATTTTCATTTTCGTATTTTTTGTTCCCTATTTTTTAACCCCATCCCCCTCCCATGCATTTTACAAAAAAAAGGTGCTGATAGGACAATTTCAAGATCCTGCTGGTTGGAACCAGCCTTATCGTCCCGGAAATATTATTGCAGAATTATTAGTTCAAGAACTCACTCGTGAAAAACGCTTTCAACTGGTTTCCATATCTGAAAATATGCAGGGATCAATGGATAACCATGACAAGACCCCAGATAAAGATAGTATGGAATCGGCCATTTTTGATTCCTGGAAGATGGATTTTCCCGGAATCATATCCATACAGGGTCCTGGCCCAAAAATGGGAAAACCAAAAATGGATCGAATGGATAACCCTATGAACCCTCTCTGGCCAGTCGGAATGGGAAGACTTTCCCAAAAAGCTTCCTTAACGGAAATTAGGGGGGACATTATTAAATTCCTGCCCGATACGAAAAAAGAAAATTCTAAAGAATCCGAATCATTGGGATCGTTAAACCGTGAGAATGCTGAATTACAGGTTCATGTTGAGCTGGTCCAAAATAAAACTGGAAGAATCCTTTTTGAAAAAACTTTCAAAGTCATTTCTAATGCGGGGAACCGGCCTTTTTCTTTTGAGCGGTTGAACCTCGGAAATAGGAAAGGAAAATCCAGATTGAGTTCCATGAATTATGCACTCGACTATTTAAAACGAGAAATGGGCTCATTTATAACAGATAAACTTGATTCCCTCATGCTTGAAGGCGAAATAATAGCCATCAATAAAAAAGAAATTATGGCGCAAAAGGGTCGAAAAAATCAAAAAGGTGAAATTGAAGAGGAATTTCTAGTAAACCTTGGTTCAGCTAACGGGGTTCGCATTGGCGATTTATTTAAGGTTCATGCCGTAGGTTTAGGTTTGCATGACCCTTTTACAGGAAGTGACCTGGGAGATATTTATGTAAGAACTGGGGTCATTCAAATTTTGCATGCATGGGATGGATTTTCAAAAGCCAGATCTTTGGGTGGAAAGGATTACAAAATAGGATTTCTTATTCGATCTACAACCGCTTTGGGAGAGAGCAAGGTTCCATCAATAACCGAAAATTTTATGGAATCGGAAGTAGAAAAGGTGCCATGGTGGGAGTTTCATGGAACCCGTGCTGTAGATTGACGAGAATAAATTCATAAATTTGCTCCATACTCCTGTATAGATTTAATCGAAAGATCATCTTCCTTGACGAATTTTAAAGCGCTCACCATAGCTGACGCACCAGCCATGGTCGTACAGTATGGCAAATTTTGATTCAGTGAACTTCTCCTGAGGGAAAATGAATCCTTTATAGATTGTTCGCCAAACACTGTATTGATAACAAAAGCTATTTGTTTCGCTTCAATTGCTTCCACGCAATGCGGAGATCCTTCCTTGACTTTATTGATGGCTGAAACTTTAACCCCATTTTTTTCCAGATAATCAGCAGTGCCCCGTGTCGCGATTAAACGGTAGCCCATTTCCATAAGGTCTCTGCCAATTGCAACTGTTTTTGGTTTGTCAGAATCCTTAACACTGATAAGAGCAGTACCATCCAGGGGAAGTTTGATTCCGGTCGCCAACTGTGATTTTGCAAAAGCCCGCCCAAAAATGGTATCAATTCCCATGACTTCACCGGTAGACTTCATTTCAGGGCCCAGCAGGATATCCACATCATGAAACTTGTTGAACGGGAAGACAGATTCTTTCACTGCAATATGGGGAAAGGATTTTTCCTCGGTGAATCCTAATTCCTTTAAAGTTTTTCCGGCCATGACCCTGGCGGCGATTTTAGCTAAAGGAATCCCGATAGTTTTACTTACAAAAGGAATCGTTCGCGAAGCCCGAGGGTTCACTTCAATGATGTAAACAGTTCCATCCTTAACCGCAAATTGAATATTCATCAAGCCAATGACTTTGAGTTCTCGTGCCAACGCATAGGTTTGCTTTTTTATTTCATCAATCGTTTCAGGTGCAAGGGAAAAGGTGGGCAGGGAACAGGCGCTGTCACCAGAGTGTATTCCTGCCTCTTCAATATGTTCCATCACTCCACCAATCACCACATCCTGGCCGTCAGAAATGGCATCAACATCAATTTCCGTAGCGTCCTCCAGGAAGTCGTCGATCAGGATCGGGTGTTCGGGAGACGCTTGAACCGCATGTTGCATATAGTATTCCAGGCGGTCTTGACTATAAACAATTTCCATTGCCCGGCCTCCCAACACATATGAAGGGCGAACCACCACCGGATAGCCAATTCTCTCAGCGATTTCTCGGGCTTCCTCATAGGAAATGGCAGTTCCATTAGTAGGCTGACGGAGTCCCAGTTTATCCAAAATTTCTGTGAATAGTTTTCTGTTCTCAGCGCGATCAATATCAATAGGGCTTGTTCCAATAATAGGAACCCCCGCATTCATCAAAGACAGCGCCAATTTTAACGGAGTCTGTCCTCCAAGTTGAACAATCACACCATCCGGTTTTTCCACTCTTGTGATATTCAGAATATCCTCGAAAGTCACTGGTTCAAAATAAAGCCTGTCCGAGGTATCGTAATCCGTGCTTACAGTTTCGGGATTGCAGTTGACCATAATAGTTTCATAGCCATCTTCCTTAAGGGCAAAGGATGCATGAACACAGCAATAGTCAAACTCTATTCCCTGACCGATTCTGTTGGGTCCGCCGCCTAGAATCATAATTTTTTTTCTGGAAGTCACATCGGCTTCGCATTCTTCCTCATACGTGGAATATAAATATGGAGTGAAAGCCTCAAATTCAGCGCCACAGGTATCGACTCTTTTAAAGACGGGATAGATTTCGGACTTGGCTCGGCGTTGAAAAACATCTTTTTCATCACAATTTAGAAGTTCTGCCAGATAGATATCAGAAAACCCTGATTTTTTAGCTTGCAAGAGGGTTTTATCATCCATGTTGGAAATCCCATCCAACTGCAATAATTTTTGCTCAAAACTGATGAGGGAATCAATATTGTCCAGAAACCAGGGATCAATACCTGTAACCTCATGGATTTGGTCAATGGTGATGCCTCTTCGCAAAGCGGCGGCAACATGCCAAAGACGGTCCGAAAAAGGCAGGCTCAAAGCGGCTAAAATTTTTTCTTTTTGTTGATCTGGAGACAAACCAACTTTGTTCAGGCTGAATCGAAATTTTTCCTCAAAACCATAAATCCCGGTTTCCGTGGACCGGATAGATTTCAGCAAAGCCTCCTTGAAGGTACGACCAATGGACATTACCTCACCCACTGATTTCATTTGTGTGGACAAGATAGGTTCAGTTTTCAAAAATTTCTCAAATGTGAAACGCGGAATTTTAACCACACAATAATCCAGAGTTGGCTCAAAAGAAGCTGGGGTGACCCGTGTAATATCATTCTTAATTTCATCCAGGGAATAGCCAATCGCTAATTTTGCCGCAAACTTCGCAATGGGAAAACCGGTAGCTTTAGATGCCAAAGCGGAACTTCTGGATACTCGGGGATTCATCTCAATGACTATCATCTCTCCGGTCTTTGGGTCGATGGCAAATTGGATATTGGAGCCACCCGTCTCAACTCCAATTTCACGGATAATGTCGATCGCCGCGTTGCGCATTATCTGATACTCTTTGTCGGTGAGCGTTTGAGCGGGAGCCACCGTTATGCTGTCCCCGGTATGAATGCCCATGGGGTCCAGGTTTTCGATGGAACAGATGATGACGACATTGTCATTCAAGTCCCGCATCACTTCCAATTCATACTCTTTCCAGCCAATGAGGGATTTTTCGATTAATACCTGGGTAACAGGGCTTGCTTTAAGGGCAAATTCAACCAGTGATTCGAAATCATGCTTGGTGTAGGCGACACTTCCTCCGGTTCCGCCTAACGTAAAAGAAGGACGAATGATTGCGGGGAAACCTGTTTCCTCAACTATTTTCCAAGCCTCCGGCAAAGATTTGGCATGGCCGCTGAGCGGAACCCTCTGTCCGATTCGAGCCATGGCTTCTTTGAAAAGATTCCGGTCTTCGGCTTTATAGATGGCATCCACACTAGCACCGATCAACTCTACATTAAATTTATCCAGAACTCCCTTTTCAGCAAGAGCCAGTGCAATGTTCAAGGCGGTTTGGCCTCCCATTGTGGGAAGTAAAGCATCGGGCCTGTCACGCTCAATAATTTTTTCAACTACCTCGGGGGTGACCGGTTCTATATAGGTGCGGTCCGCAAACTCAGGATCGGTCATAATGGTTGCAGGATTGCTATTTACCAAAACGATTTCATAGCCTTCTTCTTTTAAGGATTTGCAGGCCTGTGTTCCCGAGTAGTCGAATTCGCAAGCCTGGCCAATAATTATGGGGCCGGATCCAATAAGAAGAATTTTTTTTATGTCAGTTCGTTTGGGCATTAGTTTCTATAAATATCTGATACGTCGATTTGCCGGGAGCGTTCCCATTTTAAATTCATATAAGCCAGTTTATTGATCAATTCTGAAATCAGCCTGCGTCCTTCAATCTTCATTTTTTCCGGTTTCAAATGGCCTATCTCTTTACCTGTCTGCTGGCTACTGGCTTCAATTTTTATCTTGTCTTCTTCCAAACCCAAAAGCTTACCTGTCAACTTATCTCTTTTAGTGCCAGAATCAGTGCGTTCAATTTTGGTTTTAATTTTTTCTATAGATACAGCATTTTTTAAATATAATTTTTGAAATTTTGATGATTCTTTTTCAAGTTTAGTGAGTTCTTTTTTCCAGGATCGCTGCAGTAGATAGAATTTTTTTGCTTCACCCTTTATATACCGCTGTGTTTTGTTGGGATGAAAGCAGAAGTATCCCGTGAAAAAATATTTGTCATTATGGGGAACAATGCGCCCCTGAAAAATATCATTCTTCCTGAATGCAAGTTTTGAATCTTCCTCTTCAATCTGGTATTTTTCATCCGTGAACAAGTCCAAAACCGTTACCGAATTATCACGGACTTTCTTGATCTCAAAAAGAGCCTGAATATTTTTGGAAACATCTTTGTATGACTCCAGGCGGTCTGGAGTCCATGAAAAGGAGTTATCTTCAATTATATTTTCCAGAACAGTTTGGCGGGTTCCTGGTTCATATTGGTCTAACAGGTACCATTCTAAAAACAGAGCCATCCTCGAATTATAAGATTTGTCATCCTCATAAATTTCTCCGGTCGTTTTCTGGTATTCCTTCTTGGCCATCATGATTTGTTCTGAAGGAATATGCTGGGCAACAAATTCAAAGAGTTGCTCCAAAGTTTCTCTGAGCATCAAACTCCCGCTTTCATGAGATTTGTGAATTGCTGGAAAAGGTGGCTGGAATCGTGTGGACCCGGTGAAGCCTCGGGATGATACTGAACCGAAAAAATGGGCCACTTCTTATGGTGAATGCCTTCAACCGTTTGATCATTTAAATTAACGGATGTCACATCTATAGAGGACCCGATAGATTCCTGTGCTACGGCAAACCCATGGTTCTGGGAAGTGATTTCAACTTTTCCTGAACGGATATCCATTACGGGCTGGTTTCCTCCGTGGTGTCCAAACCTGAGTTTAAACGTTTGTCCATTTAAAGCCAAGTTCAGGATTTGGTGCCCGAGACAAATACCAAAAATTGGAATTTTACCCAGAAGAAACTTCACGTTTTTAATTGCGTACGGTACACCCTCAGGGTCGCCTGGGCCATTAGACAAAAATACCCCATCCGGATTCAGGGCAAGCACCTCTTCAGCCGGGGTGGATGCTGGAACGATCCGAACACGGCAACCTGCAGCAACCAGTTTTCTCAAGATATTTCTCTTTATTCCGAAGTCATAGGCAACAACGAAGAATTTTTTATCCACAGTGGTTTTAAGGGAAGGGTTGAAAATATCCCATTCTCCTTCCTCCCAGTCATAGGGAGATTGGCAAGTCACTTTTTTCACTAGGTCTTTGCCTTCAAGCCCTGGAGAATTTTGCGCTTTACGAATCAATTCGTCCGGGTCTTGGGTAATCGTGGACAACACAGCCTGTTGGGCCCCTTTTTCACGAATACGACGTGTTAAGGCACGTGTGTCGATTCCCTGTATACCAATGATACCGAATTCTTTTAAAAAATCTTCCAGTTTTCCTCTTGATCTCCAATTGCTGGCAATGCCACTCAATTCTTTAATGATAAAACCGGAAAGGTGCGGGCGGTCCGACTCAAAATCCTGGGGGTTGATACCATAATTACCAATAAGGGGAAAAGTCATCATCACCATTTGACCACAATAGGAAGGGTCCGTAATCACCTCCTGATAACCGGACATACTGGTATTGAATACAATTTCCGCATCCACTTCACCTTCGGCACCAAAATGATCTCCCTCGAAGACTTTTCCATCGGACAGAGCTAAATATGCTTTCATAAACGGGTTCGCTGAGGTTGATAGGTTATTCGTTAGAGGCGGAATAAACGGTTTTTCCTGCTACCAGGGTATGAAGAACTTTCCCTCTCACTTTCCAACCTTTGTAAGGAGAGTTTTTACTGCGGGACTTAAACTTTTCAGGTTCTATAGTGTACTGCGTTTTGGGGTTAAAAATTACAATATCCGCATCTCTTCCAACTCCCAGGGACCCTTTATCCAAATTGAAAAGACGACAGGGTTGGTGGGTGAGAAGATCCACCGCTTTTTGCAAAGTGATCACCTTTTCATCGACCATTTTAAGGGTTAGGGGAAGGGC
>JYMV01043435.1_pt1 | contig 14725 bp, 14 predicted proteins | sample 338911 | NCBI WGS metagenome assembly JYMV01 (sample SAMN03354496, study PRJNA234377) | hydrothermal vent metagenome | biome: Deep sea; feature: Hydrothermal plumes at the Eastern Lau Spreading Center, Western Pacific Ocean; material: Seawater | place: Tonga | collected 2009 | depth 2000 m m
TCGAATATTTTAAGTGCCAATCTGAGATCATATTAATCGGAAATAAAAAATCAGAGGCAGCGTTACTGACTAAAGAACTTGGGTACCAAAATATCTTCGAGATCAATGAAAAATTTGATTTCAATAATTTGACAATAAACCAAAGTCTAGATCAAGAAAGTACATCTAAATTTGAACGTAAGAATTTGGCTGCTTCCTTAGCCCAAGTATTTGATGAGATAAATGCGTAAGAAAAATAAAAATCTATCGGAAATTACTTTTCGAGATGTAAAAGCCTATTTTCAAAATCAGCGGTATAAGATAAAAAAGAATGTATCTGATTTTTTATTTCCGATTAATATGATCTCAGATTGGCACTTAAAATATTCGAATATTTTCCCTGGAATGATACCTTTATTCTTATCTTGATTGGGGACCACCAGAAATATAAAATCGCTTTCCACTAAAATTTGAATAGCCTTTTGATGAGGCTGATAGGAAAGAATGGATACATATTGCTGTATGTTTAATCGCTGAATTGTGTCAAGAATATTCGGGTGAACAGACCCCACCAGTTGAATTGTGATCTTTGACACGCTGGAGGAATCATTATGATCTTTTACGGATTCGAATAATCCCAAGGGATTCTGTGACATAGATAATGACCCGGTATGACTTATAACAATTTGATCTCGACTTTTCCTTTCTTTTGGCTTCCGGGAAAAGTCATCCTGATCGAAACCATTGTAGATCACTGTAGATTTTGATTTGACAGGTAATCTGTCATTTAATAAAGATTGAAACCCTGTACTTACGGTAATAAGTGCGTTACAATCGTTTAATACTTTTTTCTCTAGCAAACCATCGATCCATGTAGTCAGACTATTCCTGGGATTTTCCAAATAATAAAATCGATCTGTCCATGGGTCTCTAAAATCAGCGACCCATTTTACATGGGATACTTTTGCCAATTTTCGCCCAATCAAATGGACTGAATGAGGGGGCCCTGAAGAAAAAATCAAATCAAAGTTTTGATTGTCTAAAAGTTCCTTCCCCTTTTTTACTGCACCTGAATACCACCCAATTCTGCCATCAGGGATAACCAAATTGTAACGTATCCAACGGGCAAATTTTGTGAATAATGTATCGTCGTTACTTTTACTGAGTTGGTGTGTCGGAACAGAATTATTTCCAGTGATCCAATTAAAAATTGAATAAAATGAAAATGCATCCGATAAATGAGTTTCCATATCAATTGATTCTGATAATAATGTTTCATCTCGAGCAGGATATTCACCATCCTTCACAGTTAGGATAACAGGTTGCCATCCATATTTCGGAAGATATTTGCAAAATTTTAACACTCGTTGCACACCGGGGCCGCCACTAGGTGGCCAATAATATGTTATAATTAAAACTTTTTTCATTAAGCGTAGTATCGTTTTTTAAACCCGGTCCACGAACCCTGGTTTAAAATATATCGTTTTATAAAATTCAGAATGAAACCTAATCCATACCCAATGATCTGAGCCGGAATCACAACCAATAAATAGGGGAATATTCTCAAATCATTTTTTTTGGCCGCTCCAAATAAAGATAATAATCCTAATGGAATAAAAATAAGTAAGAATAATTGGTCTAATGGAAAATTGAGGTAAATCGCGGTTCCCACAATGCTAATTCCAACCAAGGTAGCCAATGAAGGCAGAAAATGGATTGGTTCCAACATGGATGGATCAATTTTCCCTAAATTAATACGAGCTACTCCCCAGTTAAACACTTGTTTAAAAAACTGTTTTATGGATGTTCTTCTACGGTGGTAAACCACGGCATTGATTAGGAATTTGATTCTTGCACCCGATTTTCTGATTCGATTGCTTAATTCAATATCTTGTCCATGGCGAAGGTCCCCAAACCCACCCACTTTCTCATATACTGATCTTTTTATTCCCATATTATGTGTACGAGGAAAAAACTTGGCCATCATTTTTTCGCTGTGTCCACGCATACCTCCAGTGGTAATAAAAGAGGTCATGGCAAAATCAATAGCTTTTTGTAAAGTCGAGAAATCATCCTTTGCACCATCTGGACCACCGCAGGCATCAAATGAATCATTTAGGTATTCTTCATAAATTGTTTGGATCCAATCGGGGTGAGCTTCACAATCAGAATCAATAAACAAGATCAATTCACCTTCACTGTTTTCTAGGCCATGGTTTCTGGCTGCACCGGGACCCTGATTTTCCTGGGTGATAAATTTGATTGGGAAGTTTGATTCTGTCTGCCAGTGTTTTACAGTCTCTGCAGTTGAATCGGTTGAGCCATCATCGGACACAATAAACTCAAATAGCTTCAGATCAACAGATTGTTCCTGAAGCGAATTATATAAGTATTTGAGTTCATCAACACGATTGTAGGAAGGCGTGATAATGCTGATGATCGGTGGAAGCCCAGCCATGTTAGAAAGTTAATCTCTTGAGATGAATCGGCGGATTCGGTTTTCCTGTCCTTGTGTGGATCTGGTCATTAATTCTCCCAATAAGCCGATAGAGAAAAATTGAATTCCAATGACAATCAGCATAACGCCAAACATCAAAAGCGCCATATGTTTAGAAAAGGGTTCCCCCAAAGCATATTTGAAATAGAGAACAAAACATTCGACAATAAATCCAACTTTTACAAATCCGATCCCAAACATGCCAAACAGGTGTAGTGGCTGTTGTGTATAGCGATTTAAAAATAAGATCGTGATCAAATCAAAAAACCCATGAAACATTCGAGATCCACCATACTTGGTTTCACCAAATTGTCTTGCACGGTGATTTACCACAATTTCAGTGATTTTGAATTTCTGTTGTCCTGCCAGAGCGGGGATGTAACGATGGCGACCTCCATAAACTTCTATCGATTTTACCACAGCTTGTTTATATCCTTTTAATCCACAATTGAAATCGTGGATCTTCACACCCGTCATCAATCTTGTTACAAAATTAAATACTTTCGACGGGAGAGTTTTATTTAGTGGATCATGGCGCGTTTTTTTCCATCCGGAAACGAGATCCCACCCATCAGATAATTTTGATATTAGGTTAGGAATTTCCGCAGGATCATCCTGAAGATCAGCATCCATGGTGATAATATATTCGCCAGTAGCAACTTTGAAACCCTCTGACAAAGCGGCAGCTTTCCCATAATTCCGATAGAATTGGAGCAATTTAAAATTGGAATTCTTTGTACAGAGATCTGCCATCCATTCCGTTGAACCGTCGGAAGACCCATCATCAATGAATAATACTTCCCATGCAGAATATGTGGATAGGCTATGCTCCAATTCCCTTACTAATTCCGGTAAGGATTCTTTTTCATTCAAAACGGGAATAACAACTGATACATTCATTTTTAAATTTGTAATAATTTCCATACTTTTTTCAAATTAAGATGAGTTTTAGTTCGAGTTCGTCCATTAATTCGAATTTTTACAGACTGAAATGAATTGTCATCGCTAAACGTTGCACCAACAAGAGCATTGGATTCATTGTCCAAATCGTTCTTTTCAAAATTAAGGTGAATACTTTGCTCATCACTCATTTCTGTATTATTGAATTCCTTTTCATAATCCGGTTGAACACCCCATAAAATTTTAGTGATATGTTCTGGCTCCACAATTTGTAAAAATGGGAAAAAATCAAGGATCTGACCATAAGTATATTGTTTATGATCAATCAAATTTCGAGCAGTTACATTGTGTGGGGTTAACCACATGAGTAATGCCGTTCTACCCAATGGATCTTTGAATTGTAAAAAAGAACTGTCATGCTGTGATATAAATGTAAAAGTCAATGCACCGTGAATAGGACCTTGTGAATCAATTTTCCCTTTTCCGGTACAGGAAATATATTCTGCCAGAAGATCGTGATAGGTCCTTTGAGGTACTGGGAGTGAAAATTGTGTGCCTGAACCAGCACATCCTGCAAGAATAAGCCAACAAAAAATAATGTAGCGAAACATTCAATCCTGTTTTTCTACTTGGTGGATTTTCGGGATACTTTCCTTGGACTTAGCTTTTACCACTTCATCCAAATGTTCCTTGATGGTATTATTTTCTGGGTCTATACTTAAGGATTGTCGTATAAAATCCACGGCCTCCTCATAACGATTCATTTTGAAATAGATCCAGCCGATCGTGTCTAAATAAGGCGCTGATTTCGGTGCTAATCGAATCGCATTCATTGCAAGTTCAAGGGCAAATTCCACATCTTCCCCTCTTTCAACCAAACTATAGGCATAATTATTGAATGCTTGGGCATCGGTGCTATCTGTTGAGATTAATTCCATATATAATTTATCCGATCTATCCCATTCACCGGTGGTATCATAGATGAGTGCGAGATTATGTTTTGTATTTCTCGATTCAGGGAAAATAGCTAACGCTTGAGAAAGATGAATTTTAGCATTCCCATAATCTTTGAATTGATAGTATGCTGTCCCCAGGAGATATTGCATGGTGAAATCCTGGGAAAATCGATCTAAATGGGGGCTTAATGCTAAAATCGCTTCTTCAGGCTTCTTTCCGCTCAAGGCCATGACAGCATTGTTAATAAATCCACGTGGATCATCAGGGAAATGATCAATAATAAGCTGGTTATATAAAATAGCTTTTTCATTCTCTTCTTTATCTAATAATAGAGAAACGATACGATGTAACACATTCACATTCAGGCTGTCTATTTCAAACGCATCAAACATAACATTCAAAGCCTTTTCAGGATCATTTAATTCTTCAAAAAGGGCACTTTTCTGTATCAGTAATTCTGTGGTTGTTCCTTGAATATTTTCGATCCGATGAATCATTTCCAAGGCCACATCAAATTTGCGGCTGAATAGGGTAAGATCCCGAATCGTTTCAAGAAATTTAATATTATCAGGATCATCTTCTAATAATAATACGCATATTTCCTCAGCCCGGTCAAAACTGCTGGACGTTAGAGCAATTTGAAGTGCCTGTTCCAATCCGTTGATCGACATGGAATTGATTTGATACCCTTCAATATAATAATCAATTGCCAAATCCCAATTTTTTTGGCGCCTTGCAAGATCAGCCAGAGTAAATAAATAATCCAGATTGTCAGGATCAAGTATTTTTAATTCTTTAAAGACCAATTCCGCATCGATGAATTTATTTTGGGCGAGATAAAGTTGCCCCAGAATTTCCCGAGCTTCTAAATCTTTTGGATCAAGGTCCAAAGCGATCATTAAATGGTCTTCGGCTCGTTTTCCTTTCCCCAAGCGGCGATAAGCATCTGCTATTGATATATGAATGGTTGCTGCGTTGGGGTCCAAATCAACCGCATCTTGAAATTCCAAGACAGCTAAAGCATAATTGCCCTGATTCATTAAGAATTCACCCTGCATAAAATGATGCAAGGCCATTTCTTTTTCCTGTTCGGTATTCGCCGATAAAAAAGCGAAACAGGTCAGAATGAGAAGAAATTTGTTAATCATTTTAAGTGGGGGCAATTGTTGCATCATCATTGCTGTGAATTTTAATCTGATTTCCGCCTACTTGTTTCGCATTATACATGGCTTTATCAGCGAGGTCAATCAAATTTTTCATATTTTCTGAATGGGTTGGATATAAAGACATACCTCCCGATATAGTCATCTGAATACTTTCACCATTCATAGAATAAGGATAATCGGCAATATTATCTACAATCCTTTGAGCAACAACCAAGGCCATTTCAGAGGTAGTATTAATTAAAATTATGGCAAATTCTTCGCCACCATAACGAGCAACCACATCAATGGTACGAACATTTTCCGACATTATTTTGGCTACGGTTTGAATCACATAATCCCCATAAGGATGCCCCAATGTATCATTGACCCGTTTAAATTTATCAAGATCAAATATAAGGACAGCCATATGGTGCTGAAAACGTTTTGCCCGTTGAATCTCTTCCGAAAATCGTTCTTTATAAGTTTGATGATTTAAGAGTTTTGAAAGACCGTCATGAGTAGCATTTTGGTAAATTTTTTCGTATTCAATAAGCCAATTCAATGATGCACCCATCACCCGTCCAATCAATTTAAGGTTTTGTTCATCTGCTGTGGTATAGGGCTGGCCTGTTATTCGTTCAATGAAGAGAGAGCCGCGACTTTCTCCATAAGCTATGATGGGGACACCCAATACAGATTGAAAATCAGTTGGCGCTTCATTTGAATTAAACCTGGCAACATTTTCATGTGATTCTTTCCAATTTTGTGAAAGAATGACTTTTTCACTCACGATTGGTAATCCATGAAGGGTACCATGGCTGGGAAATTCAGTACCTTCAACAAACTCATCTTTAACCCCATCTACCAATTTAATTATCGAATTCAACTCTTTTTCACTTTTTAAGGAAATAGTTAATCTATCATAATAGAAGAATGTCCGAATTAAATACTTGAAATGGTCCAGCACCTGTGATTCATCTGATTTAAAATTAAGTTCAGAAAAAATTTCGATAATTCGAGATTTATTTTCTTCTCCCATGATATGTTTTTCTAGAGATTCGAGGCTTCCTAATCCATGGGAGATGAATTTCCCCATTGTCTGCAAGACTGATTTATCTTTATCCGTCATATCAGAAAAATGATCGATTCTTGTTAAAACAAATCCGGCAATGGACCCATGAAGGGAAATTGGACTTCCGATGACACATTCACTTCCTCGCCAAGGTTTATCATCGAATAATTCATTCCAGCCATCTTTATCATCCTTTTGATAAACTGTACTAGTATCCTTAAGAATAGAAGAAATAATTGAATTATTTGAGGGAATTGAATCTAGAAAATCATCTGTGTGTGAAGCTTGTAGAGAAAAAACACCCGCTTCAGGATCAATCATATAAATTGCCGAATCAAATTTTGGGTTTATGGCCTTTACAGTTGATAAAACTAATTTTTTCAGATTTTCATAGAGATGATTGGTTGTCTTTAAATCCGTTTGATAGGTGGTGGATTCATCCGTATCCGCTACTTCTGCAGCCTGGGCTGGTGAAGATGTTAATGATCCTAAAAGTTGGCTGTATATCATCAAAATTACAATGATACCAATCAATATTAAATATCTCAGTATCTCGGAAAAATTGGATAAAGATTCAGGGAGAAATAAAAAGATAAATAGTACAAGGGAAAAGGCAGCGAGTGCCTTGGTAAAAGTTGGAAGGTTGTTTATTGTTGACATTATACAAAAATCCCCGTCTTTAAAATTACCAAGTTTAGACGGGGATTAAAACCAGTTTGGTGATGGGCTCAAAGATTAATCATTCACAAAATGCATCTGCTTTGAGAAATCTTTTTTAGATTTTATTTTATTATTTTCTATGGATGAATCTGCATCTGCATCTGCCAAATCTGGAGTACGATTTTTCACATTTTGTAAAGGTGGGTTTGAAAGACTTGGAACAGAATCTTCTGCATAAAATTGAGTTTGTGATGGGACGCTACCGTCTGCTGGTGAAACCAACTGCATCGACACAAAAACAAAAGCAATCACCAATCCAGTCATTAGAGATGCATATATAGGTGTAAATCCAAAAATAGTGCGCTGAGAAGTTATTGGAATATCAAGACGAGTATGATCTGATTGAATCCGGGCCAAAAGACGATCATTGAAATCAGGAGATACTATCACCTTGGGTATGGTTTTCATTTGCGCCATGTTCGTTCGGATGGATTCAACAAGTCCTCTTGCATCCTGATTTTCTTCAAGATAGGTTTCGAATTCTTTCCGCTTGGAAAGGGATAATTCGTTTTCGATGTATTCCGAGATTAAATCTTCAAATTGGTAGCGATTCATCAATATTTTTACTCCTATTTTATCTTAAGTCTTTCAGATCAACCTGCAATTGCAAGCGCGCCCTGTTAATTCTTGATTTGACTGTCCCCAATGGAACATTAACAATACTACTGATGTCGTCGTAAGAAAGTTCCTGAATATCCCTTAAAATAATCACTGTTTTGAAATGTTCCGGTAATGCATGAATGGCAGCCTGGATTCGTTTTTCTGCGAATTCGCTTTGTACTTCCTGGCCTATTTCCGGTTGAATTGCAGGTAAGTCATAGTCCCGTTCATCTCGAGTCATCTGACTCAATAGAGTAGTTTTACGTCTCTTTCTTTTTCTTAACTCCGTGTTGGCAAGATTTCGAGCAATGGTATAGATCCATGTGGAAAATTTAGCGATCTCACGATAATAATGTTTTTTCACATACAATTTCAGCATGGTGTCTTGCACCACATCTTCTGATTGTTCCCTATCCCCAAGAAATTGGAAAACAAAATTGATTAATCGATCCCGAAATCGATTCACTAGTTCGATATACGCATTTTCATCACCAGCTTGGAAGCGAGCGATCAATTGTTCATCTGTGTAAACAAAAGGTGCTTCTTGTTTATCCAATGACATGTCCGATAAATTGAATGAGTTCTGTTTCATCATTACTGTAACTTGTTTTTTGCCTTTTATCAATATTACCTAATTCATTTAAAGCACATTCCAATTTTTTCTGTGAAAATCCACGGGCATACTTTGGAATTTGCTTCTTTACCGATGGCGGTATTGGCATATAACCACGCAGTTCCCCTAAAGTTCCATTATCCATTTTAGCAAAAAGCATTTCCTGGAAAAGAGTTGTGAGGGGATAAATAAGTGAAATCATGGTATCATTTGATGTGATGATGGTCTTTCCCAGTGCCATGGCTTTATCGTAATCTTGTCCTCCCAAAGCTTGCAGGAATTCCCATCGCTGCCGGGACCGCTTCCAACCGGAAAACATATCAATATCTTCTGAATTAATGGTATCTCTATCTCCAGTCCAAAGGCACACTTTTTCGATCTCATTATTCAGGTGTGCCACCGAATCACCAGCCATTTCTACCATAACATTCACTACACTGGAATGAGCCAATTTTCCCCGTTCCTTAAAAAAGAAATTTGCCCATTTTTTCATATCCTGAGCATATGGCGTTTGAACGTCAATAATACTGATGATTTTTTCAATTTGAGTTAAATATTTGGATTTGGCCATCCAATCATCATTAATCAGTAGTAAAATATGATTTTCCATAGGGGATTTACAATATTGTATTAAATCATCAATCGGTTTCCCCTTCAACTGCTGAGGGCTTCTTAAAACAAATAGTTTTTTACTGGAAAAAAGATCACTCATTGTGAGACGATCCATTATCTCCTTCCCTTTCATATCATCTGGAAGCATAAGCGTTTGATCCTTATCTGAATCACCGAAAAAAACTTCTGATACTTTCTGAATAAAAAAAGTTTGAAGGAATTGGTCATTTCCTTTTAGAAAATAAACTGGGTGAATATTCCCAATCTTCAAGTCATTAATAGCGTCTTTAACTTTCATTCTGGGTCTGTAAACTCACCATATAAACAGCAGTCTTTCAGTAACCAAAGCCTTTAATGCAGGAATGTTTGCCCAGATAATCGTGGTGAGAAATCCCACCAATAAACCGGCGATGATGCCCTTGCGCGTAGTCTTTTTCCACCAGAGCGCCATAACCAAAGCAGGGCCAAATGCTGATCCTAATCCACTCCAGGCATAACTGACCACGCCAAAGATCTTTTTGCCTTGAATTTCTGAAAATATGGCAATTCCGTACGCTGCCAAACCAAGAACAACAATCATGATCCTACTCAATTTTACCAGAACTTCCTGAGAGAGATCTTTCCCAAGATATTGATGATAAAAATCTTCCGTGACGGCAGAGGTAGACACCAGCAATTGTGAATCTGCAGTAGACATCATGGCTGCAACAGCGCCTGAAATAAAGAGCCCTGCAAGAACAGGATGTAGCAGACTTTTGGCTAAAATCGGCATGGATTGTTCCGGATCCACAGTAAGAAAGTATTCCGGGCCAAAATAGACCAATGCTACAAGCCCCACTAAAAATGCACCTGTTATTCCCGGCAAAGCCCAAGCAATGGCAATTTTTCTCGCTACTTTTACATCTTTGGAGCTCCGGATGGCCATATATCGAATTACCAGATGGGGTTGACCAAGATATCCTAATCCCCAGCTTAATCCACCCAATGCAGTTATGAGTGCCGCAAAACCATCTTTACCGCCAAAAAAGGAACCGTTATTATTTTTAAAAACCGAATTCGCAGCCGCTAAACTGTCTGAAATAGTCATTCCCGATTCTGATAATTCAATATACCCGGCAATAGGCAAGATGACCAAAGTCCCGATCATGAGAATTCCCTGGAGAAGGTCCGTCCACGCAACAGCGTAGAATCCACCCATGAGTGTATAAATAATGATGATGGCAGCACCGATAGAAATCCCGGTAATGGAATCTAAATCAAAGAGTGAATTTAGTACCTTGCCGGAAGCATGAAATTGTGCCGAGACGTAAAACAGAAAGAAAAATGCGATGATGACAGAAGAAAACAGGCGGATTATCATTGAATTTTCGGTGGAGGTATTCCGGGATAGTGAGGGCATCATATTTTTCCGTTTCTTCCCGAAGCCGTTCAGCGATCAAAAACCAAGATGCGATTATACCAAGAATAATTCCGATTACAGCCCAGGATTCGCTTAATCCAATGGTTATAGCAGCTCCGGGCAGCGCCAATAAAAGCCAAGCTGATTCACCGGAAGCCCGTTCAGAAAAAGCAGTAACCCACGGACCCAGTTTCCGACCTGCCAGTAAATAATCTTCCTGGGTTTTATTAAATTTGAATGTCCAAACGCCAACACCCAGCAAAAATGCCAAGTATAGAATAAAAATAATGCCAATCATATCCATATTAAACCACCAATGTTATGAGTCCTACTGCGAAACAATATATCCCGAAATAATGAAATTTCCCCTGCTCCAACCAACCAAGGAGCCATTTAAGCGCCACCACGCCTACCGCGAAAGAACTGGTCAGCCCTGCCAAAGCAACCGGGAGGGGCATTTGAAATCCACCGCTTACATCCAATGCAGTTAAAAGCCCCGCACCAGCAATAGCAGGAATTGCCAATAGAAAAGAAAACCGCGCCGCTTCTTTTGCAGATAAACCTAAAAATAGTGCGGCGCTAATGGTCATACCACTTCGAGATACACCGGGAATAATAGCCATAGCCTGGGCACAACCAATCAAGATGCATGTTAAAAAAGAGTATTCTTTATCCTGACGATTTGCAAAAGATGATCCAAAGAGAACAACTCCGGTAAAAATGAGTGCGCCCCCAACAGCCGTTACATTCTCAAACAGAGAATCAATTATATCTTTAAATCCTAGCCCAATACCAACTGCAGGCAAAGTCCCGATTAGAATGTACATAATAAATATTTGTGTCTTTTTTGAAGCAAGCGACAATATTAAGGATTTTATGTCATCAAAAAAGATCACAAGCACACTGGCAAGTGTTCCAAGATGAACAAGAATCTCAAATTCGTTTCCCGGTTGGTCGATACCCAGGATTGCCTGACCCAAGACCAAGTGTCCAGAACTGCTGATTGGTAAAAATTCAGTAAATCCCTGGATAATGCCCAGGATAGTTGCTTCTAGTATCGTCATAAGATAAAATAAAGTGGTGAGAATTTAGACGAGTGAAACGGAATCGGGTATTGGTAACTGTGAATTAGTAACGTGTTAATAATTAATTTGTAAATGGTTTTCAGATTATTAGCAGTATCCCAATAATCCAATCATTCGTCCAGCTTTTTTTCCGTTTCGACGATATGAATGATATTTTTCTGCTTCACAATAAGTGCATTCGGTTAAAGTTGTTATTTTCTCACGTTTGAATCCATTTTGGACTAATTGATGCAATGCATATTTTTGGAGGTCAATTCGATACTTTCCAGCCCATTTCTCTTCAATAAATTTTGGATCGAATTTATTGATCACATCATCACTTACTTCGAAACAACATTTTTGAATTGACGGACCAATCAAAATATCAAAATTAGATAAAGATTTTCCCTTTTCTTCTATCTGCTTTGCGGATTGTAATAAAATTCCATTAACCAATCCTCGCCAACCAGCATGAACCAAACCAAATACCGGATCCAGCTGATGAACAAAATAAACCGGCATACAATCCGCTACCTGGATAGAACAAACTAAATTTGGATCAGAAGAAAAAACACCATCTGTATCTAAAATCCGACCCGCTTCCATCGGAAATAATATATTTGTGGAATGTGTCTGTTTAGGAATAATAAGAGAATCAGAATTAAACCCAGTTTGATCCGCCAGATCTTTTCGCCCTTCTAAACCATCAGCATGGAAGGATTTATAAGAGAAAATAGCTTTAATATTTTGATTGGAAAAATGGTGGGAAAAATCCACCCAGTCTTTGTGAATCATTCAGAAGTATGACTATAAATAGTACCATCATACACACCGATATTTTTCAATTTATTTTGGGTGTATTCCAACACCTGGGCAGAGCCATTTTCATTCCTGTTGGCACCGATAAATTGGATCGATGTTTGTTCGCCATGAAATCCACTATGTTTGCGAAGTTTATCCATGAATTGTCTTCGATTCATAGCTCCTGAACTAATTATAGATTGCACGAATGAGCCATGATCCATAGCCAAAATGTGATAATTAGAAATTGAATTATCGTTATTAAATGTATTAGCTGAATTCACGTTCGTAATGATTCGCATACCTTGTACGTGGGGACCGATCAATTCCTGGTTCAATATAGTCATATCCAACCAATTCTCATTTCCGAAAAGCATGGTTTTCAAATTATACATGGGAAATTGAGTTCCTACATAGATGAGTTCATCTTGTCTAATGGGAATATACATGGCATGGATAGTTTCAAGAACCACATTGGCAGAATCTTTCTTATCCATTTTCTCTTCTTCATCAGGAATTTGATAGAAATCAGTTACATCCACATCAAAAAGCGCATCTAAGCTGTCAATTGTTAAGTTCATAGCATCTTCATTGGGATCTTTCTCCGGCAAAAGTGTCCATGCTATTTTTCGAATGGATTTGAATTGGCGTAATATATTCTCCGGTTTTTCAATATACCATTCCGTTGCCACTGGGTCCACTCCCAATTGGTGACATTCCTCTAAAAAATGATCTGTCATGGCTTTTAATTTGCCATCACCAGGTGATAATACAGCAATATTTTCGAATCCCAATTCAGTAATCATCAACTGGGCTGTACGGCGAGCAATAGTTCTGGAAGACGGTGATAAAAAGAAAAGGTTTGGAGCAATGTCAGACAGTCCGGGTAACCCTGAATTAGGTATCAAGATAGGTAAGGAAGATTTGAACCCCGCCAAGGTCAGAACCTCTTCTTCTAATAGTGGACCAATAATACCAATAATGTTTCGATTAGAGTGGAGCGATTTCACAATTTGTAAGGTATTCACGCCATCTCCTTTTGAGTCGAAAACCAAGAATCGTATGGAATGAACAGATGATATATCGTCTAGATAATCTGCCAGTCCTAATAGATAAGATTGGCCCAACTCTTTTTCAGGTCCAGATAAAGGGATTATGACCCCTAGAGTCATTGAGCGGGAAAAACTGTTGGGTTTTGTATTTTTTATTGTTGAGTATATGTGGAAAAAGGATTGTGGAAAGACTTGCATATCAATTCCATTTAAAGCCAGGGAGAAATCATATGCATCTCCGTTTATCCAGGATAGGTATGCACGAGCCAAGTTAATAATTGCACGATTTGTTGAATTTTTTTCCCTGAAGAGGATCCCCTCTATTCTTTCCTCTTTCAGCCCATTGCCTATACAAATGATAAGTCGTTGGTCTATATCACTCAATTGAAGAGAATCTTTAGCTGTTGATCGAATCGATAAATAGTTTTGGAACGCTTCGCTATTTTTTCCTTGAGATAAGGCGATATCCCCCATCAAAAGTAACGTGTGGTCCTGATACGGAGATCCAGGGAAATTTGAAAGGACGGATTTAGCTGACCGAACTGCATCTTGCCATTTATTTTGTTGGTATTGAGATTTGGCTAACATGAGCTGAGATGCGGGATCCCGATAATCTTTATCTGTGATCAAGATGGATGAAAAATATTTTTCTGAAAGACGATATCTTTCTTCTTTGTAAGTTTGAATTGCTACATCGAATTTTTCATAATAGGTCAAGGTGTCAAACCCATCTGCCTTTAGAAGATTTAGAATTAAGATTAAGAATATAAGTTTAGGAAATTGCATTATTTATCTGGAATAAAACCGATATGAAATTATAAACTCTAACACATGGATGGAATAATTGGTTTCACTGTTTTTTCCAACATATTATGACCTGCCCGCCCTCATCTGCAAGGAAGATAGATTAAACTGGTGGGAAACAAAACTATATTTTATTTATTAATGAACGTTAGCTTGCCATTCTCAAATTGATAATAGACTTTTTTCCCCATTTCAACCCCGTACACCCATTGTTCGGCCATGCCATGACGGCTGGATGTATGATTCAATTCATCCGGATTCCCAATTGAAATTCTAACTTGTCTTTCAGTCATTCCTATTTCAATTTTTTTTCTCAAAACTTTAGCAGTCATTTCTTTCCCCCATTCCCGGGGTAATGGATCCGATGTATAGTAGTGATCCTGTCCCCCCACACGGCCTTCTTCTCCATTATATCGAACAAATCCATCCAATCCATTTTTAGCTTTTATCTTTAACCACACAGGATGATCATAGTCTCGGTTCTGATATGGGTGAACATCCAAAACAGTT
>JYMV01022357.1_pt1 | contig 14712 bp, 15 predicted proteins | sample 338911 | NCBI WGS metagenome assembly JYMV01 (sample SAMN03354496, study PRJNA234377) | hydrothermal vent metagenome | biome: Deep sea; feature: Hydrothermal plumes at the Eastern Lau Spreading Center, Western Pacific Ocean; material: Seawater | place: Tonga | collected 2009 | depth 2000 m m
CGATCAGTCATCCCCGAAATATAGTCACAAATACGTCTTTGCAAAGAATCATGACTCCCCTCTCGTTGTACTGATTCAGGCAAAAGTGCCGAGTTCACCGTAAACGCCTTGAATAAACCCGTAAGACATATCTCTGATTTAAATTCCATGCGTTTTACTTTACGATGATTATATAGGTTTTGATGAAGAAATTTTTTCAACTCTCCATTTTTCTTAGACATTAGAGTACTAAATCCCGCCATACGTTTTTTGGCACACCTCACATCATCAACACTTTGAATCTTATTCGCCTTTAAATTTTTCAAGGTGGTCTGCCTAAAATCAGTTATAAGGTTGTTTATGATTTGGCGAACGATTTGATATTTTTTAAGCTTAAAATCTAAATTTTTATACTTTTGATCCAGAGCTTTTTCATGTTCCCGCCAAAGTGCAAGTTTGCGGACTTGCTGCAAGTTGAGAAGTTCCGAGGTAATACCATCATCTAAATCGTGCGCGTTATATGCTATTCCATCTGCGCAATCTGCTACCTGAGCTTCCAATGATGGAAAGTTATAACCTTTTACTCCCATAATCGGATTTTCAGGATCAGTGGAATGCTTACTGATGCCTTCTTGAAGTTCCCAAGTCAAGTTGAGCCCACTGAACTCAGGATATCTTTTTTCCAAGAGTCTTACCACCCTCAAACCCTGCTTATTGTGTTCAAATCCCCCGTGATTTTTTAACAATCCATTAAGTATTTTTTGGCCTGTGTGCCCAAATGGCGGGTGCCCCAAATCATGAGACAATGCGATTGACTCTGCCAAATCCTCATTAAGCTGCATGGATTTACAGATAGATCGGGCAATCTGAGCCACTTCCATCGAATGAGTGAGCCGAGTACGATAGTAATCACCTTCATGGTAGACGAACACCTGTGTCTTGTATTCAAGCCTGCGAAATGCAGAGGAGTGTATCACGCGATCTCGATCCCTCTGGAATCGCGTTCGATAAGGGTGCTCTTTTTCTTTATGCTGACGGCCCTTGCTCTTACCACTTTTAACCGCATAAGAGGCCAAACTATTGTTCTCTAATTCTTCTATATCCTGACGTTTAACCAATTTCCCATATCCCATATTAACAGTCTCTACTGATTATCCGTTTGATCAAGCGACACTAGTCCCTTTTCTTCCCAATTTATCACGCGACTGGATACTCATGCAAAACAGGCCATCCAACCAAATAAATAACTTCCAAACAAACAAAAAATCAAATAGTTACAGAGATGATTTTTTTAAGGAAATTTTATAGGTAAAAAAGATAAAAAAAATAGATTTTCCAGTGATTATGCATTATAAATATAGGCTTAGGAATGGTTAAACTCGCCGAATAAAATCCAAAAATATTCTCGTTAGGTTTTCATCAGACTGCGGATTTAAATACCCTTTGTATCCCAGTTAAGATACCAAGCGATTGAAAATGACTCAAGTGCTGGTTTTTTGGAATCAGATGCTTTTATGACAGGAACCAATCTAGGTTCGGTGTAAGTAGTACCTGTTAATTCGCTGAAGTCAGAATTCAGAAAAAACTGTTTAGTTGAAAAATCGACAAATCTTTACAATCGATTAAGCAAAATAAAGGATTACCTTAATATAAGTTTTCCTTTCAGTCTCACTTGATGTGGCTGATTTTGAGTAGAAACCTGTTTTAAGAATTTTAAAATTCAAACCCTGTTCTTAACCCCCAGTTAAGGGACAAATTAAGGAAACAATAAGAAATGAAGAAAAAGTACTTGATGGCGCCAGGCCCCACACCCGTAGCTGAACACGTTGCCTTGGAAATGGCACACCCGATGATACACCACCGTACTCCCCAATTTAGCAAAATATTCGCAGAAGCGGCAGAGGCGGCGAAGTACCTGTTTCAAACAAAACAAGAGGTCATGATATTGGCCTCAACTGGAACTGGGGGTATGGAAGGCTGCGTAACCAACTTGTTCTCTCCCAAGGACAAAGTACTTGTCATCAATGGTGGAAAATTCGGAGAACGCTGGGGAAAAATATCAGAGTCTTACGGGCTCACCGTCGTGTGGCACAATGTAGAGTGGGGACAAGCGGCAGACGCTAAAGTAATAGAAAATATCCTGAAAGAGGACAAGGAAATAAAAGCGATTATGGTACAAGCCTCGGAAACATCCACAACTGTAGCTCACCCTATAGAGGAATTATCTAAATTAACCCGTGATCGTGGCGATATTTTGCTAATCGTAGATGGGATTACAGGGGTGGGAGTGTTCGACCTCCCTATGGATAAGTGGGGAATCGACGCCATGATCACTGGATCGCAAAAAGCTCTTGCGCTCCCCCCGGGTCTGGCGCTAGTAGGTCTCAGTGAAAAAGCATGGAAATTTAATGATAGCGCATCTTGCCCTCGTTTCTATTTTGATTTTAGAAAAGAACGAAAAAACCTAGCCAATGATACTTCAGCTTATACGCCTGCCATATCACTTGTAATTGGCCTTCGCCGCGTCCTCCTAGATATGAAAGAGGAAGGATTAGAGTCTGTATACCGTCGTCACGATAGGTTGGCAAGAGCAACTAGAGCTGCAGCAAATGGATTAGGGCTTCAAATAGTTGCGCCGGATTCGCCTGCTGACAGTTCCACAGGAATCTTTCTTCCGGAAGAGATAGACGGCGGTAAGCTGTTTAAGTTTATTCGTGATGATATGGGTGTAACCCTTGCCGGCGGGCAGGACCAATGGAAAGGGAAAATAGTGCGAATCGCCCACCTGGGCTACATAGACAGTTTCGATATCATCATTGCTATTTCAGCATTAGAAATGGCACTAAAAAAAATGGGCCACGATGTAGTTTTGGGGAAAGGGGTCGCCGCCGCACAAGAAATTCTCCTTGAGGGTTATTGATTTTAAACACAGTTGAAGTCTATTTTTTTATAAAACAGTCTAACGTAATTATCTTTATGAAAAATATCAAAATAACGGGAGTTGTGGAATGAAAGTTCTTGTAGCAGATAATCTTTCAAGCTTGGGAGTCGACATACTCAAACAAGAGTCCGGCATTGATGTCGACGTCAACGTAGGTTTACCCAAAGAAGAACTGATAAAGATAATTTCTTCTTATGACGGACTAATCGTCCGCAGCGCAACCAAGGTCACCCCTGAAGTGATTGAAGCGGCCACAAACCTTAAGGTTATAGGGCGAGCTGGTATCGGCGTTGACAATATTGATGTGGCCACCGCAGGAAAAAAAGGAATCATTGTGATGAACACCCCTGAGGGCAATGTCATCACCACCGCAGAGCATACAATGGCACTCATGCTATCCATGTCACGCAATATTCCACAAGCGCGCTCTATGCTCAAAGATCAAAAAACTTGGGCTCCAAAAAAATTCATGGGCAAAGAGCTTCACTGTAAAACTTTAGGAATTGTCGGTCTGGGTAGAATTGGAACTATCGTTGCTGAACGTGCAAAAGGATTTCATATGAAAATTTTGGTTCACGATCCTTTTATATCCCAAGAACATGCAGAAAAAATTGGTGTAGAAGTCGTTGACCTTCCTGATCTTTTGAAACAATCGGACTAAACCTTTACTAAGCACTAAAGAGTTTAGTATGGCTAAGCCTGGAATTCGAATAGTTAACTGCGCCCGTGGTAACCTCATTGATGAGGATGCACTCATCGAGGCCATCAAATCAAAACAAGTAGCGCAAGCTGCTCTTGACGTATATGCAAAGGAGCCATTATCTCCGGATAGCCCACTATTAACCCTCGATGAAATTATCTGTACCCCCCACCTAGGCGCATCAACCGAAGAAGCCCAGGAAAAAGTTGCAATCGCAGTTGCCGATCAGATTGTTGATTTCCTTAAACATGGGAATATCCGTAACGCGGTCAATATGCCATCAATTGATGCCGATACCCTGAGCAAAATTCAACCCTATTTGAAGCTAGGCGAGGACCTGGGAATTTTTATTTCCCAACTTTTAGATGAACCTCTAACTGGTGTGGAAGTTCAATACAATGGGGAAGTCGCCGAGCAGAGAATGGATCCTATTACGATATCTGTCTTAAAAGGTCTTCTCACGCGCAATATTGAAGGCATCAATATGGTCAATGCCCCGTTTATTGCAAAAGACCGGGGAATCGAAGTCAAAGAATCGAAAAGCACTGAGGTACACGAGTACACAAGCACCATAACAGTTACCGCAAAAACCAGTGAAGGGAAGCGCAGCGTAACCGGTTCTGTCTTTGGAAAAGGAGACTCCAGAGTTGTCCAATTCAATGAGTTTCATTTTGAGGCTGTGCTTTCAAAACACATGCTTGTACTTACCAATATGGATGTTCCGGGAGTTATAGGAAAACTCGGAAGTGTTTTAGGAGCCAACAACATTAATATTGCTGGATTCCATTTAGGTCGAATTAAAGAAGGGGATAAAGCAGTGGCTGTTATCAATATTGATTCACAACCCAGTAGTGAAACGATACGGGAGCTACGCGAAGTTGAAGGAGTTTTAAATGTGAGCACGGTTGTCTTATAAAACCAAACCAACTAGACTCTTTTAATTCACAAAAAGAAACGCGGGGGAGTGAAAATAACACTCTCTCCCTTTGCTGTGCTCATTTCTTCATTTGTATTAACTTCTAGTTATTTTATTTTCCGCTATCCTCTTGAACTGATCCTTCTGATGGATTTTCCGCGCTGTCCTTTATCTCTACTACTTCTTGCCCAAATACCTTGGCAATAATTTTGTTCGTCTCATCAAGGCCAAGTATATTATAAACCGCATTGGCTGACTTAAAATGGGGACTGGTAAATAAGCTGAGAACTTTTTTACTTGAATAACCAAGCATCATAAACTCATGAGTATAGTTCTCTGCAACGAGACGCAAGGTATCTTCATCTGCATCCTCGTCACCTGTGGGAGGGCCCGCATCAGGATCAATATCATCCTGCACCTCATATACATAAATAACATGGTAGCCAAATTCTGTCTTCACCGGCCCAATGACTTCTCCTTCATCGGCCGAGAAAGCAGCCACTTCAAACGGGCGTACCATCGCCCCTTTGCCAAACCAGCCCAGGTCTCCTCCCCTTTTCTTTGATGGGCACTCGCTAAACTCCTCAGCTAACTTAGAAAATTCTTCACCATCATCAATCTTCTTTTTTATTTCCTCGGCTAATTCCTTGTTTCCAACCAAAATATGCCTAGCTTGCACCTTTTTAACTTTTCTTTCCTTGTTGGCCATTTAAGGTTCCCTATTTAGAATACAACTTTCAGTTTAGTGAAATAGATCCATTAAAGCATTTGCCTCAACAATCCAATTAGTTCAATTTATTAGCACAGCATTTTTTATATTTCTTCCCAGAGCCACAAGGGCAGGAATCATTCGGCTTTACCTTATCTTCGAACACCGGTATTTTTGGACCAGATTTCAACAAATCCTCCCCCAAAGATTTGCCTTGCTTGTATCTTTTTTTAAAAATTTCAAAAAGGTTCGGAACACTCTGATTGAGTCCCAAAAGAATATCGGTCTCCTTGGCAGCTAATTTACTATCCTCTTCGCTTCTCTTGTTCTCATCAAAATAATACGTATATGTAAAAATAGGTTTGAGATTTTTATCATCTAGCTCAAATGGGTAAAACACCAACAACTCGCGAATCCAGCTCGTAGCTGTCCTCGGCAAAATACTTTTCTTCCTCACACGAGAAGTTGAGATTCTCACTGTTCTGGGGAAAACACTCCATATAGTTTACGTACCTCCCTGACTCAAGAACAAGATAAGACTTAGGGTCTTTCTCTCCAAAGGCCTTTCCCTCCGCGTATCTCTGCTTAAACAGAACCAGGAGTTCACTGGGGAGATTTTTGACAAAACCTTTTATAATTTTTGACTGGACCTTAGTATATTTTTTTTGATTAGGTAACTGCCCCTGTGTCTTATCAAAATTGAGTAAAAAGGAGATCTGGTTGTTTGGATTATCCTGTTGAGAAAACGATAGGGTAACATGCTGGCAATCACAAAACGGATTTGTACAGTAAAAATCTTCCAGGATATAGGTGTGCTCGTAGTCCTCTTCCTCAAACCTGTATGGAATGATCGAGTTTAGGCTTTCCTGCTCATTAATGACTCTATAGGACTCGATGGCGCTTCTCCTTAAATAAGATAATTTACCTGCATTGCGTTAGATTGTTCTAGTCGATGTCACGGACGGCCCTGATCGTGTCTTTAGTAATATCTTCTTTATGGTTGATATTCCCATGACCATATCTGAAATAAAAAATACACGCCGATCCGTGGGGGCGTTCATCGGAAGTCCACGTAGTAAATCCTCCTCCTGGAGAAAACGCTGAATCAATAAAAATTTCAAATCGATCCATATCCCGTATATAAACATCTTCATCGAACAAATCCTCAGCCTCCTCCAAGGTTGGCATCCGCCAATTGATATAACCTGCAAATTTCCTGATATTAAGCGACTTTATATAGTCTTCTGCCATGAACCAATTGGACCATTTACTAGTATCCTGATAAGCATCCGTCTGGTTCCACATCAACTTGGTTTCTTTATCAGTAATTGTACCATCACCATTGTCACAAAACCGCTTTTCATCCGTCAATGTAGAACCTCCTTCAAGTTTCATCTAGTTGTCTCAATCAGTCAAAAATTCACATTGAATCACAAAAGGCCATCCTCTTTAAGAATGTCCCTGACCAGTCGGCTTGCACCGCGAGAGGTTCTATAAGCATCATCAAAAGTCGTAACTCCTCTTCGATATCCAAAGCGTACAGCCTGAATTTTATTTCTAACTTCACTCGTCCAACATAAAAAACTAAAACCGGCGGTAAAAATCTTATCCACAGGAACCTGTTGACCCATATGGTCTTTATTAGAATGTTTTTTGTCATACAGGCTTCTTGCTTCTAAGGTATTCGGCATACGCCAGTTGCTGTAACCTGCATATTTTTTTTTATTCAACTCTTCGGCGTAGTCACGTACCTGAACCCAACTCATCCATTTGTTTGACAATTGATAAGTATCGTATTTCATCCACACCAAACCCTTGGCGGGTTCAATAACAATCCCATTTGCGCCCTCCTTGAATCTAGCCTGATCTAATGTAACCTCTTCAGTCATAGCTCTTCCTTCAGGACATACTCTCTGGTTTTCATAACTTCAGTTTAAAATACTACTTTCTCAAAAAAGATTTTGACTTCTGTAGATTATTTTTTAATTGCACGCACAGGTCGAACCCCATGACTACGCAATCCGCTCTGATGCCACTTGAAGTCCCCATTATAAAATTGGAAGCGTATAACGAGAGCCTTGTCCGTTTTATGCAATGTTTTCGTCCAGCATGTTTGCCCCGCCCCTGGAGGAAATGCAGGAGCTAGTAATACGGTATCACCATATTTATCTGTAACGGGGTTGCCTGGGTCAAATATAGTTTGCACCTCTTTTCGAGTTGGCATTCTCCAATCGACAAAACCCGCATATTGATATTGATTCAACCCCAATATATAGTTTTTCGCCTCCTGCCAACTAACCCACTTGTCCAGATCCAGATATGAGTCGCTCTCTCTCCACATGAGTTGCGTTTCATTATCGGTCACTGTTCCATCACCATTATTAACAAACCGAGGTTCTCCATCAACAGTTGCTGATTCCGATTTCAGTTGGCGGACTAACCGAACCGCGCTAGGAAACCCTTCGTTTTCCTTGGCCAACCAGTATTCGTAGGCCGATCTCAGATCATAACCCATAGCCGCTTTAGCGCCTCGAGTTTCACTAGTCCAAGTAGAAAACCCGCACCCGGAAGGAAAAACCGTATTGAGGTGAACTTCTCCCCCTTCAACATCCTTATTGATATGTTCCTCATCAAAAAGAAGTTTTGCCTCCGATGCGGTGGGTATCCTCCAATTGGAATGACCGGCAAATTTTTTCTCATTCATTTCTTTGGCATAGCTTTGACTTTCATGCCAAGTGACAAGGCGACCCAACTCAATCCAAGTATCATTTTTAAACCACATAATTTGATTGGCTCGATCAGAAACCGTACCGTCTCCGTTATCAACCAAATCCGCTTTTTTAATTTTTCTTTCGGCTATTTTATATACATCGCCGCCACGTACACTCATTTCCGTTTTGGTCGGGTTGCAACCTTCTGAACTGGGGCTTTACGACAACATCTGACTGCACCAAAACTATACTCATCTACATAAACTTCTTTACCCTCAGAGAAATCATATCGGGGTCTACGGGTTGAAGTATCTCCTGCCAACCAGGTGACCTTAAAGGCTCCCTCCGGAAAAACAGGGTCCACGTGTAATATCACTCCCCCCTTCCCAGGGTTATCATGAGATTCGTCATACAATGTTTTAATCTCGTCAAAAAACGGTAACCGCCAATCATCAAAACCACCGATTTTACGAAGGTTTTTCCTGTCGCTGTACTCGACCGCCTCATGCCAGTTGAAAAATTTTCCCTTATCCTGCCACGAATCTTTCTTCAACCAGAAAACATTTGTTTTTGTGTCAAGCACCACATGCGGCCCTTTTTCAACAAAACGCTTTGGGCCTTCATCTACTTTGACCGGAGCATCCTTTTTTATTTGCTGGACTTCTTCACCCATGGTATTCCTCTTTCTCTTAATATAATTTTTTACTCTCCCGTGTAACCAATCTCGACATTACCTTCGTCAACTTCAACAATCACAGGAACAATGTACTTCCCCTCGGTATACTCAAGTAACTTTTCCAAGCCATGAGAGTTCGTGTCCACGTTAACGTATACAAACGCGCTTTGCGAGTATGCGGGCAGTCTTCTTTCCCAAAAATCATGTAATTGGACATTTTTTTCAAAGCCTCTATATCGATACGCCTAAAGAATCAGCGCTCAAACTTTTTAGTATCCTTACGCCACTCTGGCTCGTAGTCCTCGCTATCCCCAGCATCTCGAACGAGACGAACATGTGAGTACTCGTTATCCTTATGCTGCCACATTTCATTTCCTGTGACATAACTAAACAGCTCAGCATACTGATGATAGTCAGGCTTTTCCACATATGTCCATGTATTGTGTCCGCCACCGTCTGCAAAAAGTTCGTCAACATGGATTTCAGCACCATCTTTATCGGTGTTGCTCTTAATGAAAGAGAACATTGATTTAGCTTCCTCGGTACTGCACAACCGCCAGTCATCAAATCCTGCGAATTCTTTTTCATTCAGGGACTCGCAGTAATCCTGCGCTTCAAACCAGTTGATCCCGTATTTAAACTCTGCGTAAGAATCGGATTTGGCCCACATCAGGTTGTTGCGCGTATCACTAATTGTTCCATCCCCATTATCTATAAATGTGGGAACATCCTCTTCAATTATTTCATCTTCATCTTCATCTTCCTCGTCACCCCACTCTTCCTCACCAAGCCACTCGGTATCCAGTTCTTCATTCTCTTGGTCACGCACGTCTTCTGCACCCTCTTCTGGTCCCTGCTCTTCCTTTAGTTCTTCATCAGACATAGACTATGCTCCTGAATATCTTATTTTTCTATCTTTTAGATAAAAACTGCTGACACGAATCATTTCTTTACAGGTCCCTGGTAAGCCTAGCAGCGGTTCCTGTAGTCGAGACTGACTTGTCGACACAAATCTCTTTGCCGGTCGGATAATAACTTTTCCAAGCATAAGAATCGTAACGCGTCTCAGAGGTCCAGTAACTAAACTCACCTCCCGCCTGATAATTCGACACTTTCCGTTCTTTTTTCTGAGCCATACTTAAAAATATTCTTTGATATATTTCTTTATTTTTGAAAAGAGATCGAACTTCGCTCTTGGTAGGAAGTCTCCAGTCATTATGGCCAAGATAGCTCTGCTCATTACAGGCCTTCACATAGGCCTCTGCCTCATCCCAGTTGAGCCATTTACCGAGCTCTTGCCTGGAATCGCGAATCGACCATTGCAAGTCATTATCAGTATCAGAGACTGTGCCATCGCTGTTATCTTTATATGCACACTCCGCTAAATCCACCTGAATACCCCTCCCTTGTTATTTTTTACACCCCAATGGGGATTAATCTTTATGCAGTGAGGCCTTAATTAAGAAAGTAAAATCTCAAGCAAGTCTAGTCTCAAAGCCGATTGAATTTTCAGGATTAATGCATACTAAACTACCATCCGAAAATTCGATTTTCAAGTCCAAAGCCTTGAAAATCGAACCCTTTACAAGCAAGCATTATTTAAAAATTAACGCCACCCGCCACCTTGCGTAATTATATCTTTCAGTGGAGGAACAGCAGTGATATTAAGGCGGCTATTATCAAACTCCCCACGAACAAAACGGACACTCGTATTTAAGGTGTCACCCGATTCTTTATGTCCTCCTCGACCACTATTAAAGGAATAACAATAAGCAGTCGCCGTTCCTCGAGTATGAGAAGTCCATGTATCGTAACCGCAGCCTGGCGTAAAAACAGGGTCAATATAAATATCATAACCATATTTATCTCTGACCGCGTTTAGTTTGTCAAACAGACTATGCGCCTCACGCTTAGTAGGAAAGCGCCAATCGGTATGACCGGCAAAAGATTCAGAGTTAAGCTTATCCCGCAACCTTTGAGCGTGAAGATAGATTAAAAATTTTTTTGTCATCAAGAATGAGTCTTCTTTCATCCACATCAACTTGGTCCATGTATCGGTAGCCGTACCGTCTCCATTATCGATAAACCTTGGTTCGGTCATCTAAAAACTCCCATTAAAATTCAGAGAATGAATGAGGTTTATTTTATATTGGTAGAAATAAAAATTCCAAAAAAAAAGCCGAAGGGCCAAGGCCCCCCGGCTAAAAATACTAAGAACGGTTTAACGATCTATTTCCTTTTTGGCACCCATAACACCGAAAATACCGCGCTCGGTACCTTCCGGCTGACCAAGTCCAGGCTCAATATAGGTACCTGGTGTAACGTGATCCATGGAATAATTGGGCTGGTAGGTCTTTCCAGAACCAGGATCGGTCTTCCAGTCATGAAAGAAGTCCGTGGCTCGACGTTGGCAGTTTATAGAAACTGTTCCTGGTCCTTTGTTCTTGAACACGGTCTTTTGTGTTATTGCATTAGCCTGGTACCCACCAGGTGCTAATGTACGGACCACATCTTTACCCCATCCGTATCCAATAGGACCTACATTAAACTGTAACTTGGTGTCTCTTTGCTCATCTGTGTTGTAGGCAATCCATGCACTCTGTACACAAACAGTCGACCCACCTGCTGGTACACTGGTCACGGCCGCGCTAGAAATGGACGCTACAAAAATGAATGCTACTGCTACGGTTAAAGCTACCACTGTCTTCTTCATCGTGCTCCCCCTTTCAAAAAAAAAGCAGAATGATTATTAAAATCTTCGCCCTATTCAAACATCGTTATCGGGGACACTCACTAAACCGACGGCCCCGCGTAAAAGTCCCATCAGTAGATCCTAGTATAAAACCAAGGTAAATAATCATCCCAACAAACCTTGATGAATCTATATTTGTTAAGGACAGTACCAAAAGTACCCACACATGTCAAGCCATAAACCAAAAATACTAAAAAAACATAAAACCTTTTAAACACAGTAAGTTACAATCTTGTTCTGCCTCCAAAATCGCTGCAAACTGCCAAGAAAAAACCAAAACATTAAAAAATATTAATTTTTTTTCAGTCCCCGCCTACAAGAAATTTCAGACTACACACAAAAGGGTGGGATTCCTTCTTCAACCCATTCCCCAGCCTTATCATTTTTCATGTTCTTTAAATTTTTCAACGCTCCTGAGGTCATGAGTTTTTGTGATTCACCGAATTTCTGTAAAATGACTTCCGGGGAGTCGGCTAGCAGGTTACCAAACTTAGGCTTACATCCTAAGTTTCCCACATCACAACAAGGGGTCATTTCCCCAGTCTGAAGAATGGTCATAATTTCAATCACTCCTCGAATGGCAGTACACTCAACTTTGTAAATATCCTTTGGAAAAGGCAAGGACGTCATATCCCGTATCCCCTCTGGGTTAACATGAAACGAAGGAATCGCATTAACCGCAAAAACAAAACCACCTGGGCAGGACACATAATTTTCCAAGTCACCCATCCCATCTAGAAAATCATCTTCTCGGCATTGTGGGTTTTCCTCTATAGTTTTTTTAAGTCGATCATGAAACTCACCGAGCAATTCCAGAACAGGGGTAAATTTTTGTCGCGCCTGCTCATTAAAAAAATCTACTAAAATATTAATCTGCTTTAGGAGATCTTCCAAGCTTTCGTATATCAGGTTCACAATCAAGCCATTTTGCAGCTGAATAATTTTCCCTAACAATGGTTGCTGTCTAGATTCCCACACTGTCGGATAAAGAGTGATATCAATGCGGCCTCTTACGTTCCCAACGCTTTGACTTTTCAGAGTTGATATCCAAATTGGTATGAAGTCGCACGTTGTCAGAGAGCGTTCTAAATATCTTGTAGATTTCCACAATATGCGGGTTTTGAGATGCCTCTCCACCCGTCAAATTGATTTCTTTTTTTGCCAGATCTTTTAATGGCTCAACCGAGCGAATTTTTTCTGCCATAAGCCCGGCGGTATCTGGAGTCATATGCCAGTATTCCCTAGATTCTAAAATGGGCTTTAGGGGGGCATAAACATGGCAAAACCGACACTCATCGCGCACATAACGATTGCAGCTGGCCTCTACAAAAATACTAAGCATAAAACCTCATGCAAACCGGAAAAATTAGTAAACGGGAAACGTTTCCCAACTCAAAAGGTGATAACTAGATCGCATAACAGTGAAATCTTTGGGACTTTCCCATAGTATATCCCAGATTTCCCACTGAAAAAAGATTTGTCCACCTATAATGACCCAAGAAGGTTTTAAATTCGGGCATTGTGCAAGATTGTCTAGTCATCACTAACGATCTCCACATGAGAAAAGACTTTCTCAGTTTTTAAGTTTAGCTATGAAATAGGTACTTAAAAATGGATGGGATTTTGATCTTAGTGCAAACATAAAAAACAGGAAAACACAAAATGAGTTTAATGACGGCAAGGGCTTCATTGGAGAAATTCTCGATAAAAGACCCTTGCTTTTTGGATATAAAAACACATCCGGACTGGACAAACATTTTTAGGAACGGTAATCCTTTAAAACTTGAAATCGGCTTTGGGATGGGAGATTTCTTGATGGAAATGGCCACCAAGGAACTCCATATTAATTTCATAGGCATAGATTTTACAAAAAGTGGCGTCCAAAGTTTATTAACCAAAGTTGAAACCCATCAGCTAGGGAACATTCGTGTCGTATACGGAGACGCAAGAAATAAGCTTTCTGCTCTGTTTAGGGATGAAGAACTGGAAACTGTCTATGTAAATTTTCCTGACCCTTGGCCTAGAAAACGGCATCTGAAGCGAAGACTTTTCAACCCCGAGTTTGTCAATTTAATAGCACAAAAGCTAGGTTCTGGAGGCCATGTTTACCTAGCAACTGATAGCGAGTCGTACGCCCAGCAAATGATGGAATATTTTGATGCAGAACCATCCTGCCAAAACATGAATCAACCATCTGGTTTTCTGGATAGCCGTAAGGGTCTGCCTAAAACTAAATACGAAAAAAGCTTTATCTACGCAGGAGAAAAAACCTACTACTTGGAGTACTCTCGCTTACTCATTGCAGGCAAACCTGAGAATCCAGCCAAGAAAGATTTCTTGAAAAATAAAAATACCCCCTCCTTAACTGACGCCGAAAAACAATTCAAAAGTAATGACCATCTCCTAACTGAAAAATTTCAAAGCGATGAAGCCAATGCTGAAGATGCTTGCGATCTCAAAATAGTTGCTGACAGCATAGCGGAAGCAGGCGACAAAAAGTGGGCTAAGAAAGTTTATAAAAAGGCAGAAGAGAAAAGCAGAGATAGTCTGGATTTTAATTGGCTTGCGTACAGCATTGCCGAAACATTAGGCGATGCCAACTGGGCACGGAGTATATACACAAAAGCTGAGGGCAAATCGGAGAGCAGCCTGGAGTTAAATTGGCTTGCGTACAGTATTTTCGAGACACTTCACGATAAAGAGTGGGCAAAAAACTTATACGAGAAAGCTGCAAACATGCCGGAAAATATTCGTGAATTGTGCGACCTCGCTGACAGTATTCATGAGACACTCGGCGAAGTGCACTGGGTTAAAAAAATTTATCATCTGGCTGAAGAGAAGGTTGAAGAGTATTCTGACTGCCATGAACTTGCCGATGTTATATATAAAAAACTTGGGGACAAGGAAAAATCTCGAGAGTTATACAAGAAAGCAGAAGGTAAGGCCACTGATGGTAGTGATCTTCATAGCCTGGCTGAATCTATCTATAAAAATTTCACGGATAAGAAGTGGGCAATGAGCCTTTATAGCAAGGCCGAAAGCAAGGCTCAAAGCAGCGGGGATTTCTGTAGTCTGGCTGACAGTCTTTACAAAAATTTAAACGATAAAAAATGGGCTCTCGCCCTTTACAAAAAAGCAAAAAACAAGGCAAAAACAAGCTCCGAACTTCGCGATCTTGCTGATAGTCTTTGCTTGGAGTTGGAAGACTTGGGGTGGACTAGAGATTTATATGCGAAGTCAGAAGGAGAGGCCAAGTTCTTTTATGAATTCCGCCGACTCGCTGAGTGCCTATTTAAAAACCTAGGGGATAAAGAATGGGCAAGGGAGG
>JYMV01004899.1_pt1 | contig 14709 bp, 10 predicted proteins | sample 338911 | NCBI WGS metagenome assembly JYMV01 (sample SAMN03354496, study PRJNA234377) | hydrothermal vent metagenome | biome: Deep sea; feature: Hydrothermal plumes at the Eastern Lau Spreading Center, Western Pacific Ocean; material: Seawater | place: Tonga | collected 2009 | depth 2000 m m
AATGCTGTTTGACGGCTTCATGGTTTCCTGTTCTGGCAGCAATATGAATGGAATCTTCCGCACCACTTTTGGCTCCGTGTTTGCGGAGGAGGTCGGCGGTTTCGGTGTTGTCCTGCGTGATGGCCCAATCTATCGGTGTTCTGCCATCATTAGCCTTCGCATTCACATTCGCACCTTTGGTGATTAGTAGTTCAACGATTTCCTCGTGACCGTAATAAGCCGCAAAATGCAAAGGAGTCAATCCACCACTCTTATGCCTCGCATTCACATCCGTGCCAGCAGCCAAGTGTTGTTTGACGGCTTCGATGTTTCCAGTTGCCGCAGCTTCCCAGATTGAGATGTCTGGTGCTTTGGTTGTCGGCGGTTCTGGCTGTGACGCTTCGGCAACTGGTTCAGTCGGATTACCAGCGGCTTTCAATTCTTCACCCGTCTTGCCGCCGTGTTTGCGGAGGAGAGCGACGGTTTCATTCTTGCCTTCGTGCTTGCCTTGTTCGTTCACACTTTCCGCCCAATCAACCGGTGTGTGGCCACCATCATCCATCGCATTCACATCCGCACCTTTGGTGATAAGCAGTTCGACAATTTCCTTGTGACTTTTGAAAGCCGCAAGATGCAAAGGAGTCCCTCCATTATTAGCCTTCGCATTCACGTCCGCACCGTTGGCAAGAAGCAGTTCGGCGATTTCCTTTTGACCGGGAAAAGCCGCAAAATGCAAAGGAGTCCGTCCATCGTCAGTCTTCGCATCCACATCCGTGCCAGCAGCGATGTGTTGTTTGACGGCTTCAATATTTCCTTGATAGGCAGCATCGTGAATTGATGACTCACCACACCCCACCATCAGCACGGCTGCGATTGTTGTGAGTATTAGTTTCATTTGGCTTCAGCTTTCAATTCTTCACCCGTCTTGCCGCCGTGTTTGCGGAGGAGGTCGGCGATTTCCTTGGTTGTCGCATAATGCAAAGGAGTCATTCCAACAACGTTCTTCGCATTCAAATCCGCACCTTTTTCGATTAGCAGTTCGGCGATTTCCTTGTGACCTTCACTAGCCGCCAAATGCAAAGGAGTCTCTCCATTATTATCCTTCGCATTCACATCCGCACCTTTGGTGATTAGCAATTCGGCGACTTCCTTGTGACCTTCCTTAGCCGCCTTATGCAAAGGAGTCCATCCCACACTACCCTTCGCATTCACATTCACACCAGAAGCCAAGTGCTGTTTGACGGCTTCGATGTTTCCAGCACTGGTAGCTTGGTGAATTGAGATGTCTGGTGCTTTGGCTGTCGACGGTTCTGCTTTTGCAGCTTCAGCAATTGGTTCAGGGGGTTCAACTGCTGCTGGAGGAGGTGATGGCTGCGCTGGCACTTCAGCAACTGGTTCAGCTGGTTTCACTTCTGGCGCAGGAGGCGACTGCTGCGACTCTCCACATCCCACCAGCACCACGGCTGCGATTGTTGTGAGTAGGAGGTGTTTCATTTCCCTTCAGTTTTCAAATGGTGAAGCAGCGAAGCCATACGCTACTAGATGATGTCAGGTGGAGGCATCAAGGATGGCATATGCGTCATGCTTGGGCTTATATCCAAGTTTCGATTGGGCAAGTGAAATATCCAGAAGCTTTTGACGGTTGTTTGAAAGGGCGTTGAAGATACCGAATCTCAAGTCTTCGGGAGCTTCGATAACCCGTTGTACAAGTTGAGCGAAATCCTCGGCACTCAGATACACCTTTCTGGCCAGTGAGCTGTCGAAGGGAGGATCGGACAACTGCTTCTTTGATTCCGCAAGGGGAAGCGTCCATCCCATTCGGAGACAGATGCACGAGATTCCATGCGTTTGGCTGTAATATCGCGCGAGGGATTCGCCAAAGGCTTTTGAAGCGCCATATAAATTGGAGGGACAAATCACCTCGTCGGAAAGTGGCTGTTCCTGTGTCAGGCCATTGGAGACGTTAACGCTGCTGGCGAACACCACGCGCTGTACGTCGGAACGAAGGGCAGCTTCAAAAGCGTTGTAAGAGCCGCGAATGTTAGGACCCACTAAATCCTCGAAACCGGCGGACGGTTCGCGCTGGCCTGCAAGGTGCACCAAAACGGAGACGCCTTTGAGCTTTTGAGTAAAGGCTTCCAAGTCTGTAATATCGAAAGCTTCGAATGGATGGGGCCAATCCGTCAGTTGTGTTCTGGCGCATGTCAGTAGATCATAGCCGCAGTCACTGAGGCTATCGCAGAGTGATCTTCCCACATCCCCGGTGGCGCCCGTTATCATGATTTTCTTCATAATGCTTTCATTCAAAGGGAAGTGGTGGGGTGGTTTAGTGCCTGATGAGCTCCACCTTGTCCAGATAAAGAATCTGCTGCCTGGAACCTACATCGAATTCAAGGCGTACATCCATTTCGCTATCTGCATTGTGTGTATAGAGCCTCGTATAGGTACGGGGCTCTTTGCTAATATTGATCCAACCCCCATCGGCTTCATAGCTGTCGTAGATAGTAGCCATGCTCTTGGCGTCCTTAAGCACAATTTTCACGCGGCCTTCACCGTCTTCACTCGCAGCTATAAAACTCATTCTATAGGTGCGTCCGTTTATAAGGTGGAGCAATGTTCTGCCAGGCGCCCCCGCGTAGCCACTTTCACCCTTATACGTCTGCAGGAACAATTGTCCTTCAGTATCATCAGGCACCGTTAGCTTCAGCATGCTGTTACCGCTGAACGCTTTCTTCCAAAAGATATATTCCCTTGTGATTTTGTCGGAGGTCAACTGCCATGCATGATCCGGCCGATTAAACTCACCATTAATCACCTGAGATATTTTTGGCAAGACTGTTGGCTTCACTCCAGTGAGCTTGCCCAATACAGTCTGGTTCCAGCCCAATTCAGAATCATAGATACCGAATGCTCTTTGGTTGTTTTGTATGCCCGTATACCACATGTTGCCGATGTTATTCGCATCAAAAAGTTCAACATGATGATCTAGCCATTTGTTTAAATCTTCGTCGGTGCGTTTTGGAAATAGCCAACAGCCCCATTCGGTTGTAATGATTGGAATGTCGATACCGATACGCTTTTTCCAATTCACCGCATTCATGATTTGCTCTGTGATGGGATCTTTCCAACGCGATTCATCACCCCAGAGAGGCTGGGTCCACATGGCAAAATTGAGGCCATCCTGGTGTTTCGGAGAATAAAAATGAATCGCGACACCTGTGTTGGTGTCGTCATAGAATCCCTTCCCCCCATCAAACTGATAAGTCAGGTATTCTTCGGTAACGAAGGGATTCAATAATTCAGAATCGTTATAACCCGGTGAGCCAATCAATATCGGGCGGTCGGGATCCACATCTCGAATCGCTTGTACGGCTGCGTTGTACAAGGGCATGACTTTTGGAGCGCCTTTAGCTTTCATAAACCCAACACCCTCAGGTTCGTTGAGTATTTCGAAAACAAGATCACTGGGATAGTCCTTCCATAGTTCGGCCAGTTGCCCCCATCTGTTTGCGATTTCCTGCACACCCTGTTTTGGGTTTTGAGACCATGACTGCGAACCCCACATGCAGACCACGATGGCCAAATCATTGGATAAGGCATCTTTGATCTGTTGTTCTGTAAATTCGTGGTCCGCTTTAAAAGGCAGAAACACCCGAACAGACTCAAAACCGGCATTGGCCACCGCCTTAAATTGCACAGCATCGTGCTGAATCTTCGGCCATACTGCATTGACGGGGCCTGTCGTATCTATGTTAATGCCTTTGTAGAGCTTTTTAAAAACCGGAGCATTGGCGCGCGGACCGCCTGTGGGTGCTTTTGATTTGGAACCCTCACTTCTCCGATGAACATACAGATAGTACGCGCCAGAGATTCTCTCGCCATTTTCATCGTAGAAAGTAGTAAGGATTGAAGTTTCGCCGGCATCCAGCTCAAACGTGAACCGTGCGGACTTATCGTTTTTGGAGACCTTGAGCGTCTGCTCTTGATCTCCGATGAGTAGCCGCGCCGAAGCGATTGGGAAGGCCACACCTGCTGGTAGAATTCCATCTGTAACTTTGGTTTCAGAAATGGAATCATTCAATCCATATCCCGACTCAACAGGCCAGCGTCTTAATTCAAAATCATAGGTGCCCGGCTGATCAACGATCACATGCCAATACCCGCTCTTCTTATCCCCTTTCCTGACCTGCTTCTGCATGTCGACAAAAATGTTGTACCAGTCACAGGCGGTAAGCATCATTGGGTTTTCTTGAGGTGCTCCAATGACAATGCGGTGAATCTTGTTGGCATCATCCTTCACATCATCCCACCAGATGCTCAGATGAGTCCGCATCGCCTCAACAATCTCAGGGTGCTCCTTGGCTACATTCGTGTCCTGATGGGGGTCCTTGGAAACGTCATACAATGTCATGTTGTCCAGAAACCTCCAGTTTTTCCATAAGACTGCCGCTGAGTCCTTCTTTGGAACCGCAGCGTTATCCGGATTATCCTGCTCAGGGAAAAGGACCTTTTGCCCGGTCTTGGTGAAATTGATCACCAGCATACGATCTTCCAGATGATCTTTGTCTCCTTTCATGAGCGGCAGGAGGTCAATGCCATCCACGGGATGCGGCAATTTTTCCACACCCACAGCTGACGCCAAAGTTGGAAGAAGGTCTTGGACATGACAAAGTTCTTCAATGACTGCGGGCTTTCCAAGGATTGATTCGGGTCCGTTGATGAACAAAGGAACGCGGTGGCCACCTTCAAACAGTTCCTGCTTACCGCCCCTCATGCCTGCGTTGTAGTAATGTCTGCCAAAGGAACTGCCGTTATCGGTAAAAAACAAGATGATCGTATTGTCCATCAAACCATCGTCTTTGAGAAAACCCATCAACTTGCCCATGTTTTCATCGATATTCAGCCCCATGGCCAGAAAGGTGACCATGGCCTCTTTGATATCGTTACCGTAATACGGATTCATTTTCTCCTTGGATAAACGATTGAGAACCTCGGAGTTTGCCTCAAGCGCCTTTCTTGCCGGCCCCCTGTATTCATCCGGAACGTACGGCGGCCAATGGGCGGCATTCAGCGGAAGATAAGTGAAAAAAGGTTCGGAAGCCTCAACCTTCTTTTTCATCCAATCAATGGCTTCATTAAAAAACACATCGGTGCAATAACCATTGAATCGTTCCCTGCGTCCGTTATGTTTGTAGAAGTCATCAAAGTAATCATTGTCCCAATAGTCGGCGACACTGTTGAGGTGGGACGAGGGAAACCAAATGGCTTCATCAAATCCACGGTCTTCGGGACGATAGGGATAATTATCCCCGAGATGCCACTTTCCAAAGAGTCCCGTCGCATAACCAGCGTCTTTGAAAACATCAGCCATGGTTTTAAGAGAAGAATCCGGCAGGCTGCGGCCGCTGCTCACATTGATGGCGCCATTACGCATAGCGTCCAATCCGGTCATCAACTGCCCCCTTGTGGGGGTACACATCGGGGCAACATGAAAGTCGGTGAACCGGAATCCCCGATTGCCCAGGGCATCAATGTTCGGCGTCTTGATGACCGGATTCCCGTTAATTGAGAAATCCCCGTATCCCTGGTCATCGCTTAGTACGATGATAATGTTCGGCGAATCCGCCAGCAGACTGAACGGTGCTGACAGTGCAGCTGCGGCAAGACAAAATAAAATAATGATATTCTTAAACATCGTTTTCTACTTCCCTCTTTTTAACTCATTAGTCTTTTCGTGAGGTAATTCGTAACCAATCCGGTAATTCTGTGTTTCAAATGGATTGAAATTTGGATTTGGAGTCGGCTCAGAAGCATTCACTTCTTTTCTCCACGCATGCAGCTTTTTCCGCAGCCTTTGCGTTTTTTCTGGATGCATCTCAGCGAGGTTGTGATACTCACCGATGTCATTTTTTAAATGATACAACTCAACGCGGCCTTCTTCGTAGAATTCGATCAACTTCCAATCGCCCGAGCGTATCGCCGAAGAAGGTTCAAAACCTCCTTCGTAATGCGGATAATGCCAGAACAAATCTTTTGGGTCGTAGTCTCCACCCTTTAGCAAAGAAGCAAAGCTGGAACCATCCATGTGCTGCTCAGGCGTCTGAGGAATGCCTGCGAGATCAAGTAGGGTTGGATAAAAGTCCGTGCTCGTCACGGGCACATCCGTAACACTCCCGGCTTCAATCTGACCGGGCCAACTGACGATCAACGGCACGCGGATACCCCCCTCGAAGAGATAACATTTACCGGCGCGCAATGGCGCATTGGAGGTGACTTCGCTGGCGCCTCCGTTGTCGGAAACAAAAATCACAACCGTGTTTTTATCTTGGCCTGTTCTTTTTAGAGTATTTAGAACATCTCCGATGGCGGTGTCCATGGATTCGATCATGGCTGCATAAACAGGATTGTTTTGTGTCTTAGCAAATTTGATCCACCGCTCCTGGCGCCATTCATCAGCCGGCTTATCCTTTTTCTCGTATTTCATCTTCAAGTCTTCACGCGCCATCCAAGGGCTGTGAACCGAATAAAATGAGAGGTAGGTGAAGAACGGCCGCGGGTGTTCGCTTTCCAGGAAGGCGATGGTTTCTTTGGCAAGGCGGTCGGGCAAATGCTCTCCATCGGGACCATCTTCAAGTCGAGGATTCTTGTAGGGAGAAAAGTATTTGTTACCACCAATAGGCGCTCCCCATGCGCAGCCCGCAATATTGGTTTCGAATCCCTGATGCTCAGGCCAATACTTTTGGTGCTTACCCAAGTGCCATTTGCCAATAAAGTAGGTCTCGTATCCGGCGGCATTCATGCTTTCAGGCAATGTGACTTCTTCCAAAGCCAATGCTTCCACGTATGAAGCGCTGCGAAGAATCGTATTCCATTCATATTGGTCCGGCTGGGGAGCCCCGATCCAGTTGGTTATCCGCAATCTGGCGGGGTGCTTACCGGTCATGACACTGGCGCGGGTTGGGCTACACATCGGCGATGCGACATATGCATCAGTAAACAGCATGCCCTCGGAGGCAAGGGCGTCGATGTTCGGCGTTTCGTAGTAGGTGCTTCCATTGACACCCACGTCCGCCCATCCTAAATCATCGACAATAATGAATAGAAAGTTGGGGCGTTCACCTGCAACGCTAGCTGATGTCGCTACGCACAGCATTGATATTAGTATGAATAGTTTGATGGATTTTCTCATTTATCAAGATCTCGCGTTTAGATGATGCTTTGCATCCTCAAGTAGTAAAAAACTTCAAGATTTCTCTAATCAAAGAAATCCTGATCCTCGGCGCTTAAGTATTGCTTCGTTTTTTCTTCATTGAGAGTTACCCCGATTCCCGGGCTATCGCACACATTGATATGCCCTTCGACAACGATCTGATCGGGCATGCCATCAACGATATCCCACCACCAATCAGTGGGAGGTTTGCAATATTCAAAGGCGATTAAGTTGTCCGGCAAAGTCGCGCAGACCTGCACCAAAGCCGCAAGGCCCAGTACTCCGTTAAAGACGCCATGGGGTGCAATCAAGATGCCATGCATGTCCGCGTACTCGGCAATCCACTTCAACTCGGCCAGTCCGCCGACATCCATTGGGTCCGGCCCGATGACACGAACTGCCCGGGTTTCAATCAATTCACGGAATCCATGCCGAAGATAAATTTGCTCACCGGTGTGGATCGGCGTCGTGGTTGCCTGAGTCAGTTCTTTATACTCAGCGGCTCCCACATGATTGCTGCGATCGCCTGTCAATAGATCTTCAAGCCAAAGTATTGGATAGCGTTCCATTTCTTTTGCAAAACGGATCGCATCCGAGAGAGCCCATCCGGGACCGCAATCAAGTGCTAACTGTGCTTTGCCATCGATAGCCTCCACCATGGCTTCCACGCACTCAACGCAATGCCGGAATCCTTTGTCTGTCAAAAGCCCTCTATTTAAATGAGGTGGCCCCGGTCGCGGTTCACCATAAAAGAAGTCGGGGACCTCAAAGGGCATCGGCGAATGAAATCCGATGCCACTCTTAACGATGGTGAAACCGGCTGGGTCGTCGACGGCCTCTGCCAGGTTTTTAGCCGCGCCTTCAGGAGTGTGCGCGTACGATGTGTCGAGCCCATTCCTTGTTCCACTAATGTAGACCCTGACGCGGTCGCGCACTTTACCGCCAAGCAGTCGATAAAGTGGAAGATCCGCAGCCTTGCCGGCAAGATCCCACAGTGCCATTTCAATGGCACTGACAGCACTGCCCCAAGGCTTGAATCCGCCCATATTGCGGATGTTTAACATTACCCGCTCCACATCACGCGGATCTTCTCCAATCAATTTATCTTTTAAGAAGAGAACATGCGGCTTGATGTAAGGCTTGAACCACTCGATCTGACCATACCCACTCAGACCGGCATCCGTGGCAATTCGGATAGTGGGCTGCCCGCCAATCACTGCGCATTTCAGATCGGTTATTTTCATTTTATTCGAATACCTTTTGCATGCTGCGAACACATTGGGTGAGAGCAGGCACGGGATTCTCCGGATCGGCTTCGTACTCGATCACCGCCATGCCATCGAAGCCGCTGTTCTCTAAAGCTTCGGCAAATTTTTTCAGTGGCAGGTTTCCCTCGCCCACTACAACGTCGCTCCACATGCCATCACGCCCGAAAACGAAATCCTTGTAGTGCACGCCGTAGATATTTCCCGCGTAGCGTTCCACCCACTCCACCGGATTGCCCTGTGGCGGTCCAATCTGCATCGCCCAGGCCGTATCGATACACAGCCCAATGTGCGGCGCCCCCAATTCGAGTAAATGCTCGATCACGTCCGGCGAACCACCAAACTTATAACCACCGTGGCAATGAAGACCGACTTTGATCCCAAATTCCTCGCACCACTGCTTCACTTTGGGGATCGCTGTCTGGAAGGAGTCCACCCTGAAGTGTGCCGAAATATGCTTGGCCCCCGCAGCGGCTGCGCATTGGAACCACTCGCGTTCGCTTTCGTCGCCGACGAAAGTCTGCACTCCGATCGAAACAATGGAGACGCCTTTGTCTCGATAGATTTCGACAATCCGCTTCCAACCTTCCAAGTCGTTGAAGTCCGCATGGACCGCACAGACTTCGATCGAATTCAGTCCGATCTCCTTGACTTTATCTGCAACAATCGCGTTGTCTTCAAACTCCCTGAAGCAGTAGCTCTGCACTCCAAACTCTCTTGCTTGTGACATGATATTTCTCGATTCTTAATTTCTGGTTTTCGAATCCAACTTAAGTAGCATGACGTTTTGGGGTTCAGATGACAATCGCACGTGCGATGGTACGAAGAAATCCGTGAGAGGTCGATGGATCACTTTCAAACGCAATGAAGTTCCGGCATAAACCTGAGGCAAACAGGTCGCGGTACGTTGGTCAATTGGCCAGTGGGCGAGAGGAAGCCGGTTTTTATGTCGATGGCGAAGGTGGCAATATCGTTGGTGTCCTGATTGGCTACCAGTAGGTAGGCGCCCGTTGGGTCGATGCAGAAATGGCGGGGGTGTTCGCCCAATGTCGATTGATGTTCCAGCACTTCTATTGCTCCAGTATCTTCATCGATGGAGCATAGTACGATGCTGTCGTGTCCCCGGTTGGATGCATAAAGGAATTTTCCATTGGGATGCACATGAATATCCGCGGCTATACTCTCAGCATCAAATTCTGCGGGAAGAGTGCAAGCCGTGTTCTTTAGTTTCAGCGTGCCTGTTCTCGCGTCGTATCCATAAGCTGTGATTTCATTTCCCAGTTCGTTCAGTAGAAAAACGTAGCGACCGTTTGGGTGAAAATCCAGATGGCGGGGGCCGTGGCCGGGCGTGACCTTGACCTGGCTCTTGTCCGTTGGCAGTAGCTTGCCGTTCTTAAGGTCCAGCTTGTAGATAATCACCATGTCCTTACCCAGGTCAGCGGCAATAGCGAACCTGTTGTCGGGAGAAGCGGTGATGGAGTGGGCATGTGGACCTTCCTGACGCTCTGGATTCACATTAGAGCAGCCCTCGTGTTGAACAACATCGGTAGCCGGGCCGACAGATCCATCTTTACAAATGGGCAGTACTGCAAGGTTCCCTCCCATGTAATTGGCAATCACGACGTACCGCCCCGTCCGATCAATATTCAAGTGGCAGGGACAAGCGCCATGGGTGGATTGCGAGTTGAGGTAGGTGAGGGCGCCGGTTTGCTTGTCGACTAAATAGGCCATCACTGTCCCACCTGGCGTTCCGTTCACTTCAAAGACTTCACTGACAGCATAAAGGAAGCGGCCGTCCGGGGACATTTCCAGGAACGACGGATTATCGATTCTCGTAGCCGTACCGACAGGTGTGAGGTTGCCGTCAGATGGATCAAATCGGTAGACATAGATGCCTTCGCTGTTGCTATCTCCACCAGTATAGGTACCGATGTAAACAAAAAAACGTTTCATGCAAATACCTCGACAATAGTATCACCTAAGCTGCATTTCATCGTTAACTCACGCCCCGACGTTTCTCGAGCTGGGCACGCATCTCGAGCATTTTTTGATCAGTCAATGCGTATCGAGAGATACAGTACAAAGCGATAACAGCTCCTATGACGGGTAGAATACCGAGCAAATTGATTATCGTTTCCATGGAGCCTTCAGGTTGGTTGACTCCCAGTTCGTCACTGATCCCAAGGCCCTCCACAATAAAGCCGTTAACAAGCAGCGCAATTGCAAGTGCGAGCTTTAGTACCCAAGAGAAAAAAGCTCCAAACATACCCTCGCGACGTGTACCTGTTCTCACTTCATCGTAATCCACAACATCCGAAATCATTGAGGGGACAAGTACAAAGAGGCCGGCCATGCCCATGGCTACTATGAAACGAGGAATTAAAATCAACTCTGGCATTCCTGGAACAAAGCAGAATAAGTAAGCGATTGATCCTAGAACAAGGCATAGCGGCGCTAACATGCAAATAACGCGTTTGCCCACTCGCTGCGACAACACATAGATAGGCCACAACATAAGCAACGTGGAAACATGGTGCGATGCCTCAATCATTCCATTCCAGGCGCCAAATACTCCCTTATCGCCATCGCAAACAAGGTACTTCAAAGGGTAGATGTAGGAAGTGGCCACTGTGTTGTAGGCAAAGAGGGCGGCAAAAAAAGCAACCACCAGATAGACAAATGGCTTACAGGAAAACGTTAGTTTTATACTCTTAAAGACGGAGATACGCGCCTGCTTCTTGACATATGATTTAGTCTCTTCCTTAAGGAATATCGCTGGAATCAAACCCAAAACGATCATTGTCAGACCAAACCCTAAACCCACCATGCGGATTCCCTGGGAGGCATCTGACCACAAAAAATCTTTCGAGAAAACTAACGCGGCAAACCATGAAAACATAAAAACCCCGTTTAGCGAGTTCGCGCAAATACGCACGTTCATTATTTTTGTACGCTCATGAGAGTCCGCTGACATTTCATAGCCCATGGCAAGAAGCGGCACTGAAAAAATAGTAAACGACGTATAAAATAAAAGTGCGGTTATTAAAAAAGTGATAAAAAACGTTGTTTCACTCAGACCTGAGGGAATGAACCAGATACCTATAAAAAACAGGCCAGACAGTATCGCCCCAACAGCAATAAAGGGACGTCGACGCCCGAACCGGTTGCGGGCGTTATCAGATATTGACCCCATCAGAGGATCTGTTATTGCATCCCAGAGCCGTGTAATGGCCAAAACGATCCCGATCGTAGCGGCACTGTATCCGAGTTCCATATTGAAAATAGGCATCGCAAACGCGATGAGCGTCCATTGGAAGGTCATATCGGCGAAGCTACCGCTTCCATACAAGACTTTATTTTTAAACGGAACCTTGTCTTCCGGGGCCGTGACGTGCTGTTGATGGTCTGCGGTAGTGGTCATTTTAAGTTCGCCAAATGATGTGTTTCAAACAGTGAGTGAAGACTCAGGTCTTCAAGCATTTCTCATCGTTTAGTCCCAATCAATAACCACGCCAAGATAGTTCTCGTCTCGGTCACGCAGCGCGTGATAGGCGGAGGGAGATTCCTCGGGGCTAAGAACATGCGTCAGCAGTGGAGCGGTAACGAGTTTGCCATCAGCAAAAAGGCGCAGCAGTTTTTCATTGTTCTGCTCAATAGAAACTTGGCTGTCTTTTGTCTGTGAGCGATAGCGTGGGAAGAGCCATTCATGGGCGCCTTTGAATTGGATGTTTTGATTGGCCAGATGAATGGAGCGAAGCAGCGGAACAAGATTCCCCTGAACTTCACCACGCGGCGTGCCCAGCAAAATACATTCTCCGCCAGGCGCAATGGCATCAATGGAAGACTCGACCACACTCGGCAAGCCCGTGGCATCGACAAACGCATGCACGCCGCGTCCGCCGGTAAGTTCCTTGAGTTTTTCTGCGACATCTGATTTACCATCCAGAACTGTTTGAACCCCGCACTTCTGCATTCCGGCGAGTCGAGCCGGACTCACATCGATACCGATGACATTGCATCCTGACAGCGCGAAAAGTTGTGCAGCCAAATTACCAACAAGCCCCAAACCGCATACCGCCACCGTGTCACCGATCTTTGTTTCAGAGGCCATGACCGCGGTGATAGAAACGCCTGCCATACGGGTAAATGCAGCCACTTTAGGATCCAGACCCTCAGGGATTTTCTGCGCGTAATTCTTGGCAAGAGCAATCTTCTGATGTGGACCATGGGTAAAGATGAGGTCATCGGGCGCCACATGATCCACAGCCTCCCCAACCTCCAGCACTTTTCCAACGCTTCCGTATCCGGGAGTATTCGGTAAAGGCGCCCAGGATTCCAGACCGGCCCAGATAGAAAGTTCCGTACCAGCGCTGACGATACTGGCACTGGTCTGGATCAGAATATCTTCCGCCGTTGAGATCGTGGGTGTATCGGCATCTGTGTAGGTGACGGTTTGTGTGTCTTGAAAAATGATCTTCTTGTTCATTGAAATTTCTTCTTTCGGTGGGTCGATTCCTATTGATTTACCTGTTGATGCATTTCCAGTAGCCTGCTATTTCTGCTGGCGTATGGTAAATGTAGCTGACGCCTCAGCGCTTTCCTTGTAGCCGTATCGAATAGCCTTCGCCCATACCTTCACGGTTCCATCAATGTGAAAAGGAGCGTCATACAGTAGCCATCTGGGATTGTCGCCAGTCTCGGTGGTATAGGCGATTATTCCACCGGACGGTAATCGGGACGAGTCCCCCTCAGCTTGATGTCATCCAAAATAATTTCACTATGACGCTCAGTGAACAGAATTGAGAAACGCACATCTTCAATGGATTCAGTTTTGTGCTTGTAGGTAAATGTATACTTGGTCAGTTCCGTATTGATTCGCACCGGCTCCGACGTCCACAAAATTCGATCATTCTTCGGAGCAACCCCCAACTGCGCACGCAGCGTTGTTTTGTTAACGGGGGTTTTGGCGTAGAAGGAAATGTCATACGTATTCCCTTTGCGCAGTTGGAGCATGTGCCTTCCCTCGGATTTCCATTTCCAATTCGGATGGGATTGTTGATAAACCGCCGGCACGTTCGGTTTCACAAAAGCCACCATGCATCGCATCGCGCGGGATCCATTAACACCCTCATAGTCAGCGGTGCCGAGATTAACCTGGTTGTCGGAATACCAATGCACTGTATCCATATCAAAGCTCGAATTATTGATTTGCGAGGTGGGCGGCACTACGGTCGGCTTAACCCCCGTGAGAATCTCTACGTAATCAGCAGACTCATCCCAGCCATTTTCAGATGAATACAATGCAAACGGCCAGGGATTGTTGAACACCCCGCAATAGTACATCCAGTCAATGCCCCTCTTGCCGGCTTCATCGACCATGAAACGAAAGTAGGCCTTGATATCTTCCGGATCGTTGTACATACGGGTGCCCCATTCCGTGAGGATCACCTTCTTGTTGTGCTTCTTGGACCATTTTACCGCCTCGTCGAGATGCCAGACAACCTCGTCTCGCCAATCCGGATTCGCTTTATCGAGCGATATGCGCTTTCCGGCATGACTCCACTTGCTTGGCCGATAAAGGTGAAATACTCCCCAGATGTTCTCGTCTTCATTAAAACCAGTACCGTCCGGCAAACGGTAATCCAGATATTTCGGGCTGACATAATGGATGTATTCAATATTGTTGTGACCGGTACCGCCAACTGCGATGACTCGCGTCGGATTGGTTTTGCGAACCGCGACAATGGCGTCACCGATCCAGTCCATGACCACGACAGAAACCTCTTCCGTATTGTGGTGGCCCGCCATTTCCGGCTCGTTCATGATCTCGAAAACCAGTTCTTTGGGATACAGACGATAGAATTCGGCATACTCTCTCCAGAATTCAACAAAGGCTTCCTTGCCGTTGGTCTTGCCTGAGAAAATGGTAATCACCACCGTAAGGCCTCGGTCCAGGGCATCATCAATGGTTCGTTTGTACACCCGGGGGCCTTGGCCGTGTTTGACAAAAAAGCGCACGCTGTCAAAACCCGCAGCTCCAAAAGCTTCATAGAAACCAGGATCGTATCCCACCTTGTTGACCTCGGTCGTCGTAAAATCGAGGTTGACTCCCTGGCCAATCGTCGGCCAATTTTCGGCGGCATGACTATTTGCCAAACCAAGCATCCAAATGGCTGCGATAAATGCTGTTTTCTTTTTCATTTCGTTTTGTTCCGATGTCGGTCTGCCCATTCATGGTAGAACATGGCTTCGTGG